>Ga0315308_1001259_pt1 | contig 14565 bp, 17 predicted proteins | sample TDP3_MG_FD_203078 | JGI IMG/M metagenome (GOLD analysis project Ga0315308, IMG submission 203078) | Freshwater sediment microbial communities from Lake Towuti, South Sulawesi, Indonesia - TDP3 | ecosystem: Environmental > Aquatic > Freshwater > Lake > Sediment | place: Indonesia: South Sulawesi... | reverse complement strand
AATAATATCACAAAAGCGAAAATAATGGAGAAGATAAGCATAGAAGCCACAGACATAAGGCGCACGATAGAAAATCTATCCGCAGCTTCAAAATTGAATCCTGATCTTGTCTTCTTTGGGTGTCCTCACTGTTCTTTAGCTGAAATTAAACAAATTGCAGATTTATTAGGGGATAAGAAAGTCAAGAAAGGAACAGAATTCTGGGTTTGCACCTCACGTTATGTCAAGGAAAAAGCGAAAAAACATGTGGAGGAAATCAAGAAAAGCGGAGGCCACGTATTAGCAGACACATGCGCAGTAGTCACATGGACTGATAAACTCGGGATAAAGACGATAATGACAAACTCTGCAAAAACAGCCCATTACGCACCGACTTTAAACAAGGCAGAAACTATATTGGCACCACTTAAAGAATGTTTGGAAGCAGCGCTTGAAGGATAAGGTTCATTCGAATGAAAAGATGTCTCGCACGGAGTTCTGGCATGTGGAGGTCTGCTCAACGAACTGTTACTGTGAACTAATTTTTGTCTTTACTTCGGCAGCCAATTCGACTGCTTCTTGCAATAGTGCTTCATCAGGAGGAGAAGGACCGAAGTACCAAAACGGAGGTCCGTTTACGGAGTCTACGCTTGTGTAGTTAATCAAATTCCAGTATGCGTTCGCGACTTTCCATCCAATGTTACGAATGGCCTCTATCAAATCTCTCTGCTCGATATTATTTAACCTTGACAAATTAGTTTCAGGATCTCTCAAAGTTATAATCATGTCATCAATCTTGAGCAGTGGAACCTGATGCTCCTTATCGAGTTCAATTAACTCCAGCAATGAATTGTCCGCATAATGTAGCTCGGCAAGCAACCAGTTTTGATTTATGCCATCTGGATTCATTTGAAATTTAGCGGGCAAGAGATAAGCAACTTCATCAAGATGATCCCTTAGACGTTGTGACTCCCTGAGCATTGAAGCCCAACGCTTATGCATGTCAATTCTCAGAACAACCCAAAACACTGTAGCTACAACTACCATAACCAGAAGAAGCAAAACGATAAGTTGCTTAAGATTTATACAAAAGGTTCTATTCAATCCTGAAGATCTGGCTCGTTCTTTGCCCTTGCCCTCCATGACATAAGCTTGCAAATCCCACTAACCCTCCAGTACATGATTTCTAAATGCGAGATTAGTCTTTTGGTAATTCAAAAAATACGAGCGATTAAGGCCTACTACTTCAAAGGATGCAGAACCGTAAAGGTTAGAACAAATGTCTTCACAGGTAAAGAAATGTTAAAATAGTCCCTGAATTGGGGATCAATGTTTCAAAGGCACGCAAGAAAGCGTTGAATGTTTATATCCAAGCGTTACAAACGCTAATTCGCAAATGCCCTAGACAATAGGGCGAAGAATTGCTCCGGTAGTATAGCCCGGTCAAGTATTCCGGCCTTTCGAGCCGAAGACGCGGGTCCGAATCCCGCCCGGAGCACTTTTTTCGTTGAAAGCAGCATGGATTCAAACTGATCACAAAGAGCAGTGCAATTCTGGCTTATCGGCGTGCTCTAATCAGCACAAGCTCTCCTTTACGAAGTATGGTGACTGCAAGTGTTACCAACACGAAAAGCAGTATGATAACAAATGAAGGATACTCAGGTATAATGTATGGAGTGAAAAGTGGATAATGGTCTAGGTTATTCTGGTCAACACTGTATGGTGAGTCGCCTATACCGTCGCCGTTCAAGTCAGCCCCGGAATAGTCGCTCCAGTAGTTTCCCCTGTTGGGATAGCCGTCATCCCAAACGTTGATTGACTTTGAAAAATGCGTGTAGGCTGCGTCGTCATAGACATGTTTAGAATTAGCGATGAAGTTGTTCCAGTAGATTTTGTTGTTAGAAGATTCATCTAAAAAGATGCCTTCTTCTTTGTTGCCCACTATTTCGTTCTCACATATGCTATTGTTTGTGCAAGAAATCATCTGAATGCCTTGAAGGTTGTTTGTTATGTTATTTCGAGAAATTCTGTTGTTATATGATCCAAGTAGGAAGATACCTAACAGGTTATTAGCAATTCCATTTTCAAAAATGTAATTATTGTTCACAGAAAAGGCTAGCGTGATACCGTGTTCGTTACTTGTAATGTTATTACCGACGACTAGATTGTACGAGGAACTCGATACAGAGATGGCCCGCCTACTGTTTGTAATGTTATTGCCGATGATTTGATTGTACGAGGAATCCGATATCCAGACGGCTCCTCCGTTGTTTACTATGTTATTGTCGAAGATAGTATTTTTGGTAGAATCTATCATGGAAATGCCACTATACGTAATGTTCGTCACATCGTTCGCGCACACCCTGTTATTTGAACCCTGCAAATAGATACCGCCATCAAATTCAATGATCCTTAAGTTTTTGATTGTCACACTGCTTGTGTTGTTTGATATGGCTATTGCAAATCCATAAGGCAGATCTGACTCCAATGCGATTATTCCAGCAGCCAAACTAGGTTTGAGTGGCCCAGGAATATCGCGACGTGGAGATCTGCCTATTCCCATTAGTGTGAAGCCTCCTCCATCTAGTGTGATGTTACTTCTCTCAATAATAATTCCGACCCAACAATAAACGAGCGTGAACGTGATATTTGAGGTCAGAAAATACGTTTCTCCATCTCGACGAATTGGTGCCGAAACAGGATCTACTGAACCGTCAGCCCGAATGTAAATGGTCTGGTTCATTTCATCAGCACGAGCCAAGGGCGAGAAAAGCAACATAAGTGCCAGAAACGTTAGGAAATTAATCAGTAAAATGGAGACTCTATTCATTCACTCTCAAATTATTGAAATGCTAGGGTTACTTATTTGCTTTTCCTCAGTTTAATTGCGCGGTAGCCCGAGATCCGAATCACATTGGATCAACAGCCTGTTCTAATTGATGCATCTTGTCTTTCATCAAAACTGACTGCCTCATCGTTGTAAGGATATGCCTATTCCTCAGCAATCAAAGGCGAAAGATTGAAGAAAGTACGAAAAGCTTCCTCATAGAGAGAAATAGTTTTCACATAAAAGAAAGATGGCCGCTTGGAGCATCACAGTTGAGCAATTGAACTTGCGTCTCTTTTTAACATATGGATTTCATTCCTTTCCAGTTTCATGACGTCGAAGTATTTCATTGCACTTCCTGTTAGATATAGAAGGACTTCCTCGTCTGGATCAATTACGCCTTCATTCTGTAGTTTGTTCAATGCTGCGAGAGTGGAAGCTGCCTCAGGGCACGCGTACAAGCCCATCTTAAAGAAGGTTTTCATTGAAGATACTATTTCTTCGTCATCAACCGCTATTGCCACGCCATTCGTCTCTTTCACTGCTCGCAACACTAGATAACTCGCATAAGGATGAGGAACATTCAAACCAGCTGCAATAGTCTTGGCATTTGTCCATGATTCTTTGACTTCAAGCTCTTTTTCATTATATGCCTTAACAAGAGGAGCGCAGCCTGAAGACTGAACAATGATCAGCCGGGGAATTCTTTCAGTCCAGCCGATTTCCATTAATTCTTTAAACCCTTTCCAAAGACCTATGACACCTTCGCCTCCGCCAGTCGGGAAAATGATGTTGTCCGGCAAATCCCAATCAAATTGTTCGGCTATTTCGAAAGCCATGGCTTTGTATCCTTCAAATCTGTAGGGCTGTTTATTGGTTGAAATATTGTACCATCCATAGTTTTCGCTAAGTCTTTTAACAACTTCTGCCGCATCATTTATCAACCCATCAACAACATAGGTTTTGGCTCCCATACACGTGCATTCTTTAAGATTGCTTTCCGGCACATCGTTTGGCATAAACACGTAAACTTCCATTCCCGCTTTTGCTCCATAAGCAGCCAAGGCTGCAGCAGCATTCCCAGCAGAGGGTATTGCAACATGCTTTAGGCCCAATTCTTTGAGCCGAGAAACAGCCACGGCCATCCCTCTTGCCTTAAATGTTCCAGTTGGAAGCCTCCCGTCGTCCTTGACGTACACATTTTTAGAATTTGAGCCGATGCTGGCCGAAAATTCAAGAATAGGCGTGTATGGCTCTCCCAAAGAAACTATGTTCTCGGATGATAAGATGGGTAGGAACTCTGTAAACTTCCAAAACGTGTCTTTTCTTTTTTCCAAAATTGTTTTTGAGACTTTCTCAGCAATACGGGTCAAATCATACTGAAACAGCAGTGCTCCACCACATTTTGTACAAACCGTTAAAACTCTGTCGGACGGGAAAATTTCACCGCACTTGCTACATTTAGCAAAAATGCCATGCATACATTTCACTACACAATAATCGCACAATATGGATGTTTTAAGTTTGCTCCAAGACAATGATTCTTAAATTAACAGAAAATGACGCTTCGCAAAATGCTCACCACACAATACTCATATATAAGCTACGCTTATCGAGTAATTTTCACAATTTGAGGCGATAACCTGTGACGCAAAATCTTCCGCTACACTACAAGAAACTGATGGAAAAAGTCAAGGATCTCTACGTTTTTCGCTCCGCCGAGTCAGTTGTGCATTGGGACATGGAGACAATGATGCCGCCAAAAGGGATTAACCTCAGAAGTCAACAACTCGCCATTCTTAGCCGAATTGAACATAAAATGAGTACGGATCCAGAAATTGGGAAACTACTGGAAGAGATACTGCGACATCCAGAGTATGACAAGCTTGATGCCGCCCAAAAAAGGAACGTCTATTTGATAAAGAAAGATTATGATGAGCAAACCAAGCTGCCAGAAGAACTTGTTGCAGAAATCGCAAAACAAAAAGCCATGACTGTGGATATCTGGAAAAAAGCAAAGGCATCAAAGAACTTCGCTATGTTCAAGCCAGAACTTGAGAAACTTGTTGAATTGCAAAAGAAGGCTGCAGAGATCTTAATGGAAGTAAAAGAGACAGAGACACCATACGATGCATTAATAGACATTTACGAACCAAAAATGACAGCAAAAACAATCGCCAAAGTCTTTGACAAATTAAGAGAAGGTTTGGTTTCAATACTTATAAAATGTGAAGCCGCCCAAAAACAACCAGACATGCGCATTCTCAGGCGAAAAGTCCCAATAGACGTGCAACGCCAGATTGCCAAAGCCCTTTCCGAAGCCGTAGGATATGATGTAAAGTCAAGAGAGGCTGGAGGAAGAATTGATGAAACTGAACATCCATTCACAACAGGCTACTACGACGATGTAAGAATAACAACACATTACTATGAAGACAACTTTACGTCTTCTATTTTCTCAGTGCTACATGAAGTCGGGCACGCCATATACGACCAGAACCTAAACCAAGAATGGATATATCAACCAGTTGGCTCAAGCTGCTCCTCGGGTTTCCACGAATCACAATCTCGCTTCGTCGAGAACATAATCGGGCGATCTCGCGAATTTTGGACTTACTTCCTTCCAAAATTGAAGGAGATTACGGGCAACGTTCTCGCTGATGAAGAGTTAGACCCGTTTGTTCACGCCATAAACCAAGTTAAGCCTTCCAAAATTCGGATTGAGGCAGACGAAGTCACATATGGACTCCACATTATAATAAGATTCAACATAGAAAGCAACCTATTCGCAGACAAAATAACTGTCAAAGAACTCCCAGAAATATGGAACCAAAAATACAACGAATATCTGGGCATAAAAATTGAAAATGACGCAGAAGGCGTGATGCAAGACACACACTGGGCAAGCGGCTTATACGGGTACTTCCCAAGCTATGCCTTGGGCAATATTTACAGCGGACAAATACTCGCTACAATTGAGAAAGACCTACCGTACTGGAAAAAACAACTCGTAAAGGGCAACTTCAACCAAGTAAAACAATGGCTGGTTAGAAACGTGCACAACTGTGGAAACCTCTATGACCCTGCAGATCTAATCAAAAAGATTACGGGGAACGAGTTGAACGTCAAACCCTACTTGGACCATCTACGCAAAAAGTACTCAGAACTTTACGGTTGCTGACTAACTCTTTTTCCCCTTACAGCCGTAAATATTCTCAAAATGATTTCTGCGAAAAAACCACCAATTATTAAATAAATTCCACCCCATCCGACTATTGCGTTATAGATGTTACTGCCGTACAAAAATAGGATTACGCCTATGATTACTACGCATAAGCAGACGATATCTTTCCATAGCATAGATAAGCTCCGCAAATGGAATCAAGCCTTTAAGACTCTAAAGTATATAGACTTACCGATCAAAACATTAAACAAAAATGAAAACCGTTTTAGAAAACACTGAAGACGAAAAGCAGAAATCGACAGTAAGAAACGCTAGCTTTAGAAATTGTTTTCTAAGTTGTCGACAATTTCCAATGAAGATTCACTAAGTCTGTGGAAAAGTTGCCTAACAGTTTGTTTCCGACAACTTTTGTCTCCAATTCCACATTTTCCGTTAACGTTGGTTACGCTTCCGACAGTCTTATATACTACTTTTCCCACTGGAATTATACTAAGGTGATTTGAATGTCGGAGCGAGACATCAAAAAGCCGGAAAGTAGAGAAGAGCTCATCAGAATGTTGACGGATGCCGTTGGAAAAGATGTTGCAGCGCGGACTCCTTTGAAAGGTAAACCGACAAAACCTACAATTTCAGGCACGGCGAAGTTTCTGAACGTGCACAGGGATACCCTTTATACTTGGCTTAAGGAGTTCAATGTCGGTTTCAAGGAGATAGCGGATACCATTCCGACAGCTTATGTAGCTGAGACTGCCGGGGCAACAGGAAAAGGCGCCTATCTGATCGGCGAAGCCTTAGTGGGAGAGGGAAATGAAGTTGCGCATGTCGACCTTCTACTAGGGGACAAGGAAGGCCCTGTCGGAGATGCTTTTGCGTCAGGCTTATCCAATCTTTCTATGGGGCATACACCGCTCTTGGCGGTTATAAGACCAAACCTTCCACCCAAGCCACATACGTTGCTTGTGCCCAAAGTTACCGTAAAGAATCTGGAAGACGCTGGCAAGATTTTTGGACCTGCACAGGCTGCTGTGGCCAAAGCAGTTGCTGATGCCGTTGAGGAAGGAATTGTCCCCAAAGATAAAGTCGATGATTGGGTCATAGTGTGCAGCGTTTTCGTGCATCCGCAGGCAAGCGATTACCGCAAAATATACCATTACAATTATGGAGCAACCAAGCTAGCTTTGAAAAGGGCTTTAGCAAAGTATCCGTCGTTGGAAAAAGTCTTCTATGATAAAGATAGGGCCAAGCACCCAATAATGGGATTCAGAGTGCCACGCTTATGGAGACCACCTTATCTGCAGATTTCTCTAGACATACCGGAGCTCGAAAGAACAAAGAAGATTATGGCGCAAATTCCTGGTAGCGACAGAATCATACTTGAGGTTGGAACCCCCCTCCTTAAACGGTACGGAACAAAAGTGATCAACGAACTGAGGCAGATCATTAAAGAAGTATTCATAGTTGCAGACTTGAAAACCTTAGATGTCGGAAAAGTCGAGGTTGACCTCGCTTATGAAGAAACAGCAGACGCTGTTGTTGCTGCTGGACTGGCTTCTGCTGAAACGCTTGACTCCTTCATTCACGAAGCGAAGAGACTTGGAATCTACGCAGTAGTGGATATGCTGAACGTCGAAGACCCGATCAAGAAGCTCAAGAGCATCAAGGAATTTCCAGATATAGTTATTTTGCACAGGGGAATAGACGAAGAAACTGGAAGAACAATGGGGTTAGACTTGATACAAGAAATGCGGCAAACCTTCGGAGATAGACGATTTTTAGTTGCTGTGGCAGGCGGAATAGTACCAGAGACAGCAAAAGAAGCTCTAGAAAAAGGTGCAGACATAATCGTTATCGGAAGATATGTAACACAATCAAAAGATATAGAACGTGCAGTGAGAGAATTTCTCGAGTTAACACCTAGCATGCGAGAAGATGTGGACTTGTTCAGAGTACACGTGGAATAAAGGAATGCGCTATAGTTCAAAGGAGCTTCCCATATTTCTCAGATTACATGAAAATCTTGAAAGCTATGTAGGCTAAGAAGAAAATTATGCTTGCTGTCAGGAACACGTATGTAAACCCTAATGCCTGAGCCAAGGAAGGACCAATGAATGAACCACACGCTCCACCAATGCCCACCAGAACGTTGAATAGACCTGCCTTTCCTGAGGGTATGAGCTCCATGGACAAGGAAAGTGTGTAAACGAGAAACAAGGCATACGCGAAACCCATCAGCATCAAAATTGTCGTTGCCAACAGTAGATTGTAAGTAGGCATCTGCACAACTGCAATTAAGAGGAATGCAAGGCCGCTTCGAAGTATAGCAATTCTGCATATGTGAGCCTTCTCTGCCAATCGCCGTGATCTGTTACCTGCTAGAAAGTAGCCCATGACCCCTCCAAAGGAGTTTAACAAGTATATCGCGAAAACAATGCTCGTAGGAAGAGCGGAAGCTTTGGCCAAGCCGGAAATAAAAACAGGTAGCGGCGTGAAAAGTATGCTTGAAGCCAATGAAAAGAGAACCAGGCCGCTACAGAAAGCTCGTAGATTTTCCTTCCTTAGTCTTTCGTTTACCGAAAACCCATTCCAGATTTTTGTCAACAATGTTATGCCTCTGTATGCAAAGTCTATTGTCTTCTCTATGCTTACTAAACGTCTTTCAAAAATAAGAAGCGGATCTGTTACTAAGATTAGGGATGTTAAAAAAGCAACTAGATTCAGGATACTGCATAACAGTAAGATTGATGCTGCGCCAAATCCATACGTTGACATGAGAAACCCTAGAAGCAATCCAATAAGCAAGCCAGTTTCGGTGAAGCCTTCATAAAACGCAAACGTCTTTTCCCATTCTTCACGGGAGTATAATTCAGCTATGAGAACATTTTTTGGTGGATCATGAGCCACATGAAATACGGACATCAACGCGTAGAGAATTATCAATAAACCTACACTCGTTATAGCAGTGAAAAAGTAAAGGATGATGGTTAATGCAAAAAATGAGAGGAGAATGTAACGTTTGTAGCGTCTTGTTCGGTCGCATACATAGCCCCAAAAGTAGGAGGATGGAATTACTAGGAATAGGGCGCTAGCCGACATTATCCCTACATCGACCAACGACCCCCCTATAGATATTATATATAATGGCAAGAAAACCGATAGCAAACCGAAAGCCATTTCGTGGAAGAAGAACCCTAGCCGCCACATAGCCACAGAACGACTTCAAGGTGGAATTAAAGCTTTTACCTACTGAACCTTAATTTTTGACTACGGAATCTGCTAGGTTTTCATAAATCCTTAATAGAGAGATATTTGACTTTCATAACACTATTGGAGACTTATCACCAATGGCCAAGTTCAAAATAATAGTATCAGACCCTGGAGCTGGAACTTCAAGGATTATTGAGGTTGAAGAAGCACGAGCCGTGCCGTTAATCGGAAGAAAAACGGGTGAAGTAATTGATGGTTCAATAGTCGATTTGCCAGGGCATAAAGTGCAAATAACTGGCGGTTCAGACAAGGATGGTTTTCCTATGAGACCTGACGTTCACGGCGGCGTTCGTCGAAAAGTGGTGCTAAGCGGAGGGGTAGGCTTTAACCCCCAAGACTACGGAATGAGAAGGCGCAAAACAGTCCGGGGCAATGTGGTAACGGACGAGATTGTGCAGATAAACATGAAAATCCTGGAAAAACCGAAGGTACAAAAAGAGAGCAAGAAAGCAAAAGAAAAGAAGGAAGAGACTACAAAAAAAGAAGCAGGGTCAGAAGAACAAACAACAAGTAGCGCTTGACAAGAGACTTAACATTTATTAACTCGCACATTCAATCCTTCAATATTCTCAGATATTTATGGGAAAATAAGAAATGAGCAGCGAAAAAAGTAAAGCTCTGCCAAAGCAACCTGAAGTAAACATAGGTACCATGGGCCATGTTGACCACGGCAAAACAACGTTAGTGCAGGCGTTAACTGGCGTTTGGGCTTCAAGGCATAGCGAGGAGTTGAAAAGGGGAATCACCATAAAGTTAGGTTATGCTGATATGCCAGTTTACAAATGTCCCAAATGTGAACCACCCCAAAACTATTCCACACAGTCCGTTTGTCCGAATTGTGGTTCAAAAGCTACTTTTGTCCGAGGAATCAGTTTCGTAGATGCACCAGGCCACGAAGCGCTGATGGCCACGATGCTCTCAGGAGCAGCAATAATGGATGGAGCCATACTCGTAATAGCGGCTGATGAACCATGTCCCCAACCGCAAACAAGAGAACACTTGGCGGCAGCAGAAATTATTGGTATAAAGAATATTGTTATCGTGCAGAACAAGATTGATATTGTCAACGAAGGAAGAGCACGCAAAAGCTACGAAGAGATCAAAAACTTTGTCAAAGGAACAGTTGCTGAAAACGCGCCCGTTATCCCTGTTTCGGCACAGCGCAGCGTGAATATTGACATTCTCATTCAAGCTATGGAAGAATTGATACCAACACCAAAAAGGGACGAGACAAAACCCCCGCTCATGTATGTGATTCGCTCCTTCGATGTCAACAAACCCGGCACTCCAGTTGAAAAGCTAGAAGGAGGGGTAATTGGAGGCACAATACTACAAGGTCGGATCATGGTTGGGGAAGAGATAGAGATCCGACCAGGAATGAGCGCAGAAAGAGAAGGCAAAACTACTCACAACCCCCTGTTCAGCGAAATAGTAAGCTTGCATGCAAGTGGAAGAGACGTAAAAGAGGCACATTGCGGCGGACTAGTAGGGATAGGAACACTCTTGGACCCATCGTTCTCAAAGGCAGATGGATTAACTGGAAACATAACTGGAAAATCAGGTATGCTACCACCAACACTGTCAGAACTAACCCTAGAAACACACATCCTTGAACGGGCAGTTGGAACAAAAGAACTCATCAAAGTTGAAAGAATCAACATTGGCGAAACCTTACTGTTGCACGTAGGCGCTGCAATAACCGTAGGAAAGGTTGAATCACTGAAAAAGGACACAGCAGCAGTTAAGCTTACCAGACCAGTTTGTACACAAGTGGGTTCAAGAGTAGCTATAAGCCGCAAGATAGCAGGTAGATGGAGACTTATAGGATACGGAATGATGCAATAGCATGACGGCAGAACCTAAGCATGCAAGCAACGCTTTGAAAATAATTTTAGATTCGAACGCCTTGTTTGTCCCGCTTCAATTCAAAATCGACATTTTCAAAGAACTAAAAAAACTATTGAACAAGAACTTCGAGTTCGTTCTTCTCTCACCAGTCAAGCGAGAACTTGAAAGACTTGCACAGGAAGGATCACCGAAAATGCGCAAAACCGCCGCTTATGCTTTGAAACTGGCCGAAAACTGCATCATTTTTGAGACCGACGAGAAAACTGCAGGTTCTGCAGACGACGCAATCATTCAGACAGCGCGTGAATGGAATTGGCCAGTGTTCACAAATGATAGGGAACTTAGAAAGAGGCTAAGAAATATAAATGTGCCAGTCATTTATGTGAGGCAAAAGTCACGCCTAGAAGTTGAAGGGATGATATGATTAATGTTTAAACTCATCACTCTTGAAGACACAATTCGCATCCCACCTGAAACATTTGGTAAACCCCTTGAGTCAGTTGGGCATCAGCAGGTTAAGGCAAAACATGAAGGGGTTGTCGATGAGGAACTGGGCTACGTTATAGCTGTAACCGATGTGAAAGTGAGCCCTGTTGGAAAAATAATTCCAGGGGATGGAGCTACCTACCATAAGGTAACATTCGCTCTATTAACGTTCTTACCTAAAATTCAGGAAGTAGTGGAAGGAGAGGTTGTAGAGATAGCGGATTTTGGAGCCTTTGTACGCATAGGACCTGTTGACGCTTTGCTTCACGTCTCACAACTTATTGATGACTTCATTTCTTACGACGAAAAGCAAGGTGTACTATTGGGGAAGGAAACGAAAAAGAAGCTGACGAGCGGAGACCAGGTTCGTGTTCGAATAACAGCAGTTTCACTTGGTAAGGCTGGAAGCTCTGGAAAAATAGGTGTGACCGCCAGGCAGCCCTTCCTTGGTAAGCTAGAGTGGATTGAACAAGAACTGCAAAAAACAAAACAAACAGTGGAGAAAAAGCCAACAGAGAAAAAGGAAGCGGTGCAGAAATGAAGGGCCAATAGATGAGTGAAAAAGCTTGTTCAACATGCCACTTCATAACAAGACAGAACGTCTGCCCAAGATGTAGAGCAACAACTTTAAGCGACGATTTTAGCGGATTAGTGATAGTTTTTGACCCTGAAAGGTCAGCCATCGCGAAAGCCATGAACATCAAAGAGAAAGGACGCTACGCATTAAAGGTTAGATAATGACAGTTTCATACAGTCTTACACCAGACCTTCGTAGAAGACTTAAGAAACCGATCGGCACACTAATTCAAGGCTCATTTGCTGAAACAATGAAGAGGTTAAAGGACATTGTAGATAACGAAAAACCACCAATTATAATCTCTGTTGGAGATACCGTCTCCAAAAACCTTGTGAAGAACCGCATATTTCCTCAACTAACCATAATAGATAACATAGTTATGAGAAAAGGCATACAGCCAATTACTCTCACAGCTGAAAGATCAATCTATGTCAAAAATCCCGCAGGAACAATAACAGAGGAAGCTCGAGCCGCAATCGAAGAAGCGTTGAAAAGTTATAACCGTGTCAAAATAGTTGTTGATGGGGAAGAAGACCTACTCGCGCTAGCCGCCGTCTTGTACGCACCTAAAAACTCCTTTGTGATATATGGACAGCCCTACGAAGGCATCGTTATTGTTAAAGCCACATCAGAGAAAAAGGCAGAAGTTGCTGGAATCCTTAAAGCCATGGAAACTGCTCGAAAAACTAAATAATAGGATATTGTATCAAGTCAACAGCACGTGCGAGGAATATCCTATGGAAGTTAAAATAGTATCAAGGAAGGAAAATCCATTGCTGAAACGAAGGGAAATACGCTTTCAAGTGGAACATGACCAAGCAGGTAGCACGCCACCGAGGCTAGAAATTAGAAAAGCAGTTGCCAACGCATTAAAAATAGATGCAAATTTAGTTTTTGTCAAAAAACTAGAAACCAAGACCGGAATGCAGACAACAGTTGGAGCGGCAAACGTTTACGATTCCATTGAACAAGCAAAACTCATTGAACCTGATTACATCATCAAAAGAAATGTTCCACCTGAAAAACCCAGAGAAGAAGGAAAGGAGTAGAAAATGTCTTCAGAAGTAGAAGAAGTGCCGAAAGAGAAAACAGAAAAGGTTGAAAAAGCGGCGAAACCTGAGAAGAAAAAGAAGCAAGAAAAAAGTGTTTTCACGTTATATAAAATAGAAAACGATAAAGTTGTAAGGCTACGCCCAACATGCGAACGTTGCGGGCAAGGATATTTTATGGCTGACCATGGCGACAGATATACTTGTGGGCACTGCGGTTTTACACGATACAAACCTGCTGAAAAATGAACACCTTTAAATTACGCGGTGTCTTGATGTTTTCGATGGATTTGAATGATTAGGGTGAACGTCTCCATAACTAATGTCTCAGCTGACAGGTTTTGGGATATTACAAAATCTATTCCACCGATTCAAATAAACACGAACCTCAATCTAGTAGGGATGGAGAAGCGATCGGAAAGCTCGTTGGAAGTTCCCTTTGTATTGACGATTAATTATAACCCGTCGATAGCACAGATAAGCCTGAAAGGAAGAGCATACGTGGCAGGCGATAAGAGTGAAATTGAAAAGGTTTACAGAGAATACGAGGAGAAGAAGCCTCCGCCACCAGTCATAGTACAGTCAATATCCAATGTCGTTTTCATAGAATCCATAGTGATATCCAGAGCGTTAAATATTCCACCTCCTATTCCGCTGCCACAAATACCAGAGGCTAAGCCGCCAGGCAAAAAGCCTTCAGACTTAAACTACAGGGCCTAAAACTGCAAATGACGAACTATTTCAATGGAACGTACATTGAAGAACGAGAGGCGCCGATACCAGGAGTCCCGTGTTTTACTGGTTTATTTGTGATAGCAAATTCGCCTAGGTATTGGCCAATCATTTCTGGTTTTATTTCCACTTGAACGAAATCCTTGCCGTTGTGGATAAGGAGTTTCATGCCAACCATTTCTGGCAATACGATCATGTCTCGCACATGTGTTTTGACCACTACGTTGCTTCCAGTTCTAAGGGCTTCTTTTGCTTTTCTTATTTTTTCAAGCAGTATCCTCTGCTGCGGCGTCAAGCCACGATGAAGACTTCTTCTCTGCCTTGAAGGGAGTAAATTAATGAATTCGTCCATTGATATGGCCTGCAGTTGGTTAAGCGTATATCCGCGGTATGTAAATTCCCTTGGCATTTTCCCTCACCCTAATGGTGGCGTTAAATGCTATAAACCTTCTGTTATGACGCTATTGGGCTCTCCTTTTCTTTTTCCGTCCAGTACCCCTAGCTGCAATTAATCCGACTTTTTGCCCTGGTGGAGCGCCATGCGAAGTTGTCGTTACTTTTCGCGCGCTTCTTTTGCTACTGCCATATGGATGCACGGCTGCAACCATTGCTCGACCCC
>Ga0315308_1001258_pt1 | contig 14572 bp, 17 predicted proteins | sample TDP3_MG_FD_203078 | JGI IMG/M metagenome (GOLD analysis project Ga0315308, IMG submission 203078) | Freshwater sediment microbial communities from Lake Towuti, South Sulawesi, Indonesia - TDP3 | ecosystem: Environmental > Aquatic > Freshwater > Lake > Sediment | place: Indonesia: South Sulawesi... | reverse complement strand
CCATCATAACAATCATTCCTATGAACACTAGAATGAAGCCCAAGAGAAATACTTTAAATGGAGTTTGCCATGGGAAAGATTCCAGTGCCGGAGTTTCCCTCTTAAACCGGTTGTAACAATTTGAGCAAAACCATGTGCTTGGTTCGAAGCAAAACTGGCAGACCTCGCGCCCGCATTCTTGGCAAACGTATCTCGCCGCATGCCTGCTGCAGATCTCACATGCTTTAACCTGCATGTTGGCACCCTTTTCTTCACTTAAGAGTGTAATGAAAAATGATCATGGCGATCAATATAAGTGTGATTAAAGCCATAGATAATAGAAGAAGTATTTTAACAGATTCTCTGTCGGTTCCGAAAACTATGGGAAAAGGACCGATGATAACTGCGCCTCCTCCCTTAACTTTTCCCCGCCCCCTCATAGTGGTTAAAAACATGAGGACAACAGCAACAAAGGCTATGACGAATCCGGCAAAAACTAAAATGACTCCTATATCGAACAATAACTGGTCGTTCATTTATACGGTCACTTCTTCAGTATCCAGAAGTAAAGGAGTTTAAATAAATCTTAAGTAAGGTAATATCTTTGACAGGTTTCGACAATTCTAGTGAAGTAAAATGAGTTTAGAGAAGATCGTTGAACAAATCCTATCGTCTCGACCAGATCTTAAACGTCAAGAAGTCCTCAAAATGATTGAGAAGAAAAAGGAGGGAGCGGGAAAATTTTTCACGGATGAAACTGCGGCGCGCATAGTCGCTTCAGAACTGGGAGTGGAAATTGTTCAGAAGCGTTTTCAACTCGGAATTCTAATTCAGGACCTTGTTTCTGGACTGAATAATGTAACGGTGACTGGGCGCGTCACCACCGTTTATCCTCCTCAAACTTACACTCGTCGAGATCTGACAGAAGGAAAGCTTGCTCGTTTACGCATCGCAGACAAAAGCGGAACGTTAAAGGTAATCTTGTGGGACGATAAGACAGACCTGGTGGAGACTGGGAAAGTTGAACAGGGAGAAATCATCAAGGTTTCGCATGGATATGTGCGTGAGGGGTTAGATGGAAAGCTGGAGTTGCACGTGGGGTCGCGTGGGGATGTTCAAATTTCCCCACCAGACGCTGCCGAGATCACATATCCTCCCATCACACAATGGGTAAAAAAAGTGGTTGAAATAAAAGAAGAAGGCGGTCCAATAACTGTCGAAGGAACTATTGCAACAACGCCTACCGTGAGAGAAGTGGTCACATCGCGAAATGAGAAAGTTGTGGTTGCCTCCTTCGAGTTAGGGGATGACACTGGAATAATTGGGGTTTCAGCGTGGAGAAAGTTGGCAGAGGTTGTGAAAGATTTGGCTGTGGGAGCTCGAATCAAAATAAAAAATGCGTATGTAAGGAAGGGTTTCGCAGATCAGTTGGAACTGACCTCTCGCTCTTTCACATCCATAGATATCCTAACTGAAACAAAGAAGTAACTATTTTTCTTTGTCAACTTCCTTGATCACATCTTCGATTATTTCTAAGCCAAAGTCTATGAGTTCTCTAGTTATGGTCAGGGGCGGAACTATTCGGAGGGTGGAAGCGCCGCATGTTATGATGGCTACGCCTCGTTTCCAGCACCTCAGCATGACCTCCCTAGCTTTTTCCACCCCAGGACTCTTGGTTTCTTTATCTTCCACAATTTCGACGCCAATCATCAATCCCTTGCCTCTAACGTCCCCGACAATGGCACTCTCTTCTTTTAGGTTTTGGAACCACTTCATGATGTAGTTGCCCTGTTTTTCAGCGTTTTCAAGAAGTTTTTCTTCCTTGATTACATCTATGACCGCTAGTGCCGCCGCGCAGGCCACGGGGTTTCCTCCGAAGGTGCTGGCGTGGGAACCTCCTTCCCAGTCCATCAGTCTGGCTCGAGCCACGGTTGCGCCCAAGGGCAGTCCTGATGCTAGGGCTTTGGCTACACAAATAACGTCAGGTTCGACTTTCCAATGTTCAATGGCGAACCATCTTCCAGTTCTGCCCATACCCGACTGAATCTCGTCGTCGATCAAAATGAAACCGTATTTGTCTGCCAGCTTTTTAAGACGCTGAAAGTATTCTGGGGGAGGAACCACGTATCCGCCTTCTCCTTGGATAGCCTCAAAAACGATGCCAACAACTTCTTCTGAGGGCACGTATTTTTGCAGAACCATCTCATCGATGAAGTCTACACACCAGTAACCACAGTCTGGATATGCCAGCTTGAAGGGACAGCGATAACAGTAGGGATAAGGCACGTGCGTTACTCCAGGAAGCATAGGGAAATAGTACCTTCTTTGAACAAGCTTGCTCCCAGTGAGGGATAGCGCCCCCAATGTTCGACCGTGGAAGCCACCGATGAAGGCGATGAACTGATGCTTGCGGGTGTGCCATTTGGAAAGTTTGACAGATGCCTCCACAGCCTCTGTTCCGCTGTTTCCAAAGTATACTTTTTTCTCAAACTTTCCAGGGGTTATTTCAAACAATTTTTCAGCTAGATTCACAACTTCTCTGTAATAGAAGTCCGTGTTAGAGTAGTGGAGAAATCTGTCGCATTGGTTTTTTACTGCGTCAACAACTTTAGGGTGGTTGTGTCCCACGTTTAGGCACACCAACCCGGAGTTGAAGTCGACGTACTCGTTTCCATCCACATCCTTTACAATGCAATCCTTCCCCATTTCGACGACAAGCGGATAAAAACGAACATAGGAAGGTGAAATTAAAGCCTCATCCTTCTTGACCAACTCCCTCGCCTTCGGACCAGGAGGCCGAACAACTATTCTCGGGTAACTACCCATATCCCCCACCAAGAATATTCCATTTAAGATACCGTGTTTTTTATAGCTATCTGAAAAACACCTGAAAGGTTTTCTTAAATTCAAGGTTAAAAGTAGGAAAAACACCTCAGCAGAGGATAGCAGCGAGGGAAACTGGAAAAACCGAATCTACAGCTCAGAGAAGTCACTTGGAGCCAGTTTTAGCCACTGTTATTTCAATTGTTGAAACGTTTGATCTTTGACCCTCAGCTCTAACCAGTTCTTCAGTACCAATATCGATCTTTTTTATTTCTAGATCTTTGACAAAGGCGCGGCGAAGCAATTCGATGGTGTCAACTGCTCTGCTGATCACCCGTCCCCTTGCTTTAACAACGACCTGTTTTTCGCCAGCATTGAAGAAGGTTATGCAGGCAACCACGTAGTTCATTACTGGTTTTCTGCCAACGAGGACAACGTTCTCGGCTTTGGCCCTCTCCTCTTTGGCTACTTTTTCCTTCTCAGGTTTTGTTTTTTCTTGCGCCAAGTTTCATCACCTCTTCATTGACAACAACGTTTGTTGCGAATTAACCTATACATTGGACTATAACCTATACATTGGACTATAGCCTCTTATAGTTTTTTCCAAAGGAGTATTCTTACGTTCCTTAAGTTAATTATCGTGCAGGTCGTTTCTCTCTACCGATTTGTAGGCCAAGCTCAAAAGCCTTGATGTTGTTCTCCATTTCTCTTGGTGCAGTGATTTTTATCGCCTCACGCAAACTGTCCTCTTTTAACGGAAGTAAACCGATTCCGTTGACGATGCCAATGAGTATTGTGTTTCCGAAAATCGCGCTTCCGAACTTCTCTTTGCCGAGGCGAGAGGCGTTGAAAACATGAATATTTTTGGCGAAGGGTTTTATTCTCTTAATAATCTCGCTCATGGTTGGATAAGGAATGTTCGAGAGGCCAGCGTAAATTGGCACTAGAGGATAATCATCAATGACAAAGGTAGTTTTCTCTTTTCTAGCATAATAGGTTGCTCTCACTGCTTCTAACGGTTCAAAAGCAAGGATGAGGTCGGCGTTAGCTTGCATTATTCCCGGCGAAGACAATTCCTTCTTTGACCCGAACCTAACAAAAGTAGGTATTACTCCTCCCCTCTGAGCAAGTCCGTGTAACTGAACCCCTCTAACGTAGTATCCTTCTATGTTGGCTGCTCTTGCTATCATCACCTGCGTTGTTAGGACTCCTTCTCCTCCAACACCAGTCAACATGATATCGAACTTCATTTTTCTTCCTTCCTTTTAACGATGTGAATGGCCCCAGCGGGGCATATTTGCATGCATACTGCACAGCCTAAGCATATATCCGGATTTATGGAGTATACTGTTTCTCCTCCAGACTCCACCGTCGCCTTAACTATTGCGGGGCAAGCAAAATCGTTAGCGCATATACCACACCTCGTGCACTTCTCTTGGTCTATTTCGAATATTGGTAGGGTGAGTCCTTTTGCGTGGAATTGTCTCCTAGTTAATAGTCGACAATCTCCTCTGCTAACCAACACTTTTGGGCCTTTGATGTTCTTGAGTTCTTGCAAAGACTGAATCAATTGTTTTTGGCTGAAAGCACTAGAGATTCTCACCTCTGCTCCCAACGCCTTAACGACATCTTCTATTTTCACAGGCTCTACTTTCTCACCCATCCCAGTGAAACCTGATCCGGGATGGGGCTGATGACCAGTCATTGCGGTGATGGCGTTGTCGAGAACAACTATAAGAGGGGTTTTTCCAGCGTTGTTAAACCTATAATTTAGTATTGCGGGCATGGCTGCATGGAAGAATGTGGAGTCGCCTACGAAAGCAACAACATCTTGATCGCTCACCATGCCTATACCATGAGAGACGCCGATGCCCGCCCCCATGCTGACAACAAAATCTTGCATCTGGATGGGCTCAAACACTCCGAGAATGTAACAACCGATATCCCCAGCGTAGATGGCTTCATCTCCAAAAACTTTTTTGACCGCGTAGAATGTTGACCTATGGGGGCAACCAGGACAAAGGACAGGCTTCCTAGGAGGAAGACCTTTCAACACCGAATCAACCTTTTTCCTATGATCATTGAAGTCTACGTCTAATTTTTTCCCGAATATTTTTTCGAAGGCGGGAATTACTTTCTCAAGGTTATATTCATCAGATTTTAGGAGTAGGTCTTTACCATGAATAACAAGGTTTGGGTTGGCTTCTTTTGCAATCTGCTTTACAAAATCCTCTAAAATCGGTTCAAGTTCTTCCAAAACTAAAACAGCTTCTTTATCTTTAATAAAGTCGCCAACAAAACTTTTTGATATTGGATGGGTTAGGCTGATTTTTGCTATAGGAGGATTCAGTCCTAGCTCTAGCAATGCTTCTTTAGCGTACTCAAAACTAACTCCAGACGTTATTATTCCTATTTCCCCTTTTCCTGGAAGCACCTTATTGAGCTTCTGACCATACCTTTCCTCTATTTGCTCGAGCTTTTTATTCAACCTTTCATGGAGCACTTGCAAATGGGGCCTAAGATTATAATATCTGTCCGGATCTTTTTGGAATCTGCCTCTAATCTCAGGTTTTTTCATTTCGCCAAGCCTTACAGTTCCGATGGAGTGACTAACCTTTGTGGTGGTTCTCAGGAAAACAGGAATTTGAAACTCTTCAGATAGGTCAAAAGCAAGTTTTGTAAAGTCTAGACATTCTTGAGGGTTGCTTGGTTCGAGCATCGGCATCTTGAACATCCTTGCATAATATCTTGTGTCTTGTTCGGACTGGGCGGAACTCCATCCAGAAGGGTCGTCGGCTACCATCACAACGAAACCAGCTCTTACTCCTGTGATCGCTATAGGTGGAATGGAGTCGGCTGCAACGTTAAGTCCGAAGTGTTTTTGGGCAGTCATGGCTCTCACTCCTGACCATGCTGCTCCAGTAGCTGCCTCAAACGCAACTTTCTCGTTAGAGGAGTATTCGAGGTAGAGCCCCACTTTCTTTGCTATCCTAGAAAATGTTATTGGAATTTCAGAACTAGGGGTTCCGGGATAAGCAGCAACAAATCCTACTCCAGCTTCAAGGGCTCCCCTTACAATCGCTTCGTTCCCAAGCAAAACTAGTTTCTTACCAGACTCCTCAAGTACATCCATTCTTGTTTACCACTCCGATTTTGTCTGTTTAGTTTTCATAAAAATTTTTTTGGCACGGTTGTCTTCCACTTAGAGATGGAAAGTGTCGATTCGGTGATATTAATGTTAGCTTTTCAGTCAACCACAGTCATCTGCAAACAGACCATAGATATAATTGAAGAAAAAAGGACTGATTGTTGGGACCTTATCCTCCTGGAGCACCGTGGAATGGAACGTTTTTCCAAAGAACGTCCCACCAGTCTTCTTCTGTTATGGTTTCTCCTCGAACGAGAATTTCCAAAACTTTCTTTAAGAGTTCATGATGTCTTTTCTCATCCAACAATATTGCGTTTAAAAGAAGCCTAACTTTCTCGTTTTTGATGCTGGGTATTATTTCACTTATTCTTTCGATGAGTTTTGCCTCTATCTGTATATGTTCTTCCACGAGTTCTTTTTGTTCGTCAAGATGTTCTTGTGTAAGGGCTTGGGAAACCTTTGTTATCAGCTTAACAGCTGAGGCATACATTTCCGCATGTTTCACAGAATCTAAAGATATCCCCTTCAAAACCCCTTTGACAACCGGATTTCCCATTTCTTCTAAGGAGCTATTTAACGATTCCACAATCTTGTTTTCAATCTCGATTTGTTCATTAAGAAAAATTACTAATTCGTTTTTTGAATTCAAAACATTCGCCTCCTTTCTTAAGGACATCTAGGTTCGAAGCATAAGTTTTTCGGGGTTTTTCTTCCAAATTCTCTGCTCATGCTGTAGTTCACGGTGTTTCGGCAATTTCTTATGCTTTTGAGAAAAGTGTATATGTTGGATTTTTTAATTAGGTTGAAAAGGCTTGACGGTGAAAAAGGTCTTGAAAAGAATGTTAGAAGTCAGATGGCATGGTAGGGGCGGTCAAGGAACATGGACTGCCAGCGAACTCCTTGCACAAGCAGCGATCACAGAAGGAAAATACGTCCAATCATTCCCAGAATTCGGTCCGGAAAGAATGGGAGCACCAATACGCGCCTTCACAAGAATTAGCAACAAACCAATCCTCATGCACTGCGCAGTTTACAATCCAGACGTAGTAGCTGTTCTAGACCCGTCATTACTAAGGGCTGTTCCAGTAACGGAGGGACTAAACAATGAGGGGATCCTTATCGTTAATTCTAGAGAAAACCCAGCTGAAATACGTAAAATGGTCAAGGTAGAGAAAAGAAAAATTTGGACAGTTTCAGCTACGGAAATCGCTATCAAGATTCTAAACAGACCCATCATGAACACGGCCATGTTAGGAGCTGTTGCCCGAGTGACTGGAATAGTCAGTTTAGGAAGCGTTGAAAAAGTCGTTTCGGAACGTTTCAGCGGAAGCACCGTGGAAAAGAATGTTGGGGTCATAAAAGAAGCCTACAAGGAGGTAAAATCGGAGTGACCACCCAAGAAAAGGGATGGAAAGAAATTCCTATGGCTGGTGTCTGCTGGAAATCTAGTACCCAGTATTTGACTGGAGACTGGAAAACCTACAAGCCAGTACGGGATTTGGAAAAATGCACGCGTTGCTTAGTATGCGTGCTTTTCTGTCCAGATGGAGCAATCCGTTGGAAACCAGAGAAAGAAGACATAGAGTTTGATTATAATTTCTGCAAAGGCTGTGGAATATGCGCCAATGAATGCCCGGTAGATGCCATTGAAATGAAGCTTGAAGAGGAAACGTGAGAAAATGAAGATTGTTAAACAGAAAATGTTAGCTTTAAACGGGGACGAAGCAGTTGCCTACGCTGCAAAACAATCAGACGTAGACGTAGTAGCAGCCTATCCGATAACTCCTCAGACCATAATTGTGGAACGATTCAGCGAATACGTAGCCAACGGAGAAGTTGATACAGAATTTGTCTGCGTTGAATCTGAACATAGCGCCCTAACAGCATGTTTAACAGCGGCAGCCACAGGCGCAAGAACTTTTACAGCAACAGCCTCTGCTGGATTAGCCCTTATGCATGAGATTTTATACGTAACCTCAGGATGTCGTGCGCCTGTAGTAATGGCGGTTGCTAACAGAGCCTTATCAGCACCAATAAACATTCACTGTGACCATTCCGACAGCATGGTTGAACGCGACTGTGGTTGGATACACATCTATGTGGAAAACTCGCAAGAAGCATACGATTCTATAATTCAAGCCTTTAGAATCGCTGAAAACCCAGAACTCTTGTTACCAGTAATGGTGTGCTTAGATGGTTTCACATTAAGCCACACACTAGAAAACGTGCAAACGCTGCCAGACGACCTGGTCAAAAAGTTTGTTGGAGCGCGTCAATTTCCATTTGTAACCAACCATGAAGGAAAAACTGTGCCATTCAAACTTGATCCAGAAAACCCCGTGACAATTGGTCCTTTAGACCTATACGATTACTATTTCGAGCATAAGAGGCAACAAGAAGAAGCCATGCAGGTTGCTCCCAAAATCATCCAACAAGTTCATGAAGAATATGCTAGGATAAGTGGGAGACGTTACGGAGACGGATTAATCGAACAATACCATCTTGAAGACGCTGAAACGGCAATAGTGTGTGTGGGTTCAACCTCCGGAACAGTCAAAACCGTTGTAAACGAGCTTAGGTCAAAGGGAACGAAAGCAGGTTTGCTTAGGCTTCGCACTTTCAGACCATTACCTGTGAAGGAAATAACTAAAGCATTAGAAAATGTGAAAGCAGTAGCTGTTATGGATAGAAGCCTAAGCTTCGGAGGACACGGCGGAGCAGTATTCCACGAGATACGCCACGTTTTATACGATGCCCCTACACATCCCTACATAGTAAGCTACATTTACGGACTCGGTGGAAGAGACACGCATCCAAACCTTATTCACAAAATCTACCATGACCTGCAGCGAACACTGAAAACTCAACGGATTGAGGAACCAGTGCAATTTATTGGATTAAGGGGGTAAAAGGAGGAATGGGAATGTCTTCTGAATGGAAATTCACTACGAAAGACATAGCTGAAAAACCAGATTTGTTTATGTCTGGACATAGAGCATGTGCAGGCTGCGCACCCGCAACAGTTCTCAGACTAGTTATGAAGGCTCTAAGGGGACCAACGATAACGACGTTTGCAACTGGATGCATGGAAGTGGTTTCAACCATTTATCCTTACACATCGTGGAAGATTCCTTGGATACACACTGCCTTTGAAAACGTAGCAGCAAACGCTTCAGGAATCGAAGCTGCACTCAAGATATTAAAGAAGAAGGGACGAATACCACAGGAACACGTGGATGTCGTTGCTTTTGCGGGTGATGGTGGCACATACGATATTGGCATTCAAGCCCTCTCGGGGGCGGTTGAAAGAGGGCACGATTTTCTCTACGTGCTATACGACAATGAAGCCTACATGAATACGGGCATACAGAGAAGCGGAGGAACACCTCTTGGGGCTTCAACAACTACTTCGCCAGCTGGCACAGTCATACCTGGAAAACTAGAATACAAAAAGCCAATAGCAGAGATTATGGTCGCCCATGAAATGCCTTATGTCACAACAGCATCGCCATATTATTGGAGAGACTTAATAACAAAAGCCAGAAAAGGAATTGAAGTAGACGGCCCAGCGTTTTTGCACGTACTTGCGCCTTGTCCAAGAGGGTGGCGAAGTGACATAAGCAAATCAATTGAGCTTTCGCGTTTAGCTGTGGAAACCTGTGTCTTTCCCTTGTGGGAAGCAATAAACGGAGAATATCAACTATCCGCACCGAGCAAAGGAATAGCGTTAAAGCCGGAAAGAAAGAAGCAAGTAAAAGAATATTTGGAACTACAAGGACGCTTTAGACACTTGTTCACCCCAAAATTCGAAAAGGTAATCGATGAAATCCAACGCATAACAGACGAACGATGGCAACGCTTACTCAAGAAATGCGGTATTGCATAATTGGGATCATCTTCTTGCTAAAGAAACATGAAGAGGAGAACCAAAAGAAGACTAGATGCTGGGAACAGGGACATGGCAAGTTTTTTGGCTCGTTTTGCTGTTCCATCAGCTACGAGGCATAGTTCCTCTATCCGCCTCTCCCCGATGATATTAACGTTGAGTATTGTTTCTGTGCGCCACGATGACTCTGCAAGTTCGAGATTGTCTAATGCGTTTACCGCAGCTTGCCTAACGTAGCCAATCAGTTTTGATTCATCCATAGCCTCACCTACGGGATGGTAGCCACGCGCTGTTCTCACGATACCGCACACGGAATGAGTGTCTGTGGTGAGAACTTCTCCGTCAACGATACCGATTTCTAGTAGCTCTGAAAGGATTTTTTCGCGCAGACCGGATATCATGTTGTTTCCGTCGATGGTTACATAAGCTGCTTTCTGGTCGCCGACCCTTGTCACAATCACACTTATTCCTCCAGGTCCCATGCCCTCTTCCACAGTGAACTCTTTAGGAACAACGGTTGCCGCTCCCACCTCGAAGGAGGAACGTTCATAATTCAGCGCTTTTTTGAGGCTAGCTGCAGAAGCCTTTCTGAGGGAGGCAACAGCTTCGCTGATATTAAAGGATCCCTCAATACTGTTGTGGGCGTCGATGACGAGGGCGGAAAGTCCTCGCTTCTCAGCCTCCTTGACAACAAAAGAATCTAATTCTTGGGGAAGGTCTTCCATGGTTTTTGGCGCGATAGTTAACGTAAGAAGGGCACAGTCGCCAAATATTTGGCAGCTCGCCGTTGCCTCGTTTTTTCTGGTTCGCACGAAATCAGTAGCCTTAGAATAATTAGGTGAAGAGTCAATAGAGCCGAGTATACCTTCCACAACTCTTTGATTTTGAAGCTGGGAAGAAAGGTCGAGTTCATGTCCGACCAGCCCGTGGGGAACAGAAACCACACATTGAAATTTGTCTTCTAGGGTGGTTTGAATTAAAGAGGGGAGGAGGCTACTTCCAAGATTTTTGAAAGGACCTGGATGCAAGGCTGGAACAACCATCATCGCCTTTATCTTTTTGTTGGCTCTGAACGTTAAGAGGGAAACCTTTACGTTTTGTTCGTTGCCAAGTTTCTCAAAAAAAGATTCAAGGGGCGCATTTAGGCCCTCCGCCCAATTGGCGAGAAAAGCCTTAAACAGAGAGGTAGAAGCGATTCCAAGGGTTCTCTCACCAACTCGATCTAGGAAGTAGATGAAAAGAAACACTGTCAACACAGCTATGAAGGTTGAAACCAGAAGAAAGATAGGAAGCTTTGCCTTTGAATCAAATCCTATTACGGAATCCATAAAAAAGATGGGAATGGTGCACAAGGCGGGTTGTAAGAGGGAAGAGAAAAACATTCTTCCGGGGTCAGCGAAGGATGCTGTAGAAAACACCAACAAACGAAGCATCAGTGCCCCACAAAAACCCAAAAAGAAAAATTTTATCCAAAGATTTGGGTTTTCAAGAACAACGCCCACTAAACTGCCAAGAAAAATAACTCCAAACAACACCAGGGAAGAGAAAAGGGAAATGGCAGAGCAACGTCTCAAATTGAAGATAGGGTCTCTTTTCATGGAACCTCGACTAATTACAAGGTCGGCTACTATCGTAAGGGAAAGGAAGGCTCCGCCGAATGCTACGCTTAGAACAAGCCCCTCGTAGGAAGGCTGTAAGGGCAGGATCGCTAGAACTCCGCCGAGCAGACATAAGGCGCCAAGTAGAGTAACGATTGCAGCGTGGGAAGGAAGCGTAAAGAGCGACGAATAACCCTTCACAGCCTTATTAATGGATTCGTCCAGTGAACTGTAGGCCAACCAATACTCCTCGCATATATCCTTCTAGAAGAGAGTTCAAAAATCTTGAGGTCGCAAACCGCGACTTAGCGAGAATCGAAGGACAGAATTTACATAATTCGGAAGATACGAGGAAATTGCCGCAATTACTTTTATGAGAAAAATAGCGAAAAAAGGAGGATGATAAATCAAAAACAGCGCTAAAACGTTGGGGGGGCAACCTGAAAAGAGAGGATAAAAGCTTTTATGCTTCAGTTGGGGTAACATTTTGTAGAGAATTATGTCTAAGGCTGGTCCGCCTCCAACGGTGTTTCATATTCTAGAGCGAAACATAGGTCGGAGAATGGTAGCCATATTAGATCCTTCGTATGGGTTTGAAGGAACTTTAATTGCTGTTACACTAGAACCGCCCGGAATCTGGCTTTCTGACGCTGAGATTGTGACGTTGCGGTCAACAATAGCTCAGCCGGTGCCGCAGGTGGTGAGTAGGGAACATAGAAGTGAAGTCTTTATTAACCTAAGCTCGGTTCAACGTATAGAAGTTTTACATCAGAGTTGAGGTCGATTAGAAGAAAATTTTCGCCAAAACGCAGGCTACTATTAGCGCTACCGCCAAGATTACGGCTAATTCGGGTCTAACCTTTATGCCCCTAGTTTCTTCTTCGAAGAATCTTAGTAGTCCAGCGCTTTGGGCGGGCATAGGTGCCTTTCTTTCGCGTTTTTTCTCTCTTTTCTTGCTCATGACTGATTTTTCCTATTTGTTAGTTCTGTTCATATACCCACTAAAGGATGTGGTTAATTAAAATTTTGTTGTCAAGGAAGTGGAAAAGGTGAAAAGGGCTGTAGCGGAATCTTAAAGAGGTCAACGAAGGTGTGTTGTTGCTTTGAAAAAACGGCAGACGGCAATATGGACTATAGGGCACAGTAACAGGTCTATTGAAAAATTCTTAACCCTCCTCGAGGAACATAGAATCAAGGTTTTAGTCGACATTCGCAGTTTCCCCACATCTAAAATTGAGCATTTCAAGAAAGAAGAGATGGAAAGATGGTTGCCCCAACATAGAATTGAATACGTTTGGCTTGGCAAGGAACTGGGTGGATATCGCCGAGGCGGATACGAGGCATATATGAAAACAGAAGTTTTTAGGGAAGGCGTGGAGAAGCTTCTTGAACTTGCTAGACAGAGGCGCGCATGCATTATGTGCATGGAGAAGAATCCGAAATACTGCCACCGCCGTTTCCTCACCGCCCACTTGGAAAGAAAGTGTGTGGAAGTGATACACATCCTTGAGGAAGGACAAGTAGGCCTTACGAAATTCAAAGACATATTAGGGTCGAACGTGTAGGTTTATGAATCGCGTTGGAGGAGAAGTCATGCACATCCACGAGTTTCAGGATATGATGCGTCGAATTTATTTCCACAGAGATTCGAGGCGGGGAACAACAGGAACATTTGATTGGCTGGTGGAGGAGGTTGGGGAATTGGGAGGGGCTTTAAAGGAAAAGGATACGAAGGCCATGGAAGACGAGTTTGCTGATGTTTTCGCTTGGTTGGCTTCTCTAGCAAACGTTGTTAACCTAGATTTGGAGAAAGCGGCGATAACAAAGTACAATAACAGGTGTCCCAAATGCGGGCAAACGCCATGCAGATGTCCTTTTTAAGGAACGTGAGTCAATGACTGCTGAACAGAAACAAGAAGTTATGGAATCACTTTTATACTTAAACCGATCAAAATATTGTTTTTAGAGGTGCGACAATGCCCTATTGTTGGAAGTGCGGCAATGAACTGAAAGAAGACGCAAAATTCTGCGACAAGTGCGGTGCTCCTGTTGGCGGGCGAGTTAGAGCCAAAAGAGATTGGTGGGAATGACCTATGGTTTATTGCACTAAATGTGGCACCAAAAATGAAGAAGACGCGGCGGTATGTGTTAAGTGTGGAGCATCCTTAGTTGCCTATCCACCTTGGAGGCGTGCACGCCCGCGACCAGAAGAAGAATGCTTTGGACTTCCCCACGGCGGCGCAATCGCCGGACTAGTCATCGGCATAATAATAATACTTGTAGGACTCTCCTCGCTGCTTCACATAGACATATGGCCACTCATAATAATCATCTTTGGGATACTCATCGTTGCCGGAGCCTTATACGGATATAGCCGCAGGTACTAACCTACCCTCTTTTTTTATCCGCAAATTCACAGATACCAGTTTTGCAAGCGTAACAGATTCTTTCATGATCCCACCGCGAAAGCGATATTCGCGTAAAAAGCCAAAAAAGACTCAAAGCTACGAAAAATAGATCTAACATCACACTGCTAACCAGTTTATCGACTCCAATCAAGATAAAAAAGGTTCCCAAAACGAAAAAACTGTTCAAAAACAAACGGACAAAACCCCTAAATTTGAACTGGAACAAACCAATACCAACTCCCAGAACTCCCACCCAAACTGTCAAGGAACTGTTCTGCTCAACGCGCCAGTTACTGAAAAAATACAGAACTGTTCCGGCAAAAGCTAGAAGCCCTCCCAAGAGCAATCCTGTGCATGCGGTACAAAACGTCTTGTCGCCTATTCGAAACACGTGAGCGACGAACTTTTCGCAATCAGGATGATGCCCTTGCAGAGTGGAAGAAGTCCCGTGAGAAGCAAACTTGCTAAGGTAGGAGAGACTGGATTTCTCTTTTCCCAGATCAAAAATTCTTGAACACCGTTTTGGGGAAAAAACAGCCAGAATTCCAAAGACGCAGATTATTCCGAAAATTGAACCAATTAACGGTTTCCGCCAAAGAAAATCCTCATGGAGTATTGGCTGATAAACTGTAAGCATCCCTGTGAGAAACAATCCGAAGAACGACATAATGACTAGATATGCTATGTCGAAACTGCGAGATATGGTCTGGGACATGCCAATCGCACTCAA
>Ga0315308_1001257_pt1 | contig 14574 bp, 16 predicted proteins | sample TDP3_MG_FD_203078 | JGI IMG/M metagenome (GOLD analysis project Ga0315308, IMG submission 203078) | Freshwater sediment microbial communities from Lake Towuti, South Sulawesi, Indonesia - TDP3 | ecosystem: Environmental > Aquatic > Freshwater > Lake > Sediment | place: Indonesia: South Sulawesi... | reverse complement strand
TAACCGGCACCTATGGGAGGATGGTCACAAGTCCTTATGGGCGAGGCAGAAGGAGAAGTAGGGAAGGAATAATAACAGGAGAACGCACGAAGAAGAGTTGTTGAAAGTACTGTGCGTTCATGGGAGGGTTATATGAAAAAACAAACCTTACTCGTTGTTGTGGCGATTGCCCTGGGAGCTATCTACTCTTGCTCGTGCGCAGGGAACGGCGGCCCATGCTTGAAGAACAAACGCACCAGCGGCCAGAAGACCATCCAGCCCCTGAAGGCCGGGGTCGCAGAAGGGTTCCTCGATGCCCCTATTGGCACATCAATGGGCGGCTACGGCGGGAGGACTGGTGTCCTTTCTCCCTACCAAAAGAACCTTGGCGGTTCGGTCGGATACTACCACCGCCTCAGTATCAAGGCGCTTGCACTGGACAACGGAGGCGAGAAGATCATCATCCTCAAAACACCCCTCATATTCCCCACTGACTGGCTCGTGAGAAAGGTGGCGGAAAAGGTAAAGGCAGATTCCGGCATGGATCTCCTTGGGAACATGATTGTTGGCGGGACCCACAGCCACTCGGGACCGGGCAGGATATGGAGGCTTCCTCCAAACCTCGGGACCATGGGATTGGACGAATACAGCGAAGAAGTGTTCCGCAGGATTGTCAACTCCATAGCCCCTGTGATCGTCCAGGCAGTGGACAACCTTGCGCCGGCTAAGATCGGCTATGGAACAATGGAAAACTTTGATCCGCAAGACCATATCTGCAGGGACAGGGTTTGCGAGAACGACTTCCTCTATCCAGAGTGGGACGACCCTGTCACGGGCAAGCTCAAGGACAGCCGCCTCGTCGTGATCAGGGTGGACAAGGAGAACGGGGACCCGCTTGCTGTTGTTGTCAATTTCGGGATGCACGGCACGCACTTCCTCCAATTCATGTTTACAGAGGACGCAGTTGGGGCAGTGGAGAACAAGGTGGAGGAGTATTTTGGAAAGAAGGGGCAGAAAATCACAGCCTTATTTGCCCAGGGGACCGGCGGGGATGTTTCCCCTGCAGGTGAGTTCAACGGCCATGATGGAACCCAGAAGCTTGAGGCAATCGGCGAGGAGGCTGCAGCAAAGGTTGGAGAGCTTTATACCACCCTGACAATGGAGACGGATGTGCCACTTGAGATCGTGTCAAAGAGATTTGATGTCAACCGCGACACCATCGGCTATGCCCCAGATGAGTTCATAGATGAGGAAGGGAAACCTTTTGAATACGGAGCCTTTGACTGCGGAGGAGGGATACTCAGGCAGGAGTTGGAAATTGTTGATTGCGACAATCCAGAGACCAAGTTGATTGACGGGCAGATGAGCTGCTTTTCTATTGAGGATCTCCAGGCATTGTTGGTCCCAAAAAAGGCAAGGGAGTATCCTGTCCTCGTTTTCTCCCAGACGCGTCTTACTGCAGCCAGGATTGGAAACCTTTTCATCGCAACCCTTCCAGGCGAGGCCAAGAGTTCGCTCGGGCGTTTCCTCAGGGAAAGGATCCAGGATGAGGTAGAGTTGCCAGCTAATGCGATCGTTGCCGTGTTCGGATACAGCCAGGACCATCACCTGTATCTCTCTGACCGGGAGGACTGGCTCCAGGGCGGCTATGAGACGGCAATGAGTGGCTGGGGCTTCAAGTTTGGAGAGTTCCTCCTGGACAATAGCACAGAGCTTGCCAAACAGCTCGTGACCCTTGAGGCAGAGGACAATTCAGGGTGCGATCCGGCCGCAAAGAAGTTCGATGCCACAACACAACCCTTTGTGCCGGTGGACGCCGATTTTGTCCCAACACTCTCATCGCCAGCACCTTCCATGTTCTCACAACCCTTGACATTGGAGAGGTTCTCAATAGAGACCATCAAATGGTATGGCGGAGACCCTGCTGTGGACTGGCCCGTAGCAACCCTCCAAAGGTATACATCCGGCACATGGGAGGATTTTGTTGAAGACAGCAGAGTCCTGAACAATACAGGATACAAGATGACGACAAAATACGATGGCACGCCGACCTATGATGCCGCACCCGCTGCGACGACAAGGGCACATGTCTGGACAGTGGACTGGGAGACAATACAGGACTTTGCAGGAACAACGGGCTTTACAGGGCCGTTCAGGTTCAGCATTGTTGGAAATTACTATGATGGATCGGACACTGAGGCGCCATACTCGGGTATCCAGTATAACTTCACAAGCTCACCATTCTATATCCTTCCCGCAAGCACCATCACGCTCACGGCATTCTCTGCCATCACAACAACAGGACTGGTAACGCTCAAAGCCAAGTATCCGGCGAATCCAATCGCTATAGAGAGGACCATGGGCACAAAAGGCTCGGAGATCCGACAGATCCGCGGCTTGCGGATGAGGGATGTTAGATTCAACCCGAACTACCGCATTCCTGTGACAGGAACTTCTGCCGCTTTTATATCTAATACGACGACATTCACAGGCACGACGGTCTCCCTTACCTACAACTCGTCAACGGGGAATCTTGAAGGAACATGGGGGGGAGGATTCACTCCCAGCAGCGGTAATGACCTGAAGATTGATGTGGGGGGCTTTACTGATCCATGGGGGAATTACAATGGATGTAGTGAATGTGGCCTCAGCTTCACGGTCCCATGAAGTGCGACTTCTGCGGAAAAGAATCCGAGACGGTAAGGAGGGTGGCCGTTGACAAGGACTACGACCGCCTCAGCGTTAAGCACGAGATCAAATACGCCTGCGAGGAGTGCTCAAAAAAGAAAGACGAGGAAAGGACTGCCAGGCAGAAAAAATCTGACTGAAGGCAGAGCGCTTAAAGGTATATGGTATGTTTGAAGGAATTCAAGAAAAGCTTGAAAAGACATTCCGCTGGATCACGGGATATGGGAGGCTGTCGCCCAGGAATATAGAGGATGCCCTCCAGGAGCTGCGGGTGTCCTTGCTGGAGGCAGATGTCCACCATAAAGTTGTGGATGATCTGCTTTCTTCTGTGAAGACAAAATCCCTGGGTCGTGAAGTAATGGAAAGCATCACCCCTGGCCAGCAGTTCATCAAGATCTTCAGGGATGAGATTACAGCACTTCTCGGGGAGCCCTCTGAGCTGAATCTCTCCGGCCGGCCGCCCATCGTGATAATGCTGGTGGGGCTGCAGGGTTCGGGCAAAACCACAACAGCAGCAAAGCTCGCCAAGCTCCTGAAGGAAAGGAACAAAAGACACCCCTGCCTTGCTGCCTCTGACCTCAAAAGACCGGCAGCGGTTGAGCAGCTAAAGGTCCTCGGAGAATCTCTCGGCATACCCTGTCTCTCCCCGCGGGAAAAAGATGATGTCCTTTCCTTTGTATCAACGATCAAAAAGGAAGCTTCTTCCATTGGCTGTGACACGGTGGCCCTTGACACGGCAGGGCGCCTTCATACTGACAGGGAGATGATGGACGAGCTAAAGGAGATTAAGGCAAGGGTTATGCCTAACGAAACCCTGCTCATCCTTGATGCCATGGCCGGACAGGACGCAGTGAGGGTGGCCGAGGAGTTCCTCTCGGGGATCGGCTTCGATGCTGCGATCCTTACCAAGGCCGATGGAGACGCGCGAGGGGGCGCAGCGCTTTCGCTGCGGGCCGTGACAGGAAGGCCAATCAGGTTCCTGGGCGTTGGTGAGAAACTGAATGCCCTGGAGCCCTTTAATCCGGAAAGAATGGCCTCAAGGATCATAGGCATGGGCGATGTTCTCACGCTCGTTGAGAAGGCAGAGGCCCAGATACAGGAGAAAGAGAAAATAAGGGCGAGGGAGATCGTTCGCAAGGGAGAGCTTGACCTGAATGACTTTCTCGACCAGTTGAAGGCACTGAAACGGATGGGGTCTATGGACGACCTCCTTTCCTTGATCCCCGGTGCCTCTAAGATTATGTTGGATCAGAGCAGGGTCAAGGCAGCCGAGGAAGATATCGGCAAATCCGAGGCGATCATAAGCTCCATGACCCTTAAGGAAAGGGCGCATCCGGAGATCCTGAATGGAAGCCGCCGTCTCAGGGTAGCACGTGGGAGTGGAACCACTGTCCAGGATGTAAACAAGCTTATTAAAAAATTCACGCAGGCAAAGAAGCTCATGAAAACCATGTCAAGAATGGGACTCAGGGGACTCGGAGGAAATCTCTATGGCAGTTAGAATTCGGCTGACGAGGAAGGGGACAAAGAAGAAGTCCTTTTTCAGGATCATCGTTGCAGACAGTGAGGCTCCCAGGGATGGACGCCATATTGACCGCGTTGGCTGGTATGACCTCACTCAAAATCCATCCAGGCTCAAGGTGGATGTTGAAAAGGTAAAGAAATGGATCTCAAAGGGGGCGAAGCCCACCCAGGCGGTGAAGAACCTCCTGAAAAGGGAGGGAGTGAACCTGTGAATGGGGAGAGTGAAAAGGGCACGGGTGAAGCCTCCTTAAAGGAGCTGATTGAATACATCGCAAAGGCCCTCGTGGATCACCCCGAGAGCGTGGATGTCAAGGAAATTGATGGCGAACAGACAATCTTCCTTGAGATCAGGGTTGCAAAGGAAGACCTGGGCGCTGTCATCGGAAGAGAGGGAAGGACAGCGAAGGCACTCAGGACCCTCCTGAGCGCTGCCACGAATAAATTGAAAAAGAAAGCTGTGATGGAGATCCTTGAATGAAAACATTCAATATCATCTCCCTTTTCCCCGGCTTCTTTGAGTCCCCCCTCCACGAGAGCATCCTGAAAAGGGCCCAGGACAAGGGGCTCATTACGGTCAGGGTGACCAACCCGAGAGATTTTGCCCTTGATAAACATCATGTTGTGGACGACACACCCTACGGAGGCGGGGGGGGAATGGTGCTGAAGCCGGAGCCCATTGTGGCCGCAATTGAGGCAGTTAGAAATCCCAATGTGAAGGGACGAATTATCCTCCTTACCCCCCAGGGAATTCCCCTGACCCAGGAGAAGGCCAAAGAGCTTTCCCTTCTGGAGGAGTTCGTCCTTGTCTGCGGCCGCTACGAAGGCATTGATGAAAGGGTAAGGAATGTTGTTGACGAAGAAATCTCCATAGGCGACTATGTTCTTAGCGGAGGAGAGGCAGCGGCTCTGGTGATCCTGGAGACAATAGCCAGGCTCATTCCCGGGGTCCTGGGGAATGACGGCTCGGCGAAGGAGGACTCTTTTTACGACGGCCTCCTCGATTTTCCTCATTATACAAGGCCGAGCAATTTCAGGGGCCACAGCGTTCCGGAAACACTTCTTTCCGGCAACCATAAGGAGATCAGGAGGTGGAGGAGGAAGGAGGCTCTCCGCAGAACACTGGAGAGGAGGCCCGATCTCTTGAGGCGCTTTCCGCTGAGAGACGAAGACAAAGAAATACTCGAAGAAATCTCCAATAAGAGGTGAGTCATGGACAAGATCATAGATGAAGTGGAGAAATCCTACTTAAAGAAAGGCATACCCGAACTGCGGCCAGGAGACAGGGTTCGCGTTTATTCAAAATTGCAGGAAGGAGACAAAGAGCGAGTCCAATATTTTGAAGGGATAATAATACGCAGGAAAAGAGGCGGGGCCAGAGCAACCATAACTGTCCGAAAGATATCATATGGAGTCGGCGTAGAGAGGATCTTCCCCATTCATTCCCAGACCATTGAGAAGATCGAAATTCTACAGAGGGGCCGCGTGAGGAAAGCAAGACTATACTACCTCAGGGATCTAACAGGAAAATCTGCTCGGATCAAAGGCAGGAAGCTTGAAGGCCTCGAGCAGATCATCAAAGATGAACAGCCGCCCCAGGAAAAGGAGGAAACTCCACAGTAATGACACTCCCCATCAGAAAATGCAGCTCCTTGAGATAGTCCTCCAGGGTGTCGGAAGTCTTCCCGCCACCCTGAAGACAAACTTCAAGGCAGGCTATAATGTCATACTCGGTGCCAACCAGAGCGGAAAGACCACTGTTTTTGAGGCATTACTGGCAATCCTTTTGGGAAAGAAGCCAGGGATGGAACTCCCCACGAGGGGCATTGCCCAAACTCAACCGTCCAGGGGGGGCATCACTATCAAGGAAGGAAACACTGTCTATCGCCTGATGAAGGACTTCCGGAGCGGCACGATCCTTTTAAGCCAGCTCAACCCATCAACATCGAAATTTGACCCTATCCTCAAGGGATGGGATGCCGTGGAGGATTTCCTGAAAAGAAGCCTGGCATTTCCCTCCATTGCAGCATTCGAGTCCCTGTTCACCCTGTCCTCCCGCACCCTGCCCTCGGCCAGGAAACCGTCCTATCAATCTATATCGTCCCCGACCCCTGAAGCTCCATCCCGGCCTGCAGGGTTGACCCTGGCAGATCACGGAAGCTTTCTTGGTGATGAAGAAGAGGAGAAGGCCCAGGAGGACACACCGCAGGCTCTGGAAGCCAAACTCTCCCGGCTGAGGTCCGAGCTTTCACATGCTGAAGAAGTGGACAAGATAGAGTTTGAGCATGGGGGGATCCAATCAAGGATCTTTGAGCTGGAAAAGAAGATCGGCGAACTGGATGAAGCGGACAAAGAAATCCAGAAAGTGGAAGAGGAAAGGAAGAAATATAAATTTTTTGCAGATTTGCCCGAGGGTATAGAAGCCAAGATTGCCAGCTACAGAAAGGTCAACGAACAGAGGGCGAGGGAGGTTGGCCAGCTTGAGTTTGAGATAGATGAGCTTCAGCGCCATGTAAGAGCAGTGGTCAGCGGACCCTTCTTTAAGGAGAAAAATTTCATCGCAGGGGCGGGCATTGCCCTTGGATGCCTCATCGCCTCACGGGTCGCAGCAGCCTTCTTCCCCTGGGGGAATTATGTTCTCCTGGGAAGCTTTATCGGGCTCGTCCTCATGTTCTATGTTGCCTGGCAAGATTTTGAAAAGAAGGATATCGGCAATAAACTTCAGGAGAAAATTCAGGCAAAAAAGGAAAAGATCTCACAGGTGGAAAAGAGATTTGAAATTGAAGGAGGGGTGGTCAAGAACCTTCTCAGGATGACAAGGCTCGATGCGCCGGAAGACCTCAAGCTGGAGCTGGAAAACTACAAAAGCCTCGGGATTGAAGAGAAATATAAGGCAGCTCAGGGCAAAAAGCAGGCCCTCCTCGCACAGGGAGACCGTGCGACTTATGTAAAAGAGCGGGACGAGCTTAGGGCAAAGGCCGGCGCACTGGTGGAGAGGCTCAGGAATTTGGGCGCCGCAGCAAAAGAGGTTAACGAACTGAAAAAGGAGATCAGGCAAATAGAAAAAAAACTCAAGGAAATGAAGGGGGCTGTTACCCCTTCCTTGATTGCTGCGCCTCAGGCCGTGCGTCCCGGCGGCGGTCCACTTGGCGATGTCTTCACGAAAGCCAGAGGGGTGCTCATGACAGATTTTCCTACCTTCAAGGGATATGTAAGGGACAGATTTATGAGCTGTTTCTCAACCCTCACCACTCAGGCCTATACCCTTGACGATTTTAACGAATCGGGCGCTGTCTTTTTCTTCTCCTCAGCTTTGGGCCGGCGTATTACCTTTGAAGAGCTTTCACCATCCCTCCAGGATATTGTGTTCGTTGCATTCATCCTCTCTATCCTGGAGATAATCTCAGAGAGGTGGAAGGGGCCTGTGCTCCTCGACGATCCATTTGTAAATTTTGAAGAGGGGGTCCTGATGGGGGTCGGACAGTCCCTTAAAAAACTCGGCGGCCTGACACAGGTCATCCACCTCTCCTCAAAGGGAGGGTTTGCTACCCTTGCCGACAACACTGTTTCCCTGAGATAATTACAGGATTGAAATGCGGGGTGCCCGGAGGAAATATCTTGGAAACTTAGGGGAGGATCTGGCTGTGGATTTTCTTAAGGATCAAGGCTACGGAATAATAGAAAGGAATTGCAGGAAAAAGTATGGCGAGATTGACATCCTTGCCAAAGACCTCTCCTGCCTTGTCTTTGTAGAGGTCAGGACACGGACAACAAGCCGGTTTGGCGGGCCCATCTCCTCTGTCGGGCATCTGAAACAGAAAAGGCTTGCGAAGGTAGCCCTGTCCATCCTTCAGAAAAAGGAGTTTCGAGGGATGCCGGCGCGTTTTGATGTCCTCGGGATCGAACTGCCCCGGGAAGCCCCGCCACGCTTTCATTTGGTCAAGAACGCATTTGAGCCAGATGTTAGGTAACATCGCTACTCTCCTCTTCATGTTGTTCGGGTGCCTTTCAATCACATTCCCTGAAGGAGAGGGCTCCCTCCCGGAGTGCTCCCTTCTCCTTCCTGCGTGCTTAAAAAGCCTGGAGATGGGCGATTCCTGCCTTTTTCCGCTCTTCCCCTTTGAGGGAGAGATAAGGGCGGAGATCTCTTCTGGCGAGAGAAAAAAGGTTTTCCTCCAGAATATGACATTTTCTCTCTATGAATACCCGGAGGGGGCAGAGCCTGTTGTCACGAAAGACGGAAAGGTGCTCCTTCTCCATGGAGCAGAGGCACCCATTGCCGCACTGGACTATCGTGGAAATGTCGCGCTTGATGCCCTGAGGAAAAGAGACGGTGTCTTGTGGGGAGGAGGAGTGATCGACCTGCTAAAGGGTGAAATCGGATGGATAAACCTCCAGTTCAACAGAAAGAAGGGCTCCACCAGGGCTGTTCTCCTTTTTGAGGGAAATGCCACATCGAGCGCCTCACGAAGGATCGCCTCCCGCCTCCTTAACGCGCTGAGAGAGAAAAAGGGGGAAGATGGGAGGAGGCTGGAGGACCTTGATAAGGACAAGCAATTTGTCAAAGAGATGAGGAAATGGATGGAAGAGGAGCTGGCCCTCCATATCCGGTTATGGAACGGCTCGGAATGGAAAGAGGCTGCCTCGGCCCTGCCCTGGCTTTCTATGAGGAGGGCAGGATTCCCCCTCAACCTGAAAGGAATGCCGAGGGGAGACCTTAAGGTCAGGATAGAACTGCCTCCGTCTCTATGGAAAATAGACAGAGTGGCTTTGGATTTTGCGCCTGTTGGGCCTATCCGTGCTGTTCATACCTTTTCCATGAAGGGCAACAAGCGCGAGGCCATTAGTAAAGCAATGGAAAAAAGCATCTCTGTTCCCCGCTCAAGCAGCACCCATCCAAGGGCAGGCCTTGTATCGGTGAAGGGGTATTATAATATTGAAGCACCCCAGTGGATCCCATGAAAGCAGGAACACTCTATATCGTTGCAACACCCATCGGCAACCTTGAGGACATCACTCTCAGGGCCCTGAGGATCCTCAAGGAGGTCTCTCTCATAGCCGCAGAAGACACGCGAAGGACAAGGATCCTGCTCAATCATTACAAGATCACAAAGCCCCTCATCAGCTACCACGAACATAACTGGGCCTGGAAAGAGAAAGATCTTCTCAGGATGCTCTCGTCAGGAAAAAGCATTGCTCTTGTCTCTGACGCAGGGACTCCCGGAATTTCAGACCCAGGAATTCATCTCGTCAGGGCGGCCATTGAAGCGTCCATTCCGATTGTTCCTATTCCGGGGCCAACCGCACTCATCTCGGCCCTGAGTGTGTCCGGCCTTCCCACCGGAAGCTTCCTATTTGAGGGCTTCCTTCCATCCCGTCAGGGCGAGAGAAGAAGCTTTCTTCAAGGGCTCATACGAGAGACGAGAACCATGGTATTCTACGAGTCACCAAGAAGGATTAAGGATACGGTCCAGGAAATAATTTCCGTTTTCGGCGACAGGAAAATGGCCCTTTGCCGCGAGATCACCAAGCTTCACGAGGAAATCATCAGGGGCCGTGTCAGCGAGATCCTGGAGATGGTTCAGGGGAGAAACATCAGGGGTGAGATCACGCTTGTCATTCAGGGAGCTATGGGAGAAAATATCGGCGAGGGCCTTTCCGTTGATGAAGCCATCGAGGAAATGAGACGGGAGGGTAAAAGGACACGGGATATCGCCCGTGCCATCTCTGGGATGTTCGGTATTAAAAGCCAGGATGCATACAGGAAAGCACTCGGGTCGGCAGTTGTGAAAAAAGGAGGTCCACAATGAAAAAACTGATTTATGGATTTATTCTGGGTGTCGTGGCAACCGTTGCCTTCTTCATGTTGGGGGGCGGGAAAATTTTAGTGAAAAAGGTGGACAAGGGAACCCTGGAGGTTGAAAAGCAGGTTCAGAAAAGCGGGGAAGCGGTGAAGGAGACGGTGGAGCATAAGATGGAGCAGATCAAGAAGTAACCGTTGAGTAAAAAAAACTTCATTGTCGTCGTAGTACTTCTGGCCCTGTGCGGAGCCGGCGTCGCAATGGAGCTATCCCTTCTCCATGCGAAGCAGATATTGCAGCCGGGGTTCGTAAGCTTCTGCTCCTGGAGCGATACCTTTAACTGCGATGTAGTGGCACAAAGCCGGTGGTCAGAGCTTTTTGGAATACCCATTGCATCACTCGGCCTGCTCTACTACATCTTTATAGCCCTTCTATCTGCCCTCGCATCCAGGAAAACAGACGATCTCCGGTTTGTCGCTCCATTGATATTTACACTTGCCGGGGTTAGTCTTCTCTACTCTATCTTTCTTGCATATATCTCTTCTGCTGTGATCCGGACCATCTGCATACTATGCTCGGGCCTGCACTTGATCAACGCAGCAATGTTTGTTGTCTCCTGGGTTTATCTCCGCAGCCCTCTCAGTAAAGTGAGGACAGCAGTCCGAATGGGAAAAGAATCGCTTTTAAAAAGACCTGCGAGCAGCCTGGCCCTCCTTTCAATCCTCGTCCCATTCCTCGCATCTGCATGGGGTTTCGGGCTCTGGACTCAATCACTGAAGGTCAAGTCCTCTGAGCTGGTCGGGGAGAAATCCGTCATTGCCCTGGGTCCAAAGGAAATAAAACTCTTATACGGAGAATCTGCGCCGTCCGGTTCAACTCTTATTGTCTTTGAATTCTCAGATTTTCAGTGTTCCTACTGCGCCGAGCTTTCCCGCTCCCTCCACAAGGCCATTAAACCCCTAAGAGACAGGATCAAGGTGGTCTTCAAGAATTATCCCCTTGACACCTCATGCAACAGTTTTCTGCCGTCCCAGATCCATTCCTCTGCCTGCGCCTCTGCTGCGGCTGCACAGTGCGCTGCACGGCAGGGGAAATTCTGGCCCTTTCATGACCTTCTATTCAGAAACCAATATGCCCAGGACCCTGACTCTCTGATGCTTTATGCAATACAGGTTGGGCTTGATATTGATGAGTTTAAATCGTGTCTCAGGGACCCTGCCGTGCTGGAGCAAATCAAGGCTGATATCGTCCTGGGCAAGCGCCTGGGCCTGCCCGGTGTCCCTGCCCTCGTGATCAAGGACAAGATATACCTGGGAACACGCTCTCCTGAGGAACTCCGGCCTCTAATCACTCAGAACCTGCCCTAACCATCAGAATTTTTTGGCCGCCCTGACAACATCGGCAATGCCCTCTGCCTGCCGATCGTCTCCTTCTTTAATAACGGAGAGTATCTCAGCCACAAGTCGCTCCTTGGCCTCGGAATAATGTGCTGGAAAAGCAGCGAGAAAGAACTCAGATATCTCCATTCCAAATGCGTAGGCGAGCCGTGAGATTGTTGTAAGCGTCACATCAGATTTTCCTGTTTCTATGAGGCTGATGAACTTCCAATGAAGGCCCGCTTTTTCTGCCAACTTTTCCTGGGTGAATCCTCTTGCCCGTCTTATCTCCCGAATTCTCAGGCCAAAAGCCCTAAATATTTTAAGATCTTTCATAAAATTCCCAAAGAAAGGATATATCGCACCCGGCGGGGCTTGACCACCCATTATCATATCTATTTTGCTTGACAGCAGACAATATATATGGATAAAATAGCAGTATTATTGGTATTTATTATCAACGAAGGATACATGGTAGGTAGAAAGAACGAGATTGTGAACTCTATCCTGGCATCTCTAAAGTCATCGCATTGGAACATGCGGATGGAAGATCTCTCGTCCAAGTTCTGCATTTGCAGGTGCCATCTCAGAAGGCTCCGAAGTGGCCCCCAAAATTGCGGGGCCTGCCTTATAACGGGTTCAACCTTCCTGAAATGACAGATTCTCTCGGAACGCATCTGGAAGAACGCCATACCATAAAGAAGAATATGGATTCCTATATTGCGGTATATCTCGTGATCCCTCATCGAGTCTTCCGGGAAGGGCTTCAAAAGCTCTTAGAGTACTATCCCGACATCAAGGTTCTGGGGTCAGGCGGATTCGATCTTCAGACCCTTGACAGAGTCCTCAAGGCCCGAGCCGATGTTTTGCTCGTCTCCGACGAGATTCCGCCCCTTTTCTTCTCCATACTCGCAAACTCTCATCCGAAAAAGTTCCTCGTCATCTCTACCTCTCGATCTGTTGACCGTGGACTTCAATGGCTCATAAGAGGAGCCCATGGGGTGGTCCCCTGTGCCTCCGGTGGAGGCGACCTCCACAGGGCCATTAAGGGTGTTGTGTCAGGGAAGCTATGGGCACCCAGGAAATTGATGCATGAGGCTCTGCAGCGCCTGCCGCCAGACCCTTCTTTTCCCGCCCTCTCGGCACAGCAGCACTGTATTTTCCTCTGCCTGGCTCAGGGACTTTGCGACAAGGACATCATGAAAAAGTGTGGAATGTCATTTTCCACCCTAAGGACGCAACTGAAAAGGATCTACAAGAAACTCGGCGTAAGCTCCCGCCTCGAGGCTATCAGCCTCCTCTTCAAGACAGAGGAAAATAGTCCCCAATTTTTATGACGCCGATTTTTTGCTATTTATGACTTAAACCCCATATTGTCCCCAATCTTTTCCTTACCGTCAGTGGTGTTTTAATTCGGATATAAATAACCAAAAAGGGTAAAGTGATTGAAGATGGCCTAAGATGGGAGGAGGCAGCCATGAAAAAGAAAGGTTGTGCGCATTGGTCTCTGAGTCCTTTTATTCTCAAAAGTATTCTCACATTTTTAACCCTTATGCTCCTTCTCATAGACCCTTCAGGAAATTCCCGACTCTCCGCTGAAGACGATGACGAAAAAGATAGACGAGACATAAAAACCCCTGCTCATATTGGCGAGATCATTGAAGAGAGGACAGAATTCTCAAAGGCTTACAACAATGAGAATGGCTCGATTACAAAGGAAGTTCATGCAGTCCCTATCCATTACCGTGACGAAAAGACAGGTCAATTTGAACCTATTGACCTGACAATTTCTGGTGTTCCAGTGAGTTTTTATGACGCAACCACAACAACGATATATAGTTTATCGGCGGAACGAAATGTTATCAAAACATACTTCACGAGCCCATCTGGTGAGGGTCACATACTTCGTGCTGTGGTGGGGAATCACGATATTACATGGGAACCGCTATCTCTTTCTTGGAGTCTCCCAGGAAGTGATCCTGTCGTTTCTATTCCTATTCTAAAGGTACCCGCGGTCCCAGTGGATAATTCGGTCTTATATTCGGGAATTTTTCCAAATGTAGACGAAGAGTTTCAGGTATTCCGGGGAAGAATCAAAGACAAAATTATCCTCCATTGGCTCCCTCAGGGACTTTCGGGGCTTGTCCCTGAAGCAAAGCTGTTAATTTCCGGAATCGTAACCCTCTCACAGGGTCTCTCTCTAAAAATTCAAGGGGTCGATCCGGTCGGAGAAGTTGTAACCTCTCTGCCACTTGAACTAACTGATAAAATTGGAGGAACGGTTCTTATCATTGAACCCCCTGATGTGTATGATTCGAGCAATCCTCCCCATAAAGCACCCGCATTATATCACCTGATTAAACAAGGATTGTCTCTGCGGCTCTCCGTTGTAATTCAAGCATCCTGGTTACAGGATCCATCCAGAATATGGCCAGTTATTGTGGATCCAACCATTACGCGTGTTGCTCTTTACGACACATATATCGGAAGCGGCTGTCCCGACAGTAATTATTCCTCAAATAATGTACTTAGGGTGGGTTATGATACTGGAGGTGCCCCTTGCCCCTGGGATAAATACCTAATGCGAGCATTGCTGAAATTCTCATCGCTTGGAATCCCTTCTTGTCTTCCAACTTCCAATATAACTGGTGCTTTGTATTTACGCATAAGTGTATCGGATTTAACAGGATCATTTTCCTCCATTCAAGCTTGGAGAATAACCCAATCATGGGTATCAACAACCGTTACATGGAACAATCAGCCCACCGCGGCAAATGATAATAACGAAATTTATACCCCACCTGCTTCAGGTTCTGACTACTGGACATTTTGGGATATTACAAACACTGTCCGAAATTGGCATATTGGGATTGGAGACCCAGGAAATTTGGGTCTCATGCTTATTGGTAATCAAGCCAGCGGTGACAATTGGTCTTCATTTTATTCGGTGGAAACTAGTGTTGTGTCCCATAAATAAGTTGAATAAATGCCGTCCGTATGATAGGCTCTATGGTATACAGGAGGATGCCTATGCGCACTGGACGACCCAAACAAGAGATCCATTTGACCCCTACCGAACGAGACCATCTTCAGGCGTTGGCGACGTCTCGGTCCCTTCCCCACGGGCTGGTCATGCGAGCCCGCCTCATCTTGATGGCCGCCGATGGTCTCCTGAACAAGGACATTGCCGAGAGGCTCTCCCTCACCCC
>Ga0315308_1001255_pt1 | contig 14597 bp, 14 predicted proteins | sample TDP3_MG_FD_203078 | JGI IMG/M metagenome (GOLD analysis project Ga0315308, IMG submission 203078) | Freshwater sediment microbial communities from Lake Towuti, South Sulawesi, Indonesia - TDP3 | ecosystem: Environmental > Aquatic > Freshwater > Lake > Sediment | place: Indonesia: South Sulawesi... | reverse complement strand
GGACCGAGGATTTGGTGTATCAAGTGTAAAATAGGGATCATAGTTGTTTTGTGAGTCGCTTCTGCTCATCTTTTTTCACCAGTACCATATCCTCCCAGCGGGCGCCACCTAAACGTGGCACATATATGCCGGGCTCGACAGTGATGACCATTCCTTCGCGCAAGATATCTTTTGAGTCAGGAGCCAGACCCGGTGGTTCGTGGACCTCCATACCGACGCCGTGCCCCATACCATGCGTACAAAACTTGGCGTAGCCTGAGCGGGAAATCACGGCACGCGCGGCCCCATCGACCTCTTTAGCTTTCACACCATCGCGAACTCGCGCTATCCCAGAGACCTGCGCCCACTTGACGATCTCAATCAGCTTGACCTGCCTTCTCGTCGGCGAAAGGGCGAAGGTCCGCGTCATATCGGAAACGTAACCTTCACAAGTGGCACCAAGATCGACCACCAAGAGTTCACCTCGCCTCAGCTTTTTCCCCGTCGCGCTGGCATGGGGTAACCAGGAATTTCTGCCGGATGCGACAATCGTGGGGAAAGGCGTACCTTCGGAGCCAGCTATCCTCATCTCGCGCTCGGCCTCCGCGGCAACCTCCAGCTCGGTTCGACCGACTGCAACTGATTCCTTTGCGCAGCGCATGCCGTTCACAGCTAACTTTGCAGCCCTTTGCAGCAGGGCCACTTCCTCCCTCGACTTTATCTCCCGGAGCTTGAGCATGAGTTCTGGGAGCTCGCGGTAGCTCGCCTCGTGGGCAGCCCGCAACTTCCGCACGAACTCCCTTCCCCCGCGGTCGTAACCAACGGCTCGAGCACCAAACTCTCGGAGACAATCGACGATGAGTCGCCAAGGATCGGTAAAGCTCACCCGCTCCCCGGGGCGCAGGGGGGCCCTCCACCTCGAAAAGGCCCGAACATCGCGAATCCAGCTTTCTCTCTTGGCTTGGTCGAGCTCGAGCCTGCTGCAGATGAGCACGGGAGCCCCATCGGCGGGGACAATCACCGCCTTCGCTGCCGTCGTACCTGCTAGGTAGCGGGTGTTCTGGATGGCCAAAAATGCGTCCAGTCCACGTTTAACGAGTTCAATCTTCAATTTTCTAATACGCTCCCTCAAATTTCAACCCGCTCAAGCTTTAGGCTGCTGGGTAAAAATCTTCTCCGATGGCCGCACGTAAACTCGAGCTGATACGGCGTTACGGCGAAACCGCGCCCATGTATGAACGGCGTTATGAGCAAATCCAGCGCGAGAAGTACGAGATCGTCACTGAGAATCTACCCCAGGTCAGCAAAGTTCTCGACCTGGGTTGTGGAACGGGCATGCTCTTGGACGAACTTGCGCGGCGAAGCGCGTTCGTGGTCGGCATAGATTCATCGCCCGAGATGTTGGAGCTGGCGAGGAAAAGGAGGGGCAGCGCGGTGCTCTTGCTCGCGGATGCCGATCACTTGCCGTTTGCCGATCGCAGCTTTGATGCGGTGGTCTCGGTAACCCTGCTTCAGAACATGCCGAATCCAGAGGCTACGGTGAGGGAGGTCGCGCGGATCACGAAGCGCGGGGGGATCGTGATCATGACCACCCTCAGGCACAAACACTCGCTGGGTGAGCTTGAGCGCTGGATTCGGGCGGCTGGCTTCAAGCCGCTCGGTTCAGGTGAGGTTGGCAGGGAAGATGTATTCTGTATTGGGAAACGATAGCCGAAGTTAACGAACCTTAAATTTTAACCTTTAGCTCCTTAAGCCTGCCCAGCGCGAAATCTGCGAGAATTTGGTTGGACGGCAGCGCCTCATCGGCTCCGAGCTTCTTCGCCTCCGGCACCTCTGCCTCATCCGAGATAAGCGCAAGCACGAGCGGGCTTATCCTGAGCTGGGCCTTAAGCTGGCGGATGGCACTCAGCGCCCTTTTAACGGTCTGGAAATCCCGCACCGTTATAATCACGGCCTCAGCCCGCTCTATATCCGCGCCCCTGAGCACCTCCGGCGAGCCGAAGTCCCCCAGGAAGGCCGTATAACCCTGCCACCCGAGCGCCTCAACCTTGTCGGCATCCCTATCGACCACCGCGACCTCAGCACAGCGGCACCTCAACCTGCTCGCCACGGCAAAGCCGACGTCCCCGCAGCCTAGCACGAGGTACGGCCCCCGACCACCTATCCTTGAGTTTCCTCTTGCCATCTTCATATCGCCCTCACCCTGCGTATTATTGGGGGCCTCTCCTTGAGGAAGATACGGTAGCCACACCTCTTACATTGCAGAGGCCCAGGGAGCACGTCGTAGTGATCCCCGCACCGGAAGCACTTCCACCCCATTTTCCTCTCCTCAACCTATACCTCAGATTTTTCAACTCCCACCACGGAGCAGTAGGTCGAGGGGCTGTTCTTATGGGCCCACTCGTCTTGTCTACCCAGATGTATAGTCTAATTAAAAATGGTAGATTTATTAGTAAAGACTAGGTGGGATTCTGTGTTTAAAGGTGATCGGCAATCCGCGCCGTCTGAGGAGCAGTACATGAAATGTTTACCTATCGTTGGCGGTTTATTCACAGAGTTGGACAACTATGTCGATGAATGTCTGAACAATCTAGACAATATCATGGAGAAATTTACTAAGGACTGGTGTGAGATGTGGAAAAAGCTCAAAGAACTGACCGGAACTTCTGAAGGATTTCCGTGGTTGCCAGAATACCTTGTGTTTCAAAGTGTGAGAAAACATCTTGAGAGAGAGCTAGGAATTAAATTTAAACATGAACTAGTGCCAAACAAAACTGTGTACCATTTTACCGCTAAACATGATGGCAAGAGAATCGATATAGGGCATAGCGTTGCTTACCCTGAATATGTGGGCCTTAGGCCTGATGTCACCGTAAGAGTAAATGGTAAGAGCATCGCTATATTCGAAATTAAAGTTGGTATGGATTGCGATATCGCCTCACGCATGTGCAATAGCTTGAACAAACTACTCGATCATTTGAAACGTCCTTCAGTGTATATTGTATATTTCGGTGGGCGTTTGAACATAAAGAAGGCCGAGGCTAAACAAAAGTTGAAAGACTTGTTTAGGCGGGGAGTAAAATTTATTGCTAGCGGTCAATTTTGGGAAAGAAATAAGAATGGCACAGTGCCAGACTATAACAAGTCTTCTTTGAAGGGGGCATTTGAAAAACTTACGACTCAATTAAAAAATTAGCGCTCTGTTAAGCGGCTCATCCTTTAATCCTCTTCCTTAAGGTTGGCTAGCCTGAAGGTCGTCGATTCTTCGATACTCTGGTATCACTTCAGCTTTTTCAGCAGCTCCGGCGGCCAGCTCCCCTCTCCCCAGGAACTTGACGTGCTCTCTGGTCCTGATGTAAAGCTTTTTGTCCGACCCCCTAAGCAGCTCACACCCTCGCGTTTCGCCAAGTCCAGGATTGCCTACTTCAGCTTTTCCATCTCCCCGCGAGCTTCTAATTAGCGGGGTCAGACGGCAAAAACCCAAAATTATGGTGTGAAAAACAGAGATTTCCTGCCGAGGAGGTTTAAAATTGCTCATTTTCTGCTCGAGGTGCAAGCTGCCACCCCTGCCGCCATAGAAGGGCAGGAGCATTACAGTCGAGCCAGCGGACTACTAGGGCGGCGCGCAAAGGTCTAAACCTTGGTAATTAAAATTGGCTGGGGCTTTGGCATGGGCGAACTCGTCACCAATCCAAGGAAGGCAAAGGATGTCGCTGTGATTCTGTACGAGAAGTTCAATTCAGAGGAGGGCATCTTCGGCCACAACATAATGCCTGAGGATTTACAGCCCCGCTGGGGTTCGGACCTTTCCGCCTCTATAATTGAAAGAGGATCGTACGAGCACCTGATGTTCATCACCTTGGTCGTATCAATTGACTACCAGAGGGATGCCGACCAGCTCTGGGAGGCCGGAAGGAAGACGTTCGAGGACGAGAGAACGAGGTGGCTTTTCTTCCCGACCGAGTTGGTGAGGAGGGATTTCCCCGAGGTGGTGGGGGCGATGAAGGTCCATAAGCTGGCGAAGAAGCCTCAAAAAGATGCGGGGATTTGGTCGCGCGTCTCAAGATCCCTTCACGAGTTTCACGATTCCAGCCCGCAGAGTATAGTAGAGAAATGCGGGCGCGACGCTTGGAAAATTTTCAGCTTGAAATTCGATTCGAAGTTCAAAGGACGGTTTCCGTACCTTTCGGGCGACAAAATCTTCCCCCTCTGGATCAGGATGTTGCACGACAACGCGGGGGTGGAGCTGAAGAGCCTCGACAGAATCCCGATCCCAGTGGATGTCCATGTCGCAAGGGCCACATTTACCACGGGATGCCTGATCGGGGAGTACAGGGGCACAATCGCCAAAATATTCCCCAGGATCGACGAAGCTTGGAGGAAGGCAATCGAGTTGGTCAGGCACCCCAGACTCACCTATAGGCTCCAGCTGGATGAACCGCTGTGGCATCTGAGCAGACACGGGTGCACGTTCAGGGAAGGGAGTATTTGCCCGAAGAGGAGGGCATGCCCCGTACGAGAATTTTGCGTGAAGGGCGTGGCGGACGTTTCAGCTGAGTGGGTTGAGGTGAAAGCGGGTGAGGCGAGTGAGGAGACATCTCTTAGTGATTTCATGCTCGGAGAGCAAGAATAGGGTCGAGGGCCTGCTGCCAGCCATAGAGCGCTACACCGGCGCTTGGTATCAAGTCATAAACAAAATTAAGGGGGAAAAAAGGTTCCCGAAGGATTTGGATATAGTCATCATCTCCGCCAAATACGGCTTCCTGCGGCCAAGCGCCCCGATCGAGTATTATGATCTACGGATGAATGAAAGGCGCGCACAGGAGATGAATCGGGAAATCCTAAATAAGTTCAGGTCGCTTTTTAAGAACATTCGTTATGATTCGGTTTTCGTCAATCTGGGTAAAAACTACCTTTCGGCCGTAAAAGGGATAGAGGATGTAATCCCGGAGGGCGCTAAGATAGTTTATGCGCGGGGAAGAGTTGGGGAGAGGAAAAGTCAAATGAAGGGATGGATTTTGTCGGTGAAGACATAATGTCGGTACTGGGGGCCTTTATGAAAGGAGGTGTCAGTCAGTGGGGCGCGAGATGAAGGGGGCTGGCAGGATAGACATGAGGAGGGCCCCGAACATCAGCCATCAGCATCAAGCCGTAAAACACTAATAGAGAACTTTAGAATTTATCAATAGTGCGTAACATGCTCCCAAAAACAAGAAATGTTGAGATCAGAGGGGAAGTGGTATCATTAACTTCTAGGGCTAGTGCTTTTTTCAGGTGCCCAGAATGCAGGAGAACAGTAAAGGATGGGGTTTGTATGGTGCATGGGGAGGTAGAACCCGTTAAAGATTTAAGAATTGGGTTGAGAGTTATAACGAATTCTGGCGAGATAGCTTTGGAGTTCAGCGGGGAGAGAGCCGAGAAAATATCGGGGATATCCGCTGAAAATGCGCACTCACTTCCAGAACATGAATTGGTGAATTATCTTGAGAAAAAATTTGTGGGCAAAATCCTAAAGGCCGAGTGTTTCAGCTTAAAAAATGATTATCTCTACGCCAAAAAAGCCGAGCTTTTGGAAGAGGGATGAATAGGATGTTTCACAATCCGGGAGGCCGAAAGAGAAAGTTGAGAAGAAAGCGAAGGGCAAAAAGAGAGACTGAAGCAACAGGACGGAGCCTCCCAACTCAAGTAAAGCTTACTTCAATCGCGAACAAAAATCTGTTTTCGGACCATTTCTTAGAGGAAATTCTCCCCGGTAGGATGGAAGAGTGGAGAGAAGACAAAAAAATTGGAGAAGTCTTCGAAAAGATAAAGCAACTTTGCGCAAAGCAAAAAAGGCTCTTGGAGAGCTACAACGAATCACAACTCGAGGAACATTTTATCAAACCTATTTTTGGCTACCTTGGGCACCATTTTGAAGTGCAAGAAACCGCTCCCTCAACAAGGAGACAGCCAGACTACGCCTTTTTTCCTGACGATAAAACTAGAAGAGAAGCACACTCAAACAAGGGCAAAATAAGTTTTTACACAAAGGCTGTGGCAGTTGGAGACGCGAAGGCTTGGGAGAAATCGTTAGATAAAAAAACTGGGCGGGGAGCTGCTTTTGAGGAACAAAATCCGAGTTTCCAGATAGACACGTATCTTAGGGATACAGAACCTCGATGGGCAATCCTAACTAACGGTAGATGTTGGAGGATCTACTTCCAAGACACGAGTTATAAACTGAATAGCTATTTTGAGATAGACCTCATTGACATAATCAACAAAGATGATTTAGAGTCGTTCAAGTACTTTTACTTCTTCTTCAGGCTGGAAGCATTTCTACTAGACGAGAAGGGAAGAAATTTTCTAGACCAAGTATACGAAGGAAGCGTAGACTATGCCCGAGAATTAGGGGAAGGCCTACAAGAAAACGTGTACAAGGCATTGAAAATTTTGGCGGACGGATTTTTAGCCCTCGACTAAAACAAGCTGGAAAAGAATCTTGAAACAATCAAGGAGATCCACAGTAATGCGCTAGTGCTCCTCTATCGCATGCTCTTCGTACTATACGCCGAGAGCAGGGGATTGCTAGACGTATCTAATGAGACGTACAACAGAACTTTCAGTTTCAATTCCGTCAAGCGGGAGGTCGCTGAAACCATAGATAGGGGCAGGGAGCTTCACAGCTGGCACAAACAATATTGGAATCGGCTCAAAAATCTATTTTCCCTGATTAACGAAGGCAGCGAGTCAAGAGGCATCCCTAAAGAGGCCTTGTTCGTACCTCCCTACAATGGTAGTTTGTTTAATCCAATCAAACACGAATTTCTTGAGAGGTGTGCAGTAGGGGACAGCTATCTCGCTAGGGTTATCGATTTGCTTTCACGTTCGAACGGGGGGTTCATAGATTACTCCACCCTCGACATAAGACACCTAGGATCCATTTACGAGGGATTGCTTGAATTCAAGCTGAAAATAGCTGAGGGGGATATGGTTTCGATTAGAGAAAAAGGAAAAGAAGTCTGGGTGCCCCGGGACGAAGCTGGGGGAAAAGAGATCCACGAGGAGGTCGAGGAAGGGGGACTCTATCTCGTAACGGACAGGGGTGAAAGAAAAGCAACAGGATCGTACTACACGCCGGGATATATTGTAAAGTATATCGTGGGAAACTCTCTAGGCCCGATCGTCGAACAGAAGATAGAGAAGGCACGAGAAAATGGTGGCAAGGAAAGCGAGGCCGTTCTTTCAATAAAGGTGCTAGATCCCGCGATGGGTAGTGGGCACTTCTTGGTAGAGGCGGTGGACTATCTCGCCAGAGCGCTCTTGGAGGCCGTAGGTAACGACGTGGAGAAAGGACTACTCCCCGAGGCCGAATATTCCACAGAATGGGCAAAAAGGGAAGTCGTGAGTCACTGTATCTACGGCGTGGACTTAAACCCCCTCGCAGTCGAGCTGGCGAAGCTTTCCCTTTGGTTGGCGACGATTGCAAAGGACAAGCCTCTATCATTCTTGGATCACCGGTTAAAGTGTGGAAATAGTTTGATTGGCACGAGTTTGGAGGATCTACCTTGGCACCCGAAAAAGGGGAAGCAAGACAGAAAACAGACAAGGATCGACATCTCCGGATTTGTGAGGATACTTGTGGATACTGTAAAAAAGATATCAGAAATAAGTGATGAAACATTGGACGATATCAAGCGAAAAGAGAAAATTTTCAGTGAGATTAAAGAGAAGTTAGCATATAAAATGATTAAAGACTTAGCCGATATGCACGTTTCAATCTATTTCGGAAATGATGTAGATGAAAAAACATATGGCGATTACTCTGGAGATGCTGGCTTTAGCCAGTCCGAAGAGGAATGGGAGAGAAAACAGAGCAAGAGAGTTTATCGAAGTTTCGTGCAAAAAGCGGAAGAAATGGCTAAGGAAAAAAGATTCTTCCATTGGGAACTTGAATTTCCAGAAGTGTTCTTTGAGAAGGCAGGCCCGAAGGAGATTCCAGGGTTCGATGCGGTAGTGGGGAATCCGCCATACCAATTCGGGGAAAACATTCCCACTGATGTTAGAACAATATCACATCTTTTTGATTTCGCAATAGGACAATATGACACCTATTGGCTTTTTTATGAAATAATAATGAAACGTTTACTTCGGGGATATGGTTATCACGGATTTATTATCCCAGATGCCGTTCTAGCACGCGATGAAGTAGAAATACTTCGAAGAGAAATTTGCCAAAAATATCAAATTGCTCGCATAGCACATGTTGGCCCGGTTTTTGAGGATCCAAATGTAAGTTCCGCCATTATTATTTGGGGGAAATCCAGACCATCAACGATACGTGTAAATATCAGCAGGCGGGAAGGGGAAAAAATAATCCCAAGTTTTTACGCAGACCAGCAGGTTTTTATGAAAATTCCTGGGTGTCGCTGGCTTGTGTATCTTTCGGAACAAGAGCTTAAAATTTTGTCTAAAGTCTTTGGATCTTCCATCATTTTAGGAAGACTCGTTGAAATCTCAAGGGGGGAAGAGTTAGGCAAATCAATTCTTCTAGATCCAAGCGAATCCGGGGAACCTATTCTTATTGGGGAAGATGTGGGCCCACTTAATTACCCATTGCCCAGCAAGAAAATTCCGGCTACTTTTGTAAAAAAAGATATGAGTATTTACTCTCCTCCACCAAAAATAGTATTTGTCAAGACCGGACAGCGCATAGTTGCTACAATAGATTATAAGGGATTTATCACGCTACAGTCGCTTTATAATCTTAAACCGATAACACATGAATATCAACTCGAATACTTAGCATCTCTCTTGAAATCAGATTTACTAAACTGGGTCGCTTTTAAATCTTTCACCGAGTATAAGAAATTATTCCCACAGTTTAACCAAACTACGGTGAGTTCCATTCCTATCCGCCGTATCGCTTTTCTCACATCGAAAACTGAACGGAACCGCCTCCTGAAAACAGTAAAAAAGTTATATGAAACGACATTAACAACGGGAAGTTTTAACCCAATACTAGAGTTCGTAAATGAATGTCTGAGAGTGAAACACATACCCGACCCTAGTCTAGTCGCGGAACACAATAACAATCCATTTAACAAAGACTTTCAAATTCGGGAGGATGTCGTAGAACAGGCGGATGTCGTATACGATTTGTTAGCTCATCTAGCTAGGCAAATCATTGATTACAACAAACAAAAAGATTTAGAAGTTGCGGGCTTTCTCAACTATTTGAAAAGAGAAATTGGTACTTCAGTTGATGAATTGGCGGGCAAGTCAAAAATTTGTGAATATTTTGACTTTGATTTCGAAGAGCTATTAGCTACATTAAAGAAAAACAGTAAAAAACTCTTAGTGGATCCAAATCGACGCGACTTCCAAGAAAGGTTGAAGGCCGAGTTCGACGCTAGTGTTTCTAAGCTCAAGCCGGTAATACGGAGGATAGAATTAACAGATAAACTCATCGATCGAATCGTCTACAGTCTTTACGGCCTCACCGAAGAGGAAATAGAAATCGTGGAATCTTCGTTTAGATGGAGAACTAGCTCGAAGAATAAGGAAACAGAGGAGTTGAATTGAAACCAAAGCCAGAAATTAATCCAGGCGATCTCGTAACTGTTGAAGGCTACCATGAATACGGCAAGGTCATATCCATAGAGCCTCTAGGAGATCTCTACAAAGTGGATCTCTTCTTTCCAGAGTCGAAGCAAAGTCGCACGGTAATCTACCCCCTTACCGAAATCAGGCGGATATCCACCCCATTGGAGATGGTCAAATCCTTCAAGTTTGACCCATCCTACAAGTTTAACCTCTTCACTGACGCGACGCGTTTTTCTTTAGCCCACCTCTACGACCCCTTCTTCTCGCTTTCGGTCACTAGGATAGATGTTCTCCCGCACCAGATCGAAGCCGTTTACAAAGTGATTGGTTCTTACGATCAAAAATTTCTCATAGCGGACGATGCTGGTTTGGGAAAAACGATAATGGCAGGCATGATAATAAAAGAGCTTCAAGCGAGAGGCAGGGCCAGCAGGATACTTGTAGTGGTACCAGCGGCGCTTCAGTATCAGTGGAAGCGCGAGATGCTAGAGAATTTCGAAGAGCAGTTCATGATGTACAACTCGGAGTTCGTCCAGAACTTGGCTTCCTCCCTCCCCCCCTCCGCTAACCCCTGGGATAAATACGACAAGATAATTACCTCAATCGACTTTGCGAAACGGGAGGAAATCATGGCACAGCTAAACCGAACTAAATGGGATCTATTGATCTTCGACGAGGCCCATAAGCTCTCGGCATTTAAGTGGGGTAAGGATGTGAAGAAAACCGACCGATACAGACTCGCTGAGTTGCTCAAAGATAAGACCGATGGAATGCTCTTTTTGACCGCCACCCCTCACAAAGGAGATAGCTTCGCCTTCTACGCCCTGCTATCGCTCCTAGACCCCTATATATTTCCGGATGAGTTCTCTATCGATAAGAAAAAGCTTGGTAGGATCATGATAAGACGGCTAAAGGAGGATGTTACTAAATTCGACGGTGGGCAGCTCTTCCCGCCTCGTGAGGTGAAGACCTTGCCCGTAGAATTTTCTCCGGAAGAACATCAGCTCTATGAGGCGGTTACGGATTACGTGAGCAAGTATTACAACATTGCCAAGCAGATGGGCAATAGGAACGTGGGCTTCGCGATGGTAATCCTCCAGAAGAGGATGGTTTCTAGCATTGCAGCGATTAAGCAATCTTTGAAAAATAGGAAGGATAAACTGAAGAGGCTTCTGGAACTCGGCGAAAAAGCTGAGGAATTAACCGCCGAAGAGGCATCTATGCTTGAGACATACGAGGAGGAGCCAGAGGTTCTAACGGATGAAGAAAGGGGGCGCCTAGAGAAAAAATTGGAGGCGATTACAGCATCCAAAACTACTCCTGAACTTAGGTTAGAGATTGAAAAGTTGGGAGAGCTCATAAGAAAAGCAGAATTTGTAAAAAAAGACTCCAAAATCGAAGTGATAGTTAAATTCGTTGAAAGTATCCTTGAGAAAGATTCAAAAGAAAAAATCTTAATATTCACAGAATATACCGACACGCTTGGAGAACTTGAAAAAGTATTCCAAAAGTACAGGCCAGCGATAATTCATGGAGGCATAGATTCCCCGGGGAGAGAAAAGCAGGAGAACTACTTCAAGCAACCCGGCACAAAATTAATGATTGCGACAGATGCGGCAGGTGAGGGCCTAAACCTTCAGTTCAGCCACATAATGGTGAACTACGAGCTACCTTGGAATCCAAACAGGATTGAGCAGAGGATGGGCAGGCTTCATCGTTATCTTCAGACGAGAACGGTTGATATCCGGAATCTCCTGATACTTAACACGAGAGAAGGTGAGATTTTCCAGATTCTGATGGAAAAACTTGAAAGAATAAAGGAGGAGATGGGCGAACGTGTTTTCGATATCTTGGGCACCCTGCTCTCGGATATCGACTTTGAGCGCGAGATAATGGACATTCTCACGGAGAAGAATAAAGAAAAAATTCGTCTGGTTTCTAAAAACATTGAAGAAATTATCGAGCAGGGAAAGAAAGTCGCAATAGAGAAGATAGAAAAGGAGTCCCTCATCAGAGACAAATTAAACTTGGCACCCTTGCGCACGATGTTAAAAAGCTCTAGGGAGTGGTCGATAGATGAAAAAGATTTAGAGCGTTTTATAAAAGTTTTCTTCGACAACCACAATGGAAAGCTGAGAAAGACAAAAAAGGGCGTCTATTCCTTGCTGCCGCCCAAGAAATTTGTAGATGGTGAACAAGTCAAGTCGAGGTATCCAACAGTAACGTTTTCGAGGGAAACGGCAAGAGAACTAGGGAAGCACCAAGTGGATTATGTCGCTTTAGGCCACCCACTTATAGACAGGATGATTGAAACTTGTAAGTCCCCTATGGGGGGAGGAAGGGCAGCTGTTAAGCTTGATCCTTCAGATCGCTGTGGCATGATTTTCAACTATCTAACGAAGACGATGGACGGTACCGGAAGGACGATAAGTGAGCATATGTACTCCTTTTTCGCTGATCTCGATAACGGAGAGATCAACGAAGTGGACCCAAAGATGGTATGGGAATTCGAGGGCTCCGATGGCACTATCGAAGGGGAGGCTGCGAAACATGTTCATCAGGCAGTTGATGGCATAGGTCATCTCAGGGAAAAAGTCGAGAAGCTCGTTCTTGAGAGGGTTAAGGAGTTCGTTGGTAAGACGGCGGAAGAAAGAATGCACGAGATCAAAATCAAGAAAACGGATGCCGAGACTTTTCTAAACAGGCGGATCGAGGAGTCGAAGGCCACGTTACGGAAGTACAAGGCGAGGATGGCGCGCGGAGAAGACATGAAAATTGCGATAATCTCAGAGGAAAGTAGGCTGAAGGAATATGGGGATAAGTTGAAGGATTTCCAGCGGAAGCTTGAGCTAGAGAGCAAGATAATCCCGGGAGCACCTGAGTTACTTAGTTTGGCTGTAATCGTGCCAAAGGGTATTACTAAAAGGGTGCGAGCTGACGAGGAGGCAAAGCGTGAGGTGGAGCAAGAGGGGATGCACTTTGTTATGGGATATGAGCGACGCAATGGAAGAAGACCAGAAGATGTTTCTAAGGAGTTCAGGGGGTACGATGTAAAGTCGGTAGGCAAAGAGGAAACCCGTTACATAGAAGTTAAAGCTTTTGCGGAGAGCGGGGCGGTGGAGATGACTGAGAATGAGTGGATGATGGCTACAAAACTTGGAGATGAATACTGGCTATATATCGTTGAGCATGCGTTGAATCTAAAAAAGCGGAGGCTGTGTTTAATACAAAACCCACCAAAAAAGTTTCCAGAGCCCGAAATTTTGCCTGCCCAGATTAAAGTAAGGATAAAAGACTGGCAGAAGTCGGTAGATGTAATTGAGTCATGACTTTGCCGTAGTCAATGTCGTTGCGACAACCGATGTAAGACAGCAAATCGACCTCAACGCCGTAAACAGGCTGCCGAATATCTCTTATGATCCCGAAGTTTATCATTGCGCTTATGCCAAAGGTCGTAACATGAAGGGAAAAGTATCCATATTCGCATCTGGGAAATTGATAAGCATAGGGACAAAAAAGGAGAAGGACGCTATTGACGATCTGGAGTATGTAGTTAGACGTTTAAAAAGAGCTGACATTATAAAAAGAGTCGACATTAAGATAAAAATTCAAAATCTTGTAGCCATGGTAAATTTTAATAACCCAATAAATCTTACAATGCTCGCTAACGATATCCCAGACGTAGTTTTTGAACCCGAACAGTTCCCTGGAGCGATATACCATCTGGATACCTCCTTAGGTGTCACTGTACTAATTTTTAGCTCCGGAAAGTTGGTATTGCTTGGAATGAAAAGTTCTAAATTAATAAACCAACTGGTAAAACACGTGGTGAAGCTAATCAGAAAATACTAATAATTCCTTCTACCACTCCTCTCCCTCACTCCCACCCCCAGTAGTCCTCCTCTGCCTCGAAGACCTCCTTGCAGTCGGGGCAGACGCCTAACTACCACAAAGGATGAAAAAGGCTTTTTCCTAGGGCGCCGGAACCGAATCCTCTTTCAGATTTTTCACTCGTTCTCTGAATGCTGGGTGGGTTGAAAGCACGGCGTTCCAGATCTTCCAGAATTTCCTCGCCCGCTTCTGCTTCCATTGATATTTTATCGTCTTCTTCAACGCCGTGATCACCACTCTGGAACTGCCGATTTTTCTCTTCGCGTAGCTGTCCGCTTGAAGCTCCGTCCACTGCGTCCTCTTGAAGCCGAAGTGCACTCCCCACGCAAAACTGAAGATAATGTATAACGTGGTTCCGACATTTGATAACAAGGGGGGCAAACTCCAACCCAAACTTCGGGAGATGGATTCCACCATCAGCAAAATAATGAAAAATGGCGTGATGGAATACAGACCACTAATAACTTTCTTCCCTGAATGACCGTATTTCACATGGGCTATCTCGTGCAGCCCTATCGCTTCTGATTCCTTTTCCGTCAATTCGCTAAGCAATCCACGTGAAATCATGATACGGTCGCGAAAAAACCCTTCACTCATAAAAGCGGCTAGTCTCAAGCCCCGCTCATCGTAAAATCTCACGTCGGCCTTTATTCCTTCGTCCTTTATGGTGTTAGTCAGAAATCGCAGCACTCCCTTTTCTTTTGCGCTTATGCTTACAGCTTTCTTTTGTTTCACCGAATCGCCATATTATTTTTTTCATGTATCAAAATAGATTACGAGAGGTTGACGGAATGGAAAAGCAGGTAATTAAAATACTGCTTCGTGCTTCTTTGAAGACGGGTTATGCCATGGGAAGTTCGTCGTGGTCGTCGAGGAGCTGGAGAGGTGGCGGGGTATTTAAAACTACGGGCTCGTAACTCGGTTTCTCCCCCCTCAAATACTGCGCCAACTTTATCGGCTCCTCCCCAATCGCCGTCCTAATCCCTTGTGGACTTCGCCCTTCAGGACTTTATAACCCAAGTTTTTATGCTTCGGCCTGAACTTTATTGGGGAATGCGATTGAAGCCAGCCCTTATCGTAATCGACATGCTCAACGATTTCGTCGGGGGGAAGTTGGGATTCGAGCGGGCCAATAGCAGAAT
>Ga0315308_1001252_pt1 | contig 14606 bp, 11 predicted proteins | sample TDP3_MG_FD_203078 | JGI IMG/M metagenome (GOLD analysis project Ga0315308, IMG submission 203078) | Freshwater sediment microbial communities from Lake Towuti, South Sulawesi, Indonesia - TDP3 | ecosystem: Environmental > Aquatic > Freshwater > Lake > Sediment | place: Indonesia: South Sulawesi... | reverse complement strand
AAGTTGGTAGATGATCGATCCACCTATCTATGAGTTTCATAGAAGCGCCATCAAAACCTATAACAAGCACTTTCCGGCTTTCTACCGGCATAAGTACACCAATCCTATAGTTCGTTCTCGTTCCTTAAAGTCCATTTGTTCTTTAAAATTCAATAGGTTGAAGCAACGATTAGTTGAGGCAGAAGTTCATTATGAAGGATCGTTTTTCCGTTTTGAAATACCATCTTTGTTCTCATCAGCACCCAGATTGCCTTAGCTTGCTCTACAAGCGCTTATTTTGTTTTATTGACAAGAGCTTTTCAATTGCGCTTAATGGCAGAGATGACAATTTTGAGACGAAGACCATGTCAGAGGTGATTTTTCGCAAATTGTCTACGTCGACCGTATTTACTGCTCCCAGCAAGGGAATCATGATCATATAGATGACCACAAAAATAGCCCCCCCAACTACGAGTCCAGCCCATTCAGCTGTAACCAAGAGACTCAGTGTTGGGGCAGATATATACGTAATTGCTCCAGCTACACCAGAGGCCATAAATATCTTAACAGTGGAACTCCAGTCAACTGAGACTTTGTAATGTTTCCACGCGTACCTCAATCCGTAGATGAGACTAAAGAGGGTACTCACCAAATTTGCTACTATAACGCCAAAAACTCCAAGATAAGGAACCAGAACCACGGACAAGGGCATGCCCGTCATTAGCGTCAATATTCCCAATTTCATTAGTGTTTTTGTTTCTCCAAGGCCGGCAAGAAAACTACTAATGCATAAACTCCCAAACCCCGCATATAAGAACCCTAAAATGGAAAAAGATAGGAAAAATGGGGCAAGTTCGTAGCGTTGCCCTAGTAGGGTGAAAACCAGAGGTTCTGACAATATCACAATCCCAGTCGCAACAGGAACAACAATTAAGGCAGAGTATTTCACTGAAGCCCTGAAAACAGTCTGAAGAAGTTTTTGTTCGTTTTGCGAATCTACCTTGACAAAAGTCGGGAAAAGCACTGTCACTATAGGAAACGTAAAAGGAGTCAAAAGTACGGTAAAGTTTGTAGCTGCTCTGTAATTGCCTACCACCACATCGGTACAATAGAACGCTAGCAGAAAATTGTAAAATAAAGGAAGAAATCCAGGCGTATGCCCGGCAGTTCCTCCAATTATGTCTGACACAGAAAGAGGTAGGCCGTAACGTAGCATATACTTAAATGTCCGAAAGACATGATGTGATCCAGCTAGAGATTTTCTTAGGTTTCTAAAGAGAATGGAATAAAGCATTGCTAGCCCCAAAATGCTTGTGACCAGAAACGCTAAGGTATAGCCTAATACAGCTCCTAGAGCGCCATATCCAAGAATGACTAATAGTGGCGAGACTAAAGCCTTTACAACAGCCTGATATGTCATCGTGATGCTTTTAAGGTCCATCCTTTCAAAACCCGTAAAGCTTGACTCTGACACAGTTAGCAACGATCCTGCGAAGATTGTGATTGAAGCGAGTACAATTAAGGGAGCCAATTCTGGTCTTTTAAAGAAGGCAGAAGCAATAAATCCTGCCAAAAGAACAGATACAATTAACAAAACAACCCCGCTCGCTAACTCGAAAAACAGATTTGCAACAATTACCTTTCTAACCTCGGCTGCTTTGCCTTGCGCGACGTGCTGAGCGACGTATTTTGCCGTCGCGAAATTCATTCCCAAATCGCGAAAAAGACCAATCAATAGAGGTGGCGTCAAAGCCATGGTATATAAACCATATTCAGCTGGTAACATCAATCTCGCTAAGACTACTGTTCCTAAAGCCGCTATTACATTAGAAATCACCATGCCTATCCAGAGATGAAAACTTCCCGTCGCCGATACTTTTCCCATCGTTAATGCTTTATTCATTGTATCCAGATCCATGCGCTGATTCTTTTCTAACGCTTTGTCTTCACGGTCTTGCCTTAGGGACACATATCAGTGAATTTTCCCCAAAGCAGAAAGACCTCGAACAAAAAGGGACTTTATCTTATCTACCGGTTTCTCCCTTGGAAACCGTTGTTCAAAGTACTGAATATTCTCTCCAACCGATTTGTAGTTTATTTCGCCCAACCCTTCTTTTTCAGCAAGAACGAGGTAGTCAATTTTTCTTGGTTCTAATCCGAGTAAGCGTGCAGCAACAGAATCCGTTGCCACTGGGTCCTTACTCGCCATAAGGAGTCCTAATTTTTTGGTGCAGCTTCCACGTACTACAACTCCATCAACCAAACATATAGAAGATTCCATGACTTTGTTGAGTCCGACTATAACCTCATCTAAATGATGGTGATATCGAAATTTTTGGGGATAAGGGTTACAACCGTACATGTTTTTGAGGGCACATGTGAGCTTTAGATTGACCATGTATTTGATTTTCGGAACGTTAATTAACATATCTGCATTTCTTAGCGTCTGTGGCACCTGAAAAGTGTAATAACTGTCCCTCACCTTGACTTTGGTTCTTTCGTTTTCATCGTTACTTAAATTTATAAGTGCGACTTCTTTTTCCTTAGCCAACTTTTCATATCCGAGAATCTTGAAGGCATAGGCACATTTCATCGCAGACGCATCGGATTCAACAATCGAGATGCCTACATCAGATGATGTATTATCTCTGAGAAAATCTATGAGCCCCCCGACAAATTTTGGATCTGTCGTTTCTCCAGTCGAATAATCCCAATAATAGCACATGTTGGGCTTTATGACTATTTTTCTTATATTAGGGTCAAACCTGAAGTTTATTAGTTCAATTGCCTTTTCAATTGAAATTTTGAAATTTGAGGGCGCATCGGTTCTTACAAGACTTACAAGACTCAATCTTCAGAATCTCCTTTATCTCTATCCGGGCTAGAGTTTAATTTCATTTCTATAGGCCAAAGAAACTATTTCTAGATCTTTCAGACCCTCTTCGGCTGAAGGAAATGGCAACTTATCATTCGCGACGCATCGGATGAAGTGGTTCAATTCGTTGTAGAATGACAACGACTCGGCTGTTGGCACTCCAAGAAGCTGTATAAACTGCGAAGAACCCCTTTTGGTCGATGAATCCATTGAAATAACTTTGGCTGTTCCAAAAAGCTCAATTTTCACGATTTTTTGGAGTGAGTACCAACCGACATTTATGGTGGCTAAAACTCCCCGTTTAAACTTTAGAAAACATAACGCAGAATCCTCAGTTGGCATATTAAATCGATGCCCTAATACGCTCTTCACACTTGCTATTTCATCACCAAAATACCACCGCAGAAGATTTATCAAGTGGGAACCCAAGTCTATGAGGGCTCCTCCCCCGGCAAGTTCAGGTTTAAACCACCACGAGGGGACAGGTGAAGGAATGAAAGAACCAGAAGACCTTTGAGAAAACGGACCACTACCAACATTTACAGCGTTGGCATAAACTACATCGCCCAGAAGCCCCTCATCTATTTCTTCTTTGGCTGTTGCGAACCGAGAAAACAACATCGGGTAGCCAACCATGGTCTTAACGCCGGTTTTTTGAGCTTTCTCAACGATTTCTTTTCCCTCTTTAACATTTCTCGCCAAGGGTTTTTCCACAAAAACATGTTTCCCATGCTCCATGGCCCTAATAGCACATTCAGCGTGGAGAAATGTTGGCAGCGAAATTATTACACAGTCAATAGCGGGATCTTCAAAAAGTTTTTCATAATGGTCAAAGACTTTTCTCACACCTTTCGCTTTTGCGAGTAAGCGAGACTTCTTGGAGGTATCAGCAACAGCAACAAGTCTCACATTTTTCATGCGGAAGCAATTGTAAAAGTGAGCCCTCCCTATCTCTCCTAACCCTATGAGCCCGATTTTTACCGTCTTCAAAAGGTTTACACTTTCCTAAGATGCCTAGAACTCTGATGTATTTCCGTCCTTGGGACTTAATCGTGGTGCCGTTTTCCCTATCAAATGCAACGTGTATATTCAGATGTATCCCAATTGTTTGAGCCTTTCCCTCATCCTGTCTTCATCTTCTTTTTTCCATTTTTGGTGCCTCTTAGCTTTGCGTTTTATAGATCTCCTGTTTTCAACTTCTTTTTCAGTTGTTTTAGAAGGCTTGGAAGCTTGTGTGAGATTGTCTTCCAAAACATTCTTAATCAACAGATAGAAATCTGTGATTTTTGGATTTTTTAGTCCGAGTTTTCTGTTCATGGAGTAAAAAGCATAATTGCTGTGTTTTCCAAAACTATGCTTTCCAAGTCTTTCCATTCCGTGGTCTGAAATGATTAAAACGAAGCATTTGTCGTTCAGTTTGCATTTGACTTCTTTCACAAACTTGTCAACCTTTGAATATATATCACGAATCTTTTCAGTATTTTCAAAACATACCTCTCCAAACGAATCTAATGTTTTGAAGTATACCATAGCAAGATTCCAGTCGATATTTCGCTCAAGAAAGCTCAGTGTTTGGTCCCGCAATTCATTAAATTTTCTTAACTCCGTAGTAAGAGCTGAGTTGAGGAAGTCTTCGAAGTTGTCAAAATCGTCAGGTATTTTTTCAAATTCGAACGTCCATCCTCTACTAAAGACGGGAACGTTTGTTGCATGGAATTTCTCTGTCAGGTCAAAAATTGTAGGGACCTTATAATCATCTCTATCGAATATTCTGAGAGAAAAGCCTAAACTCGTCAGAATTTTTCCTATTCCTGACCGCATAGAACGGCTTAAACCGATTTTTACTGAAAGCGTTCTAAGCACATTCAGAAGTTTGTTATCCCATTTTTTCACGACAAAATTATCTTCTTTCGGCAATTTCCCAGTCAAAAAAGAGAACCAAACCAGTGGAGTCCAAGGTTCCTTGTGCATTTCGTTAGTATAGCCAAGATTTACTTCCTTGAAGCACTCTTTTGGCAATTGAACTTTTCCATACTCGCGCTGCTTCAAGTTCTCAAGATCAAAAATCTCTACAAAGTTGTATTCAAGGCCATCAAAAGCCAAAATCATGCATTTCATTCATTTCACCTCCTAACGGAATTTCCGTAACGTCTCAGTTTCTTGTCAATGTAAAATGTTTCTTTGTTTCTCAGGTGCCTTTGGACAGTAGAATTGGGTAAAACTGGTCTGTCTTGCTTGCTTGAAATGATAGTTATCTGACTTTTGAACTCTTTTAATGCTCTCTCTTTCTGAGGAAGAAATTTCGATATGTCAACCTGAACCCGGTTGCACTTAAAAAAGGGAGCCAAAATGTTTACGATTCGACTGCCTATTGGATGTCTTACGTAGATCATGTACTGATATTTTAGTGTTGGAAACCCCTCTTCTTCAATGGAATTACTGACTATTTGATTCGTCGCACAATGATCTCTACTAACACCTTTTCCGTAGTAATGGAAAAAAACTTCTTCTGCACTGTTTTCCTTCAATATCTGAGTTACCTTTTCTTTGGCTTTTTCGGAGTTTTCCTCTAGTTTCCCGTCTTCAAAACCCAAGAAGATAATATTTTCTTCTGATACACCCAAGATTCTTACTGCTTTTTTTATCTCCTCTCTTCTGACTTCCTTCAATTCTTCAGGTGAAGGATCAGAGTTTATGTTTAGCACTTTGGTGAAGGCGTGTCGGCCATCGGTCATGACAACTATTAGGACCTGGTATCCTTCGCTTATTCTCTTGGCTATTGTTCCGCCACAACCCAATGTTTCGTCATCTGGATGGGCAGCGAACACGATAATTTTTTTATTCATTTTTATCAGCACCGGGAATGTTTATTTGAAGCATATTGTCTTATGATTTCGCACGGTTAGCTTTCCAATGAAGCACGTCCTAGCGATCTGCAACTTCAACTTTTTTGTTTTAAAATTTTGGCCACTTCGGAGGCGTAGTACGTCAATATCATATCTGCTCCAGCTCTCTTCATCGAATTCAAAGTCTCCAAAAGTAAGGCATTTTCGTTAACATGCCCATGTTCACCGAGAAGCTTTATCATTGCATATTCGCCACTTACTTGAAAAGCGGCAATAGGAACGGTTGGATAGGTCTGTTTAATTCGGAGTATAAGATCTAAGTTTGTTAATGCAGGTTTAACAATAACTATGTCAGCGCCCTCGCTGATATCCAAGTCAACTTTCTGCATATACATTTTCTCATTAATAATGTCAGTCCTGAATTTGCTTGAGTCAATTCCGCGTCTAGGGGTCTTCGACAAAGTCATCGCCTCAAAGAACGGTTGGAACAGACAGCTATCAGTTTTGACATAGGTCATCACAGCCACATCATCAAACCCTTCGCTGTCCAAGGCGGACCTAATGTGCCTAACCTGTCCATCGGCCATTGCTGCAGGTGCAATTACGTCAGCGCCAGCCTCAGCGTGCACAACAGCAATCTTGCCTAGCATCTTCGCTGTTTTCTCATTCAAAACCTTCCCTTTTTCTGAGTAGACACAAAACTCATCGGCAGTATAGTCGCATAAACAAACATTAGAAATAAGAGCCAAGTTATCAGCAAACTCCTTCTTCAATTTCGTGAAAATCCTTGCGTGGAAAGCATCTTTCCGTAAAGCTATTGCCCCGTCCGCATCCTTTTCTTTCAGCACACCAAAAATCATAGCCGCTGGGATACCTAGTTCTACTGCATCATCACAAATCTTTACAGCATCTTGCAGAGAAAGATATCTCTGTCCCTTCATAGACGGAATTTCAAATTTCTTCCCATCTTCCCTAACAAAGATCGGATAGATCAAGTCGCTTGAAGTCAGCTCTATTGGTCTAACCAACCGGATCATTTGCTTTGATCTTTTCAGCCTAGTAGTTATCCGCAATTCTATCACCTCCCTTTTTTATTTCTATGTCTCTCCAATGCATTTTCATTTCAGTGAATACTCCAAAAGAATTATCCCAACAGTATTGGCATTAGTAGTTATCCATATCAGATCCCAAGAAGGATAGAAGAATTCGAAATAAACGCGTAGCGGGTAATAGAATATGCTCCGAAAATGTGTAGTAGTGTACAACGGAGCCACAGCAAGATTTATATTGTATCTTACGAAATAATTACGTAACCACAGAAAGTCAAAAACGAGCTGGATTATGAAGCTAAGGTGTGAAGTTTGGTGCACCAACTAAGGAAGAATTCTCTTACTCTCATCACCTTGATTATGATACTCACGTCGTCCTTCGTTGCTTTAATTTACTCGTTGTCAACGTCCTATTGGGTCATTGAGTCTTCAGGACAGATCGGTATTTTGTCTCCATTACATGTGGAAGGAAGATACATCAAAGATGCTTTTAACCGCACTATCTATCTCAGAGGAGTGGATTGGCAAGGATATAGTGAAGATACAAGGGGGCTGTGGCCTACTTGGGGAGATACCACGAATTTAGGTCGACAGGGCGTATGGAGTGATGATAGGGTAAGGTCTACCTACCAGGTGTTAAGAGATGACTGGGGAGTAAACTGTATGCGTTGGCATTTAATTGGAGAATGGTGGCTGAATAACCTGAACAATTACAGATATTACATTAGAAGGGGAATAGAGCTGGCTCAAGAATATGGCATCTACATCATTTTGGATATGGCCCGCCTAGCCAACGACTGGACACGTATTCCTATGCCGTTTTATCCCTACGACACACACCTGATTAATGGAGAATACTTTTACGAGCAGGACTTCATAGATTGGTGGATGAGTGTGGCTACAGAATTGGGTGATTTACCTAATTGGCTTATTGACCCTTTTAATGAACCTGCCAAAAAACCAGGGGCGACGGAGCAGGAGTGGTACGCGGATAGGGCGGTGTGGTTTGACGTTGTTTATCGCTTGTATGATGCCGTTAGGAGGAGCCCCGATGACCATATCATTCTTCTTCAATGGATGGAAGGAGTCTGGTATGGATGGGATTGTGCTATGAGATACTGGCTTGATGACTTCATAGCCTACTTTGAGGATCGAAATGCTACTAAGAACATAGCAATTAGCAACCACAACTATCACGACAACTTTGTGTATTGGGGAGGAAGGCCGAACACTTTAGAACAGCTCCTAGCAGATTATACTGTCGCAGGTTTAACTCGTGGCGCCACAGAGATTAATTATCCACTAATAATTGGTGAAGTTGGGGCTCTTCTTGATGTGCTAACTGGGGCTGAGTGGGAACAAGAGAAAATCTGGTTCAATAATACTTTGACACTCTACAATCAGTGGGGCACAAGTTACATTGCTTGGGTGTGGGCGAAGCAAGGCACAGGTAGAGCGTATGCTCTCCTTCAAAGTGGCACTTGGTTTCCACCGCCAAGCGAATCCGGTCGAATATTGATCGAAGCAATCAAGAAGGGAGGGGCATAGAAGCAGATTATAAGCAGCTAGCTTACTTCTAGTTCCCACGTATTCAAGGTTATGAGTTTGCCAAGCCGTTATAAATTTCGCAGTTTCCATTTGAATAAATTTTGTTTTCGTAATTAAGGACAGAAGAAATTTCGGTAATGTTCCATTGACCAATTATTCCATTGACGATATTTAACCGCCTTAGATAGATGTACGTTCTATTGTCAACGCCCTCGAGACGTAGATTAATGTATCCCTCCATTGTGGAATTAGATAATGTACGCAGGCGATCTCCTGGTATCATGCCGTAACTAGTTAAGACGTGATACGGGGAAACCGAGTCGCCAGCTACAAGCGAATTAGTCATATCTATATGAGTCGATAACCATTTGGCGCCAAGCACTTCTTGTTCAAGAGTAATCCGACCGTAGAGGCGAACCGGATTCATTACGTTCATGTTTAGTGCTAAGGAATCCATATCGCTATAATCCCGGCTGATCGTGTAGACGAACTCAGTTTCAAACAGAAAGAGAGGTATCAAAACTAGAACTAGAAACAAGGCTGAAAATTCTTTCTTCCGTCTCAGAAGAAACATAAAAAATGTTTGGCCACCAAAAATACACATAGGCGCCAAAAACAAAAGAACCACATGATAAAACCTATCCATTAGAAACATAGCGGCAAAATTGGGGATAATCATAGCCATTAGCAGGATCGCCATGTTTAAGCCTGTCAGTATAGCATAATCTTCATCGAGTTTCATTTCCTTCCTCTTAACTATAAACCTAACAAAACCTATTATTATGAAAAACTCTGTAATGTAAAAAAAGAACCTTCCAATCTGGTGTAAGAAAGATGGAGCAGCAGTCAATCCAATGCCAGTCAACACCTTGGAGCCTCTTGCTTCTGGACTGAAAAAATCTTCAAAAAAATTTCTGATTAACTTGTCGACATAATTTCGAAAAAAATTCGTAAATTCCCCTGATGAGGATGTATAAATATACCAAGAAAAAGCCATAACAAAGAAAAGGACAAACAAGCTCGGGGTGATTCTTCTTTTTATGTTTAAGAAAGTCGAAAAGGAGGTAGAGGAACGAAAACGGAGGAAAAGAGAAGAAAGCCAAGTAAAAAAGATAAGGAAGAGAAATAAATATGAAATTGAATAATGCGATACTACTAAAGCAGCACTGAAAATTATGAAAAGAAGTTTTCTTTTTCCTGGCTCTATCTTTTCATCAAAGATTACCAGAAATAATAGAACGTAAAATAATTCTGAAGCCATCTGCTTGGCTGGAAGTAAACCTCCCATGGTAGCATATCTCCCTACTGACACAATGAAAAACGTAGATAGAAAGACTCCTAATGAGCTAAGGTTCTTTTCTCTAATTTGTGAATGCCACAATTGATATAATCCGACCGGTACCAAAGAAAAAACAAATGGATAAAAAATCTTAAATACGAAAGATTCTGTTTTCAATATTTCTGAATATATTCCGGGTAATATTGTAACACTTAGCATTGAATTCGCCGAGAGAAATTCTGTCCTATATCTTCCGGCGATGTTAAACATTGCATCCCATCGTGAATTGTTTTTTGTAAAATTAAAAACATAGTATTCGGTATGCACATCCCATCCTACAATATAGTTAGTTATTAGAGAAGTGTGGAACAGAAGAGCAATTGCGATACAGAATAAAGCTAAAGAATAAAAATTTGAAGGAAACAATTTCTTCGAAATGGCAGTTAAGGCAACCAATACTGGGATCATTGCTATCATTAGGAGTAAAACAGTGTTATCTTCCGAACTGTTGACTAGAAATGTTCCAAAGACGCTTAAAAGAGGAAGACAAAGAAAAAATAATATTAGGGGGGAAAAGCTGAAACTTGTTAGCGAAATTCCATTTTTGTTTCTGAAGTAACTTATGGAACACAATAAAAGTGTAAGAAGGTTCACAGTTATCATCAAAGATGCATCCGATAAAGGCTCTGAAATACCGATGAGAGGATATAACTCATTTACGAATAACCCCGCAAACATAAGCAGTGCGATGCTTAGACCCACAGAAAATAAGATGGATTTTGCGGGATTCAAATTGCTTATTTTCAATGCCTTAAGAAGCAATATTCCAGGTATAAAAGTAAGATAGATAAAACCAAGAATTTGCCTAACGTATGCTATGTCTAGAAGAATGGATATGTTCATTAAGAATTGTACTAATATTATTAATTTCAGAAGTGATGCGAACTTCCAATTGGTTGGGTCTTCTCTTTGCATTTTTCATCCACATCTATTTGGAATGTTGACAGTTAATGAAGCTAGACGTATCCTAAAGCCTTTAATCTCATTCTTAACATCTTATCCGGTGCAATGATTGGTGATAAGTCGTAGTGTATTTTTGAGCTTAAGTCAATTAACTTCAATCTAAGTTCTTCAGATTTTTCCAAGTCTGTCTTGATGAGATTCCTTTTTTCCCCAGGATTGCTCAGCAAGTTGTACAACTCGTCTTCCTCCCCTTCTTTAGATATGTACTTCCATTCTTCCGTTCTAAGCGAAATGAGTTTTTTCTTTTCACTGTTTTTCTCATCGAATAAACCACAAGCGGCTAATACCCACGGTCTTCCAGTCTCTTTCCTCTTTATCATTGGAAGCAGGCTAGCTCCCTCAAAACTCGGGCTCGCCGAAATATTCAACACATCTAGAATAGTGGGCCCCAAATCGATGAGAGAACATAATCCATTCACCTTTTGATGGTGCGTGCTATTTGGCATCTTCATTATTAATGGAACGTGGAGCAACTCATTGTATAACTTCCATGTATGGGTAAAACCCCCGTGCTCCTTGAATTCCTCTCCATGATCAGCGGTGATGATAATTAGTGAGTCGTCATAAATTTCCATTGCCTTTAGTTGCGTTATAAGGTTACCAATACATTCATCCACATAGCAAACTCCTGCATCGTATAAATCAATTAATACGTTGACTTCCTCCTTCGAGACCAACTCCGGTGTTTTGCGTTTGTAAAGTACACTCGCTAGATTAAAATCGCTGATTCTCTTAGAACAAAATCGGTTTCTATACTTCTTTGGAGGTACATAAGGACCATGTACATCCATGTAGTGTAACCAGATAAAAAATTTATTTGGATCCTTCTTCAACCAAGAGATGGCTTTTTCGCTGATTGTAGCTCCATCAACGCGGGCTCCCGGAATTCCAGTTAGGCATGCATAGTAAAAAGATAGCAACTTGATAGCTTTATATAGTTTGGTATCTTGCGTGCCATACCTATCCAAGGTCGTCATAATCTTGTTGTTCAAATTCGCCATAAGACCGTGAATCTGACCTCTTAGCCCTCTTATCCTTTCCTCTGTGCCTATTGGCTCAGCATCAAAGTTTTCGAAGTAACTAAAGCCTCTAGCATAACCAAATTTTGATGTTAAGTAAGGGTTTGAATGAAATGAGGCTGTCGAGTACCTATTCTTCTGTAAAATCTCAGCTATTGTGGCTCTCTCTCTAGGGAGGGGGCGATCCTCCCAATAATATCTCAACAAAATAGTGGAGGTATGAATGGACGGAAAAGAAGTTGTGGTATATGGCCCATTGGAAAAAGCATTTCCAAAGACCACAGCCTCTTTAGCCACGCTATCAATGTTCGGTGTTGTTGGTCTTGGGTACCCGTAGCAACTCAAATGATCAGCTCGAAGGCAATCTATTGTAATTAAGAAACAAGAAGTCATTATCCCTAAAGCTCCTCTGCTTACTTCCACATTTAGTTTGCCATTCATCCAATGGGGCAGTAAAAAGTGGTCTTGGTTAAGGCAATTAAACTTCGTCCGCAAACAAACGGTTCACTTGAGGTGTCCGCATGAATCAATATGACTTTTCATGAATCCAAAGCACAATGCGGTCTTCACGAAAAAAGAGTGAAGGGGCAACAAGAAGACCCTTTTTTGTCCAGTTAGCTTGTAGGCTGCAAAAGAACGCAGAAGTCCTGCTAAAAAGCCAATGGGAGGCGCCATTTCGTATATTCGATCCATATCGCAGTGTTCATGAAACGCTCTATGCAAACCATAACCCTTCCAAACTTTCTCGTACCAAAGAGCTTTCCAAGTGGTCTTCCGTTTCTCGTAGAACTCCGCAGGAGTTCTAGACATCAGCCAGCCCGCAGCCCTAATTCTGTAGGCAGCTTCTATGTCTTCCCCTGCTCCCGTAAATTGATTATCAAAGCCTCCAACCTGCCTAATAGCCTTGATTCGGTAAATTGAACCCCCTGTGCCTGGAAGCGTATTCTCTTTATTTTTATGGTCATCCACCAGCCACCAAACATTTTCAAGGTAGACAACCAAGTTCTTGGAAGCGACTGCCCCATATTTCGCCTGGGCGATCCCCACATTCGGGTTCTTTTCCATGAATTCCACTTGTTTTTTCACGAATTCTTTTGATATTGTCATGTCACCATCAACCCAAATTATGTAATTCCCACAAGAGTTGTCGACCACGGTGTTTCTCGCTGGTCCCAAGCCTTTCCTTCCGATAGGGAACACCTTTGTTTGTATGTTGGTTGCTGAAATTGTGCCGAGAATAACAGATAACGTCCTGTCTTCGCTACCATCATCCACAATTATCACTTCCATGAGTTCATGCGGGAAGTCCTGATTAATTATGCTATTAATGACTTCCTTAATGGTGGCTTCACAGTTCCTTACGCACACTCCTATGGTGGCAATGGGCTTCATAGCGATCAAATCGAACTCTCAATTCATTTTCTATCAAAATTGCATAGAGATATTTTCCACTAGTTTCACTTAGAGTTCCGAGAATGTGAACATTGACATGAGCAAGAGATTGACTAAGCTAATGATTTATTTTGGGATTTCTGTTCAATCGCTATTTATTTGATTGCAAGGAGATCTTGCGCTTTAGTACTATTGGGAAGTAACGAATTGCCCCGAAGAGAAGACCCAGAAGAACAAGTATGTTTTCAGTTATTATTCGAAGTCTGTTGCTAACAGGATTGATATAATTCGCGCAAAAGTTCATTGTGTTGACACTATCAACGTTAGATTTGCCATATAAATAGATTATTTTAGTAAAGTACATGCCATTTCTAAATGCCCTAGATAAAGTCTTTCTCCACGTCTGTCTAGGAGCGTGAATAACAGGAAAGGCGTTTACATGTTCTATTTTGAAAGCCATTCTCCTTAGACGGGCGAAAAGCTCCGTATCCTCTCCTGTTGAAAAACTTTCATCAAACCTTACCGACCTAAAAATGGATGCGTCGCAAACTAAGTTGCAGAGATTAAAATCTGTTGGATTGATCTCTAAACCTTTGAGAAGCGTATTTTTTCTTGCGAATTTGGCTAGCTCTTCTAACCACCGTTCATTCAAAGGAACAGCATCCGACTCCGTAAACACCAAAAATTCGCCCTTTGCCCTTGAAATCGCATCGTTCCAAGCTTCCGGGATTGTCCCCTTGGTTGAAGAGACTAACTCAAAATCTTTGAATGTCTGCTTGGCCAGTGCTTTGCGCAATTCTTCTAGATCCTCTTCTTTCTTTGCAATGCAAATTACACTTATTTTAATGATATGAATCATCCTCCTATTGCCACACGAAAGATGAGGTATCTTTTCAGTTAAGTCGAACCAATCGAAGCTTTCCATTCAATTTTTGTATGTTGTTTGCCAAATTCCACTGCGATCGCCACGTATGTAATCAAGGAAACCCAACAGGATACCCCTCATCCAATAATAACCTGTTTTGCCCAGTATCAAAAGCATAGGAGATACTAAAGGCAACAAAGAATAGAAAAGGAATATTAAAGGATGTGGCTTCACGTAAAAAAGAGCCTGATATATTCCAGTAGTTACTTTTCGCTTGTAATCTTCCTCTTTCCTTCCGCTTCTTGTTCTTTCAGTTTCTACATAGCACTCTTTGCAAAAAACGACAGATGATCCACGTTTCAATAGTTCAAATAGTACATAAGTGTCCTCTGCCTTGCATGGCACAAGGGGAAGAATCTCTTTCAGAGTACGATATTTTATTAGCATCAATTCTCCGTCCGCCGCTATGAGTAAGCGTCGCCTTATCGAATCTTCAAAGGCATAAAACCGACTCTGAGTCCCTCCCACAACTACAGTTCTTACGAAAACGAGGTCAGTCTTTTCTGAACTAATATGATTTAAGGCGGCATGAAAATTGTGAATCTTTGTGTCAACATCATTTAACACAACAACTTCGGTATCTTTTGGTACCAGTTTCACACCAAAATTTATGGCATCGTACTTGCCCATAGGTTTCCGATATACGACATTTGGAGAGTTTAAGGGCTCGC
>Ga0315308_1001251_pt1 | contig 14612 bp, 12 predicted proteins | sample TDP3_MG_FD_203078 | JGI IMG/M metagenome (GOLD analysis project Ga0315308, IMG submission 203078) | Freshwater sediment microbial communities from Lake Towuti, South Sulawesi, Indonesia - TDP3 | ecosystem: Environmental > Aquatic > Freshwater > Lake > Sediment | place: Indonesia: South Sulawesi... | reverse complement strand
AAATAAAGGTTTTAATACTCCACATAACCATTCTCAAACGCAACGAGGGCCAAAACGTGTCTTCAAAGAAGCGAGTGCGCGACAAATGGCGAAGCAAGGATTGGTTCTCAATCGTAGCGCCACAGTACTTCGGCTCTACCGAACTCGGCTCAATTCCAGCCGATGGACCCTCCAAGCTTGTGGGCAGAGTTGTTGACGCCACATTGTACGATTTGACTAATGATTTCGCGCATCAGTATCTCAAGATGTTCTTCCAAGTTTCTGACATTGAAGGCAAAACAGCGCGGACCGTCTTCAAGGGACATGAATACAGTCGCGACTACCTCCGCAGTCTGGTCAGGAGAAAAACAACAAGGATAGACACGCTTCAAAATATAACCACAAAAGACGGTTACCAACTGCGGCTTGCCGTATGTGCTTTTACGTTGACCCGAATAAGAACGACTCAGGAACAAGCTATACGAGCCGTAATGAAAAGAATCGTTGAAGAAAAAGCGAAAGCTCTCACCTTTGACCAGCTTGTGCAGGAAGTTGTGCTCGGGAAAATCGCATCTGACGTATACAATGAAGCCAAGAAGGTTGCACCCATGCGACACGTAGGCATCCGCAAATCCAGACTAGTCGCACAGCCTAGACAAGATGCTCAACCGACCGCTGCATGATAGAACTGCAAGGGCTGAGTTTTGCGTAACAAACCACCCAACTCGATCAAAAACAAGGTTGCCAAAGAAGCCGCTGTTCTGTTCTATACTCAGCAAGAAAAAGAGTACAAACAGGCCAAGCAACGGGCAGCAGAAACCTTGGGAATAAGAGCGCTACCAAGCAACAAAAATGTAGCTGAGGAACTAGACAGAATAGCAGACGAAATGGAAGGTCCAGCCAGAAAGGAAAAGCTGACGCAAATGAGAAAAGATGCGCTCTCAATTATGGTCATGCTGGGCGAGTTTCATCCCAGGCTCGTAGGCAGTGTATGGAGAGGCACGGCTCACAGGAACAGCGACATTGACATTGAAGCCTTCACTTCGGATTGTAGCTTCGCGCTTGAAAGACTCGGGCAGAACAATTATACAATTCGAAAGGCTGAGTGGCAAACCTTTACTAAAGGAGCAGGAACCGAAAGAGCCTTTCACATATACTTTACCTCGGCTTCTGGCAACGAGGTCGAGTTAGTTATTCGCAGCCCAGAGAAGATGAATAAGATTGACAAATGTGAGATATATGGAGACATAATAAAAGGATTGAACGTGCATCAGCTTCGAAGAGTGCTTATAACGAACCCTGCTAAGGAATTCGTACCCGCGTAGTCAGCAAAAATGATAGAATAAATATGAACTGTCTTGTTGAACAGCAAGTGCAAATAGGTTAAATATGGGTTTTTCGTGTAGAAAACTTAGACACAACCAATACAAGTTATTGAAGCAAGTTGTGCCATCGGGAGCGAAGAGATGAAGATGGAGCTTGACAAGAAGCGCTTCAGAAAGATGTTCCCAAACCTAGCCGATGAAATGGAAACCGATGAGAACCGAGTCAAGATTTCATCTGTTCGCTCAGATGCCGGTGTTGCTGAACGTGCTTCTGCAAAGAGATTCGACAACTACATCCCTGACGCAGTGGACTATATCCGTCGGTGCGACCATGAGAAGCAGGCAGAAGAAATCATTGATTACTTAGAAAAAAGACATGAAATCACAGTTGAGTATGCCCAAAAGCTGAGGAAACAACTCAGAGCCAAGGGCGTTCGCAGCTTTGGACCGAAGAAACAAGATGATTACTATTCTCGTGCCGAATAGCCTGAACTCCTCGGATCAGGCGGCATACTGCTTAATATGTGTCGTCTAACTTTCAAAAGGAAAGTAAATAAGGACAATCTGTAGAATATACGCCAAAGCAAACCGAGAAATCCAGACAACATCACACTTGGTGAGTGACTTGAAGAGATCATGGACTACCGCTACTCTGCTTGCTGTTTACGCTCTCTCAATTTTAGCAATCGCACTACCCTCAATCGTCAAGGCATCCTCTTCCCCAACTTCCCTAGACGTCAAAGTCGACCATGTCGTAGAGATCAGAGAAAGCGGCCTGCTTGTTATTAACGACACCGTCACCTTGTCGAAACTCAGCGATAACTTCGAACTGCCGGAAAACTTTGTGCTGGGATTTCCTTTCACTTATCAATACAACCTAGCATATGCGTTTGCGTATGAAACCCCAAATCCAAGTTCGAGGCTGAGCCTTGAGCTCAACGCTGGAATGGGACGGATAGGTTTCTACGGCGTCAACGTTAATCTCCCCCCTGCTGTTAACAAGTTCACGGTGGTTTTCGTGTTCTCAGACAGCATTTCATTTAGCGTCTCTTCACTTGAAGAGGCACAGGTTGTGTTCTATAATGCTAGCTTTCCAGCGTATCCAAGTCTGCTCCAGCCCTCATCACAAGTAAACCTGAAGATAATCATGCCCACTAGTCTAAACTACACGAGCAGCTCGCTTGAACAAGAAGGCATCAGCTTCACACGGACAGTCGAAGGTGCCAGCCGCGTTTTCAGCTATACCAAGGGCAATCTGACTGAGTTTTCAGATCAACCTGCGTGGTTCTATGCCAGTAAAACAGGTGACACAACGCAACTGCTGGATGTTAACCAAGTTGAGCGTAAAGTCGAGATTATTGGCAACGAGCAGATAGCAGTGTCAGATTCTTACAAAATGATCAACCAAGCTGGTGACCTTGGAAAGATCTGCCTTAAGCTTCCAGCAGAGTCGTACTCTATTTCCGCCATCGACGAATTTGGGTTAATTCCAGACAATGACTTGAAGACTGAACAAGCAGGCACATACACGAATGTGACGATATCTTTTAGCATTCCACACGCAGAAGGCGACGAAGTCTACGTATTAGTTCATTACAGTCTTCCTTGGAAGAATCATGTCACTGTAAACACTTTAGGCGAGTTTCATGTATCCCTGTCGCTTTTTGAGAACTCTGATTGGGCAATAGGAGAACTAATTGTAACTGTTGTTTTACCTGAAGGTGCTACTTTCCGTTCCTCCGTGGATTCTGGAAACCTAACTGAACTTCAAAAGGCAGCGTTTTTAAGTTCACTTTCTTTTGCTTTTCAGAATGCCACATCCTTTGAGGATTTTTCGTTTGATCTCACTTATCAACGACAGATTTTCTGGGGCTCGTTTCGCCCGACACTCTGGACGGGCGCCTTTGTCTTAGTTGTGGGTGTTCTAGTTGCCGTGTGGCATTTCTATCAACCTCCACCTGCAGCTCCATTACCTACAGCTGTTGTTACTGTGCGCGCTGAAGATTTGAACAACTTTGTGAGTCGTTACGATGAGAAGAGACGTCTTTTCAGGGATACCGAATCCCTAGAGGTAGCAGCACGAAAGGGCAAGATACCTAGACGACAGTATAAAGTGCGAAAAATGACCATTGACAGCCGTCTAACTTCTCTTTCACGCGAATTGGCAGCGTTGAGGGACAAGTTGCGAATGGCTGGTCCCAGATACGCTGAGTTAATGCGCCAACTGGAGGTGGCTGAAACCGACCTAGAGGGAGTCAAGGCCGACCTTAGTCGGACTGAGATTCGCTACCGCCGTGGTGAAATATCCGCTGCAGCTTATCACAAACTGCTTGAGGACTCGTATCGGCGAAGAGACCGAGCTCAAACAACTATTGATGGCGTTCTGTTGAGGCTTAGAGAAGAAATGACTTAGCGCAAACGTGATTCAAAGCTAAGGCACTGATGTATATCGGCAAGGTAAACGCTTTTATCTCGCGTTTTTCATTTCTGATAAGATTCCTCAAAAGGAGCTGGGCTTCGAATGGTTGAAATCAAAATAGACAATGACAAGTGCGACGGTTGTGGAACGTGCAAAGACACGTGTCCTGTCAGCGTATTCGAGATAAACGATGGAAAATCACACGTCATCAACGTGAAGGATTGTCTAGCCTGTCGAGCATGTGAAATCCAATGCCCGAATCAGTGCATTCAAATAATCGAGTAAGCGCTGTCACTCGATCATAGTTCCCAGTACATGGAATGAATCCGCTTCACGTTGCTTATGATCTCTTCTGCTTTTTTAACCACTCGTGGATGACTAACTGGGCGATTGTCTCTAACCACGTACGATGCGTGAGCCATTTTCGCTATTGCTGAGGTAACCATTTTTCCCAAGAAGTTGAGACTGTAGCCTCCCTCTAAGCTAACCACAAGCTTCTCTTCACAGAGCTTTGCCGCCAGACTCACAATCTTGGCAAAAGCTTCCTCGTACCCGTTCATTGACATAGAAAGATCGCCGACCGCGTCAGTATAGTGTCCGTCGAAGCCCGCTGAGACCAGCATAAACTGCGGCTTGTATTGACTGGCAATTGGTAAAGCGATTTCGTCCAAGGCTCGCTGGTAGGTTGCGTCATCTGTTTTGAACGGTAGCGGCACGTTAACTGTGTAACCCATCCCTTCGCCTTCCCCTATTTCATCAACGAAGCCCGTGCCTGGAAAACCACTCGAATCCTCGTGCAGACTGATGTAGAGTACCTTGTCCGTGTTGTAGAACATTTCTTGGGTTCCATTTCCATGGTGAGCGTCAATATCAAGGATAAGAACACGACTGAAGCTCAAGTGATTCAGCAGGAAGGAAGCAGCGACAGCGACATTGTTGAAGAGACAGAAGCCTAGCGAGTAGTAAGCACCCGCATGATGCCCAGGCGGCCTTACGAGTGCAAATGCATTCTTCGCTTTCTTTCTGACCACAGCGTTCACGGCATCTATTGACGCCCCGACAGCAAGAGTTGCCGCCTCAAAGCTTTTAGGACTAACCACCGTATCGCCAAGGTCAAGGACGCCGCCTCCTGCAGCACAGGTCTTGTCAACTAACTCAACATAATCTGTTTCATGCACCAGTTCTAGGTCTTCTCGCTTGGCTGGCTTAGGTTCAACGTAAGCGCATTTTCGGGATTTGAGCAATCCGCTTCGGCTCAATTCATCAACAATCACTCTTAGTCGGCTAGGCGTTTCAGGGTGGTCAGGTCCAGGATCGTGTTCAAGAAATTTCGGACTGTAGTAGATTGCTGTGTGCACTTCGCCTCACTCTTGAGCTAGGATAGACTGTTTTAAAGACTTCTTCAACATACTCACTAGGCGTTAAGCCTTTGCTCCTCGCTAGATGTCTAAGTGCTCTGTCCACGCCTGTTGCGTATTGAATCGCCTTCTTCGGTCTATCTGAAATGAATGCTGGGATACCGAGATCCTTGGCGACTTTGCGTAGAACTCTTTTTCGTAGACCGTCGTTTTCTGATTCTATTTTCAAATTGATTGGCAAGCTCAATGCGAATCTCACAGTGCCAATGTCAGCAAATGGGAGGCGCAGGTCAATTTTGTGAAAGGCGCTCACGGACTCGTCTCTCTGAAAATTCGTCTCATGCGACATGACCGTGTCATCGTATAGCGCTTCAATGACCTTTTCGGCACCATACTTTGCATAAACTGCCAGGTATTTGTGGTAGCCGCCAAACAATTCGTCAGCGCCTTGACCCGACAACAAAACACGGCAGCCAAGTTTCGAAGCCGTTTGGGCAGCCCAGAAAAACGGAATTGCCACACTGGCTTTCATGGCATCAGGTTCCTCTAACAACCAAAGAACCTTTGAAAGAATTTTCTCAACATCAACGATCTTGAACGTTTTAACGGTGATTGGCATGGAAAGCGCTTTGGCGGCTTCTACAGCATGCGCTAATTCGGGTTGCCCTTCTGACCCTATTGAGATCAAATTCACTGCAACTCCACATTTCTGGGCTAGACGAGCGATTACGCTGCTATCTAAACCGCCCGAAAAGGCTACTCCAGCTTTCTCAGCATCTAATACTCTTTCTCGAATCGATTCCGCGAGAAGCTTCTCCAAGTGTATTGCAGCCTCATGCAGCTTCATCTTTCTTCGGCGTGGTTGTCTAATGGCTGAGACTGATTCAAAAGCGAATCCTGTTCGGTTCATCCTCGCTAGGTTTCCCGGTGGAAACGAATGCACATCTTTTACGCCGATGTTCCATAAAGCCTTGCGTTCCGATGCAACAGCGCACAATATTCTGTTCTCGCCATAATAAAGCGGCATTATGCCCAACGGATCTCTTCCTAACAGGATTTGCCTGCCTGACGCAACAACAAACGTGTAATGCCCATCAAAGTTACTGAGCACTTTTTTAGCTGCCTGAAGTGGCAAGCACGTTTGGTAAATGCCTGCATAGCTGAAAGGATGGGTTGGATGTTGAGGGAAGACTTCTCCTTCAAAAATGATCGCATAGTCATCGTCTTTGGACTGAATTGATTCATAATGACGTCCGTTCTTTGACATATTGCGGCCCATGCACACACTTGAAAGTATACCTGATTTTTTTCTTAATTCGTCAAGGGACTTGGTCGAGACTACACCACTTGGCGTTATTACTTCGTGGCTGCCTATTCCTCGATGAATCAGCGCTTCGAGCATGATGATAACTAAAGGAACCACATCGTCATCACACTTGCTCATGGCTGCGACTATAGCTCCCATTGGGGAAGTCCTTCAGGTGCCACTTTAAGGCGGAGTATGGTTTGACCTGACCTCTGCTTTAACATTTCTGAGTGTAATCTACTTGAATTCAAATAGAAATCGAGTGCATTACTCTGAAGTATAGATAGATTGCCTTTCTTTCCGACGTCGGAGAGTTTTATAAACCCTCACATTTCATTAGTTTTGGAGGAGGCTACTGCGTGGGTCTTGAAGACTTTGAGAAGAGAGCAGTTGCGGCAATCAGTGAACTGAAGGCTATGAAAGCTAGGGAGAGCACTCTTGTGCATCACGATGATGCAGACGGCCTATGCTCAGCCGCCATCATAAAAGCCGCGTTAGAACGTGAAGGCTACCAAGTCAAAACTCTTTGTCTAGAGAAGACTTATCCTGAATTCGTTGAAGACTTGCACAGGCGAAAGAACGAGACAATAATCTATTCTGATATAGGTTCAGCCCACGCCGACTTCATATCCAAGGTTAACGCTGGCAACAACCTGACAATAATACTCGACCATCATCATGACCCCCCTGAGGCAACCGACCTAAGAGTGTTCGACTTGAACTTGGAACACTTCGGCTTTGAGGGAGACACTGAATTCTCAGGAGCCACATGCAACTATCTTTTCGCCAAGATCCTGAACAAAGCGAACATCGATCTTTCTTATCTGGCGCTTGTTGGCAGCCGCGAAATCCCTGCTGACCTTGCGGGTTTGAACAGAACCGTGCTGGAAGAAGCTGTTAGGAATGGCGTAGTCAAGACTGAAGGGAAAAAAATCAGAGTTGCACAGCTGGACTTGAGTGTAGATGATCTCTTTTCCAAACTCCAGATTTTAGGCGCAGTTGGCTATTACCAAGGCGGACCGAAACTAGGCGTTCAGGCCTGTCTCATAGGAATCACAGAGCGGGTCAAAGCTACGGTTGACGAATGGGAGCAAAAAAGAAGGAATGTGAACAAGAGATTGATCGGATGGCTTTATCGGCAACGACTGAAAGAAACGGAGCATCTGCAATGGTTTGATGCGGGCGACATGTACAAGGGCATGGGAACTAAAGTCATTGGACAGTTCTGCTCCTTCCTATCCTATCAAGCAAGACTTGTCAAACCTGATAAGTACATACTTGGTTTCATGAACGTCCCCCCGGAAATTCCAGGATGGCAAGGCAGACTGAAAGGTCCGTTGGTCAAAGTTTCGGTCAGAGTCCCAAGGACTCTACATGAATTAATCGACAGAGAAAAAATGCGAAGCGCAGTTGACCTATTAGCTAGAGCCTCTGAAGGCTTTGGTACAGCGGATGGCCACAAGTACGCAGCGAATGTTGTCATATCAGCAGACAAGAGGGAGCTTCTATTGCGAAATGCTGATGTCCTCGCGCTTATGTAAACATATTAGCGTCTAAATTGAGTTTTTTGTGTCATAAAAATTGAAATATACGTGTATGATGTCTTCTGTGGTGCTGGTAGTAAGCCATGGTAGATGTGCCTGAGGAAGAGTGCGGAGTCTTTGCGGTCAAGGACTTCCAGGGCGGTCCGGTTTTCGAACACATATATTGGGGACTGCGTGGTCAGAATCATCGCGGGCACCAATCGCATGGCATACTCACTTATAACGGCGGTTTTCACGTTTACAAAGGCTTAGATCTTGTTCCGAAAATAAAAGGGCAAGACATCCAGCCTTGGCTGAGCAAGCTGCCTGGAAATGTAGGGATAGGAAACGTTCGATATACAACTTCGGGTGGAACTGATGAGGAGTCGCTCATCAAAGGCACCCAACCCTTCATCTTGGAGGCAGATGGAAGCAAGATCGCCGTAGCCTTCAACGGCAACATAGTGAACACAGCCCCGCTCAGATGGGAAATAAGGAACAGATTCGGTGGTTTTGCGTACCAGTGCGATGTTGAACTTGTGGGCAGCAAACTGCTGATGAACTTGACGGAAAACAAGGACCTGCGTGCAGCAGTAAAAGAATGCATAAGGGATCTAGAAGGTGCTTTTTCAGTAGTTGGCATAACCCAAGAGGGCGAGATGTTCGCGTTCAGAGACCCATATGGCATCAAACCCCTATGCTGTGGTCACAACCCAACACGAAACGTATGGGCGGTGTCATCGGAGACGGTGGGCTTAGACATAAATGGCTTTGAATTCGATTTTGAAGTGGAACCAGGCGAACTGGTCGTTGCCACAAAAGATGGCTTCACTCGTGAAGAAACTGTACCGTGTAGGAGAAAGGCTTTATGCGCTTTCGAGTTCGCCTACTTCGCCCGGCCAGATTCCAGACTTTGCGATCGCTTTGTATATGAGGTTCGAGAAGAGTTCGGCAGAAACCTGACGCGTGAATATCCCGAAGTAGCCAAAGACGCTGACTTGATTATTTCCATGCCGGAAACGGGCGATGATGTAGCCTATGGCATGCATGAAACAACAGGGCTAAGATGGGAACGTTCAATGCGTAGGCACCGATATGTTACTGAGCGAGCCTTCATACTGCTACCGGGGGAACGCCAGGCCACTATAGACCGAAAGATAAATGTCTTGGCGCAGAAGGTGAAGGGGAAACGCGTTCTGGTTACAGAAGACAGCATAGTTCGTGGCGATACCACTAAGGTTGTAGTTGAGAAGCTTCGCCAATTCGGAGCAACTAAGGTTCACTTGTTCATCACTTACCCACGCATAATTGGTCCGTGCTTCTACGGGATCGACATGGCTACTTACAGCGAGCTGATTGGTTTTCGCTACACGCCAGAAGACATCGCCAAAATCATCGGCGCAGATTCTGTCAACTATCAGTCAATCGAAGGGTTTGTCAAGTCCATCGGCGTGAGTGAAGACGAACTCTGCATGGCTTGTGTGACTAGTCGATATCCGACTCCGCTTGCACAGAGAATGGCAGATGAAATGAGGGCCCATGTTGAAAAGGGGCACAAGGAGACAGGACGAGTCTACGAAGTAGCAAGCGTGATGTAATGGAAAAGGTCAGCGTACTCGTCGTGTCGTACGGCTCTAGAGAAGCCGCCATCATAGACGCATTCGCTCGAAGCGCAAACTACAAGGCGGAACTATACGTTGCGGACAAGCAGAAGAACCCCTTCAACTTGAAAAAAGCGCGTGAACTGGTAGTCGTATCTGACCTTAACACAGAGGAAATAGTCAAATTCGTTAAGAAACGCAAAGACAAAATCGACTTCGGAATCATTGGTCCAGAAAAACCCATAATTGAAGGCATCCGAGACCTAATCGAACATGAAACTCATGTTCCTATTATTTGTCCAACAAGAGAATTCGCGATAGAAGCCAGTAAAGTGGCGCAGCGCCTGCTCCTAGACAAGGTTGCACCTCAAGCCAGCCCGAGATTCAGAATATTCAATATCAAAGATTACAGAAGCCTCGCAGTCATGAAAAGAAACGTTTTTCGTTGGTTAGACGAGTTAAAGAATCAAGCCGTAGTAAAGCCAGACAGACCAGCTGCAGGAAAAGGAGTAGGCGTATGGGGCGACCACTTCAACACTCGTGAGCAACTTTTTGAGCATTTTACAGCCAACTGCCAGCATGGCGCTGTGATTGTTGAAGAAAAAATCGAAGGTGAAGAATCCAGTTTTCAAGCCTTTTGCGACGGCAAGCATCTGGTGCCTTTGCCTGAGACACGTGACTACAAAAGAGCTTTCGACGATGATAAAGGACCAAATACGGGTGGAATGGGTGCATACAAAGACTCTGGCGATGTCTTACCCTTCATGACAACAGAGGACAAAGAAAGGGAAATTGAACTTGTCAACAAGCTCTTCAGAGAACTGCGCAAAAGAGCAAACAGCACTGATTTACGGGGCATACCATTCTACGACGCCTTTATGCACAATGGAAAAGAGCCCAAGATTTTAGAAAACAACAGCAGACCTGGTGACCCAGAAATACAATGCGTCCTGCCCATCCTGAAGGACGACTTTGTAGACGTCTGCTACAAGATACTAGAGGGAAACCTCACCAAAGTCAGCCTTGAAAAGAAAGCAACAGTAGTAACCTACAAGGCGCCACCAAACTACGGTGGATACGCCACCACTTTTCCAAGCCGTGTAAGGAGTAATGAAGTGAACTCTCCTGTCGACTTGTATGAAGTTGAGAAGCTCTGCGCCAAGCACGGAGATGACATGCGTGTGTATCCGGCTTCGATGGAGACCAGAGACGACGGTAACACGTACGCTTTGAGTTCTAGAGCAGTATGTGTAGTTGGCATCGGAGAAAACATAGAAGAAGCAAGGGAAATCTCACTGAAAGGCATCAGAGCCATCAAGGGCGGAGCACTCTGGCACCGAAACGACATAGCCTCAAAGAAGCACATCGCAACGAGCATTGAACACTTGAACCGTTTGAGGCTCCAGAAACAATGACTTCACATGCACCGAGCTCGCAGGCAATCTTCATCTCTGACTGTGAAGGACCCGTTTCAAGAAACGACAACGCATTCGAGTTGGCGAGTCACTTCATTCCCGAAGGTAGCCGTTTATTCACTTTCATAAGCCGCTACGATGACGTTCTCGCAGATATCGTGAAGCGCAATGGCTACAAAGCAGGCGACACGCTGAAGCTTATTCTGCCCTTCTTGAAAGCTTACAACGTAAGTAACGCGATGATGACTGTTTTCTCATTACAAAATATGCTTCTAGTGCCTGCCGCCAAAGAAATGCTCGCATTCGTTCGTCGTTCCATGCCGGCATATATTGTGAGCACAAGCTACGAACAGTACATGCGTGCTCTGTGTGACGTTATAGGTTTTCCCTTCGAAGACGTGATTTGCACACATCTAGACTTGGACAGGTACGAAATCGTCGAAGAGGAAAAAGAGGAACTCAAGAGGCTTGCAGAAGAAATTGTCAAGCTTCCCATGCTGGAGATTCCCAAAAGCGCTCAATATTTGAGGGAATTGCCAAAAAGAATGCAGCTGGTTGTTAAGAAACTGGACGGGATCTTCTGGGAAGATATCGCTGGCATGAAGATAGGAAGAGTGCTTTGTGAAGTCAACCCTGTTGGAGGCTATGAAAAAGCTGCAGCTATAAAAGGCATCGTGACCAAATCGAGAAGACAGCTTTGCAACGTGATGTACGTTGGCGACAGCATAACAGATGTAGTAGCCTTTCAGCTTGTGCGACAGGCTGGCGGCTTAACTGTCTCATTCAACGGCAACGGTTATGCAGTGAGAGAAGCTGAGATTGCTGTAATGTCAGAAAACGCGGTTGTAACAGCTGTCTTGGCAGTCTCTTTCACTAAACTCGGAAAGACTGGATTAATGAGTTTTATTAGAGAGTGGAACCCAGACGCAGTAGAGAAACTCGACTTGTTTGAACCCTTGAAGAGGAGCTTCTTGAAAACATGTGGCAAGAAATTCCCCAAGGTGGAGTTAGTCACGGAGCGGAACATGGAAAAACTGGCGCAAGAGAGTATTAATTTCAGGAAATGCGTGAGAGGCGAAGCGATTGGAAAACTTGGATAGAAACGTAAATGCTTCTTCTAAGACTGAGTTAATTTCTAGGTTGAAAACGGAGCGATCGTAGTTGGTGGAAATTGAGGATACTTTTGCTGAAGCTTTCGATGGTCTGTTTTGCCGAATCTTGATCACTGCTAAAGATAAGACACGCCTTGAGAGAGCGGCTTATGGTTCGACGGCTCTTCCAATGGGGGTTGTGGGCAGAGGCGAAGGTGGAATAGAAAAATGGCTTAACACCACCGAGACTCCTGACAAGAGGCTCGGAGCAATAGTGCAGTTTTGGACTGGCATATCCGAGTCCAAACCATTCGAAGCGACAGTTAGGAAATTCGTAAAAGAGACCTCTTATCGAATACGACAGGAAATCTTAGTTGAGCCTACAACCTGCGTCTTTAACTCGCTGGATTCGGAATCCAAGCTTGATGTTATGGACAGCATAGGGCATTGCGGCGACGGATACGAGTGGGAAGAGGAATACGCTGGACGCAAGGTCATTAACATCCCCATAATGATGCCTGGTTTCCGTATAGAACGCTATCTGGGCTACGGCATCGGCGTCTCTGGCGGCAACATATGGCTTATGTGCCAAGAAGAAGACTCAGCGTTAAGGGCTGGAGACAAAGCGCTGAAAGCCATACACACGGTTCAGGGTGTGATCACACCTTTTGACATATGTGCTGCAGGTTCAAAACCTGAGACTAACTATCCAGAAATCGGTCCGACAACCAATCACTGGTACTGTCCTTCCTTGAAAGATAGGATTCCAGATTCAAAGGTGCCAGCTGGCGTGACTTCAATTCCGGAGATAGTCATTAATGGCGTGACACTGGAAGCAGTCAAAGAGGCAATGCGGGCTGGAATAAACGCTGTTAAAGACATGAAGGGCGTAGTTAAAGTTTCGGCAGGCAACTATGATGGCAGACTTGGCAAGCACAGAATATACTTGAGGACGTTAGGGTAAGAGGCGACCGAGAATTCGGGTGTTTCTCATTACGAGTTGCAGATAGTAGATGTCTGCAAAGAATACCATGATATAGACAAAGTCTACGAATCTGTCTAGGTATGCATACAGTCCTTCGTCTTCTTTTGTTTCCAAATAGGCGTCTATGTAATATAGCCCCATGGGCAGTGCGAAAGTGAAGGCGGCTTTGAGGGCAAACCATAGTTGTGGATAAGAGACTGCGAGAATGTTTCCCTCTATTCCCATTTGGAGAAATGCCATTGTTTGAACCATGTCTATGGCATTCAGAAAGCAAAAGACGAATAGGACGCTTGTCTTAATGAGTTTTTCAAATGTATCCATTGTCGGTTCTTTCTCGCTTGTGGTTGGATGCGTGTTGCTGTAAGTGGCCCTATAAATATACAACGAGCGGTTTGCATTGCTTTTGGTTTCTTTGGTAATGATTACGCAACACACATTTAAAATAATTCTCGAGTTTACTTGTAGTTGAGCGTTTGTAGAATGAGGTTTGACGTCATAGGCTTCGGCGCCCTCAATGTAGACAAGATGTATCGAGTTGGCAGGATCGCTAGGGAAGGCGAAGAGAATTTCATTATAAGCATGAAAGAATCGCCGGGCGGCTCTGCCGCAAACACTATTGTGGGTTTAGCTAGGCTTGGCACAAAAACCGGATTTATCGGCAAAGTTGCGAACGATCACGAGGGTCAGCTGTTGCTGGATGATTTTCGAAGGGAAGGCGTAAACATTGATGGTGTAGTGATGGCCAAGGAGGGGCACAGTGGAACTGCCTCCGCTTTCATAGATAAGAAGGGTGAAAGAGCTCTTTACGTGTTTCCAAGCGTCAACGACAATCTGGCATTTGAAGAGATAGACCTACCGTATGCCAAGCAAACCGAGTTCCTACACTTGACTTCTATGTATGACAAACCATTCCAAACGCAGAAAATGCTGATAGAAGAATTGCCAAATGCAAAAGTGAGTCTTGATCCCGGCGAGATTTATGCCAGAAAAGGGTTGGTTAAGCTGAGACCTCTCATGAAGCGAAGTTATGTGGTGTTGCCGAGCGAGAACGAATTGAAGATGCTCACTCGAAAAACCTTCAAAGAAGGTGCCAAAATACTGCTCAACGAGGGTGTACTCATAGTAGCTGTCAAACTCGGCGAGAAAGGATGCTATATTGCCGATAGCGGGGAGAACTACCTTATCAAACCATTCAAGACCAAAGTTGTTGACACAACAGGCGCTGGCGATGCTTTCTGCGCAGGATTCCTCTATGGCTTAATCAAGCGAAAAGACTTGTATGAATGCGGACGACTTGGAAACTTCGTAGCCTCGAAATGCATAGCAAGAATAGGCGCCAGAGCAGGGCTACCACGAGCATCGGAACTCAGAAAATTCTAAAACTTCCTAGTCAAATACTCGACAACCGACTCAAAGATCAATCTTCCATCGCCGTATCTTTTGAGTCTCGCTTTCTTAGTCCAGTCTGGTTGCTGCCAACTGAAATAGGCTCTCTCTGGATGTGGCATAAGACCGAATATTGTCCCTGATGAATCGCAGATGCCCGCAATATCGTGGAAGGACCCGTTTGGATTTATTGGAAACCTGCCTTCCGCAGCATCCCCATCCTC
>Ga0315308_1001250_pt1 | contig 14614 bp, 25 predicted proteins | sample TDP3_MG_FD_203078 | JGI IMG/M metagenome (GOLD analysis project Ga0315308, IMG submission 203078) | Freshwater sediment microbial communities from Lake Towuti, South Sulawesi, Indonesia - TDP3 | ecosystem: Environmental > Aquatic > Freshwater > Lake > Sediment | place: Indonesia: South Sulawesi... | reverse complement strand
TACAAGCCATCAGCGCTTGGGTTTGGCGCACTGCAAAATACCTAAAACTTTGGCGAAATTTGGGCTTCATGGATTTTGGGAAGCGGATGTCTTTCAGTGGTGGCTATGTCTACTCTGTGGCAGGTTCAGGGAGATATGCGATTCAGCAAATGCAAGAACAAGTAACTGATGATGATGTGAGAAATGAGGAAGGTGAACTTTGATGAATGGTGTTAAGGTTGCGTTTGGCTGCTTTCTGCTCGGTGTGGTCTTTGTTGTCGGAGTCTATGTGATTTGGCTTGTCATGAGTGGGGTGTTCTAGAAAATGTCACAAGAGTCACAAAAGCCACAAGAATGTGGTTTCTGCAAATCCTATTGGGACTTGATTAGAAGAGATGAAGATGAACTAGATAGACTGAAAAGACATCCAAAGGTTTACAAAGATGCAATTAGAAGTCTTGAGACATCTCTAGCATCCCGATACCGAATAGTTACTAAGTGTAGAAACAGAAACCATCCAGATTCAATGTATTAAGAGAGGTGCTGAGAAATGAGTAACCATTTTGCTAAGAAGATCGTGAAAGGCATGCTAGACCACGTGATCTTAGAAGCGTTGACAGAACATCCCTGTCATGGCTACGAGCTCATTAAACTTGTGCGCAAAAAATACCACGTCTATTTTGGTCCTTCAACGATGTATCCACTACTTAACCAACTTGAAGAACTAGGCTTCATCAAATCGGCATGGAACTTTGGTAATGGCCGCCCTCAGAAACAGTATAGTCTAACGCCAAAAGGTTATGCTGAATTGAATTTGCAGCGCCGAGACATAGAAGTCATACTAGCAACGATGGAGCATGAAAGGAGAGGTGACTGACAGATGAAACAAAAGCGTGTTGTCACTGCTGAGTTAACATTCCATGAATTACTAGATGAACTTGGGATATGTGCCAAAGAAATTCTCGATGTAAAAATACTCAATAAGACAAAGGAAGACATTGACGACCCTGCGATTGAAATAACCTTTGAAGAGGATCTTGACGATGAATAGTATAGATCAGGTGTCTGAATTGGATTATCCACACAAATGTTACTACTGCAAATGGTTCTTGGGTTGCAGAGAGGATCAACGAGAGAACTGTAAGAAGTGGGAGTTAAAGACTGAACGAGGAGTAGAATAAAATTGTGTCCTAGATGTCATCGTGAAGGAACCACACGATTAAGTGAAGGCTTACTCTACTGCAAAAACTGTTCATGGAGCATGCGGTTGTGAGGTGATGAACATGCAGAAAAAGAAAGTTGTTGCTGTTGTGTTGTTTCTTGAGGAAGTGCAACCAGAACTAGGGGTTTTCCACATGCGGGACTACATAGTTAATGGATACGATGATTTCGTGAAGGGTTTAGACGATTTCATTACAAAATACACCAAGAAGGTTGCTAAAAAGATGGGATTAAAGACAGGAGCATGAGACTATGAAGTTTGTTGAGGTTTGTCCAGTCTGCGCCGACCTCATGATTTCAATCGGTGATGCTTGGATTTGTCAGAAATGCGGGTTCATCATGCAAAAAAGGTGAGAAACATTGAGTGCCACTCAGAATTGGAGTCACCGCCGAGAAGTCAACGACTTCATGATGAGCCCTAGAAGAGCGCGTGTTCCAGCACCCTTCTTACAAACCGTTAAAGTTGAGGAACAAGTCAACGAAAGAGAGCACCAGATCGCTTTACTTGTGTCGTTACAACAGATTAGGTTCAGCATTGAGAAATCGTTGATTAAGTCTGCTGGAGAAAAGAGCATGATGAAGTGTATGAGTTACATCAGAGACTTGAACATTGTGCATAACCTGATCTGGAAGATAGAACAAGACTTGAAGAATGGGAAGTGATGAATAATGTTAGTGACTATAGGTTATGGTGGAAAGCGACCTAGCGACTTCTTTAGAGAACTTGAAAAACTTAATGCTGATTTGGTTATTGATGTTAGAGCCACTCCACAAAAAGCGTTCTTGACATCTTACACAAAGCCTATCTTAGAACGAATCTTAGGCAGAAAATATGTTTGGTTGCCTGAATGTGGAAATAGGTCTCGACAGTTGCCCCCAACATTAACTGATGAAAAACACTGCATAGAACGAATCCGTTACCTTCTCACGCAATACAAAACTGTGGTTCTGTTGTGTGCTGAGAAAGACGAATCTAGATGTCATCGCTATTATATAAAAAAGAAGGTTGAGCAAGATCAAAAACAGAGGTGAGAACATGGCAGTAAAGATAGGTGATAAATTGAGAAAAGCGAAGACTTTGAAACCACTTGAGGTTAAAAACTTAACACTCTTCCAACACTACGTTGAGCTACCCCCCAAAATTCACGCGATTCGTGTTTGGATCACTCACAAAGAGGAAATTGGATCGTGCTTGCTAGCGCTTAACATGATGCCAAAAATAGGGAAGGCACACTTAACCATAGAATTTGTGACTGAGGAACCAATGGAATAGAAGTGAGGTGAGAACATGAAAATCCACTTAATAGATGTTGGAAGAGGACACTTCAATGGAGTAATCAATATTCCAGACAAACTATTAGATAGACTTGGACCAAACGACATAGCAGCAATAGTTCTCAGAGAGGCAAGGAAGCACCTAATCAGCGTAAACGTTGAAGTTTTTGTAGATTTAGAGAAATGTGAAGGGACCATATTTGCAGGCTTTCACTCTGTCGGCAAAATCAAGATAGAGAAGTGAGGTGAGAACATGACAAAGATTGAAGAGTGTGAAAATTGCGGTGCAAAAGAAGAAACCGTAAAAGGCTATTCAGTATGGATAAAAAAATCTGGAACAGGCGCAATGTTCAAACTATGCCCTAAATGCGTTAGACTTGCGAAAGAAGACAAGTTACCCTTCAGAATCATTGACCGCTCTTATATAAAGCGTGAAGAGAAAGTTGAGGAACCGCCTAAGATTTGTCCTCTGTTATCTATTGCGCCTTCAAGTGAAGGGTTAAATGCTGATTGTGAAAAGGAAAAGTGTTGGCTCTACAGTCGCAAACTGAAGATGTGTGCTTTCGTGATTATGGCTCATTCAATGAGTAACATCGCTATGATGTGGGGTCGTGAAGCCCTCAGAGACCTAATCAAAAAACCCTAACTTTTTTCTTTTCCACAACCTTTTTATAGACTACACTTCTAAACATTCTATATGAAACGTAATCGAATGCAGTTACTCAAGGATGCCCTATTAGCCATAGACAAAAACCCAAAGAAATCCAGCATCTACTTTGACCTACGCATATCTGGACGCATGTATCAAGCACTCTTTCAAGCACTACTACACACAGAAATGATTGAACCTTATGAGGAAGGCTACCGAGTAACTGATAAAGGCAGAAGATTCATAGAAACAACCAACAAACTAGAAGAGATGCTAAAATAAATGTGTGATCTTTGTAAGATCGTTGAATCTGCTAAGAACCCAGAAGAGGCAGAAGCCAAAATCCACTATTCAGACGGCCTATGCGTCATAGTAGACAGTTTAGGAGACAAAGCAGGCAAAGATGGTTTTCAACCTAAAGTAGTCATTTATCGTCAACATCAGATGGAACCGTTACCCCCAATAAAAGAAGCCATCATCAACACCGCAAAAAGAATGTTCAGAAAACGGACGCTATGGTTTCCACAAACCGAAGATAACACAGAGAAGGGTAAGAGGCTTCCGCTTGGAGAGTTGGCGGCACACTGGTACTTCATAATAGAATGAGGTTGAAGCCTAATGGCAGTAAGCCATGATGAACTCCCAAAAGGTGTGAACTATTGGTGTCCTAAGACAGGGAAAGGATACCATTGTGCCTATTGTCACCGTGAAAAATGCAAGGAATGTTGACAAAAAGAGAGGTTGAAGCCTAATGAGAGAAATGTTCTTTCCAAGGAAGGTATGTGCTTTAATACGATGTAAAAGAAGTTGCAAAACATGTAAGTCCACTTGGTTTTCTTGCAAGGAATGGTTGAAAGTCAAGGTTACAATGGATGATAAAGTAATAAATTGGAGAAAAGACGCAAAATGAAGTCTGAGGATCGGTATTTCATAATAGAGTAGGGATTTTGATGAAGCCATTTGATAGTGAAGAGTGGATTAGAGATAAAGTTGAGTGCTGCTGTTGTGGTGAGTCAATGAGAAACAGTAAGCACCTAAATTTTGTGCAGACTGGAAAAAAGGCTACATGGAAATACCCTGCTGCTGGAAATATCCTAACTAAACAACCATGCGTAGAGGCTCTGGCAATTCTATGTGACGACTGCATTGACAAGCGTAAAAAACCCTTATTTGCGGTAGAATGGGATAATGAGTATACAACTGTTGAATACCATCCTATAGCAGCCCTAGAGGAATTGAGAAATGAAGTCTGAGGATTGGAAGCGTGTTAAGGTTCATCAATGGCTAATCTATCCTAGCGAAGTCGTTGGAGTAGTCAAATGCGAAGTCATAGAAGTAGATGTAAAAATTGTTGAAGAACTACCCACTTTTCATTATGATCGTCCCTATGGCTTAACAAAAGACACTGGCACAGTCAAAATCCGTTACAGCATCAATGATGTTCCTCAAGAAGTGATAGAAAACTTAGCCAACTTAGTCACATACTCAGAAACCAATTACCGAGAGCTTCTCAGAGCCTACAACGAATGGCAAGCCTACTTGAACACAGCAAACTCATATAAGGCAGAATTCCTTACACTTATTCAGAACAGAAAAGCAGAGTGAGAGGAAAGAAAATTGTCGACAGAACAAGAAAGATATGATCACGCTAAAAACACTGCACAGAAATTCAGAACTGACTTACTACAAGCAAGCGGCGGAGTAGAGAACACCATGAGTGCGGTTCAAAGAATCGCTGAAGAAGATAATAAGCAATGGGCTAAAGACCTACATAACTACATGGTTGAGAACATACATGCTGAACCCATAGATATCATTGAAGAAAAAGTGAGACTTAATGTGTTGCCAAAAATAGAGGCAAACCCCCCAACATACAAACCACCTCCAGCACCACCCCCAACACGCTACCGTCCAAGACGCCGAAGAGTCCAAGAATAATGTCTAGTCCATTCCCTAACCCCGATTGGCTTGAAGACGCCATCAAAAAGTATAAGCGTAAACTCAGTCATGTTCGCCTAACAAAACTAATCAGACGAATTGAAGCAACCACTCAACTAAACGCAGCCATAGCTCAGGGACGACTATCTCTTTTTGACGAGAAAATGTCAACACTACTGAATGAACAAGGCATCTATTCAGATTGGCATCCATCATACTTAGCCTATGCACGCGAGTTAGATCGCACTCAGAAAGAATTGACATGGATGGTTGACTTGATCCGTGAACATCAGATTCTCAGAGACAGATGGGAACGAAGAGGTTTAAACCCTACTATTCTGGACCTCATAGACAACATGGTGATAATACATAAATCTCCCTAACCCTTTATAGGCTACCATGAGTTACACACCAGAAGAAGCAGAACCTCTGATTCCAGATTCGCTTAGGCGCATCGCTAAGTTGGTGATTGAGGCGATGATTTGCCTAGATAAGCATCCAGTCAACAGTTACCAGTTTGAAAGATACATTTTTGGAATAGAGGGTTCAATCGGACATTTAGTTAAACTTTGCACAACCGTGTGGAAAGCTGGAAAAATACCGAAGAAAATGATTAAGGATGTATAGCATAGGTTTACCCCTAGCATTCATACCCTATCTTAAATCATAAGACTTAAATCTGTTGAACACAACTACACTCTTAAAGTAACAAAAAAGGTAATGAAAAATGACAAGGCATCCTGTTTTCCGAACAAGAAAGTATGACGCTAAGATTGACGCCACTGTTATTAGCGCAAGATTCGCCGCTCAACGAGACGGCATGGTTGAACAAGAGGCTTCAATGTTCGCCGAACTGTCCGAGGTTGAGCGTAAGGCTAAGATCATTTTGGAAGAGCAGGGGATTTCCGTTATCTACATCCCCATGTATTTGGACTTCGCACGCCAATGCTACAAGATCGGAAAAAACCACCTAGAAGCCACACGCATCAACGAGGTCTACTACAAATATCTTGTTTGGCTCAACCGAGGCTTGAACGCTGCCGTCCTCACTAGCATCGCAGCCCTATGTGGCACGGACCTGACAAAGTATCCAGCCTCTTAAGGCGCCTAACCAACTACCACAACCTTTATCCTTTTTTTTCTCTCTACTCTATGAGTGGTGACTAGGTTGGCTGCACGAGTAGGACGCAATCAGTATTGGCGAAGAAAGAAGTATGAAGCGAAGATTGATGGTGCGGTTGCTGAGACTCGTTTTGACGCTTACGCTACTCCAGCAAAAACCCTTCATCAGACCATGCAAGAAATTCTTGTTCCACATGAAGAGACTGCTAAAACAGACATTTTGGAGCCTATGGGGATCAGCACAAACGAGATTCCCTTCTACCTAGACGCTATGCGTGAGTTCTGTCGTATCTGTAGAAACTTCACGAGCCTAACTAGACAGAATGAATGTTACAATGTTTATCTACGTTGGTTGCAGAAGGGCTTAAACAACAATGCGCTAGTGTTGATGGCAGATCATTGCGGATGTGATTTATGGGCGTATTACTACTATTAGCCCATTAGGTTAAAAACATGAAGGTGCTTGTCACTGGAAGCAAAGGCTTCTTAGGAAACGCCTTTTCTAAACTACTACTTCAACATGGTTATGAGGTTGTTGGTTATGATCTTCCAGAAGATGTGAGGGATAGAACGAAAGTTTCTGCGTCAGTTAATGGTTGTGACTGTGTCTTTCATTTCGCAGCAGTAGCAGATTTAAACTATGCACGTCAACATCCTTATGAAACATTAGACATCAACATCATGGGAACCACATCAGTAGCAGAAGCATGTAGTAAACATAATGTTCCTTTAAACTTCATTAGTTCGGTATGTGTATATGGGAACAATGGCGTATCAGTTTCAGATGAGGAGTCGCCTAAGCATCCAACTGAAATTTACGCTTACAGTAAACTCGCGGCAGAACAAGTCGTAGAAGCCTATCATGTGAACGAGGGATTAAACTATAACATCCTTCGACCAAGCACCTTTTATGGTCCCAACATGAGAAAAGCCTTAGCAATCTACATCTTTTTGGAATATGCCAAAAACAACAAGCCATTACTAATTCATGGAAGTGGAAAGCAGACTAGAACCTTCATCTACATTGATGATGTTCTTGATGCTCTGATAAGACTTGTAGATAAACCAATGAATCAAGCCTTTAATGTTGCTGGAACTGAGGAGATTTCAATTCTTGACTTAGCCCATAAATGCTGTAAAGTAGTAGGGGCGGTCGCCCCTATACAACACATTGAAGATAGGCATGGACAAATCTTTCATGAAGCAGTATCCATTGAGAAGGCTCAGAAACTTTTGTGTTGGACTCCAAAATGGAGTTTGGATAGAGGGTTAGAGGCTACTTATCAGTGGATTTGTCAACAGTAATTAGTAGCCTATCCCATGTTTTGTAGGGTGGTTGAGGTGGCATTCGGACATAGTTAAGCACTCTGGATTTACAGCAATCAGTTAAAACTGCCCTCATCTCTTGAAGCGTGAAGGGATGATCCGCTATCTGACTTGGGTTTCTGTGGTGTTTGTCTCCGTAAAGTTGTTGCTTATCTGATTCTGTTATGTTGAACATTATGATTTCTGCTGTGCGTAAGAGTTCTCTTATGACTCCATACGCTTTCAATGAAGGCAAATGGCGAAGCACATCTATGCAGATGGCGACTCCCTTAAACTCTCTGAATGGTAACCTCTCAGCGTCACATCGCACCAAGTCTATGTCACCTTTCTTTTTGGCTATACGTAACATTTCTCTGCTGAAATCACATCCAATATACCATGCTGTTTTGTCTTTTAGGTGTGGTTGAAACCGTGCTGATCCACAACCGACATCAATTAGAATCCGTGTTTTAGGCACTTGACAGACTATGAATTTTTCATCTTCAAGTTTGCCTTTACGCTTCCACTCTTCCCTCTCTAACTGCTCAGCCTTTGATGGGTAGCCTTCATTTGGTTCGTTCCAGTATTCCCGCCACATGCTTAAACCTTCCTAACCCAAACCCCATATTCTGAACCATTACAAATGTCCTCTATCACACTAGACTTGAACCCACAATCTTCTACTAAAAACCTTAGATCGCATGCGTTATAAGCAATCACATAGGGGAGTTTAAAGCCCATTGGACTGCACATGTTCATCATAAAACTACCGTTAGGCTTTAAGATTCTATGGACTTCTCGGAAAAAGTTATTGCAGTTTATTTTGTTTTGGCACCATGCAAAACATAAGGCTAACTCAAACGTTCCCTCTGAGAAGGGTAAAATGTTATTAACATCATGAGTGAAGAAGTGTCCTTCTAAACCGAAGAGGCTAAAGTATTCTGGTCCTACTGCTATACGTTTTTCATTGTTGTCTAGGCATGTATAATCAAACTTGTAGCCTTCAACTGCTTGAAGATAGGCGCCGTATTCTCCGTGTCCCCCGCACAAGTCTATGACCTTCATGTTTGGCTTGTAGATTTTGGGAAGTTGCTTTAGTAGCCATTGTCCGCGTTGACCTGTGCAGTCTGTTGTGTGTGCTGGAACTCTTAAAAACCATTCTTCTATGCCATGTTTTTTAACAAATTCTTGATGAAGCCTAGTGAACTCATCGAGGTTCATCTTAATCTACCTCATCACAAAAATGATATGTTGACCGTTCCAAGGATAATCAATGTCAGTTTTCTTGACTACCTTAAGCCCTGAGTGCGTAAGAACCTCTATCATATCCTCAATTTTCTCCCAAAAAAAACATTCAAACTCGCTAGCAACGCCACCCTCTTTCAATCCCTTTTCAATCTCTAGTATGAAGTATCCATTAGGTTTCAGAACCCTTTTTACCTCATGTAAAAACTGGTCTAAGCTCCACACATGATCAATGCAGTTAGTGAAAACAACATCCACGCATTGAGAGGAAAACTGTATATCATGGAAATCACCATAGAGAACATACTTGTTTTCTTTGCTTGGATTCAAGTCTATTCCAACCGCAAAGCAACCGAGAGCCAAAAACGCCTTAACCTCAGAGCCAATGCGGGCACCCAAGCATAACACATTCATCCCAGCCTTCACTACCTGTTGCTCCTTCAACCTTTCTGTTAAAATCTGAGAGTATTTTTGGTCATACGAAGGAAGCCAAGAAATCTGTTCTAGTTTGCTTTTCTGATGTAAAACATATTCGCTATAACTACCATAAGAGCGCACACGCACTTTAGGCTTCTACTCCCAACATGAAAGTGCAGAACGCAACCATACACTTTCCACCATCGCTGCCTGCATACAACCAGAATAGCACGGGTTTGTCGTGATACTTGATTTTGAACCAGTTTGACTCTAAGAGTTGCCATGTTAGTGATGAAGTAACAATTTGTGTGGCTTCACGTTTTTCAGCATCTCCATGAGTGAAGCCAGCCATTAAACTGCTTGTGTGGTTTCCGATTGCCTCATGAACTTCAGCCATGATTTTTCCATACAACTGTTGGTTTGGTTCTACAAAGTCTTTGGGGTTGAAGATTGCTTCCATGAAGTGCATTGGATAAAGGTGTTTGTATCTATCCTTCTTTAAAGTGTTATGTATGCTGTCTTTCCACTCGCCTAGATTGATTGGAAATGTGGCTACTACCCTAATCTTTTTCTGTGATTCACTCATACAACCTTCTATCATGGTAAGGGTATTTATCGTTATTGATGAGTATGGTTGGGGCTTTGACTTCTTAGCAAATGCCATAGAACGCTACACCACACTGAATATTCAACATAAGCGTTGGAGTGAGGTTAGACCAGAACATCTCCACTGGTGTGACGTGTTCTGTTGCCTTAACTGGAGTGTCTTCCATGCGATTCCAAGCCCAATCATAAGGGACATGATTCTCCGTAGTCGTAAATTGGTTGTCGGCTACCGAGGATGGCGAGATTACCCACGAAATAAACAAGACCTTCCAAAAGCACGAGCAGTCATGTGTGTTAGCAAAGAGATGTTTCACTTACTCAAAAAAGATTATCCAGAAGCACAAATCTGGTATGTTCCAAACGCTATAGACTGTGAAATCTTTAAGCCTAACCCAACCCAGCATGAAGGCTTCATAGTTGGTTGGGCAGGAAACCCAACAGCCCGGCATCCTTCAGATCACGGATACATCAAACGCTTTCACTTACTGGAGAAACTGAGTTTTCAAGTTAAAATAAAAGCTGAGCATGGAAGACAATACTTCAAGAAAGGTCGTAGCCGTCAACCTATGGTTGACTTCTACAATAGCATTGATGCTTATGTTCAACTGAGCCAATTTGAAGGAATGCCACAAACAGTGTTAGAAGCCGCCGCCTGTCAACTACCCATAGTAGCCACAGCAGTAGGCGACATACCCGAATTTCTACCTAAAGAATGGCTTATCAACAGCCACGATGAAAATATTATTGTTGATGAAGCAAACCGTCTGTTACAAAAATTGAAGGATGATGTTTCTTTACGGAAACGTGTAGGTGCTGAAAACTATCGTAGAATGACTGAGAAAGGATGGTGCATGAAAGACCGAGTAAAAGAGTATGAAAAGTTCTTCTGCTCTATCTTGTGATATGAAGGTCAACAGCGATGGTAGGCGCAAAATTTACTGGTCTAACATGTCCTAGAAACCTTTTTGGCATCCACTTCTTTCGCCAAAACTCATCACTACTCTTCTCTATATTACTGATAGTATATGACTTCTTGTAGTGTAACACACGTGCTGAACCATTAAAATACAGTTTGTAGCCTAGTTCACGCATTTTCAAGCACAAGTCTGTTTCACCCCTCATGGTTCCAGCACCAAACTCTTTGCTCATACCCCCCACTTCTAAGAATGCTTGCTTCAAGACTAGCATGTTGCCACCTCTCAAGTGATCTGCTAGATACCATTTAGAATCTCGAACATAGTATGCGCTTAAGTCACAGATTCTTCCATCATTATCAATCGTCATAGGTTCAACTTGATACTGCCAAATTTTATGATAGAAGTGTGGTTCATTCATGCGGACACATGCGCCCCCTGTTGCGCCTACCTTTCCCATATTCCATATTTCAGAGTTACAGAGGCGTTCTAAACAGCCCTCTTCAACTATGCAATCATCATCAGTGAAATAGATGTGAGTTGATTCTTTACTGGTCTGCATGACACCTTTCTGTCTAATTTGCTCACATCCTAACGGATTCTTAGGACCATCTTCAATGACTAATAGTTCATGTATGTTGGCTTGACCATCTAGCGACTCCACACACTTCTTGAGCATTTCTGGTCTATTCAAAGTCGCTATTATCACAGATACTTTAAAATTCATGTAGTTCCCTACTGTTTAAACATGATGTTGGTTCAGAAAAACCTTTTTGAAGGAGATAACTGAGTTGAGGTTTGGCTTAATCACCATAGTAAATATTCCTTCATTTATGAATCAAGCAGTCTTAATCAGAGACGTTGCTGTAAAAATGGGCTATGAAGTTGAACTTCTGCATGTAAGTGAGGCTATTCCAAAACCTAAACAACGATTTGATAAAAGTGTAGCACTTGTGCCACTATGGATGAGATATGTGTATGATACTTCAAGAATGTTGGCACCGTGGTTCAGTCGCTCAAGCATTCTTTATGGTCCTGTTGATGGTCCTTACCGAACTAACCTTAGCCTCTTTGGTGTGATGTCTCAAATGCGTGTTGTTGTTCCTTCTGAGTTTTGTAAGCGTTGCCTTCAAAAGAATGGTTTACCAGTGCTAGATGTTATTCCACATGGCATAAAACATCAAGATTTTGTGTTCGAGGACATTCCTAAGTATGGTCGATTGAAAAGGCTGAGAGAGAAGTATCCTAACCGTAAAATCTTGTTCAGCAACTTGAATCCGTTACATAGAAAGGGTTTTCCACATCTAAAGAAAGCCCTAGACATCTTATACACAAAAATACCAGACAAATTCATCTTCATCTTACACACTAGACGAGTAACTGCACTTAAACATGAACCAAACTTGGAAAAGACCCCTAACCTCATCATAGAAGACCAGTATGGAGACTTACCGTTTAGAGCAATAGCAGAAAAAACTAGCGCATGTGACATTTATGTTCATCCAGCCTTAAACGAAGGCTTCGGAGAACCCATCTTAGAAGCAGCAGCAGCAAAAAAAACTATAGTCTGTTTGGATGCGCCAGCGATGAATGAGATAGTAGGCGCCAAAGAAGCGTGGCTTTTTCCTATGAGTCACATAAGAGAGGAAGAGTGGCAAAACGGCGCAATAGCACAACTTCATGAGTATAAGCCTGAGGATTTGGCTGAGGCGATGCAACATGCGATTGAAAATGAAAATGAAAGTCTTGAAAAGGCTGAAGCGGCATACAATAAAAGCCTAGAATATGACTATAAAAAGGTTTATTCCAAACTCATTGCTTACTAACATTCATGAATCGCACAAAAATTGAGTGGACAGATTACACTTGGAATCCTATAACTGGTTGTAAACATGGCTGTTGGTATTGTTACGCTGAGAAACTGAGTAAGAGATTCAAGAAGATTTTTCCTAATGGCTTTGAGCCTACATTCTATCCAGATAGGTTGAAAGAACCTTATTGCTTATTGAAGCCTTCTAAGATTTTTGTATGTTCTATTGCTGACTTGTTTGCTGACTGGACACCTCAAGAATGGAGAGATGAAGTTTTAGCATCTGTCTTTCATTGTTCTATAAAACATACATTTCAATTATTAACGAAAAGTCCAGAAGGAATTGAAAAATTTGTTCGCTTTCCAGAGAATGTATGGGTAGGTGCAACAGTAACAAGTGAAAAGGATGCACACAACATAAGCATGATGACACTTGTAGATGCAAAAATACGTTTCATATCATTTGAACCTCTCTTAGGATTAATAGATTTCAACACTGTTCATTGTCTTGATGGTATTCAATGGGTTATCGTTGGCAAATTAACTGGTTCTAAGAAAGTAAAACTTGAGCCGTTTTGGGTGTGGGAAATAATGAGAGAATGTGAACGGCATGATATTCCGCTCTTCATGAAAGATAATTTGGGTTTTGAGAACTCGGTTCAAGAATTTCCTAAGATACCGTAAAGTCTATTCTAAACTTGTAGCCTATTAACCTATTTGTATGCCAGTTAAGAAGAGTAAGCCACGACATAGCACAACACTACGGCGCACAACAAAGTATAGTGAGACATATCGCTCTAAAACTGTTCCCTTATGGTTCAAGAAAGTAGCGCCTAAAATGGCGGGTCTGTTAGAGGATTGGTTGACTAATCAAGATGAACTAGAAAAACAGATATTTGCTCAACTAGCTGCTGATGGCATCAGTGGAGAACAACAAGTCTACTATGCTGCTTTCGCACGAAGGCTATTCTCTACTTGCCTAAGATTCTATGATGCAACCTATCAGAAAGAAAAACAGTCATTGAAGAATGAGTTTGTTCTCAGAGGCTTAGACCCTTCTGAACTAGAAACTATAATAGGCATCTGTGATGATAAGTGTAAGGTGGTGAGGGGTATCGTGGTTACTCTTCAAGATATTGAAGACAAACTTGACAACGCCACATGGGGTCTAGCAGCAGTCAAAGCCCTAATAGATGATTTAGAGGCTAAGTTAGATGATGGCGCTCATGGGCTTGCAGCGTTAAAGACGTTGCTAGATGCTCTGGAAGGAAAATTGGATCATGGCACCTATGGTTTGTCTGCGTTGAAAACTTTGATTGATGCGCTTGAGGCTAAACTTGACAATGCCACGTATGGACTCTCAGCGTTAAACAATGATTTAGACACGTTGCTTTTGCGGTTGACTGCTGCTCGTGCAGGCTACCTAGATAACTTGAATATTGGTGAGAATGTTGCTGGGAGCAGTCAAGTTGATGAGGTTGAATCACTCTTAAAGGATGGCACGTATGGTCTTTCTGCGTTGAATACTGATTTAGACACGTTGCTTTCTCGGTTGACAGCGGCGAGAGCGGGCTACTTGGATAACTTGAATGTAGGGGGTCTTGTCGCCTCTTCTGCTCAAGTAGATGAAGTTGAACCCTTATTGAAGAATGCTACTTACGGTCTTAGCGCTTTGGACACAGACTTAGATGCAATCATACTCTATGTTGATGAAGTTGAATCACTACTTAAAAATGTCACATATGGTTTGAGCGCCCTTAAAACCCTGATAGATTCAGTTAACACTAGACTTGATCATGGCACCTATGGCTTAAGCGCATTGCACACACACCTAGAATCGTGTGAGACAAAACTAGACACTGCAAACAACGCTTTAGGGCTAATTACAGGCTACACAGATGAAGTAGAATCACTTTTGAAAAACGCTACCTACGGTCTTTCAGCGTTGAATACAGATTTGGATGCAATCATAAGTAGACTAGACAATGCTACCTATGGTCTCAGTGCCTTAGACACTCAGATAGACACTCTTACAACCAATCTAGCACGAAAAATCTCTTGTATGACCTTTCTATCAGTAATTGATGATGTCATAGATTTGCCAGCAGCAGCAACCGATACTAACCTTCCAGA
>Ga0315308_1001248_pt1 | contig 14629 bp, 11 predicted proteins | sample TDP3_MG_FD_203078 | JGI IMG/M metagenome (GOLD analysis project Ga0315308, IMG submission 203078) | Freshwater sediment microbial communities from Lake Towuti, South Sulawesi, Indonesia - TDP3 | ecosystem: Environmental > Aquatic > Freshwater > Lake > Sediment | place: Indonesia: South Sulawesi... | reverse complement strand
TCCTCAACCATCACTACAACGTATCTTATGTCGTAGTCCACAAATCTTCCCATGAAGTACTTGGTTTCATTCTTTTCCACAGCCACGGTTGAAGAATAGAACACCGCGTAAGATGCCTTGGAACCCTCCTCGTAGTAGCCGCTTGCATAAGGCCTATCGGCAAGGATAGGTGAAAAGGGATAAAGTACATATGTAGGCCAAGATCTCGACGGTTCGACAAACATCATGCGAGCTCCTTCCAACTCACGATCTAGTGATCGAATCTGATTGCTGAGGTCGATGAAGTCTGCGTTGCCCTTGAGCAAAGAGAATCCTCTGAAGCCGATCGATATGTCAAACATGACCAGAACTATTAGGAGAACTCCGAACGCATAAGCGAGCCCATGCCTTGTGAATCGGTGGGATTTTCCCAGTCTTAGAGCTTCATCCACACCTTTCTTAATGCCTAGGAAAGAGTATGGTAACACACATGCCGTTATCAGTGCAAGAACGCTAAGTGCCCTCTCGGGAGGTAGAAGCTTTTCAAATGGTAAGAGGGCGTAAATCGGCGTGTTAGAACCCAGTGCAAGTAACCACATGATAAAGAAGGAAAAGATGAAGGGACCAAGCTCACGCCAGTTCTTTCGGTCGAGAAACGCGAAAATCATGGCGACAACAGGTATAGCTCCCAAGTATCTCCCTCTGGACACAACCGCAACAGATCTTTCAACTACGTCCAGATAGCCGACGGAAAAATACGGCACTTCTGGCCACATCACCTTCGCCAAATCTGATACCTCCAAAAAGAACGGTATCATCCAGAAGGCTACCAAGCCCGCGAATAGCATGACTGAGGCAACGTAGGCAACTGTTGTCCGCAAGATCTCTCTCTTCCGCAGGCGGTCCATGGAGAAGCCGCCTTCTGCCACGTGTATAGAGAGTAGAATATCGCGTACTGTTGTGCTCATGAAGAGTAGAAATCCACCTGTGAAAACTAAGAATCCGAAGTGAGCGTGAGTTAGGAATACGGTCGCGGTGGCTAACGCGTATCCAACGCTCATCCTGAAGGATTTGGCTCTGAGAAGCTTGAAGAGGAAGAGGAACGATACTGGCATCATAGCTATTGAGTATAGAGACGCTAACTCTCCTGCCACCGCGACGAAGTATGTAATGTGGGGGTTAAGGGAATAGAAAAGGCCGGCTCCAGCAGCAGCCAGCTTCGCATAAGGCTGCCCTGCCCTATCATGCAGCAGCGTTAAGACAAGGAAGTACATGCCCACCGCTGCAGCAATGAAACCTAGCGCGAGCCCCACCCTAAGCGCACCACCTAAATCGTTCAAAACTATGTTGAGGACAACATATGGCGCATAGCCAAGAGGAGAATAGAAGTGGAATGGATGATACCCACAATACCATCCGTCATCCCAATCGACTAGCACCCGATCGTTCAGCAACATTCGTTTAACCATCTCAACCTTGTAGGCATGACCCATGCCATCACCGGCCATCAGATAGTCCTTAACAATCTCTCCGGAAACTGCGTAGTTTTGAAGTACCGCCAATATGACGCAGACCATCATCAAAATGAAGAAGACATCCGCGAACCTTGCACTGGGACGCCTCGCACCCAAATAGCTGACCCTCTTCAAGTCTCAATTAGATATCTTCGACTTTAACCCGACAAGAAAAAAGGATGCTCCATCGGACAGAGTGTCCATGCGTTTCTTCAGTTGAGAATCTGCTTGTTTGCAAGTCTCAGAAGTGACGGAGCAGGAAAAAGACGATGGCTTGCATTCCAGAGAAGATTGGCTGGAGAGAGCTCCCTCCAATACGAGTATCTTGACATATTCAAATCGTACTATCCCGTACTGCACGGCCAAGTGCGGTTCATGATATACTCCGACTGGGTAGCCGTATTTCGAATAATAAACCTGAAGCGCATTGAGGAAAGCTTTGATCCTTCCATCGTAGACCATAAACCGCATAACATACCATTCGCCATGAGTCATGTTCATGTCGATGTAGAAAGTTTCATAGACATAGTTGATTTTGTTCGCCATATGCCTCACTGTTATCCTGTTTTCTTTAACGAATGTTATCATCCCGCTTTCGAAATTGATCTTGTTGCTGTCTCTTGTTAGAAGCTGAGCGTTGACATGGGCCTCTGTTCCCTGGATAAACGTAGCCTTTGTCTCCAAAATGAAGTCTCCGCCGTGGGTGAAGGGGAAGAAATAAACGGAAAACTCTCCACTAGGGTCTCGGCCTTCAAGCGTCCCGTCAGTTATATTCCAGCTTCCCCAAGACCAGCCATTAGGATAGAAACCATCCTTAAAGTTCCAGTACAAGACCTGACTCCAAGTCACTCCGTCTACAACAATTGATGGAACTACCTCTTTTCGAGTAAAATAGAAAGCGGAATAGACAGAGAAACCGATAACCACAATAATGGCGAAGGCTATCAAAGATTTTTTCGCTATTGACATTATGAACTATTCCCTCAATCAATTATGGATTCGCAGTCATTCGAAGTTACTGGGGGAGCGGCGTCGCGAAGTTGAGTGGTTGAACTCTCTGGCTCAGCGGGTACATGATCCGTGATGAATACACCTCGGGTACTGACATGCAGGTGCATCACTAGATCAGCAAGGACAATTATTGGGATTATGCCAAGCCAAACATAGTGGTGAGGATGAAAGAAACGTTGGCCTTCGGTGGCCTCGCTCGCCCTAAGTATCCACACGCCAAATGCATCACCAAGAAGATTGGGATATAGCAAGAATAAGCTGTTGAGAAGCACCAGTATGCCCATCCATATTAGTGTCCCCCGAACAGCATTCTTCCTAAGGCCGTTAGAAATGCACCAAAACGGGAAAAGTTCCAGTATCTGGTGAGGTTCTACAGAGGCTAGAGCGAAAAACAATGCACTCAAGGCATAGCCAGGTATGCGAAATCTCTTCCGATCCTTACTCATAGCGAAATACAGTGAGGCAAGCATCAGCAATAGAATTATTGAGTCAGCCTTGCCTGCGAAGTATGTCTCGAAGTAAGGTAGAGAGAGAAATCTTGCCAATGGTTCATCCAACGATCCTGTGAAGTTGGTTTGGATGAAAAGGGTAGATGGATCATTCGAACTTCCGATGGGAGGTATCGGCGCTAACATCACCAGGATCAGTGCTAGCGGCTTTGCCCACTTTCCCTTGAAGAGAAGTAGCGATAATAACCCAGCGCCTATGGCTGAGATAAGAGATATCGAAGCCCATATTATGCGCGCATCTTGATAGGATGCTACTGTTATTGGGCTTATCATCACGGCAAGCCATGGAAGCTCGTTGTAGACATAGCCAGCCCAGAGGATTTCCGCCCATTCGGGATCAGACCTCAATTCCACATCAAATTTAACACGATAAATCTCTCCTGGATCTGACTTCAGTAGAGTCGCTGCCCTATAGTAGACTGCGAAGTCATAGGTTCTAGCAGTGAGGCCGAACTGGAAAGCGTCGAGAAAGACGCCGACATGCAGGATTAGTAACAAAGCGAATAGCGCTATAATGAAAGTCTTGTACCTTTCCTTCGATGTCCTCAGCAAACTACTCTGACCTTAGGCGTAGTCCACACACGTCGCAGAAGCTAGCGTTATCCGCGATCAAAGAGCTGCAGCGTGGACACTTCTTCTCAGCGCTTTTGAAATCCGTCGTCTTGGAGTTCTGCGAGAGACCGATCAGTCTATCGGTAAGAGAATAAATCATGCTGTTTGTCGGGGAAAGGATTTTGACAGCAGGCTCATCAGATGAGCCCGTTTGGTTTGACGTACTTTGAAGTGCGTTTCCTTCGTGTTCAGTCTTCTCCCACACGATGCTCCTTTTAGGATTTCGCTCTCGAACCTCATGTTCTCTATTGAGAATAGACGATTCCTCTAGACGCTGACTTGGGTTGGGCCTTTCCTTGCCCAGCTTAGAGATGAGCTCCTCATCCAGTTTTTCAACGGTTACGATCTTCTCAGCCTCTAGCTTTGCGCCGACAGTGGACTCCTGCTCCACGTAGATCGTAGACCTGCAGACAACGCCGCCGCCATCCTCACCGACTCCTACTCGGACCCCTTTACCTATCAGGAGAACCCCGCGACAGTAAACAGCCTTTTCAACCGTTGTTTCGCGGCCTATCATCATGTTACCTTCGCAGTGTATCGACCCCTTCACAGAATTCGATTCCCCGAGGCGTACATTCCCCTCGACATGAAGGCCTTTGAGAAAGTTGACGTTTCTACCCGCAGTCAAGTCCCCGAAGATTATCAGGCTGAATTGGACATTTTCATCGTCTGGGATATTGATGTCTCCTTTGACACGCACAGTCTCAGCTCCAATATCACGGGATCCTTTCAGGTATTCAGGTCTGCTTTGAGCAGATTTCTCCGTTTGACTCATATCAAGACACCCCCAAAGTTAGCTACTCGAATGTAAGATTATGTTGATAACACGACTGTTAAAGCTTCTAGCATTGCAGGAGCCCTCGATGGTAACAGCCTCTCCAGAGCTGACAGGCCCTCCAATGACGCAACCGCCCCCGATTCGAACAGCACCATCGGAATCGAGAAAGCTCAGCACCTCAGATTCCTCGCCTATCGACAGGTCACCCACAGATGTGACAGCGGTAAGCTTATTGTGGCGACCAATCTTGGATCGCCCTTTAACGTAGACCATTTCAGTAAACCTACAGTTCTCTTGGCTGACTAATTCGCCTAGCACGATGAGTGCGGATTCAACTACGGATCCAGCCGGGACGGTTATGTTTCCGTTTATTCTCATGACCTTTAGGCTGCCTCGACTGTTTTTGAATTCCTTTTCATGTACGGAAGTTCCCCAGAGCTGCTTCTGGCTCCATCCTTGGCTGTTCGCCAAGGGCTCTACGGTTCTCCTGAAACGGATTGCTTCTGAACGGGGTTCAATCACTCTAGCTAGTTCGATGTGTAAAGGACCTGGATCTCTCGGCTTCCTATATTCTAAGTAACCTGGCAAGAAGGCCAAGAGGAACATTGTTGAAAACGCGCCTAGGAGGAAGAGGTATTCTATCATGGCGACTCACTCTTCTGATTTTTCCTCCGAGATTCCGGCGTTTCCCTGCGTCTTCTCCGTCGGACGAAGATATGGGCGAGTAGTGCTTCGATGAATCCACGTGATCCCACCAAGACGTAGAAGAGTACTATGGGGGGCAGGAGAGGTATCAGCCAAATGGCTCGGTTTCGTCTATCTAGATAGCCGGCTGAACCCACCTCGGAGAAGAGCGCAAGGTTGCCGACCACGTTGTAGGATAGCGTTAAGAAGAGCGCGAAGAGTAGCGGGCTCCAGAAAGGGGGTTCAAAAAGGTAGCTGTAGATTCCCAAAGACCAGCCGACCAGTGTCAAGAAAGGCATGAAGTATACTCCTAGAAGCATGATTCCGTCAAGCTTCCTCCAGAAGCGTAGAAAAGGAGACGCTATGGTTCTGAGTCCATAATCAAAAAGACAGTAGTTGTGTCCCATAGCCCACCGTCTAACCTGGATTCCCCTCTGTCGAAACTTTGAGGGGACCTCCTCATAGCATTCCGCTGCGTTGACATAGCATATCTTCCAGCCCGATAGGTATGCTCTATAGGTCATATCGGTGTCTTCAGCCAGATGGTATGCATCAAATGCGCCTTGACTGGCTAGGAAGGCTCTCCTGAAGCCGCCTACTGTTCCGCCGTATTGCGGGATCAATCCAAGGTTGTGTCGGGCTTGCTGATCGACTTGATAGCCAGCGGCCCTCTCGAAGTCCAGGATTCGAGAGAGTATCGTTTCTGGAGAGTTGACAGGGATCACTCTGCCCATGACTCCTGCGACCTGTGGATCTGTGAATGGAGCCACCAGCCTCTTGACACAGTCCTTGGGCGGGATGTAGTCAGCGTCAAAGAATAGAACAAATTCTTTGCTTGCGAAAGTAAGCCCAGCGTTTAGGGCTGATGGTTTGCTTACTACAGAGGAACCGGATCTGTGAACGGCCTTTACGAATGGATATTTCATAGCGTATTCATCGACTATCTCTGAGGTTCTATCGGTGGAATTGTCATCTATAGCGATGACCTCGTACCTTCCGTTCCCCTTCGGGTAGTCCATTTCGACTAGGGAGTTCAAGAGCCTAGACGCGACCTTCTCCTCATTCCTCATAGGGCAGAGGATTGAGACCGAGGGCGTATATGCTCCAGCGAAGCTTTGAGATACATCCTCCTGTACTCTGAATGTTCTGTTCCAGTAGAAGCGGTAGTGCCTAATGGCGTAAGCAAAGATCACGGCTATTATTACAAGAATAGCTGCGTCCACTAGGAGCGACGTATCGATCGAGCCTCCTCTAGATGCGAAGCGGCTAAGCGGCGCATTACGAGTGAGTAGAATAGGAGCATGTAGACAAAGTCTACGAACGCTCCGGGAAGATATTCGAGAAACATGAATGAAAACGCCCCTAAGTAGAATAGAGACGATAAGGCGAGTGAGAGTCGTAATGTGCTCCAGACAAATGAGAAAGCTAGACAAGCCAATAGCCCTACGAGTTTCGTCGATAGGGATCCTGGGATCGGGAATACCGTCACATTGAAGACTAAAGCTATCAACGGTATTATTACGATGCCTGAAGTCAGCCAATCCACTCTAAGTGGCCAGGGCTGTTCAGGATGCAGGATACCGTAGGCTAAGTTCACGAGCACAAGCGCTAGGAAGAAGATAGCCAATATTCGAGAAGGTGGGCTGAGACGCGGTACAACAGCTATTACCGCGATAGCCAATAGTATAGCGATTGCCGCCAATAGGATCAGCGTCTCAGAGATCACTGCTTTCTCCAGAAGGAATTCTGGAGCTATCGCATTTAGAAACACGCCAAATGCTGGCCTTGGGAGAAACAACTCGTGAGGAACCCTCGCGAACCCCAAGACTCTTGTGATAAGAGAGGCTTGAAGAATCCAGTAGGCTTGTACGAGAATTGCTATCGCGAGTACTGTCCCAACTGTTATCGCTGATCCCAAGATTAGGTGAAACCTTTGGACATGGAAGCTCCATGATGCGCGTGGGAGAAGGGTTGATTTGAGCTGTCTCATTCCTGAAACTACCAAACCGTGTTTGCTGATGACAGATTCGTACCTAGCTGCGGAGCAACTTGAACACTGGTTGCAGCCGTTTCTCCCTTCTCCAAGACTTTCTCTAACTCTTCAACAATCCTCTCGCCAGCGCGGCCGTCCCCGAAGGGGTTCGGAGCGGCTCTCATTCGATCTGCGAATTCCTTGTCCTCTAGAATCTTCTTGGTGAACCAGACTATCTTGTTCGGTTCGGTTCCTACTAGAAAGTTGGCTCCGACATCTATGGTCTCTGGTCTCTCAGTATTCAACCTCATCGTTAAACATGGTACATGTAAGGTAACGGCTTCTTCTTGGATCCCACCTGAATCTGTCAGTACAAGTTTCGACTCCATAAGTATGCTGAGAAAATCTATGTATGACAGAGGATCTGTGAGTACGATGTGTTTCGCTTTGCGCAGTTTCTTCATCAATCCGAACTGTCGAAGTCTCTTTAGAGCTCTTGGATGGACTGGGAAGATGAAGGTGCATTCGGTCGATCGTAGAAGCGCGGTGACTATGCCGCTCAGACGTTCCTGAGAGTCTACATTCTCAGGTCTATGAGCTGTAACTACGGCTAGGTTCTCACCCCTATCGAGATTCAACCTCTCGATTATCCTCGACTTTCTTGCTGCGATCTGCGAGAAGCGTAGGCAGATGTCAACTATGGTGTTGCCTGTCACGAAGATCTGGTTTTCAGGTATCCCCTCAGAGAGGAGCGTTGTGGCTGACTTATATGTAGGGGCGAAGAGCATGTTCGATACGTGATCGATCAGTATCCTGTTTATCTCTTCAGGCATTTCTCTATCGTGACTTCTTAACCCTGCCTCTACATGACCGAAAGGAACTTTCATCTTGCTCGATGCGAGAGCCGCTGCCAAGGCAGTGTTAGTATCTCCTTGAGCGATGACGACATCCGGCTTGAACCACTCTATCGCCTTCTCAGATCCGATGAGGGCTTTACCTGTCTGTTCTCCATGGCTTCCTGATCCAACCTTCATCGTGAAAGCTGGTCGTGGGAGACCCAACTCTTTAATGAACTGGTCTGACATGTTGCCGTCGTAATGTTGTCCACTATGTACAAGAATAGCTCTATGGCTACCTGACGACAAGGCTTCGACGACTGGAGCGATCTTCACTAGCTCCGGCCTCGTCCCCACGATCAATACCACTCTGATAGATCAAACCCCCAATACCTTCCTCGCATGTCCAACATAGATCCGCTATCTCGGAAATTAAAAAGGCGAGTATGTGATAGGCTCCTATATTAATTACGCGGTTCAGGGATCAAAATGTCAAAATAAAGAGTTTCTGCATTCAATGGAAGCGACGGCGAAGTATATATTGGCCCAACGCCACGTGAGACGGCCGTGATACGAGCGAATTGCGAAGGAGTAATTGATAAAGAAGGATCGAAAATTCCATTAATAGTATTAGTTGTAATGTTCATACCTCGTAGATTTCATTCACGTCCGTTGTTGCTTCGAATGTCTGATGTGGAGTAGACCAATCGATCTGTGAAAAATAGTTTCTTGTCAAAATACTTCATCTAGATGCAGTTATTTTATATATGAGCGGGAATGGGGGAATGCTCCGAAGCAGTTTTCATATTTTCGGCATGGTGGGAGCGAAATGTTTCCAGGATATGCAGGTAGGATAGTCAGAGTCGATTTGACTCGTAAGCAAGTAAAGACTCAGGAAACTAGCGAAGAATTGGCGAGGAAATTTGTTGGAGGGAGAGGTTTAGCAGCAAAGATATTCTTTGACGAGGTTCCGGTTGAAACCGAGCCTCTAAGCCCGAGTAACTTGCTGATCTTCATGACTGGGCCTTTCGTAGGAACCGCTGCTCTAAACTCTGGTAGGCATTGTGTAACCTGCAAGTCTCCTCTAACAGGGTTGTATGCGCATTCAGATGTTGGTGGAACGTGGGGTCAAGAGCTGAAGTTCTCAGGTCACGATGGAGTAGCCTTGTCAGGTGAAGCTAGGAAACCCGTCTACATATGGATTCAGGACGACGATGTGGAAGTAAGATCTGCAAGACATCTATGGGGTTTAGACACGTATGAGACGGATGAGGCGGTGAGGAAGGAGACGGATGAGAATGCGGAAGTGGCATGTATAGGTCCTGCTGGCGAGAAGCTCGTCAAGATCGCCTCGATCCTCCATGATGGAAAGCATGCTAGAATGGCAGCTAGAGCCGGAGTAGGCGCGGTGATGGGCTCGAAGAACCTTAAGGCTATCGCGGTCAAAGGCTCGAAGCCCGTTAAGGTTGCGGATAACGAAAAACTTCAGAGCCTAGTGAAGGAGACCGCGCCGATCATCGTGGAAAATACAGGTCGGATGGCGAAGTATGGGACATCAAACATAGTTGAGTCAGCTGAGGTTTCAGGCGACCTGCCCATGAAGAACTGGTATCAAGGGAGATGGGAGGAGGGCGCCGAGAAGATCTCCGGCGAAAGGATGGCTGAGACAATACTTGTTAACCGATACTTCTGCGGAAGATGCGTCATAGGATGCGGTAGAGTCGTCAAGATCACAACCGGCAAGTACGCAGGCGTCGATGGATCTGGTCCAGAGTACGAGACCGTAGCCTCACTAGGCTCTCTATGCTTGATCGACAATCTCGAGGCAGTAGCCATGGCTAATGAGGTTTGCAACAGGTACGGCATAGACACAATCTCAACAGGCGCTGCGATAGCCTTCGCTATGGAAGCCTACGAGAAAGGCTTGATCTCCAAGAAGGATACCGATGGGATTGAAGCAAAATGGGGGAGCGATGAAGCCCTACTCGCTCTAACAAGAATGATAGGAAAAAAGAAAGGGATAGGGAAGCTACTCGGCCAAGGAGTGAGAGCCGCAGCCGAGAAGATTGGCCGGAACGCGGAAGAGTTCGCTATACACATCAAGGGCTTGGAGCTGCCGATGCACGACCCTAGAACCTACACAAGTTTAGCTGTAGCATACGCTACCTCGAATAGAGGCGCATGCCACCTTGAAGGGGTTACGCATGCATTAGAGAGGAACGTTCCGTTCCCAGAGTTCGGCTATGAAACGGTCATGAATCCTTACGCTCCCGAAGGCAAAGGGGAGATGACAGCTAAGATGCAGAACCTTATGTGTATGTTCGATTCACTCCCAACATGCAAATTCCTAGTCTTCGGAAAGATAAAGATACAGAACCTGGTTGACTGGCTCAACGCTATAACAGGATGGAGCTTAACGGGAGAAGAGTTCCTCAAGATAGGTGAGAGGATCTTCAATCTAGAAAGGCTCTACAACGTCCGCTTGGGAGTAAGCAGGAAAGACGATATGATACCGCCGAGAATTCTAACGAACAAGCGGCTGGACAGAGGAGAAGCAACAAGCCTACCTCACATAGGAAAGATGCTCAGCGACTACTATCAATACAGAGGCTGGACGGAAGAAGGCATCCCCACAAAAGAGAAGCTTGATGAACTAGGATTAAGCGACAAACAACAGAAATAATCAGGAGCAATTCGTACGGTACATTTGAGGATCGATGACGTGAGCTTTAAATGAAGCAGATAGCGTCTTAGTCTTCGAGAAGATGTCTAGTTTGGAACAGCGTCCACTCGTCGAGATGAAGGGTATATCCAAAACTTTTGGAGCGATCAATGCGCTACAGAACGTGGACCTAACGCTCTATAATGATGAAATCCTCGGACTAGTTGGTGACAATGCAGCTGGAAAATCAACCCTCATGAAGATTCTAACCGGTGTTCATAAAGCAGATGAAGGAAAGATCTACATTGAAGGAAAGGAAGTGACTGTCAATCGGCCTAGCGATGCCAGAGCCTTGGGGATTGAGATGGTATATCAAGACTTTGCGCTTGCACCGAACCTAGATGTGATCGACAATATCTTTCTAGGGAGAGAGGAGACCAAGAACCTAGGCGGGTTGATCAAAGTATTGGACAAATCAGGGATGAGAGAAAGAGGGATCAATGCTATTCAAGCGCTACAGGTCGATATGGGTCAATTTGATTCACTCGTCAGATTTCTATCGGGCGGTCAGCAGCAGGCGGTGGCTATCGCAAGAGCAACGCTCTATCGACCAAAAGTTATCGTAATGGACGAGCCCTCCGCAAGTCTCTCTGTGAAAGCCATACAAAGGCTTCTCGAACTCATGAAGAGGTTTAAAGAAGAAGGCATTTCCTTGATATTCATAACTCATAGATTGCCGGATATCTTTTCTGTCTCTGATCGAATCATGGTGTTGAGGGCCGGGAAAAAAGTGGCAGAAAAGAAGATCACAGAGGTAACTTTAGATAGCGTGATAAAGCTCATACTTGGTCTAACTTAGTGAAGGCGTTGACGAACTCTTGATAGCTTCTTCAGTTTTAAATAGGTAAATAGAAGATGATCGACCTATGCCTCTAACAGCTCGTGCCATTATCAGAAGGATCGAGACAGGCTTGATCGCAGCCGTTTTGGCGCTTTTCGTCCTCTTCGGCATACTCGAACCTCAGTTTCTCAGTGTGGGCAGTTTGAACAATATTTTCAGGTTCGTCTCAATACTGGGGATAATGGCGATCGGGGAGACGTTTGTGATTCTGAGTGGAGGTATCGATCTTTCTCCAGGATCGGTCATAGGACTCACAGGTATGGTAGTTGGAGGCCTCCTGTCATATTTCAAGGTTCAATGGCTACTTGCGATATTTCTTACACTTCTATTGGGGGTCGCCATAGGCGCTTGGCATGGTTTCTTCACGACGAAGCTATCGCCGCCGATGCCGCAGATAGCTCCCTCATTCCTCGTCACACTAGGGACTTTGATCGTAGGCAGGGGCGTAGCACAGTATCTTACTCGTGGCTACCCCATCTTGGTCACGCCTATAGATCAGCCCATTTTTACCTACTTGGGAGGAGGGACTTCCTTAGGACTGCCGGTCCCACTAATCTTTCTACTTATTGTCACAGCTATTGTTGTCTTTGCACTCTACTTCACACCTTTCGGTCGTCATGTCTTTGGCATTGGTGGTAGCTTAGAGGCTGCTAGAGTTTCAGGCATCGATATCAATAGAACGCGATTCTCAGTCTATATAATCAGCGCAGTGCTCTTTTCTTTTGCTGGGATACTGATAACGGCCATGCTCAATGCAGCTTATCCAGGGACTGGATCAGGATACGAACTTATCGCGATATCTTCGGTGGCAATAGGAGGCGTCAGTTTGGCAGGAGGAGAGGGAACGCCGTATGGGACTCTGCTAGGCGTAACCCTCGTATGGTCTATTCAAACGGGACTAGTGATGACGAACGTCTCTCCGTACCTTACAGATATTATAACAGGGATTATACTCATCTTCGCTGTAGGAGTGAACCTATACAATAAGATCCGGATACGTTGAAGGCTGCTGTAGCAAATTCCTTTGTAGATACAAAGCGTAGAGTTGCATTCAACCGCTACCAGTTCATCTAGAGATCTGATGATAGATATACGATTCTTATGTCTGTGTATGCGCTCCTATAGATTTCCAATTCGATTCTTGGAAATCTGAAGGTAGGAAGCTTTATGAGAAAGTCATCACATGCGTAATCTTGGTGAAAATTTTGGCTGAAAAGACTGAAAAGGTTCCGAGACGTGGGTATCTGCAGACCGTTGCCGGTGTGATTGGTGGTCTAGTGGTCGGGGGCGTCGGAGGCTACTTTGCGGGAGCTGCTGCACCGAAAGCGCCCGTAGGTGCGGCTGGCCCAGCGGTATCTATAGGCGTCATTGGGAAATCTGTTCATCCATATTGGAGCGTGGTAGACGCTGGAAGGAAGGCAATCGGCGACAAGCTTGGGATAGACACATCCTTCTTTGTACCATCGAAAGAGGATGTCCCGACACAGATCAGCACAGTCAATGACTATATCGCCGCTAAGAAAAGCGGAATAATCTTCGCACCTTCTGATCCAGTGGCTTCAGCAGATGTCATCGCGAAAGCGATAGACGGGGGCATCCCACTGATAACTATCGACACCGACGCACCAGATAGTAAAAGATTAGCCTACTTGGGAACAGATAATCTAGCGGCTGGAAGAACTGCTGGACGCCTTTTCCTTGAAGGCCTATCGAAGAAAGGTATCTCACCGACAGGCGCAAAAATCGGTGTAGGAGTGGGATCGGTGACCGCTAGAAATGCCATTGAAAGGATCCAAGGCTTCAATGAGGTCGTGAAAGCAGCTGGATGCGTTCCATTGGAGACCGTCAATGACAAGGAAGATCCTGTGGCTGCACTTTCTCTCGCTTCGTCTGTTATCGCTGCTAACCCGGATATGGTTGGAGCTTTTGGAGTCTACGCTTACAATGGTCCAGCTTGGGCTAAAGCAGCCACATCAGCTGGAGTAGCTGGTAAACTCGTGATCGTCGAGTTTGACGCTACGAAGGACAATATTGACCCAATAAAGGCAGGAACCATCTATGGAACGTGCGCTCAGAGGCAGTACTTCATGGGCTACGTTGGGGTCCAACTGGTGTACAACATGGTCGCATATGGGTACTATCTTGGAAATCCGAGTAAGGGTTGGGATACAGGTCTGAAAGCATTAATTCCAGGCTATCCGACGAATAAGATCTACGATACAGGAATAGACACAATCACTCTAGATACACTCAAGTCCTACTACGACTCGCAAACAGCCCTCGGGATTCCACCAGACGTCATAGGCTGGAGCCCATAGTCAAATACCTTTCCTTCAATCCTCTCTTTTTTGTAAGCGAAATTCTTCATACTCAACGATATCGTCAACTTATCAGTATTTTCGCAAGTTTCTTTGCTAACGACTCGAATATTCCGTAGAGTCCTACTGTTTAGCTGTTCGGGAGCCTAGGCAAATCTGCGGACGTATTCATCTTTCGGCTGCACGACGATATCCTCGAACACCATATCGTCAGGTGTAGAAGCTAAGTACAAGACGAGTTGAGCCACATGCTCGGGTTTCAAGAATTTCGAAACATCTGGTTTTCGAGGAACCCTCTCCCAGAATGGGGTGTTCATACCGCCAGGGCAGATCGTATGGACTCTAACTCCGAATCTTATAGCTTCCTTCCTCAGGCTTTGAGAGAAACCTACTGCTGCAAATTTAGATGCTACATACATGCTCTCCCCTGGCAATCCGATTTTCCCTGCAATTGATGCAACATTGATTATGTGACCGAACCCTTGCTTTTTCATCTCCTTGTAGGCAGCTCTTGAGCAATACGCTAACCCCTTAAGGTTCGTCTCTAGAAGAGCGTCAATGTCTCGGGTTGAGAACTCGTCAACTGGACCATAGATTCCTATGCCCGCACTATTGACAAGTACGTCGATACGCCCATAATTCTTGACAGCTTCCTCAATTAATCTCGCACACTGTTGTTCATTCCGGACATTTGTAACGACGGAGGCAGCTTCTCCCCCTTTTTGACAGATCTCTTCCGCAACTTCCTTTAGCTTAGTTTCATCTCTAGATGCCAGCACCACCTTGGCACCGTTCTGCGCGAAGAGAAGAGCAATGGATCTTCCAAGACCGCTACTTGCACCGGTGACTACCG
>Ga0315308_1001247_pt1 | contig 14632 bp, 11 predicted proteins | sample TDP3_MG_FD_203078 | JGI IMG/M metagenome (GOLD analysis project Ga0315308, IMG submission 203078) | Freshwater sediment microbial communities from Lake Towuti, South Sulawesi, Indonesia - TDP3 | ecosystem: Environmental > Aquatic > Freshwater > Lake > Sediment | place: Indonesia: South Sulawesi... | reverse complement strand
GTGTTTCTATGCTAAGCGGAGGTGTCCCAGCTTTTCTAACAAGTGATCTGTAAATTCCGAGCTTGCAGGCGACTTCACCCATCTTGTCTTCTTTAAAGTCGAACGACCTATAATGGGATCTTGGCCAAAACTCGGTCCACAAGTCGATTTTCAAATTCCGTTTCTTACAGAATTCTTGAAATGAAGGCCAAGCTTGAACAAGGAGGTATGGATCTAGCAAGGATACGGGTACGTCGATTGATCTTTCTAACAACATTCTGTATAGTCTTTCAACGTACATGTTTGTCATGTATAGTTTGAAATTGTGCCAGTCTATGAATCTTGGCATCTCCCTGTAATGCTTCGGCATAGCACGCGGAGGCTCAGCTTTATTGAAATCAGTATAATGCGTGCGATATCTTTTGTTCAGAAGGGCTATGTCACCATTGTACTCTTCCTTTAGCCATTTTTGAAAGACGCCAGGCTTCGAATCAGACCCTATGATAAACTCGCTATAATCGCTCATGAGGGGATACGTTATTGTTTCCCAATAGGATGGTTCATCGTCTATTGGTATGTTAATTATGCAACCGCCATTTGTATAAAGATGTTTTCGCAAAACCTCACATGTCTTATCATACCATTTCTCGACGTAAGCCAAATAGTTTGGATGTAGATATGTGATGGGTGGGTAAAAGACTTCGAGTGGCAGACTTCTTCCAGAAGAATCCCGAGACAATATTTCAGGATGACCTAGTAGCAACCAATCAGGTATTCCACCGTTACGCCATTCGGCGCAAATATAGGGTCCGGGGCGAATGATGGCGCATAACCCATTCTTTTCTACTAACTCTAAGAAGCCATCAAGGTCTCTACGAGGGTCGGTCTTTCCATGAAGGTCAACTTTTCCCTCTTGAGGCTCGTGCCAATTCCAAGCGATGTACGTGTCGACGGTGTTGCAGAAAGCATCTTTCATATCCCTTAATCGCTCGTTCCAACTTTTGGGTGGAGTACGCCAAAAATGCAGAGTTCCAGAATATATAGGCGTCTCAACGCCATCTAAGATGTAGAGAAAACGATTCATGCCGATCTTTTTCTGGGTTTTCATGCTCTGTCTAACTATAATAGGGTGCTTATAGTCGATATAAAATTTTAGAACGCTGAACTGCGCGCGGCGGTCTGTTCTCCTCTGATTTCGAGATAGGCTTTTTTGAGCGCTTGCCAGACCTTTTTTGGCCTTTCAGAGCGAATCGATGACATATACGCCGTCCCCAAATAGCTCCAAGCCATTATATTTCTGATCCCCATTCGATAAACCACTTCCACGGACCTTTTCACATCTCTCTCATGTCCTGCTTTGATCTTAAATGCTTGAATCCAAATTTGGGGGTCCTTGCGATATCTACCAGCCAATTGTTTCACTTCTTTTACGTGGAACTCAAAATCAGCGAACTCTTTTCCGGCAAGCATCCAATACGGATCAGATCCGAAAATATCTAGAGATTCCAAACGGGCGTACTTGTCCCACTTTTGCTCGATGATCCCTTGGTTTTCCCACTCTGGCAAAAGGCAAAGGGCATTGTTCGTCCCTCTTGATTTAACGATGCCCACCATATCTTTGATAAAATCGAAAAGACTCTCGTCCTTGAAACTTTCCACATCTTGGTTGCTCTCCTTGGGCATAGAATAGCCAAATTTCCTGTAGAAGAGGTCTTGGCAACTTTTGCAACAGCAAGCCCATCCCTCGCGCTTGCGCCATTTGGACCATTCAGGCAGGTAAAAGTGAGGTTCGTCCCAAAAGATAGTATCCGCCCCTATTTCGATTGCAGCGTCAATCCAATTTCGCATGAAATTTCTGAAATCTCTATTATTGGGACAAGCTGCAGGGGCCAAGTTTCCGGTGGAGAAAACTTGCTTGGCTTCGTCGTTCTCTAAAGTAAATTGTGTGAAGGCTTCACCTCCGAAAACGCCGCCCACCCCCCAGGGGTCGACATAAACCTCCAGTTCTTTCTCCTTGGATAATCTCACAATCTGACGTATCGTTTCTCGGTAATAACAAAAGTCGTTTTCAGAGAAAGTGTGTAGCACCGTGTTACAACCCGCTTCCACTATCCGGTCAAGATCCCGCTCTACGTGCTCGGGATTCCTTACGCCAAAATAGCTTACTCCTAACTTCACAGCCATGATGACCATCCTTTCACAAAGTCATAGCTTTTGTATGCTATCCTTTGCCAATAAATGTTTTAGCGCGCATTAGGGAGGGACGGAAAGGAGTTCACCGCGGATCATCACCGACTGCACGTTAAGGTTTCTATCCAATATCGTTATATCCGCGTCTGCCCCCGCCTTTATCTCCCCCTTCGTTTTAAGTCCTAGAACGCTTGTAGGATTTAGAGTCGCCATCCTTATCGCCTCCGAAACTGGAACGTTCGCCAATTCCACCATGTTTTTAACAGCCCTGTCCAGCGTTAAGGTACTTCCGGCCAGAACCCCAGAACGCAAGGTTGAAACCCCGTCCTTGACGAGAATCGCTAATCCACCTAGTTCATACTCCCCATCTGGAAGTCCGGTTGCGCTGATGGCATCGCTTATCAGCACCACTTTGTCATATCCTTTCATCTTCACCAATATTCTTATGGCACAGGGGTGAACATGTACCCCGTCTGCGATTAGCTCCGTCGTCAATTCCTCATGCAGTAAGGCAGCACCAACCGCGCCGATTTCGCGGCAGTCGAAACCTCTCATTGCATTGAAGACGTGAGTGACGTGCGAAAGCCCGGCTTCAATTGCCACGAGCATCTCCTGGTACGACGCGCTTGTATGTGCGGCAGAGGCAACTATTCCACGCGTCCTGAGTTCTCTTATGACCTGGATGGCGTTTACCTTTTCGGGGGCCAAGGCAACCACTTTCACAGTTTTTCCTGCTGCATCTAGAATTTCCTTAACCTCCATCAGGTCTGGGTCCATGATGTATCGGGGATTCTGAGCCCCGGCCTCCTCCACGTTGAGGTATGGTCCTTCCAAATAGAGGCCCAAGACATTGGCCCCCTTCCTTTTCTGCGTCTCTCTCACGTTTTCAATCGCTCTGAAAATTTTCCTTTTGGTCGTGCTCAAAACGGTCGGCAGAAATGAAGTGACACCGTGCTTCGCGAGGAACTTCGACATTTCTTCTAAGAAACCGCGTCTTCCTTCGGTCACATCAAATCCAGCACACCCGTGCATATGCATGTCTATGAAACCTGGAGCAACTATCTTAGCTGATGCATCGATGATTTCAGTGTCCTTTAGATATCTGGCTTCCTTGCGACCGACGAAAGTCACCTTGCCTCTCTCGACGATAACAACAGTACCCTCTGGCATTTTGGACGGCGCATAGACTTCACCGTTTTCTATCGCGTATGTCATTTAATCTCACAAAATCAGGAATCCCCTCAGTACCTTAAGTTTTACGTAAAACTTATAATCCAGAAACTGGCAGTTCGGAAGATATTCATAGCAACTAATCGATGTTTTGAGGCCATCGATGGGATCCTGAAAAAAACCGTTCGACTCAATCCGAACAGATCAAAAAAGCCACAGCACAGCATCCTTTCTGATAAGGAAAAAACATTAAACTCAAATACTTTCGTCCCCTTCTGACTCTTTGCTGATGCACGCACAAACTTTTATAACGGAATATGCTGAGGCAACAATACGATGCGAATAAGTTCTTATACCCTCAGTATATTCAAAACAAAAGTGATAACAGGGCATTTCTCGGCCTATGGGCCTCCGGTTTTTGTTACTTCGCGGCACTTGGTTTCATTTTTCCATTCTTGGCCTTGCTCCTACAAATGTCGGGCTTGACCTACGCCGAAATTGGCATAATCTACATGACTGGCTTAATTTTTTCTGTGCTGCTTCAAGCTCCCTGGGGAACTCTTGCTGATCGAATTGGAAGAGCGCGCTCGCTACATATCTCTCGTTTGAGACAAGCAGGGGCCGAAATAATATAGAGTTAGTCTTTTGTCTCTTGTGACATTCCACATTTCGGACATTTTCTAGCGTTGCGAGGCACTGGATAACCACAATGCTTACAGAAGTTCTGATTACGAACTAGCATTTTGGCAATCTCGACCTAGTGCCTATGGCGCCATACCAATTTTGCTTCCCTTCTATAAACAACTAGTCAACACATGCGTATATTTTCTTTCGTTGGCGACGCTATGAGCATTGTATGACGGACACTTTTTGGCCGAAATACTTAAGTTTAATTATCTGCCACCTCTATTTGATTCAGCCCTTTTTGCTCTATATCTGACCATTCCTACAAAAATTTTATAAAATGATTGTAAGAGACTGGCGTACCATTTTCCAGCAAAAGACAAGTCGATTAGCTTGTCTACCCAGTAGAAATCATGTTCTAGACATTTCATTAGCAATTCTTTGTGTAATTCGGTTATCTGCGTGTATCTAAACCAGTCCTCATCTTTTAACCTACCCATAGGAACAAAAAAAAGAGGCACAATTAGACTTCTAACATTTTTAAGGTCATCCATCAACTCTATTGTTTTGATGAGGTCTTCCTCTTTTTCTTCCGGAACACCTACGATTAATGTGCACGCTGGAATCATATTATTATCATGCATCAACCCCATACCAGTGCGAACAACCTCTGACCACTCTTCAGGCTTAAAGGGATGCGCCTTTGCTGGCATAATCTTTTGAGCGAGTTCCGCCGAACCCGTTTCTATGCCGATCTCCGCCCCCCACCAAGGCTGTTTTTGCAGTATAATTTCAGCAATTTTCGAGAAAAGTTTCGGTTTTGATGCTATTGCAGCGAATGAGGAGTGACTCCAGCTCACGCCTTCACATTTCTTTACAATCAGCTCGTGGAGTTGGATGAGTTTTTCATCATCTGGCAAGGTGTTTCTAGAACCGTAAAGCATAACGTCTTCCGCGTGAAGGCAGCACCAATTTATTTGCCCTATTTCTATGTTTACATCCATTTCCCGTAGTATCTTCTCATAAGGATACCACCGCAAAGGTCTCAACGTCACACTGCAGAATTCACAACCCCGACAACAGCCCCGACCAATCTCCGTCAACCCATTAATAGAAGGCCTAGCAATGTCTGGTATCTCCTCCAAACTCGGCGCGTCTCTAACGCTAACTTCATAGTACTTTGGAAGTTCTTCACCTTTAAGAACAGCCCGAATAATTTTTCCAACAACCTTTTCGGCCTCTCCTTCAATTATACAGTCTATCCCATATTCTTCAACGAACTTTGGCCTATAACGAAACTGCCAAGCACCAGGACCACCGATGACAATCTTTAACCCGCTTTTTTTGGCTTCATGAACAGCTACACTGTTCAATAGAGCACGAAAATGTTGCGCCAAAAATGGCTCCTTCTTCAGGACAGAAGCGAAAGTGCTTGAGGCCGGGCCCAAGCCGAAGGGATCCATGACATGTATGCCTAAAACCCTTGCTTGCCCAATGTATTTTTGGAGATGGTCTGGGGCAACAGTCAATACGTCATAGCCTTCGTTTAAAAGCTGGGCCTCAATTTTCCTTAAGCCGTACGGTGCCGCGAGAGGCTGACCGTTTTTTGTTTTAATTGGTGGAAAGAAGAGCCATCTGTAAAACCAGTCTGGAATGACATTTGGAGGAGCACATGTCCCGAAGCCCAGAAATTCATTGCGACGGTATTCGCTCATTAAAGTTTGATCAGCGGTCAAGATTATCTTATCGTTCAAAGTTTCGCAGTCAACCTCTTAAGACAAATTGAACTCAAAGAACATTTAAGTTTTAATGTATGGCATGAAGTATAACGACTTAGGGTATAAATGGAACAAGAAGAACCGAATGTTGTCGCCTCTGACTCCTCAGAGAAAACGAACAAATTTAGCTACGAAATCTCTCTCTAACTAGTTATGTTTGATTTTCTTCTTTTGCTTAGAAAAGTGTATATGGTAGATATGGCAATAAACTTGAAAAGCCCATGGAGATAAACACGTTGAAGAAAACCTTAGAGGTTAGATGGCATGGCAGAGGCGGCCAAGGAGCATGGACAGCCAGCGAACTGCTAGCACGAGCAGCCATATACGAAGGAAAATACATCCAATCTTTTCCAGAGTTTGGTCCAGAAAGAATGGGGGCACCAGTAACTGCCTTCACGAGAATCAGCACCGAACCTATCCAAATACACTGCGCAGTGTACAACCCCGATGTAGTAGCTGTTTTGGATCCAACATTGCTAAAAACAGTTCAAGTTACTGATGGATTAAATGAAAAAGGAACAGTCATAGTTAACTCAAAGGATGCTCCAGCAGAAATCAGACAAATACTCAACATAGACAAGGGAAAGGTTTGGTCTGTTCCCGCAACAGAGATTGCAGTAAGAATTTTGGGGATGCCCATAACAAACACGGCTATGCTAGGGGCTGTGGCACATGCAACTGAAATAGTCAGCTTAGAAAGCGTGGAAAAAATCGTTAAAGAACGTTTCAGGCGGGATATTGCTGAGAAAAACTTCGCCGTCATAAAAGAGGCTTACAAGGAGGTAAAATCCGAGTGACATCTCAAGAAAAAAGTTGGAGAGAAATTTCACCAGCGGGTGTGTGCTGGAAACCCAGCACAGAGTTTTTGACTGGGGACTGGAAAACGTACAAGCCCGTAAGAGACATCGAGAAATGTACCAGGTGCCTATTATGTGTTCTTTTCTGTCCAGATGGCGCAATACACTGGAAACCCCAGAAGGAAGACATAGAATTTGATTATAACTTTTGCAAAGGCTGTGGCATATGCTCTAATGAATGCCCAACGAAGGCTATAGAAATGAAGCTGGAATAGAGGTGCGCGTCAAAATGAAAAGTATTGTTAAACAAGAGGTTTTAGCGCTAAATGGAGACGAAGCAGTTGCCTACGCTGCAAAACAGTCAGATGTTGATGTCGTAGCAGCCTATCCCATAACTCCTCAAACCATAATTGTTGAGAGGTTCAGTGAGTATGTAGCTAACGGCGAAGTCGAAACAGAATTCGTTTGCACAGAGTCAGAACACAGCGCTTTAGCTGCATGCCTTTCAGCAGCAGTCACAGGCGCTAGAACCTTTACAGCCTCCGCTTCTGCCGGTTTGGCTCTGATGCATGAAATGCTTTTCGTAACTTCTGGTTGTCGCGCGCCCGTAGTTATGGCGATAGCGAACAGAGCTTTATCTGCACCTTTAAACATCCATGGCGACCATTCCGACACTATGGTTGAGCGAGACAGCGGCTGGATACAAATCTACGTCGAAAATGCACAGGAAGTTTACGACACGATAATTCAAGCTTTTAGGATAGCAGAAAACCAAGAAGTTCTCCTGCCAGTCATGGTTGGGTTAGACGGTTTCACCCTAAGCCACACGCTTGAAAACGTGAGGGTGCTTCCAGATGATGATGTTAAAAAATTTGTTGGAGTCCGTCAACTGCCCGAAGTGGTAACTCATGAGGGAAAAACTGTCCCCTTCAAACTTGACCCAGAAAACCCCATGACAATGGGTCCGATAGCTTTGCCGAACTATTATTTCGAGTTTAAGCGGCAGCAGGAAGAAGCCATAGGAAACGCGGCTAACGTGATCCAACAAGTTAATGAGGAATATGCACAAATAAGCGGCAGACACTATGGTAATGGACTTGTTGATACTTACTGCCTTGAAGACGCAGAAACGGCCATAGTATGTTTAGGCTCAACGGCTGGGACAGTGAAAACAGTTGTAGATGAGTTGCGAGCAAATGGCGTCAAGGCTGGATTGTTAAGAATTCGCACTTTCAGACCATTACCGGTCAAAGAAATAATCAAGGCTCTTGAAAATGTTAAGGCAGTGGCTGTCATGGATAGAAGCATGAGCTTCGGGGGAAACGGTGGACCAGTATTTCATGAAATCCGCCATGTTCTCTACGATGTGAAAAAGCATCCCTATGTAGTAGATTACTTCTATGGGTTAGGCGGGAGAGACACAAGTCCAATCCAAATCGGCAAAATCTACGAAGACCTCCAAAGGATAGTGCAAACTCGACGTGTTAAAAATCCAATAAACAATGTAGGATTGAGAGAGTAAAAGGAGGAAATGAGATGCTGACTGAATGGAAATTCACCGCAAAAGACATCGCTGAAAAACCAGACTTGTTTATGTCAGGGCACAGGGCCTGCGCCGGCTGTGGACCGGCAACAATTTTGAGGCTTATTATGAAAGCTGTTAGAGGCCCCACGATTGTGACGAACGCGACTGGGTGCATGGAAGTGGTCTCATCGATTTATCCATACACATCTTGGGCCACACCATGGCTGCACACAGCCTTCGAAACTGCTGGAGCAAACGCCTCGGGAATCGAGGCAGCCATAAAGGTTCTGCAGAAGAAGGGAAGGATAAAGCAACAGCAGATAGATGTTATAGCGCTCGCTGGAGACGGAGGCACGTACGACATAGGCATACAAGCGCTCTCCGGGGCTGTTGAAAGAGGACACGACTTTCTATACGTGCTTTACGACAACGAAGCCTACATGAACACCGGCATCCAACGAAGCGGTGGAACACCCCTGGGTGCATCCACAACCACATCGCCAGCTGGCACAACATTACCAGGAAAACTAGAACAAAAGAAGCCAATTGCTGACATTATGGTGGCCCACGACATGCCTTATGTGGCTACCGCAGCGCCCTACTACTGGCGAGACCTAATCACAAAGGTCAGAAAAGGCCTTGAAGTAAACGGACCCGCATTCTTGCACGTGTTTGCACCTTGCCCAAGGGGATGGAGGAGCGATCAGGCTAAGTCTATTGAGATTTCACGGTTAGCAGTGGAAACATGCATATTTCCGTTATGGGAGACAGTAAGTGGCGAATACCAACTTTCAACACCAAGCAAAGTCATGGCTTTAAGCCCGCAAAAGAAGAAGCCAGTGAAGGAATATTTGCAGGTGCAAGGACGCTTTAGGCATTTGTTCACACCAAAATTCGAAAAAATCCTCGATGAAATCCAACGATTAACGGACGAAAAATGGCAACGCCTGCTTAAAAAATGCAGAATAGCATAAACTTTAGAGCAAGTTCGTTGCTGCATTTTTACAACAATTTCTTCATCTTAACCATAAGAGTTGCTATAATGAGGGTTGAATCGATTAATTCTCCTTCCAATACTTTTTCTAAGACTGTGTCAAAATCCATGAATTCAATGTCGGCGATCTCGTCGGAGTGAACTTCTCCCTTGATTCTTAAGTCTTTGGTGAAAAATAGTTCAACAATTCCAGCCATATTACCTGGGGCCCAATTGAAGCTCCCAATCCATACCAAGTTTTCAGCTATGCAGCCTGTTTCTTCTTCCAACTCTCTTAATGCAACCTTTTTTGGATCTTCTCCACTGCTTATGCCTCCTGCTGGCAAGTCATAGATTAGTTTGCCCAAAGGGTGTCGATACTGCTTCACAAGGAGCATTTGGTTATCTTTTGTAAAGGCGGCCACAGCAACGGCAGTCGGCTTGTCCTTTACCTCCATACCACCAAAATAAACCCACTCATGCCTTGATCTATCCGCAAACTCTAATGTGTCCACAACAACTTTACGACCGTGCTTTTCATAGATGAGCTCAGACTTCAGAACTCTTACATTTTCAAACCTTGTGCACAACCTATTTTCCTCACTTAAGCCTCTTCTTGACAAGTACTATACATGCATTCATCATCAGAGGAATTTTGTCAACATTATTCAGTAGTACCTTTATGCTACTTGCTTCAGGTGTTTTTCTATCTCGTTTTCTGCGTTGTCTGCTTTTATGAATATGGGCACGTTTTCTATGCCAGTGGCTATATAGCTTGACAAGAGCCATTCGCCTGGTGCAAACTCTAACGTTTTTTCTAATATACCCTTGTCGATCATGAAGGTGTCGCTGATTAGTGCACGGTCGTATGGGCGTGGCAGTGTGCCGACAAAGTATGTGTGAAGCTGCTGTAAAGCGTTAGTGTTCAAGTATGCGATACGTTGCGTGGCTATGCACGCGCCTAAACCATATTTTCTCCCTTGTCTAAGCAAAGTTTCAACATGCACAGAACATTTAGCGTCTATACCTGCCGCGCCGCTTGGTATGAACTCTTGTGCCTCATCGAAAACGAGCAGAATGTAAGGCTTAACTTGAAATCTGCGTTTTCTACGAACAAGTAAATCCTGTGTAAGAGTTATCACGAGGTCCTTTATTGTGAAAGGGTCTGAAATTGAAATGCAAACAAGCCTTGTCGATTTATCTTCCAATAGTTCCCGGATTTTTTCAACGGTTAATCCGCCGGTCTCTTTCTCCTCTTTTTCCTGTCTCCTCTTTATTCTGTCAATTAGCGTGTTTCTTGTGGTTGCCCAAGCGTACAATCCGCTTTTTTCATGAACCTTAAACTCTTCTATCGTTTCTATTGCTTTTTTGTCTATGTATCTTATGAATTGTTCGTCCACTTCCTGGTTTTCACTTAAGCCATGTTCTTCCACGTATTCAAGTATGGCATCGTGTATTTTGTCTATGGCATTCATGTAATGTGGCTTATCCGTTGAGCCTTTCCTCTGGTCGCCAAGCTCTTCCATGAACTGGCTATAGGTGGGAATCTTCTGCTTGGGCCTTGCATAATAGGCGAGCTTGCCTTGTTCCTTTATGCATTGTAATCCGGCTTTGATTCTTTCGTCGGCTTCGTATTCTCTTGGCTTGACCACAGAGTTGAAGAACTGTTCTAGTGAGTCGATTCTGTGTTCAAGAACTACTTTTGCCGGAACATTCGGGTCAGCCAGTAAATCCAGTAAGAGAAATATGTATTCGCAGCTTATGTCGAAAACTATGATTTTTGGGTTGTCCGTGTGCAGCAAGATTCGCCTGAGAACGTTTGACATTAAATTGCTTTTTCCACCGCCAGTAAAGGCAAAAATGCCGAAGTGGTAGCGGATGAGTTTTTCAAAATCAATGTAGATGGGAATAACTGTTTTGCTTGCTTCGAACATTTTAATTAAGCCAAGCCTTGGGTCAGCTTTAGCGTCTTCAACGGTTTTGGATGGGTCTATGCCAAATTTTTCGGCTATTTTCTGGTTGTACATGCGGTTTATCATTTCGCTGTTCAGCAGATAGACTGGGCTGCCTACGACTGGGTATGAAAAGCCTTTGATGAACTCGAATTCGTATTTGTTGTTTAGAGTTAAATCGTAGTTTATTGGAATAGCGTCTATCTGGATCATCATCGTGGATTTGTCGTCTGTGTGCCAATCATCCTCAGACTGTTCGATGATCTCAAACTGCATTGGATAGTAGCCATGGTCTGACAAACCGCGTAAACCGAAATGTTCGGGCCAGACTCGGCTTATCTCCATGAGCGTGTATTTCTCCTCGTCGGGTCGGGTTGTTTGTTTAAAGTTTTTAACAGCTAGAAGCATACCCTCCTCTAAAAGTCCCATCAGGTCTTTTTGGTATTCAACTTTGATGCGGCATTGGTAACGTGCGCTCGTGCCTGCTAGCTTGGTTTCTTCAGCTGCGGTGAAGTATCTTGGAATGACTGCGGCGAGTCTTGAGTGGAATCTGCCTTCGAAGTCTGTGAAGCAGTAAGTGTTAAATGTGTTCTCTTCTTGCGGCTTCAATTGTGGCTCTCCTCTCCCTAAAAGTGCTCATATAGAATATGAACTTTCTTAATTTATGATTGTTAAGTATCCAGTCCGCTGTGGTATCCACTATGCATTTGAATTGGCTGTAATTCCACTTTGCAATTTTATCCGCTACGAATAAAGGCTTGTTGTGGCCAAAGGCTTCTGGAATGTTGGACGGGGCCATAGCAACTAAAATAGTCATAGCTAGGTTTTGAAGCTTATTTGGAACGTTTTTATCCATGAACAAAATCGTTTCGACGGGCTCTATTGTGCCGTCGCTAAGTTCATTCCAAAACTCAACGAGGTTTTCAGGCTTGTAGTCATATTCTGGATAAGCCAAACGGTCCACCAATAGGACGTTGCTCCGTAACAGTGTATCTGTCTTGGCTTGGTTAAGCTGCACGTAAGTCTTGAGAAAAGTTTTTTCGAGGCCAATTTTGTTTTTTATTGCGCCGGAAACGTAGCCTTTGCGTTTTTTTCTGTCTGGAACCATTGTTCTGAAGGCTGAGTCGTATTCGATTAGGCTCCATGGTGGCTTGATCTTTTCGGGGTTGAAGATGCTTGTTGACTGGAGTATCATGCGGTCTGTGTTGGGTAGTTTGTCAAATTCTTCTTGTTGAATAGTTGTTTTCAATAAGGCTTCGTTGTGCATTATTGGGATTAATTGCCGTTTGAAGTCTCTGGCGGCTGTGTCTTTTGTTATGCCGATGAGTAGGATGTGTCTTTTCCAGCATTCCTCCACAAGCACGTGTAATGTGAAAAGTGTGAGAAAGGCGATGTCAAGTGTTGTCAGCCAATGTTCTTTTCCATCTTTTAAGATTTTCATCAAGTTGGCTGTTTTTGTTTCTGATGTATTCGTGAAAAAGAAGCGGTCGCCAAACGTTGTTACAAGCTTCCTAATGCGCTCCAATGTTGTTGCATATTTGGGGTTCAAAGTATAAGTCTCGTTTTTCTCGTCTAAAATGCCGGTTTTGACCAAGCGTTTAAGGTACCTCTCTAATCTTTTAACTCTCTTCTCGTCTGTTATGCCAAATTCTGTTAGGATGCGCTTTTCAGTTAATGGTCCCTTTCGCTTGGTTGAGTCGATTATGGCGTGGCGCAGGTAGTCTGCCCTTGGAGGCGGCAAGCTTAAGTCTTGATTGCAAACGCATTGCCTCGCGATGGTTAAGTCGTTGACGTCAACGGGTTCATCGTCAATTTTGTACCCGATTATGCTGCTTTTCGCCTCCCATAGCTCGCGCTTCGAAGTGTCATAGAGCAGGCTTGCCCGATCTATGGATAGGCTTCTATCCAAGAATGTGATGCGAATGTTCTGGTTTTGGTCTGTGGCAAGCTTGTAGGCGAGGTAATACTCTGCGAATGTCATTATCCAATTCGCAATTGTAGCGTTACTTATTATCGCCTCGTCCATTAATGGTTTGCCTAAACTGATTTCCCCCGGTTGTTGAATGTCAAAGAATGTCTGGTCTATGTCAGGAATCTCGTTGACGTAGACAGGGACAACGCTTGATATGCCTGCACCTTGCTGGATTGTCTTTTCGTCATATTTGACTGTGGGCATGTCTTTTTCTGAAAAGGTTATGGAGCCTGTAGAAGCATAGGCGCCTCCGAAGAAAACGACCAAGTCGAATAATGGTCGCGAGTACATCGTGCCGTCTATACCGGCAAAGCGAACGTTGGGGGTTCCGAAAAACTTCTTTGCGGTTTCACAGGCCTCTTTGCAGTCAAAATCCATTTTTATGAGGTTTGAGAGCAAGCCGTCATAGAGATTTTTGAGGGATGAGAACCGTTGCTCATAGTCTGAGACTTGTCTTGAGGCTCCCAGCTTGAGTGCGTCGCTGGTTCGCTTTACCACGTCGCTTAGAGTAGATGAACCCACGGGGTTTCACCATTTCTCACATTAACCTTTCTTACAGTAAAAACATTTGTTGCTGTAGGGGCTTAAGCCCCTACTACTATAGTGTGCACTTTCCGTGGCGCAATAGTGTGCACCATACGGCCAGTTCAAGAGGGTTTAGGCATGGTGGAGTTGTTAAGGTTTTAAGCGCGACCTTCAAACGGTTGTTTGGATTGGGAGAAGTTGAAAAGTTGATGGTTGGGCGTTTTGGCGCGATTTTCCAAGTGCGTGTGAATACGTTGACAGAAATGTAGGGGAAAAATCTTTAGCAAGTGAAAATACTACCTTTCGGCGGAAAATACGTCGGTTCGGGGAAACTAGAGTTTAGTGGAGATATCCACCGCAAACTCCCCTCTTTTTTCATTTATGAGCAAAACGCGGATCATGTAATTGTTGTGTTATCTTACCTTCGTATCTTGGAGATATATTGCACCACTTAATTATACACATTCTCGAGTATGGAGAGTGATGATATGGGGCGAGTTCGTAATGGTATTCAAGGATTCCCATGTTTGGGGGATATGCTAACTTATAGGTTAAACATTTTCCCGATAAGCCCGACTGTCTTCTTATAGGTTTGAGCATGTCTAAATCCAGTTACAAGAGCTAAAAATTCTGTAACGGCTAAAGAGGCGACTGTTCCATCCAGGGAAATGACGGAAGGCGATGGTACATCCGCCCCAGAGACATAGCCTTGGCTCTTTCTAACTTCCAATTCTTCTGGCGTTGCTAAGTCATCTGATGCAACCTTTGTGTTAATCTCTTTACAACAAAGTAAACATGGCCCGTCGGGTTGGACTAGTACGGCACGACCGCCCGCTTCTCTAATGACATCATTCTCAGCGTTAATTCCAAAAGCGCAATCAATGTATGGGATAACGTAAGCAAGGGAAAGCTCGTTAAGAATCAGGCGGGGTCCATCTCTATCTACGCATCCGAACATAACATCCGCTTTCTTAAGGGCATTTAGAACCCGTTTGTCAGGAAGGTCGGTTTCAAACCTTTATATACGCAGCCCACTCTTGCTAGCAATTCGTTTGATCAATCTCTCCGCTATATCAACTTTAAATCTGCCCAAATCCTCAGGTCCAGCGCTAACAAGTCTGTTAAGATTCATGGCTTCGACCTTATC
>Ga0315308_1001246_pt1 | contig 14632 bp, 15 predicted proteins | sample TDP3_MG_FD_203078 | JGI IMG/M metagenome (GOLD analysis project Ga0315308, IMG submission 203078) | Freshwater sediment microbial communities from Lake Towuti, South Sulawesi, Indonesia - TDP3 | ecosystem: Environmental > Aquatic > Freshwater > Lake > Sediment | place: Indonesia: South Sulawesi... | reverse complement strand
GAGGTAAGAAACCCTCCTCTCTATGGGTTCACTGCTCATTTCTAGTCTCTCCCCAAAACGTAAACATAGCCTTTGGTTCCGAAACCCTCAAGCTCGAGCACACACCCATACCTTGGTTCCTTATAGCTTTTAACTTGCCGCTCCTCAGCTTCTCCCCTCAACTGCTTAAAGATCTCGAAAGTTTGGGCGCCGCCGGTAGCGCCAAGTGGATTTCCATCGGCTTTTAATCCACCGTTCATGTTCACGAAAAGTTTCTTCCCATCAATTTCGTAGTAACCCTTGTAGTCTTGACAGCTCTCGTATATGCTCTTCCAAGCGTTTCCGCGTTTGCAGAACCCCAAATCCTCGAGGGAAATCATCTCCATAAATGTTGACTGGTCGTAGAGCTCGACGAGTTGTATGTCCCACAGCCCTACTCCAGCCGTCTTAAGGGCGCTTTTCATTGCCATTTCGCTTACGAGAAAGTGTGTCATATCTCGTCTTGCCGGGAATGTCAGGTAATCCGTTGCGGAAGAGGAGCCGAGAACATAGACCGGTTTTTCTGTGAACTTTTTGGCGGCTTCTTCGCTGGTGAGGATGAGGGTTGCTGCACCGTCAGAAATTGGTGCGTAATCGTAGAGTCCCAGGGGTTTCCGAGCTTCCTTCCTAGCGTTCAACACCTGCTCAACCGTTATTTTTCTCTGAAACTGGGCGTACTCGTTTCTTGTTGCGTGAAGATGGTTCTTAACAGAGACTTGTGCTAGGGCGATGTTCAGTTTTTCGACGTCATCGCCTTTCACCCCGTATTTTTTTGTGTAGGCTCTGAGCATCAGTTCGTGGTTTGCCTCGGGCGTGCACCCCGCATAGTAGCTCCACGGGTCCTCTAGAAGCATCAAATCGTCACGGATTTTGTCCCAGCGGTCTGTCATCTTCTCTATTCCGCCAACCAGAACCACGCTGTATCTTCCAGCCTGGATGGCGTTGCAGGCGTTTGACAGGGCTGAGCTGAAGGAGCGTGTTACCTCCATTGGCACATGGAGTTCCGTGAGTTCTGAGAGGAAACCCTCCTCCAATCCGAGCTTGTTTGTGATGGGAAGGAAGTAGTCTGAGAGGTAGCAGGCTTCCAGGTCTCTGCGTTCAATGTCTGCCTCCACCGAAGCCTTGAGCCAAGCCTCTTCAATCAGTTTTTCTGGCTCTTTCTCGTAGTGTTCCCCGAACTTTGTCCTTCCAACCGCGACTATGGCTGGACGATTTTGCATTGCCTTCGCACCTTTCTCATCAATTAGCAATTATCCTTTTCACAATCACTTTTAAGTGTTTGCCGTTTTACCGTTTCAGAAAACTCATAATTCCTATTAATAAACACATATCATAATATTATTGAGGCGAAATTATGCGCAAAGAAGTGAAGTATCGCCTAGTTGTAACTGTTAAGGAGATACGCGGAAGCTGTCCAGTTTTCAAGGTTGGAGACAGAATAGTCATAGATTCGCCAAAAATAGTTGTTAAAGAAACCGACAACCTCTGCGTCCACGCTCTTGGCTGTATGCTCTCTATGATCGTTCCACTAAGCCAAGGAACAAGCTTCAAACAGTTAGGCTTGGCAAAAGAAGAAGGGGAGAGGGGCTACATTCAATGCTTAGACCCGGGAAAACCCTACACAAACGGCGGAACAGTGCTCTTCGAAATCAAGCGAGAAAAAATCTGACAGCCCAATTCATAAAATTTTTATTAAGCCTCATTGAATAGGCTGACCATTAAGTGGTTTGGATGACGCTAACGTATCTATTGCGACTCATGTTGCTTGTAGAAGGATCATGGTGGAACCTTATTCCTGAAGGTTTCCGTTTGATTTTCTCTCTAATAGTCTTCTTTGTTAGCCTTTTAGTCTTGGCTGTTGTCCTTTATCTCGCTGGATTAGTTGTTGTCGGCAAAAGACGGGCTCTTTTATCGGATGCCTTCATAATCTCTCTTCTCGGAACCGTCTTGTCAACCCTTTTCCTCATGTTTATTCCATACCGTTTAGTGGCTTTACTGCTTTCTATTGCTGCTTGGTTGCTTCTAATCAAGAGTCTTTATGAGACAGGATGGCTCGGAGCAATCGCGGTGGGCATCTTGGCGATTATAATCTATCTAGCTACCTTATTTATTCTGGCGCTTCTTTTTGGCATATTCGAAGCGATATGGGAGTTATCGTTTCCCTTGTTTATTTCTGTTCTTTAGGAGAGCTAAGACCGCTTGAATACAAAAAAGAGCACTGTACTTCTCGGTTTAGCCTTCATAGTTCTTCTGGCCCTCTCCTACGTTGAGAACATTCTTTTCTTCAGCGTCGTAGGCGACCTCTTCCGCAATCAGTTTCTAGCGGTCATCATGCTCTTCATACACAACATTCTCGCAATCTCCCTCATCTTGCTAGGCATGACCTTCTACGTCAATCTGGTGGTCTTAAATTTCTTCAAGAGGGAGAAGTACGGGCATATCGTGCTCGAGCATCCGCGAACCTTCGCCATCGTGTTCGCGCTCGTAATTCTCTTCCTAAGCATTCTCCGTGGAAGCAGCTTGCTCGGCGGAATAACCGTTGAGGAACTGCCTCTGATTCTGCTGGTAAGCGCGCCAATCGGGATAGTCGAAGGGTACGGCATTTACTTGACGCTAAAGAAGACGTTGAGCAGAACAATGTCGATGAAAGACTTGGCTTACATCTACGGCATATTCCTCATGGCAGCCATAATGGAAGTGGGCTTCATAAACCTTCTAATATCGGTTTCCAGAGGATAAAGACAACCATTGCTCCGACCTAAGCCCCTAAGCGGGATTCAAAACTTCAACTTTCTCTAACCTTCCTCTCAGCTCTTTCATCAACCTCCTTAACCCTGGACTCAACTCCACCGGGTAGCGAGGTGCACCCTTTAATCTCTTGTATTTCTCAGGAATTCTCGAAAGGCTTTCTAAAGCTTTTTTTCTGATTTCCTCAAGCGATGGAAGATCACAGAGTATTTTTCCCTTCTCCATCACTTTGACGAGCAACGGCTCGCCATTTATTTTTTCATCCTCTAAGGCGATAATGTCTTTTACGAAGTTGCCCCCTTCATCCTTAAACCTGAAAACTTGCTTCCTCCCTGGAAGTGTGACTTTGCCTTTACTTAACTTCATAATTGGCGAAAACTCGCCCTTCTCGTTCATCTTTTCGCACAACTTGTAGATAATATCGACATAAGGCCTGTCCTCGGAAGTCCCCATCCTAGTCCCGACGCCAAACGCATCAATTTTCGCGCCCCTTTTCAGCAACTCCTCTATCTCGTATTCATCCAGATCCCCGCTTGCGAAGATCTTGACGTATTTCAAACCGTTCTTGTCCAACAATTCCCTGACCTTTTTGCTTATGTCCACTAGATCTCCGCTGTCCAGCCTCACCCCGCCCAACTTGAACCCCATTTCTTCGAGCTCTTTTGCAACAATCGCGGCTTTCTCAGCGCCCCTAATGTCGTCAAAGGTGTCGATCAAAAGCGTTGATTTATCGGGGAAGGTTTTGGCAAAAGCCCTGAAAGAATCTATTTCCTTTTCGAACAGCATGACGAAGGAGTGGGCCATAGTCCCGAAGATGGGGATGCCGTATTTCATCCCTGCAAGGACGTTAGAGGTGCCGCTGCAGCCTGCTATGTAGCTGCCCCTCGCCACCTTCATTCCCGCGTCTGTCCCGTGCTCTCTTCTCAAACCGAACTCTATCACTGGCCTATCTTTTGTCACGCTCACGACCCTTGAAGCCTTGGTCGCGATGGTTGTTTGAAGGTTGACGGTGTTGAGGATGAAGGTCTCTATCAGCTGAGCCTCTATTATGGGCGCCGTAACCCTGATCAGGGGCTCGTTTGGGAAGGCTATGGTGCCTTCAGGGATAGCCCAGACTTCTCCCGTGAATTTGAAGTGCCTCAGATAATCGAGAAAATCGTCCTTAAATCCTTGCTTTTTTAAGAAATCGATGTGCTCTTCGTTAAACCTTACTTTTTCGAGGAAGAGTAACACTTGCTCCAAACCCGCAAACAGGAAATAAGACCGATTTGGAGGTAGTCTCCTTATGAACAAGTCAAAAGTTGCTGGTTCGAATCTTTCGTTGTCGAAGTAACTTGCGCACATGGTCAACTCGTAAAAGTCGGTGAACATGCTCATGTTTTCTTCGTCCACGAAGTCCAGAGAAAAGCTCATGGATTATATTTGATGGCAAGAAAATTATATCCCTTTCTACCAAGCAGACGTGGTTTACCCTTCGACAATCCTCCTATCTTGGGTGATTCTTATTCCCCGCTTCTCCAACTCATCGAAGAATAGTTTGAAAAGTTCCTTCTTCACGCCTATCATTTCAGGCGGAACGACTCCCTTTTCCCTCACTGCCTTTTTTAGCACTAATTGTGCCATGATTGATGCTGGGTAGGCTGTAGTTCTCGCCATGGCCGTTATCCCCTGTTTTTCGTCGTAGCGGTCCAATAGATGGTAAACGTGGCGTGTCTTTTTGCCATTCTCGACGCCGTAAACCTCAACTCTCAGTGCCACAATATCCTTGACCTTTGGTTTCCAGAGCCTTTTCCCCAAAAGTTTGACCGTGAGCTCCCTGGGCGATACATCTGCGCCATCGATGCTGATCTGCTTCTCTTCAAAAAACCCGAGGGCCTTGAGCAGTTTTATCTTTTCGGCGTGACCAGGATATCTGAGTGTTTTCTCCCACATGTCGTCTACATTCGTTATCGTTTGTGTCAGGTTTCTAAGCCCGTCGGTGAAGAAGGCCTCGAGCTTGCCGACGCCTGGAAACTCAACCTCTTCTAGCCCGCTTAACGGTTCAACCTCGACTGTTTTGCCTTTCTTGACTATTCTCGCCCTTCTTGTGTACATGTCGATGAGGCTTTCCGGAGACCAAGTGATGGTGTAGCCTAGGGGCGGTGTGGGTTTTTCTGGGAGGCCGCCGACCATTATGTGGACGATTTGGACTCTGTCGAGTTTTGCCGTTGCGTGTCCAACAAGAATGTTGCTGATGCCGGGTGCTAGTCCACAGTCTGGGACAATCGTTACATTTGCTTTTATAGCCTCGTCGTCTAGTGTTAAGGGGTTTTCGGGCATGTAGGAGACGTCGACCAGACTTTTTCCCGAGGAGATGCACGCTTCGGCTAGGCGGTAGCCGAGTTTTCCGGGCAGAAATCCCATAGCCAAGTCAAAATCCTTCAATGCCTTAACCACTTCTTTGTGGTTTGCTGCGTCCAGCTGAATCCATGAAACGTTGCCTCTGCCGATTCTTTCGGCAACGTCCTTAGCCCTTGCCTCGTTTTTGTCGGCAACAATGACCTCGATGGAGCTCATGGTTTTGGCCATGTCTTCCGCGGCAACAGAGCCTATGTTTCCACAGCCAAAGACGAGGACTTTCATAAAGGGTGATTAGAAATCGTCTCGATTAAAACTTTCCTAAAGATTGGACAAGGGCTAGTGAAAGTTTGTTTTAATACGCCTCTGCTTCGTCAATGATTTTCCAGCGTATTGGAACTGCCTCCTCAACGGTGCGTCCGCTCTTATAGATTAGAGAAATTTCTTGAGGAAAGCTCTTTGTGAGACGTTTTTCGATGGACTAGGTCAGAGATCATATTCACGAATTCTTCAGCCCATGCGACCATTTGTCTGGCTTCGTCCTCGGAAACGATGTCCATTTCTTCATAAATTATTCTGTGTCTCTTTTTCCGCATACCATTCATCATCATTATCATTTTGTCGCTTGCTTCAGTCTCAAGTGTTGCTTGAAGAAACTTAACCACAGCCACGTGTCCTTCTGTGCTGGATGGTCGAAAACCTTTATCAAACATGAATGCCCTTCCTGCACTTAGCATTGCATTGTAAGAAACTGCTAGCGACCAGTCGAACTTGTTGTTCGCGATTAATGTTTTTGCCGTGTCTATGTCTCTTTGTGCTCGCCTGATAGATTTGAGTGCCAAATTGTGATCTGGTTTCACTCTTCTTATGACTCTACTTCTTAACAGTTCGTCTAAACTCATTTTCTTCACCTACTAGCATTATTACTGGCTTGCTTGCGATGTCCCTCAGAAGATGATGCCCGTTTTTGGCTCTTTTCTTGAACTCCTTGTTGTTCCATAGTATGTAGTTAATCTCTCTTCCCACTTCTTTCTCGATTCGATCTGTCAAATTAAGCATCTTTTCTTCTGTTACTTCGCCTACAACTAGGAGATCAACGTCGCTTGTCTCAGATTCGTCTCCGCTGGCAAAGGAGCCGTAGATAAGCGCATACCTTATTTCCCTCAGTTCTGAGAGTGCTTCCTTCAATAAGTCGCCTAAACCTGCAGTTTTGATCAGGAGATTTTTCAACTCAGTGAAATATGGAAGATTTTTGTTTATTGAAACTAGAGTGACTTTGCCCCTTTTTTCCTCGTTAGCAATGCCTAGCGAAACGAGGTTCTTCTCTTCCTTATACAGCATGCCATATGGTATTTTCAATTCTCTGGACAACTCGCGTAGGTGGAAACTCTTGTTTGGGTTCATCACTAGTTTAGACAGTAATGATACGCGGGTCTTCGAGCCGAATAATCTATCCATTTTGGGTGTCATATGACCTATTTAATATGTCAAAACTTATAAGAATATGCTTGTCTCTTGTTCTCAACTTGTTTATGTTAGACAACATGAAGATACATCGTAAAAGTCCGCTGACTCGTCCTATAGCCAAACCACCATTAGAATCTCAAGTTCAATTTATTTATAAGGGGCTTAGAAAACCCGCACACAGACAGAACCCCAAGTGATTAAGTATATTCCAATTATAGAGGATTGATTTGAAAATCTTATATACCACCATAACAATTCTAAATTGAGCATCATGGCTGAGATCTGTCCGACGTGCGGGCTTCCCAAAGACTTGTGCGTTTGCAGCGAGATAGAGAAGGAGCAACAAAGAATCCGCATAAGACTCGAGACACGAAAGTTTGGCAGACCAACAACCATACTGGACGGCATAAACGAAAAAAACACAAACCTGGCGAGCATAGCCCAAAAACTAAAAACCGCCTGCGCCTGCGGAGGAACAGCAAAAAACGGCCAGATACTGCTTCAAGGAGACCACCGCGAAAAAGTCCGCCAATACCTAATAACGCTTGGGTACCCAGAAGAGAACATAGAGCTCCAGTAGCCACCGCATAAAAGGTGCGAGCCCAGAATGAAACTGCTACAGAACATACGCGAGGTACTTAAGACACTAAAATACAGAAAGCCGTCCAAAATATACTGCCCAAGGTGCGGGAGCCCAAAAATCCACTTGTCCAGCAGCCTTGACTACTGGCTTACTCCCAAGAAGTACGTGTGCGAAAACTGCGGGTACACGGGTCCAATAGTCATGGAGCTCGAAGAAGAGGGTTGACAACACACCGCCTAGTCTGGAAGCTCCAGATTCAGCTGTTTCTTCAAAGTCTTATAACGATTCCTAACAGTAACCTCAGTCACACCAGCAGCCTCAGCAATATCCTTCTGAGTCTTCTTCTCGTTGTTCTGCAAACAAGCGATGTAAAGCGCCGCCGCAGCCAAACCCATAGGGTCCTTACCAGCAGCAGCCCGCCTCTTTCTGGCCTCCCGAAGAATCTGTATGGCCACTCCTTGGGTCTTGCCTGAAATTCCTGTTCTCTCGGCGATCTTCGAAATGTATGTTAAGGGGTCGGCGATGGGCATCTGCACGGCGAGTTCACGGAGCAGAAGCCTATAACAGCGGGCGACATCCTTCTTATCAACCAGGCTTGCCTCTGCGATTTCCCGCAGGGTTCTCGGGGTTCCGCTTCCACGACATGCGGCATAAAGCGCGGCAGCCGCAATAGCCGCAATAGACCTCCCGCGAACCAATCCCTTATCCAGGGCTTTACGGTAGATAACCGCAGCCTTCTCTTTGATGGGTGGCGGAATGTAGACCTTGTCCGAGAGGCGGTCAAGCTCAGCCATCGCTTGGGCGAGGTTTCTGTCAATTGAAGAGTGCACTCGAGAGCGTATCTGCCATTTCCTCAGACGCCACATCTGCAAGCGGGTTGAAAGGGGAAGTTTTCTTCCGAAGGCGTCGCGGTCAACTTGGCTTATGGCTGTTGACAAGCCCTTGTCGTGGACGGAGTATGATGTCGGCACTCCAACCCGGCTTCTCGAAGCCTTCTCTTCCTGGGTGAAGGCCCGCCATTCCGGTCCCTTGTCCATCATTTGCTCGTACAAGACGAGCCCGCAGTCGCCACAAACGGTCTCTCCAGTGTCATAATCATGAACAAGGTTTGCACTACCGCACTCCGGGCACTTGTCAACCAAGCGTTGACGGGATCCGCCTTCCTTCTTACTCACATCAGCTCACTCCAATTGATACAGAACCGTCACCTTTCATGTTCCTCATCAGGATTCGGAATCGAGAAAATAGTACATCCGGCCCCGCGTGCCTATTCAGATGAAATGTTTTAATATATAAAGCTTACGGTTTAATTAAAAATATCTAGTTCACAAATCTTGAATACTCATAGGCAGTATTAATTTCGTAGGAGAAAGTGCTTACATGATAAGGCTTCCGGAAAAAATACGAAGAACGCTCGAGAAAATAGTCACGGAGCTGAGGGTTAAAGAAAGCGTTTGTGGTATAGGGCTTTTTGGAAGCTGGAGCCGAGGCGAAGCCACGCCTTCGAGCGACGTTGACCTCTTCCTTCTCGAAAAGGGTAACTTCAGCCATGAGTATGTAGAAAGGATCGAAATGAGTGGCTTGCTCATAGACTTGGACCATGTCCCAAAAAGGTGGATTCAAGGTCCGATTCCTCCTGAAGTGGACCAGAAGCTTTACGAGATGCAGATCCTCTATGACAGGGACTGGTCGCTTACCAACACGAAGGTTTTGATGGCTAAATCTTACGGTTCACCCGAGAGGGTTGACATCAGAACAGAGGCTCACGTCGTAGAGTCAGACATTTACCTAAGCCGTGCAACCTCAGCCCATTCGAGGGAAGACAGCCGCAGCGCGTATCTCTTCGCTACCGTGGCTCTGGACAACATCTTGAAGGTTTTGGTTGAGGTAGCTTTGGAACCGTTTTCAAACAGTCGGTTTGTGGAGAGACTAGAGAATTCGGCAGCAAATCTAGGGATGCGAAACCTGTTTAACGAATACCTAGAGATAACAAGGCTAAATAAGGTAAACAGGGAAAGCGCTAAAGAAAAACTGAAGCTTTTCAAGGTAATCTGGGACGAAACGAAAGCCACAACCACGCAGAATCTTCAAACGCTCGAGTCCTCTCACTTCAAGGTTAAGACAAAACTGAATTATTATTTGAACCCAGCCTTTCTACAGGGCGTGGTGATGCGCACAAACTCTCTGGTTGATTCTGAAAAGGCGGCTGAGGCATCCCACTACTTGAACAGCATACTCCTCGACATGGTTGAAAACTATGTTTGGTTAAAATCCTCAATAGACAAGGTCAAGATAGATTATACGACCTTGATGCGCGCTCTGGAACGTCTGGAAGAGAAGAACCCAAAGAGCTACGAGTGCGTAATAGAGTCTCTAGACTTAAGGGACATAGACGAGCTTGATGCAACCAGCACAATCGAGAAAACCCGAGAGATAGTTCTTAGAATGCGTGGGGAGAGGAAGGTTTTAATCAAAAATCGCTTATTAAAAAGCTAGCTGAAAAATATACCACGTGCGCAAAGCCCGGTGGTGTAGTGGACAAGCATAGCGGGCTTTGGACCCGCTGACGAGAGTTCGAATCTCTCCCGGGCTACCAAATGCTTGAGCGTGCGTGTACGAGCAACACAGCTAGACCCCTATATTTGGAACCAAATCTGTTTAGTCCATTCTTGCTGTGTGGCATGAACGAGTGTTTGAACCATCCCGGGCTACCATATCCGACTACCCTCTCAATGTACTGATGACCTGGCGGGTTCCCCGCGACCTTTCTCGGTAATAATGCCAAAAATTAAAAACAAGAAACCTAGAGCAATAATCCAGCTTGTACCGAATGCCCAACCCGTTAGCATCGCCAAGATGCCTAAAGTAATGAGAAAGAGTCGAGGATTGTATGCGATCATTTCAAGAAGGCTGAGTAGGGCTTCCATTACTTTAGACAAATTCAGATCGATTCAATCGTAGAGAACTCTAAGTAATTAGTTTTGCGTATGCGGAATGGCACTTTTAAAGCCATTTATACGTATATCTCTATGCGCAAAGTAACATCAATTTTCATCGATTGAGTACTAGACAAAACATCGCTTAAAATCTCATTTAAAGCTCAATTCCTGGATGTTTTTCCGAAAGGGTCTGAAAGTGAAGCTTAACGCCAATAATTTAAACCGATATTTGAACCTAAACCGGGCTACCAACAATACTGCAGTTTTCACTGTTATTTTGAGTATTGACCTGTGAAAATGAAATGATTAATTGTTTTAAGTAGTTTTCGAAGGTTTTGAGAGATTGAAGCCTAATTCACGCGTTTTTTCAACTAATTCCTTGTCGAGATACAACACAACATTACGTTTATTGCTCATTATGCGTTTGCACCCGAGGGCGTGCGAGGGCACTTTCTTTGTTATAAGTTTGGTGGTTGAAGCGAAACCAAAATGAGTGTATCAAAAGCAATAAAGCCTATAGTAATTTACAGATACTACTGTTATGAAAAGGATAAAAATTTTGGGTGCTGGCCTTTCAGGTCTGACCGCTGCAATAAATCTCGCAAAAAAAGGCTACAAAGTTGATGTTTACGAAAAAAATGAAGATGTGGGCATGAGGTTTCATGGTGACATTCAAGGTTTGGAAAACTGGTCCAAAAAGAAAGACATTTTGAAAGAGCTGAAGGAAATGAACATTGATATCGATTTTGAGTGTGACCCTTTTTCAAGGGTAATCCTAACTAACTGCTCAAAAACCAAAGATATTAATTCCAAAAGACCACTGTTTTACCTGGTAAAACGAGGTTCCTTTTCAGGAACAATTGACTACAGTTTAAAAGCGCAGGCATTGAGATCTGGTGTGAGTGTTCATTTTCGGAAAACGCTTCCTCCGAATGAAGTAAATATTGTGGCGACCGGTCCTTTTCCGAAAGAAGTTGTAGGAGTTGTTAGAGGGATTACATTTGGTACTAATGATAAAGACATAGCTGTCGTTGCGCTTAATGACAAATTAGCCTTCAAAGGGTATTCTTATCTCCTTATCACTAAAAAATACGGTTGCATGTGCACGGTAGTACGAAGAGATCAAGTATGCAGAGTCGATAGGTATTTTGAAAAGACAAAAAGGTTCTTCGTTCAAAGATTCAATTTAGACATTCAGCCATTTAAAAAGGTTGGTGGTGTTGGTAGTTTCTCGTTGAAGAATGTTAAGGAGGGAACCACACTGTACATTGGCGAAGCTGCTGGACTGCAAGACTTTTTATGGGGTTTCGGAATGAGGTTTGCAATTACGTCTGGTTACCTCGCTGCTCAAAGTATCATTAGTAACAGAGATTATGAGAAAATTGCCAAGAGGCATTTTGGAAATAGATTGAAGGCTGGCATTGTAAATAGATATTTATGGGAAAACCTCCTGTGTAGGAAAGATTATCTATTTTTGATTGGCGCGGCAGAGTTTGTAAAGAAGAATATCTTTTCAATGCATAACTTTAATACATTGCAAAGAATGGTCTATCCTCTAGCTCTTCTCAATCTGAAGAAAAAGTATCCTAAACTTGAGTCGTAGAGGCGTCTTTTCGACTAATTCCTTGTCGAGATGTAAGACACGTCTCTCTTGTTGTTCGTTGCATTCGCACTTCTTTGCATGCTGAGGGATGGGAAGGCTCTCTGTTATAAGTTTGGTGCCCATCTTAAACTAGAAAAAACAGTGAAGTCAGATCTTTTTTCGAAAGAGAGCGGAACTGAGACTGAAAACGGATAATTTGAACTGATGTTTGAACCAATACCGGGGCTATCATTTTGGTATGCTGTAAAACAATGCATTAACAATGTTGATAGAGGAGTTATATTAGGAACTTGCCGTTTTTGTAGAACAACCTTCCGTCTGCGTAGATTTCTCCGTCCTTTTTCATGTCCTTCAGAATGTCCCAGTGAACCGCTGACTTGTTTAAGCCTCCTGTTTCGGCGATGGGGTTACATCCGAGGGCCACGTGTATTGTTCCGCCCATTTTTTCGTCGAAGAGCATGTCTTTTGTGAACTTTGTTATGGCGTAGTTGGTTCCGATGGCGGTTTCTCCGATGCGGTCCGCTCCTTCGATTTTCAACAGTTGTTGTAACAGCTCGTCTCCTTTAGCGGCTGAGGACTTCACAACTTTGCCGTCTTTGAATGTGAGGGTTATGTCTTCGACTTCTCTGCCGGAGAAGATTCCTGGAAACGTGAATCTTATGGTGCCGTTGGCTGAATTCTCGATGGGTGCTGTGAAAACCTCGCCGTCTGGCATGTTCTTTTCTCCGCTGCAGTTTATCCACCTTCTACCCCTAACGTTGAAGGTTAGGTCCGTGTCTTCGCCTATCACATGAATCTCATCTGTTTGGTTCAGGAAATCGCAGATTTTCTCTTGCTGCTGATGAACTTTCTTCCATTCTGCGATTGGGTCTTCCTTGTCAACAAAACAGCTGCTGTAAACAAAGTCTTCGTATTCAGAAAGCGACATCGAAGCTTCTTGTGCTTGAGCAGTTATCGGATAAGGCAAAGCCGTCCACTTGAGTTTTCCTTCGGCAACGCGTCTAAGAAAGATTTCCATAAGCTCTCTTCTGGAAGCTGTATGCATCCTTATTCTCTCGGGGTCTATGTTTGTCAATCTCTTGGGGTTTGGTTCGCAGAATATTTCTATTGACACTTCCACGTTTTCGATTAGAAACTTTTGGAGGGGTGAAACAAATTTTAGTTGGTGTTCCTTTGCGTGTTTGAAAAAGGTGTACTGAACATCAAGGCGTGGCATGATTAGTGGGTATGCATCGCTCAACAAGCATTCCTTGTATATCTCGTTGATTAAGAGGAAGGCTAATTCGCTCCCTTGTATAAGCACCTTTTCTTCACGTTTCACGTCAACACTGTAATGGACACAAAGTTTTGCAAGCTTCTCGATTCTCCCGTCAACCATCAAATCCACCACTTGAAAAGAATACTAGAAAATGTGAACACATCATAAAAGCTTGTTGGTGGATATACGCCTATAAATAGGGCAGTATAGGAGAGCCCTATGATGCCTAAAGTATTTTGCAAGTTCTAACGCTGCTTTTCAATTTTGACCGGATATTGAGCAATAAAGATGCTGCTGTAAGCTGTATTAAAATAACGTAAACTAAAACAAAGATGAAGGGCAGCTTTGACTCCATCAGTAAACCGTATACTGCGCCGCTGACGAGGAAGCCGACGCCGTAGGCTGTGTTAAAAATGCCGTAGGCTGTGCCCCTTGAAGAAATTGGTGTCAGTTCTGAAACCGCCGCGCGATAAATCGACTCTTGCATCCCAAGCACCAAGCCAAAAACCACCGCTGCAGCGATAAGTGTTGACAGCTCAGCACCAGCCACGGTGAGCAAGGGCGGAAAAAGGGAAAGCAGGAACGGCGTGACTAAAATTCCTATCCCAAACTTGTCGTAGGCGTACCCTGCGATTAAAGCAACAGGCGCGTTTACAGCCTGAATGAGCAAGTAGATGAGGGGCACAATCCATTCAAGCCCTATTGGCTCGAGGAGACCTCTGGCTTTGAAGAGTATAAGCGTGTAGGGTATGAGACCAACAGTATTCAACAGCACAGCAAAGGTGTAGACATAAAAGGGTTTTGCCAGTTTTTCCCTTTTCCCTTCAATCTTCGACGGTTCTGTGAAAACTGTTTTCGGGCCTATCCTCTTATAGGTGTAGACCAAAACCATCAAAAGCGCCAGAAACGGAAGGAAAAGAAAGCTGAAAGCAATATTGTAACTGTTTGTCAAGAACATTAAGACAGCCACCAACGAAGGCCCAACAATGGCGCCTATCTGGTCCAAGAGCTCGTGAATACCAAAGGCCTTTCCAGCTCCTATGTCCTTGCTCATAATGGACAACACCGTGTCTCGGGATGGAGACCTGAAAGCCTTCCCAAGCCTTTCAAGCAAAACGAGGATTATGGCTGCGCCCAAACCCATAGGAAGCCCCAGAAACGGAATTGAAACTATTAAACCGTAGCCCAAGAATATGAACAACCAGTAGGCACGGGTTGTGTCAGCCAAGAATCCGCTGACGAGTCTCATGGCATTGCCTAAAAACTCGCCAAACCCGCCGACAAAACCAACAATTATTTCTGTGGCGCCTAGAAGCCCAAGATAGCTCGGGACTATACCCCTAGAGCCTTCATAAACGATGTCGCCCATTAGGCTTACGATTCCAAGAAGAAGAATGCCAAAATAGGCATTTTTACGGCTCTCCGAACTCGCTTCTTGGCGCACTTTTTCACCGCCGATTGGGTTTTCTCAATCGTTTCGCTATTATTTCCCTTGCTTGGAGAATCGTGCTATTGCCTTTTCATGTTTTTCTAAGGATTTTCCAAAGGCTTCTGATGCGTCTCTTTCAAGCCAGTTTAGATAGGCTAAGCTCACCACAATTATGTCTGCTATGTCCACTTCTATGTCTCTGCCGAGCCTTCCTTCTCCAACGTATTTTTCTGCAACCTGTCCCACCTGT
>Ga0315308_1001244_pt1 | contig 14639 bp, 13 predicted proteins | sample TDP3_MG_FD_203078 | JGI IMG/M metagenome (GOLD analysis project Ga0315308, IMG submission 203078) | Freshwater sediment microbial communities from Lake Towuti, South Sulawesi, Indonesia - TDP3 | ecosystem: Environmental > Aquatic > Freshwater > Lake > Sediment | place: Indonesia: South Sulawesi... | reverse complement strand
AGGCTCTAAATTTATTATTATTAAATCTATAAATATTATCTAATTATTCTAAATATTCTAAATACCTGAGAACAACTCCATACTAGCAGTAACAAGCCGACGCGAAATCATTAATTCTCTAACTAAATAAAAAAGTGAGACTCTTTGCTTGAGCTTCTGAGGATCTTGATTTGCTTTAGAGGAAATCAACCTTCAACGTCTGCAAATGTTAGCAGATGAACTTTCAAGGGTTGCTTGACGACGTCTGACACGCGGGCAGCAACCAAGAATTTAACGTTCTTTTCGTTGGCTATGTCAACCAGTCTCTGCGTTATGACGCCGTCGAACACAACAGTGTCCACGCCCTCGGTCTGCTGAAGCTTCTCCGCTAAGCCGCTCACTGGCAAGCGTTCAATTTGCTCCATTTTTTCGTTGAACAAAACCGCTTCTAACGTGCCTTCCAGCTCCTTTCTCGCTTCGACAATCTGTTTGGGCACAAGGATTTTTCGGCGTTCTCGCACTTTCTTTGCCTTGAACTCTTCAATTGGAACCTTATGCTGAAGAGCGGCGAAAATTTCTCTGGAGGGCAATTCTTCGACTTCTTTGCCAGGGGGCGCTCTTGCAAGGTATTTGACGTCTGTTACCTGCAGTAGTTCTTTGAGGATGAGGTCGCCGCCTCGGTCGCCGTCGAGCAGCGCTGTGCATTCCTTCTCCTTCGACAATCGTATGATGGTCTCAGGAACCTTGGCGCCCTCTAAAGCGACAACATTTGTGATTCCGCAGCGTAGCAGGTTGATTACGTCGGCTCTACCCTCCACTATGATAATTTCTTTGGCGCTCTCAATGTTTGGACCCGCCGACAACTCGTCTGGTCCGTATTTCTCCACTTCTGGAACTCTGAGTGTTTCTGAAACCTCTCGGAAAACCTGTTCTGTGCTGGGCATGGATTCGATTGTCCACTCGTGGAGAATTGTCTTAGCTCGGTCAATTATGACTCTGCGTCTCGCGTCTCGTATGTCTTCGAGTTTTTCAAGCGTAACTTTGGCTTCGCATGGTCCAACGCGGTTAATGCTCTCTATACTGGCTGCGATGATAGCGGTGGAAACACGATCCAAACTTGTAGGAATCGTAATGGTTCCAGTTGTCTTGTCCTGCTTGGACTGCAACTCGATTTCGATTCTTCCAATTCGACCCGACTTCTGAAGTTCTCGCAGGTCGAGTTCTGTTCCGAACAAGCCTTCGGTTTGTCCGAAAACTGCGCCTATTACGTCGGGTTTTTCCACCACGCCTTCAACTTCGAATTTGGCGCGGATTACATACTTTACGGTAACCGTTTGTGATGATCCCATTAGCATGCACCTCCGATTATATGTTATATACGGGATGAACCCCATAACGGTGTGAACTTGAATAAGTTCCGAACCCTTCTACTACTGACTCCAGACTATTATACTTTGCTAATTCCCAATTCTCTTCTTGAGTGTTTCCAAGTAAGAAGGTAAGCCTTCGATGTCTTTCAAGTCGCGTCCAACCAAGCCATAAAGCTCGTTCCAAAAGTTAAGGTTAGGCTTAATCCTTGTTTTTTCTAAGTGTTGTTTGAGGCGATGTGTCCATTCGACTCCTCTCCTGTCGAAATCAAGCAGAAGAATAACCTCACGAACTCTTAGCCGCTCAATTTCAGTGAGTATATCGAGAAAGGATTTGCCCGATGTCTTTGAAGAAACAATGTTTCCCTCAACATTCAATTGATGCAGCGCGCTAACATCCTTCTGTCCTTCAACCACAACAGGTATGCCCTTGGCTGCCTCAGCTGCAAGTTTTTCTAAAAGTTTCGAAAGCCTTTCAGCCTTTCTCTGCAAGCCCGTCGACAAAATTGTTTACCTTGTGACTTCTATTTGCTTCATTTGTTCAAGATTTCTCGGGTGCTTTCTGAAGTATTCTCTAACGGGGCTGAGAATCTCTATAAGAGCGTCGGCTACGCCCTCCTTTAAATCGAGAGGGTGAACCTTTCCTTTTACGTAGGCTTTTTCAAGTTCCACGTAACTGTCGAAGGTTTCTCGCCCCCCATACTTGGGCGCGCGTGGAATTGTAAGACTTGCGATTTCTACGAATATTATTAGTTTGGCTATTTCCATCACAGGGTTTCCTTCCGCCTGCTTTGGAGGACAAAACGCTGCTCTAATCTTTGTTTTGATGTCTTCGGGTGAGTCATGCATAAATATGCAGCCTTCAGGCACACTTTTGGACATTTTTGACCCTATCCGTAGGTTTACTTCAGCGTTTTCGTCGAACTGTTTCTCACTCTTTTTTAAGCCTTGCAGTCCAACCAAGAGGGGTGTGTGAACGCAAACTGGTTTTCTCCAGCCAAGTTTTTCTGCGGCGTCTCTTGCCAGCATGTGGGCTTTGCGCTGGTCAATGCTTGCGCATGCCGCCTGAAGCCTCATTTGGAAGATGTCCGCCGCTTGCATGCACGGGTAGTAAACCCACGCTGTCTCCATGTCTGTTAAACTTGTTTCCCGACCCATAATGGGCAATGCGCGCCAAGTTCTTTGGAGAGAAGCGCTCTTAGCAATTCGAATGACTTTCTCCCAATATTCTATGTCTTTGGCTAAGTCTGCAGCCCAAACATAACGTACGCTTTCGGGTCTAATTCCGTAACCCGTGAAACAGTCTTTGAAGTATTCTCCACAGACCCTGATGTTTTTCATGTCACCGCCTAATTTGTTGTTTATCCACGAGTGCCAGTCAGCAAGAAAGATTGTGAAATCGAAGCCTGCGTTAACCATATCCTTTATTTTTGAGCCACATACTATGCCTATCCCAATGTGCATGAGACCGCTTGACTCAAAACCCCAATACGCCCGTGGCTTTGTCTGGGTTTCAAGCATATCCCTCATTTCGTCTGAAGTAATTATTTCCTCCGTGTTTCGGGTGACTAAGTCAAGGCGTTTTTCTAGGTCCAATCATAAGACCTCTTCTAATGAATGAATATTTCACAACTTAAATATTCTCTAGAAAACTCATCCAATAGATAGACTGACAACCGAAGCGGCTTCGGCTGCTACATCTGCAACGTCCAGTAGAACCAATCCTGCTGCAACAGCGATAATGTTGTTTCTTGATTCAGATGGCAATTGACTCATTTTTAGTTCATATTCACCACGAGAAAAAGCTCCCTTTCGTTTCCAATTCATCCAGACGACTTCTACATTTTTAGCATCATAGAAAACGTAACCTGAAGCGCGCAATTTTTCTACTCTTAACCATTGTGTATCTGATTCGCTATATAACGTAAGAGGATATTTTTCGGCTTTCGGGATTGAATGACAAATTTGATTTCCGCTCTCGTCCATCAGTTGATACCATTTGCGTAGAAGACCATGTCGAATTAGCTTTTGCCTCGTCTTGTAGGGTAAGAACTCAATTTGCACGTTTCTTCGATGGCTAATTTCACCTTTCAGAGCAGAGCTTTCGGCTTTTGCTACTAACAACTTATTTTCGTCGAATATTTCAGCTTTCCATTTCAAGAGTCCTGCACGCATTAAGATTGTGTATTTGCTCTCTGTTGCGCCCATTTTGGTGCTTGTTCCGTTAGGTTTGTTTTCGCGGGCGTTGTTTCCCGAGTAACTAACACTCAACTTCATTGTTGGAGCTAAGGCGCTCCTCTCTGCGGAGCTCTCTCTGACGCGGGAATTTCAAGACGCCCGCGTCCACCGTGTCTCATGTCTGGGTAAACCCTTCTTCACGAGCAAGGATAGTCTAATAGATCTATCCGCTTCGGTTGGGTCCGTCTGCATGAGCCCTCAGATGGAGGTTTCGGTGGAATAGCTCACAAAATGGTCATCGCTAAAGACTATTCAATGGAACGCATAGAGATAAGACTTTCTTGAAATATTACTTATCTAAAGGTTGACATTTGGGGCAAACGAAGCTACTTGTTGAACCCGTCTTGATTTTTTGTATGGTTGTTTGGCAGGTGGGGCAAGGCTTGCCTGGTTTGTAGGCGATTTTGAACTGGTTGGCGCCGTAGCCGCCTTTGTTGCCGTAGAAATCTTTCTCGTAGGCAAGTCCTCTTAGTCTGATACTTTCGTTTAGTACAGATTTAACAGACTTATGGAGAACCTCAACTTCCTTGTCTGTCAATGACGAGATTCTTCGTTGTGGATGAATCTTAGCGTTGAAAAGCATGTCTTGAATGTAAACGTTGCCAATCCCCGCTATATTCTTCTGGTCAAGCAAGAAGGTTTTAATGCTGCCTCCTTTCTTGTTGAGTAGCTGTTTGAAATAATCTAACGTAAACTTCATGTTCAGCGGGTTGACACCCAAGTTTGCGGTTAATTTATGTTCGTCAAGCTTGCTTGCAAACATGAGGTGTAAATAGCAGAACCACCAGACACGGATGGTGAAGCCTGTTTGGTCGTCTAAAAGGAATTTTATCTGATATTTTTCAGGCAGCTTGTCACTTGGTTTGAAGTGAATGATGTCGGCGCCCATGCCTGGATTGAACAGAAGAACGTGGTCTGAGCCTAGTTTGATGAAAAGCCACTTGCCCTTACTTTCAACCGACTTGACAGTTTTGCCAACAACATTCTTCTTGAATTGTTCATAAGGCATGTTCAAGCATTTTGGGTTAGCCACATCAACTTGCAAAACCCGCTTGCCCACAATCTCCTTTGTCATCTGCTGGGCTAGAACCGTCAACTCGGGCAGTTCCATGCTCGCACCTCTACAGTCTTATTTTTTTCTTATTCTTTTAATTTCAAAAACAACAGGGTTTTCTGGGTCTGGACAAGCATTGCGAATGACGTCTTTGTTTTTTGCCCAAGGAAACTCAGCACCGTATCGCATGGCATAGACTTTTGGAAGCATAGTCATCAAAGCGCTGAAGCACACGTTGCCCTTAATTTTTTTCCCGTCGAAAAGGATTTTGTCGCCCGCTTTGTAGCCGAACGCACATTTTCTCTTAACGTCTTTCACGGTCACTTCTATATCAAACGGCATTTTTCCTTGTTCCACCTTAGCTTGCATGTTGCTTTGAACTGGTTAAAGGATTTTTTGGAGGACAATTCAGCTAAAAGAGCATTTCCAAGTCTATTTCGAAGGCGCTTGTTGGGTTCTCCAGTTCAAAGTTGTTTAACACTTCGGGGTGTATCTCACCTAATACGGCTATCTCCATACCTTTTAGAATAATGGCTGCCGTTCTGCCCTCTAAGAAACTAAGATGTCGAGTTGGTTTAATTTCCCACCGCTTCAACCCCATATTTTGCAACAAGGCTTCGACACAAGACTTAATTTCTGTGAAGTTTGCGGCTGAATGCGACGAAACCCCTGCCACGTGTAGTCGTCTTTCGCAGCGAGTCTCTACCTTCTGATTTATTTTTCCAACATCTGAGACTTCGAATAAACGCTGGGGAAAGCTCTCGTGTTTGTTGTCCATTAGGTTCTTCATCAGGCAAGGAAGAAGACTTTCACGCAAAACAGTGTATTCAGCGGAGACAGGATTTGCCAATTTAATCAAGCTGTGGGCGTTTAGACGCATCTTTTCATAATGAAAAACCTCGTTTATCAAGGTGAAGTTCATGACTTCTGTGAAGCCCAACCCCAACATAATCTGACGCACAACGTTTACGGTTCTGTGTGCTGGATGTTGCTCTCCCATAGTCAGAGTTTTAGGAATAGTTGGCTTGAGCTTATAAAACCCGTAGCCGATGGCAACTTCCTCAACCAAGTCCACTTCGTGTAACACATCGATTCGATAGGCAGGAACTGCCGCTTCCACAACACCTTTTTCAACCGCATTTGCGTCTAACCTACACTTTCTTAGGCTTTCAACAACTTGAGCTTCAGAGAGCTTGAGCCCCAACAACTTGTTCGCATAGTTTACTCGGAGTCTCATTTTTTGAGGCGTCAAGTCAGGCGAAGCAACCGTGCGGTCGGGGTATTTTACACTCACTTTTTCTATGGTGCCGCCCATGACTCCTAACGCTGTAGTTAAGATGTTTAGACTCCTCTCAACAGCCGCATAGTCGGTTCCTGTCACATCTAAAAACAGGTTGGCTGTTTGGCTTGTGACACGAGTCAACTCACCGTTGATTATGGGCGGCATTGAGAGAACCTTCCCTTCTTTATCGATCAGCAGCGGATACTTAGGAGCCCAATCGATCAGATGCCTGAAAGCCATGCCTTTATCGTGCTTCTCCAAAATTTCTCTCAAACTCATCTCTTCAGTCCTATCTAATGGAACAAACCTTGCTTTTTCGGGTTCAACAGCCGTGAACGTGAATGGTGGCTCTACAACGTCCATGTTGTGCACTCCAATCGATGCCTTCTTACGGTTTCTCCCGATTCCCCAGTGTAAGTCTTCCTGCATCTCCATCAGGTCAACAATTGCCTCTTCGTCGAGCTTTATGTTGCGCACCACCCCAGCCAGCATGAAAGGTCTGATTTTTGAAACAGCCCTGCTGATTTTTAGGAGAGTTTTTCCATCTTTGATCTCGAATTTTGGCAGTCCAGTTTCCCATCCCATCAGCCCTAGGAAGGCTCGGGCAACCCCAGCGTAACTGCAGAAATCTACACGGTTGGGATTGAACTCAACTTTGAGATAATCTGAGCCTATTTCTTCTATGTCGAAGCCTAGCCAAGGCAGCCACTTAGCCATGTCCTCAACTGTGAGTTGGCGTCCAACAAACCTGCTGAATCGCTCTTTTTGCAACGTGATTACTGGCATACGGCTGTTCTCCTAATCCAGCTTAAACGGTTGCCATACAACAAACGTATGTCGTCTAAACCCAGTTCAAGCATAGCCAAACGTTCTAAGCCGCCTCCCCAAGCCAAAACAGGATACTTAATGCCCATTGGCGCCAACACTTCGGGTCTGAACATGCCCATTCCGCAGAGTTCTATCCAACGCTTGAGTTTTGGAACATAAACAGTTGCTTCAGCTGACGGTTCCGTGTAAGGGAAGTAGCAAGGCCAGAACTTCACTTTTTTCAACCCGAACCTCCCGTAAAATGTCTTTAGAGTGCCCATGAGGTCGCGCAGAGTCACGCTTTTGTCGACGACTATGCCCTCTATCTGATGGAATTCCGCTGTGTGCTGGAAGGTGACCTGTTCGTTTCGGTAAACTCTGTCCACCGAGAAGACTTTGATAGGCGGCTTTTTGTGCTTAGAAAGATATTTGATGGTCTCAGCGGTTGTGTGTGTCCGCATGACCAGTCTCTTGGCTTCTTCTGGGCTCCACTTGTAACCCCAACCCTTCGAGCCCGTGGTCCAACCGTTTTCATGGGTTTTGGCGACTGCTTCAACCACGTTCTTCTTTGGCAACCCGCCAGCCTTCGGATTTGCCAAATAGAAGGTGTCCATCATTTCCCGTGCTGGATGATCTTGCGGTTGGAACAAAGCATCGAAGTTCCAGAAAGCGGTTTCGACTAGAGGTCCACGAATCTCAATGAAGCCCATTTCTAAGAAGATTTCTCGAGCTCGCTGAATGACTTGTTGCAACGGATGAATCTTAGCTGGGTAGAATTCTGGTCCCGCAATTGTAACGTCGAACCTTCTGAGTTTTGTTTCTCGCCACTTTCCGCTCACAATCAGTTCGGGTGTGAGTTGACTTACTTCTGAAATGATTTCTAGTCCTTTCTCAACTAGTTGCCAGCCTGCGTCGGTAAGTTCGAGTTCTCGCAGAGTTTTTTCGGTGACTTCAAGGAGTTGTCGATTTTTCAAGATTGAAACAGCGTCTCGCATCTCTCTGTCTAATTCCTCGATGGTTAAGGATTCTTTCTCCCTAAGTAAAGACAAGAGTTTTTCATCTGCACCTAGTGGAAGCGTCTTCTTTTCTGTTTTTAAGGTGCGTTTCTTTTCTAGGGTCGCCCAGCCTTTGCGGTGCAGCCATCCTAGAGCAATGGGGATGAACTTCTTTTCTAGGGCAGCCTTCTCGATTGATTTCTCAATTTGGGCTTCTCCCCCAAAATCGATAAGAGCTTTGATTAGGCGGCGTTCTGGTAATCCTATTTTAGCATGTTGTTTTCCCTCTTCGTTTAATTCTATAACCTTCTGTTTTTCTTCGTGAACATCCACTAGGTTCTTTTCTGCGAGGGTCAATGCTGCTCTCATGACTGCTGCGTGGGCTAAGCCACTAGCTTCTATTATTTGTGCAACTTTCGCTCTTCCGTTAAGCTTTTGTAAGGCTTGAAGGGTTTTTTGTTCGTTTTCTCTCAGCTCAACCATTCTTTTTTTCTCTCCGAAATCTAAGTTCAATGACTCTGACTGTCAATAGTTGATAATGCAGTATAGTGATGCAGCTACCTCGTATAGAAGTTTCTACGGTTTTGAGATGCCCAAGCCTAAACAACGGCGAATTCATAAGCCCGATTATGGAAATTGGCAGGGCATCACTTTCACCATCGCAGATGGATACACAAAGTGGTTATTTATGCTTTACGTCGGCTAGATAACTATTCAACTTGTAAGATTTCTTTTGCCTTTTCGACGTATTTTCTTCTCTTTCTCTGGTGCTCTTTCACAAAGTCCGTCACGATTTTTATGAGGCGTTGTTTGTCTTCGCCGCAGAGGATTTTGCCACCCTTGCACTCGTAACTGTAGAGTTTCGCCACGTCATCGTCACGTTCAAAGAAGTGAAACAGATACAAGTCGTATATGGGACAGACATCTGGGTTGGCGCCTAAGCGGCGCTGCTCCTCAGCCGTGGGACGCCCGCCAGTGAAAGCGTTTGAAATCTTTCTGGCTATGACCTCTGGTTTTTCTTCCAGCGTGAAATAACTCATTGGGTCACGTTTGCTCATTTTAGGCGAACCGTCCAACGCCTTGATAAGTTTGTGATAGGTGGATGAAGGCGGCACAAAATTGTATCTTCGGCGAAACTTGAAGGCAAGGTCTCTTGTCAGGCGCAAGTGCGGGTCTTGGTCAATGCCCACTGGAACAACCGTGGGTTTTGGTCCGCCAAAGTTTTTCAGTTGTGGCAAGAGAATGTCGCCAGCCTGTATGAGCGCCGAGAGGTACAAGCCCATGTGGCGTTCTCCGTAAATCGCCTTCATAGTAGCCAATGTCACACCTCTTCCGAACGTTATGGCTAAGTCTTTGACCCGTTGCTCCTTCGACTGTTGGTAAATGTAGCCTTTCTCAGGGTCAAACCCAAGCGCAAGCAAGTCAGCAACGTTGCCCACAGCGTATTTTTGGCTGCGCTCAAATGGTATGCGGTTGTCTTCGTAGGCTTCCACATCGGCGATGCAGTAGAAAGCCGTGCCACCATGCTGCTGAAAATAGATAACCTCCAGAGCCGTCTGCAGAGTACCCAAGTGAAACTCGCCTGTGGGTTTAATGCCGCTCATAACAGCATACTCATCATCGTTCTTCATGGCGTGCAAGACACGGTCAAAGTCTCTGTGTCCGAAGATTACTCCCCTCCTCATGGCTACACTTGGGTCGGGCATTTCGGGCAACAGTGGTTTGAACGGTTGAATTCCGAACTCCTCGTAAAGGCGTTCGTAGTCTTCGATCACGGTTGTTCCAAACGGGTCTAATCTTGTTTTGCTATGGGAATCCGTTGACATTTTTCAGCGCTTCCTCTTCACAACTTGAACTTGAATGTGCAGAATGAGTTGAAAAACCTATTCGTGGTTTCGAAACAATTTCGATAGCGACTGCTAAAAAAACCTTGGAATTAATGGGTTTGGTTAACGCCAGTCCAGCGCAGTCACCAAACAAATAGCGGGTCAAAGTCTTACTTAAGGGTTGTTCACGACAAATCTTAATACATTTGCTCTTCAAATCACCACAGCGCCGGAGGCGAGCTTGTTGGTGACCAAGAAAGTTGCGGTTGACTCGGAACTGGTTTATCGACTGCTGCATCCAAGGCACACTGTTTTGGTCAGTTGTAGAGATAAAAATGGCAAGGCAAACATCATCACATTGGCTTGGACTATGCCCACTTCAATCAAACCGCCCTTGATTGTTATGAGCATTGCGCCTAGACGCCACTCACATCGAATGATAAAGGAAACAGGCGAGTTTGTTGTTAACGTTCCTACAATGAAAATCGTTCGGCAGACATTGTTCTGCGGCAGAATTTCTGGTAAAGAGTGCGACAAGTTCAAGGAGGCACCTTTAACCGCAATGCGTGCCAAAAAAGTTCGAGCACCCATCATTAAAGAATGCGTTGCGCATCTTGAATGCAAGCTTGTCCAAACGATAAAAACTGGAGACCACACACTCTTCGTCGGTGAAGTTGTCGCGGCTTACGCCAAGAAAGGAGTTTTCATCAAGACTTTCAATGTCGAAAAAGTTAAGCCCGTCTTTCATATGGGCGGCGACAGCTTCGTAACAGTCCATCCTAAAGTTGTCACACCACGACGCCCACGACCAAAAAAGAAGCAATGAAGAGTGCAAGTTTTTTAACCCCCTTGCCCATCTAGAGGATTTCGTGCTGGTGAACGGTGACGCTTTCTGAAGAAGTTCTGCAGAAGTATCAACGTGCAGGAGAAATCGCAGCTGAAGTTCGAGAGTACATTAGGCGCTCGGTTTCGGAAGGAATGCCAATAATAGACGTCTGTGAGAAGACTGAGTCTCTGATACGGGAGAAGGGTGGAAAACCCGCTTTTCCCTGCAACGTGTCTATCAATGAAGTTGCCGCTCATTACACATCGCCTCCAGAAGACAAGCGAACGATTCCCCCAAATTCTGTTGTAAAAGTAGACATAGGCGTGCACATCGACGGCTATATTGCAGACACTGCGGTCACTGTCTGTTTCAACACTGAATACGACATTCTGGTGCATACAGCTCAAGAGGCGCTTGAAACAGGGATTAAGACGATTCGCCCAGGATTACCTATTTCCAGGTTCGGGTCAATCATCGAGAAAACCATTGAAACCCGAGGGTTCAAACCCATTTCAAATTTGACTGGGCATCAGCTTGGACGCTACTTGGTGCACACTGGAAAGTCTCTGCCCAACATTTCGCATCTTTCTGTGGCGAAAGTGTATGTCGGAGAAATTTACGCCATCGAACCCTTCGTAACAGTCCCCAAAGCTGCATGTAGAATTGAGTACAGTCGGGAAGCATACATTTTCCGTTTTTTGAAACACAAATCTTTCAAGAACGAATATGCGAGGCAACTTCTTGACTACATTTTCAAGAATTTTCAAACTCTGCCCTTTACCGAACGTTGGCTTCAGAAAATTGTGCCCTCAGACCGCTACAAGGCGGCGTTCACTGAACTCTTGTCCTCAAAAGCGTTGATGTCCTACCCTGTCTTTGTTGAGGCAAGCGGCAAGCCTGTGGCTCAAGCCGAGCATACAGTGCTTGTGACAAAAGATGGTTGTCAAGTGTTAACGTGAACTAACCTTAGCCTGCTTCTCTGGTTTTTTCTTTCTCTTTAACCTCACGGAAAATGGCGCCGATTGACATGGTTTTTTCGTTGCATTTCGGGCATTGGTCTTCTGTTTGTTTAAAGACGAAGTCGCCACGTTGGAATTCTCGAACGTTCTTGAACCCACACTTTTGGCACTCTACTGTTGTGTTCAGAGGGGAAAGGGGCATGGCTAGTCTAAGCATTCGTTTCCTCGTCTGGAATAGTAGGTAAGTTGATATGGCTAAAGTGGTTACGCCCATGGTCAAGTAAAAGTTTCCAGTTGTAGAATCGTTTTTGATGTAGGCGTCGACTCCTTCGTAGATGGATGCAAGTGACAAGACGAATGTTACCAGTATAATAACGAGCAGGAATGGAGAAACCCTTCTTGCCACAGAAACTGTTCCTTCCATTACTTTTCACCTACTGTCCTATTCCAATGGTGTTGCCTATCCCAGCGATTATGATGAAGTCTCCTTCTTTGGTTCGCTCCCGAATTAAACGCTTGATTCTTTCGATAACGCGGTCTACGGCGTCGGAGATCTCTTTTCGCATGGGAGAAATGACATCTCCTATATCTTCCTTTATTGCGATAGCGTTGACAGGAACCTTGTATTTGAGCGCTGTCTCCTCAACCTTGTACTTGTCAACTTGTGGTCCACCAATGGCGACGCCTAGTCCCTCAGCCACTTCACCTGTTTTTTCTCCCTCGAGTTTTCCGGCGGCGTCTATGACGATGGCTAAGCTTATTTTTCCCTCGCTCTGCTCTATAACTTGTTTTATGGCTTCGCCTGGTTTGCCTACATTTCCACCGGGTCCTTCAGCTTTTAGGACGTAGGCTGTTCGTCCTTCAATGGGCACTGTTGCCACCACGCAGTCTTTCTCAATCTTAGTCTTCTCGTAAGCGTGCATAAGTTTGGCGGCAACCAGGGCGCCAACTCCGTCGCCTATAGGCTGACCTAACTGAACGGCTTTTAGGGCGCCGGCGTGTGCTTCGGCTTCTTTCATGATTAGGGGTAGTATCATTTGAACCTGCATTATGATGTAGAGGCTGAGAGTCTTTTTACCCAGCAGGTAGAAGTGCCGAATTATCTTGTAAATTACGTTCAAGGTGAGTGCGACTTCAAGCGTGAGCTCCAAATTGTTAATCTGAGTTGTGTCTGCCTGAGGCGCCATGAGCTTGACATCGTCTTTGAAACGTGCGTCTGCAACGTCAAGTAAATGCTCTAGTCGCCAGATGATGCCTGCAGGGTCAAGGTCCACGGGTGTTATGGCAAAATACTCGAGAAAACGATCCACTTGCGCAGTGGGGTCCACCTGGGGTTTCCCAACTTCGTTTATGGCGGTTATGGCTGCTTTTCTGGCTTCGTCTCGCATCATTTTAAGTTTAAACAGTGAGCCTTCAACCTCTCTTATCATAATGTACATTTGAATGCGCTGTCCATAGAACATGAAAACTACAAAAATGCCGAGGAAAATTATCTGCATAATCCAGCTTAGAATATTATCTTGTCCAGGAAGTAGTTGCGAAACCTGTTGAATTGTCAGCATGTCTGCATCATCATCTCCATGACAACTGCACTTTCTTGGTAATAAGTCTTGAGGATTTTCCCTCTACATTTCTTTTAGCATTTGAAACATTGGGGCAGCCAGCTTTCCCGAGTTCGCGTGGCCGAAGACCACACTACAATCGGAAACGGAGCGCAGTTTAACTTCCGAGTTCGGAATGGGATCGGGTGGGTCCCACGCCCTATGGCCGGCAACCCCAATATGCACGCATACAATAGGCTCATATAGTTTTCGCTAAAACCCGACAACGGAGAAAAATGGTTATTGTTTTTCGTTTTTCTTAGGTGACTTTAGTGGAGGAAGGCTAATGTTTTATTTGTGATTGGTTTTTTATTTTAAGGTAGGGTTGGTTTGGGTTGTCGGTTGTGAAGGAGGTTTTTGTTGGCAGGGCGAAGGAAATTGAGTCGTTTTTTAAGTTTTTGAAGAGCAAGAATTGTCCTGCCTTTGTTGTGATTGGGGAGCCTGGGATTGGGAAGTCGAGTTTTATGAGAGAGGTGGCTGAGAGGCTTAGGCGTGATGAGAAGTTTGTTGTTGGGTTTCATGAGGTTCCGTTTTCTGGTGGTGTGGCTAATCCGTTTGTGGGCGTGCTTGAAAAACTAGTCGATGATCTTGCAGCTAGGCGTAAGGAACAGGTAAGAAGTACGCTAAAACGTTTTGCGGAAGCTGCGAGGAATGTTGCTATTAAGAAGGGTGATAGGATTGCTCGTGCTTTTGTTAAGGATTTGGTGATTAAGCTTGTTGGGAAGCATGTAGTGGAGGAATTAGAAGATATCAAGAAGGAGTTTGATGAAACCCATACAATTTATTCTCTTTCAGATGAATTTGTTCGGGAGCGTAGGAGTGAGTTTATTTATGATTTTCAGGAGTTTTTTGAAGAGTTGGTTAGGGAGTTTCATGATAGAGAGTTTGTTTTGTTGATTGATCAGTTTGAGCGTGCTCCTATGCTTTCTTGTGATGTGTTTCTGGATTTTGCTAGGGGAAGGCATGAGAATGTTCATGTGGCTGTGGCGTTGAAGGTTGAGGAGAAGGGTTATGAGAGGTTTAATTATGTTAAGCCTCACTTGGAGCAGATGGACGCAGAGATTGTGGAGCTTCAGCCTCTTTCAGTTGGGGAGATTGGAGAGTGGATGCAATGTCTTGGCAAGGAATTTTCGTATCCTGAGTTAAAGAAGATCGAGAAGCTGTCAGCCGTTTTTCCTTTTGCGATTTCGGAATGGTTGGGAACCTCTAAGGAATGTGATTTAGGTGAGTTAGAAGCACGTAAAGGGAAATACTGTGATTTTGTTAGGTCGAGAGTTGATAATGTAAAGGACAAAGAGTGTAGGCTGATGCTTCGAAAGCTTTCGGTGTTGCTTCAGCCGTTATCTGTTGGGGACTATGAGAAATTAGGTGGAATTGAAACAGGGTGTTGCGGTCTTTTTATGAATGAATTGGTTGATAAGCGGATTCTTGATAAATATGGTGATACGTTCTGGTTTAGGCATGAGTTGATTCGCTTCTGTGTCGAGCAAGACCTTACCGAACCTGAGAATAGAAAGTATCATGAGGCTGCTGCACGGTTTTTCCAGCTGAAATTTGATGAAGCGTTGAAGGCGAATGAGAAGGTGGATTTTGATGTTGGGTTGGGATGCGCTTATCATTGGCATCTTGCTGGAAAATATAAGGAATCTCTTGAGCATAACTTGCAATTTGCTAGTTTCTGTTTTGATACTGGTTCGTTTGATGT
>Ga0315308_1001243_pt1 | contig 14644 bp, 12 predicted proteins | sample TDP3_MG_FD_203078 | JGI IMG/M metagenome (GOLD analysis project Ga0315308, IMG submission 203078) | Freshwater sediment microbial communities from Lake Towuti, South Sulawesi, Indonesia - TDP3 | ecosystem: Environmental > Aquatic > Freshwater > Lake > Sediment | place: Indonesia: South Sulawesi... | reverse complement strand
GCTGTCTGCGAGCTGCTTCAAGTCTTCGTCGCTCATCCACTCGGTTCTGAGATATTGGCAGATTCTCTTGTCGCCTAATCCCAGTCTCCGCGCCTCCTCAACCGCATGACGATAGGCCTCAACTTCAGTCGGCCTATCAACGTAACTGTAACTACTCTCAAATAGGTCCTTTCCCTCCATGAACTGCTTCACGTGAACAAGCTCATGAATCACGTCCAAATAAATGTCAACAATGTCACCGTCCTTCAAATAGTGGGCACTGACTAGTAAATGACCATCTATGTCGCTGACTCCCATGTAACCCCTCCTCAAACTATGAAACTCCACCCTAAGGTTACGAAGCACATCCTCGGTTCTCTCGCCAAAAATCCGTCTAACTGCCTCAACATTCTCAAAACCCTGAAAATAATCAGTAAATGGATACGTCTGTACTTTTGCAGTCCGCACGATCTTGACCTTCAACTCTGGACCCATCGACGTTGAACATCCTTGTGACCTATGCTTAAGCAACATAAATCAATAGGTTCGTATAAGTCTTACAAAACAAATAAACATGGTTCCGTCTTGGTCTGCTTATGTTCCATGTTAAGAACATGACTGCTGAAGACATCGGGTTCGCCGTTTGGATAACGGAAACGATGAGCTGGAAGCTTGCAGAAGAAGACTTCGAGTTCATGATGAAGCTTGAGCCGCACGGATGCTTCGTCCTATTTCATAACTCAGAAAGAATTGGCATAGTGACCACCGTCAGCTTCGGCAACATGGGCTGGCTGGGAAATCTGATAGTCGCTGAAAGCCACCGGAAAAAAGGAGCAGGCACTCTGCTGGCGAGACACGTAATTGAATACTTAACAAGCAAAAACGTAGAAACAATTGGCTTGTACGCGTACATTGACAAAATCCCTTTCTACAGGAGGCTGGGCTTCGAATACGAATCAGAGTTCACAGTTTTAAGGGGAAGAGGCTCTTCTTCACCAACTACTTCAGATTTTAGGGAGGCCAGAGAAAGGGATATAAGAAACATTGTTAACATCGACAAAGCTTGCTTTGGTGGGTCTCGGAGAAAGCTACTGGAACCTATTTTGCTAAACCAAAACAACTTGTGTTATTTTGCCATTGAAGAGAGAAAAATTGTGGGTTACGTGGTGGCCAAAGTGTATGAGGATATGGCAGAGCTAGGGCCGCTAGTGTGCAGAAAGGGACGAAGCGACATCGCTATCGAACTCTTAAAGGCCAACCTTAACAGGCTGAAGAAACTCGAGGTCTCCATGTGCGTGCCAAAAAAAGAATCCGCAATTCTCAACATGTTAATAAAGTCGGGATTCAAAGAAAACTTTCGCGTGGCAAGGATGTTCTATAAGCCCCAAACTGTTAAAGACTGTATCTACATAGCTGAATCTTTAGAGAGAGGGTGAAATCCATCTGTCCTTGGACTTAGCCTATACAATCGTCAAAGACTTCCTCCAAAATTCATGGATGTCCGTCGAAACCATCGTAAAAGAGTTGGCCAACTTCAAACAAGCCCAAGAAATGAAGACTCGAATTTTCCACTTCAGGAATGAAAAAGGCAATGAATCTACAGCAGACAGTCGACATTTCTTTCTAAGGGCATCTGTAGAGTACTCAAACCCACAAGTGACGTTAGAGGAGCTTCAGGGAATCATAGCTGCCCGCCTGCTCGAGGTCTGCGGAACCCACTGTTACAACTACGGAATGCAAGAGATGGATAAAAAAGACATTGATGAAATATGCGAAATGTTGAAAAAACCTCCACAAGGTGTAGCCATCTCCTTCCTCCTTAACACAGACGATGTCGAGCCAGACAGGTACTCAGCGAATCCTCTAAGAGAGTCAATAGTGAACAGTGGACAGAGCGCTTTTCCATCGGCATCAGTCAAGACAAACGAACTGAAGATAGACCATAACTTTACGAGCAAGTACGAGGGTGTGCTCATCTCTAAAGACGACGTCGATCTAATAACTCACCAACTTCAGACCTCTAACAACAGCTACGTTGACATGGTAGACGCAGTGAAATATGAACAGCTGGAAAACGCGTCAGAATCCCTTGGAATCAACCTCTGCATCAACTCAATACGTATGCCGCTTGCCATTCTCGAAAAAGAAACAAGTGATGGTCTACTTCACTACATAATAAGCCAGGTACACACCGACTTCGACTCGATTGAGCATGCCTACAACTGCATGGGCAGAAGCGTTCGGAGCCGAACCACGCTTCTAACAATCCCACATTCCGAGAAAGGCTATGGCTCCAAACGCGCAGCGAGAGGAAAAATATACTTCGACGGGAAGAAATTGAAGGAGGTTCACGTTAATTACAGAACAACACTGCTCTATTCAAATGACATCGACGAGGCTGACATCAGCGTTGCCAAAGCGGACGACAGCTTTACAGTTGATGGAAATAGACTTGTGAACTACAATTTTAGAGACACTCCTTCTTCACCACAATTCTCTATGTACTCTTTGGCGTCTCCTGAAAACGCTGCTGTATGGCATGGGATTGGAGTGTACGGGGCCCCTAGCTTGTTGAAGAGCAACACAGCAGTCCGTCTAGCCTGCGTTAAAGGTTCACTGATTCGAAATCTAATGGAAGAATATAGGGTGAGCCCGAGTGTTCCTCTGAATTTCAACCTAGTGCCGAAAAACATGTGGGGTCACCCGATACATCGGAACATAGACGCAAGCATAGGTTGTGTTGACAACTTGAAGGACCTAGCCAACATGGGCATGCGAGTAGAATACCTACCAACTTCATAAAAGGTTGATTTCCTTGTTCTTTAAGCAAATCAAACATTGGGGTGATAACTTCTCTTACATCGTCGCAGACGACTTAACCAAGGAAACCGCTGTTGTTGACCCGAGTTTTAACGCAGATGCGATAATTAGCATGGTGAAAGACCGAAAATTGAACGTAAGATACATTATCAACACACACAATCACACAGACCACACTGCGGGAAACAAAGACATCAAATCAACATTCAGCGCGAAAGTTGTTGCCCACAAGCTGGCCAAGATCGTCAAGGATATTGGTGTTGTCGATGCGGACGCTTTAAGGTTGGGCAGGTTAATCATTAAGGTCATTCATACACCGGGTCACAGCCCCGATGGCATCTGTCTCCTTGTTGACAACAAACTGTTAACGGGTGACACTCTCTTCGTTGGAGAGTGCGGCAGAACAGACTTGTCAGGTGGAAGTTCCGAAGATATGTATCATAGCCTTTTTGATAAGTTGATGAAGCTTGATGATAGCGTCGAGGTTTATCCGGGTCACGACTATGGATCAAGGCCTCATTCCACAATCGGTGTGGAGAGGAGAACAAACTATACGCTGGTGAGGCGGACGCTGGATGATTTCATCGAGTTTATGAAGGAGCCTTAAGCGCTCGTAAAAAAGGAATTAATTAACAGGAAATAGTCTAGTTTCAATTGCAAAAAAGCATCATTTATTCTTTAGCTTTTCAGTCTCTGGGGAGTTTGTAGCAGAGCGGTTATTGCTGTGGCTTGTGCTGAAATAACGAATAATAGTGTCACGGTGAAGGATGCATTGAAGTCAATAAGTAAGCCATAGACTCCGCCGCTTATCAAGAAGCCGAGACCGAGGGCTGTGCTGAAGATTCCATAGGCTGTGCCTCTTGAAGAAACGGGCGTGAACTCTGAAACAGCTGCACGATAAATTGACTCTTGCATACCAAGCACAATACCGAAAAATGCAGAGGCAACTACAAGCATTAATAGTCCTGCGTCGCTCATTGCGAACAATGGAGGAAACAATGAGAGGATGAAGGGTAACGTTAAGAATCTTATTCCAAACTTGTCGTACGCGTATCCAGAAAGCAACGCAAAGAACGCGTCTATTCCTTGAATGAGTAGATAAAATAGAGGTACCATCCACTGCAGCTTCTCTGGTTGAAGAATAACCGAGGCTTTAAAAAGGATGAGTCCAACTGGAATGAGCCCAACCGTGTTAATCATAACAGCAAACGTGTATATGTAGAAAGGTTTTCCCAGAGCCTTGCCTTTCATATTCGTGGTTTTTGGCTCTGTAATAGTCTTCGACCCTATTTTTCTGTAGGTATAGACTAAAACAACCACAAGCATCAGGAAGGGCAACAGAAGAAAACTGAAGGTTAACCCATAATTGTCGCTGCTGTAAAACATCAAAATCGCCACAAGAAGCGGTCCAGCAACTGCGCCTACTTGGTCTAAGAGTTCATGGACTCCGAAGGCTTTGCCCGCTCCGACATTTTTGCCTATGACTGATAATACTGTGTCTCGGGCTGGAGTTCGAAAAGCCTTTCCGAGTCTTTCAAGCAGAACGAAGATTATAGCTATTTCCAATATGTTTGCAAATCCTAAGAGCGGGATTGCTGCGATTAAGCCGTAGCCTAAGACTATGAAGAACCAGTAGGCTCGGGTGGTGTCGGCTAAAACTCCGCTGACCAGCCTGAAAGCGTAGCCTAAAAACTCTCCTAATCCGCCGACGAGTCCCACAACAACGGCTGATGCGCCTAGAAACTTAAGGTAGTCGGGCACTAACCCGCGTGAGCCTTCATAGACGGTGTCGCCCATTAAACTTACGATTCCAAGGAGAATGATTCCTGCGTATGCGCTTTTAGAGTTCAGATAACTATGTCTGCTATTAGTTGGTGAACCTTCAGCCATTTATTGCCCACTGCTCAACTCTGGAATTGTGTTTCCGTTTTGTTTTTAAGTGACATCTGCCACATTTAAGCTCTTTACATCTGCTTAAAGAAGTCATTGAGGAATCTCGTAATGGATCAAACCGTTGTTAAAGCCTTGCAAGACATCGTGGGTGCCGAAAACGTTTCAGACGCTAAACCCGTTGTGGAGGCTTATGTGACAAGGGCCATAATGGATGTCAGTTCTGAAGCGCCTGCTGTTGTCGTTCGACCCAAGAGTGTTGAAGAAATCCAACGCCTGCTTCTGCTTGCAAATGAGAAGAAGATTCCAGTTGTGCCTCATTCTGGCGGTTTAAGCGGAGGTGAAGCCACACCCACTTTGGAAGGCGCTGCTCTCTTAGACTTGAGGCGAATGAACAAAATTATTGAAGTGAACACCGACGCCAGATACATGATTGTGGAGCCTGGAGTCACCTCTGCCCAAGCATGGAAGCACATGCAAGACAACTATCCTTATTACCGACCTGGAATTCCCGACGGCGCGCCACCGTCAGCCACAATCGTTGGCGACCACCTCGACAGGGGCTTCCACTTCTTATCTACAAGGTATGGTCCTGCAGCTGACGCGGTGTTGGGTTTGGAAGCTGTTTTACCCACTGGCGAAGTTGTGCGAACTGGCGCTGGAGCGTTGCCAACGTCTAAGTGGTTTTACAGGTGGATGTTCGGCCCCGACCTAACCGGGCTGTTTTTAGGTTCGCAGGGCACGCTTGGCGTTGTTACTAAGATGGCGGTGAAAATCTTTCCCATGTCTAAGGTTAGAGAGGTCGTGGCTTTCGGCGCAAGCCACTGGAGCTACTTGATAGAACCGTGCCTTGAGGTTTTGAAAACTGAACTTGTTGATTTGGCCCAGGGTGGAAACTATCATCTTGCCACCACTCGCAGGGCGAGGTATCAGTGGCCACCAGTGCCTAAACCGAAGTTCTTACCCGCTGTTTGGATGAACTTTGAATTGGGCGGCGAAACCCCAGAACAGCTAGGACACATCAAAGAGAAGATTAGGGAAATCCTGGTGAATTTTCAGAAGAAGTATGGTGAGGAGAATCTTTTCGAGTGGAAGCTGGACACTCGCAGTATTGTGGCTCGCCTCACCAAGCCCAACAGAATCTCGGTTCCATACGCTGGACACAAAGGCGGCGGTTTGCTCTTCATAACATGGTACATGCCATGGGCAGACTCGGGCAAGTTCTGCGAAACCGCTGAAAAACTGATGGAGAGCTACAAGGTTTCACCCGTTGTTTGGTTGGCAGCCGTTGACCACGGTCGTCAGGCGCTTGTCATGCCAATTGTATTGTTTGACCCTAAGCTGCCCGAGGAGCTTAAGTCGGTTGAAGAGTTGGACCGAGAGATGACCGAGGAGTTTCTGAGCATGGGTGGGATTCCATACAGACCTAACCTTAAAGTTCATGCGCCTATGGCTATGTCGAAGTCGATTGGCTACCACGAGCTACTAAAGAAGATTAAGCGGGCTGTTGACCCCAACGGCATCATGCATCCTGGTAGGCTTGAGCTACTTGCGACAGAAAAGGAGTTGAAATAGGATGACCCACATTGAAAAGTATAAGGAAGACGCCTACAATTGTCTCCACTGTCGACTGTGCACTTTCACTTGGTCTTGGCCTAATGAAAAGGGCGTGTGGCCGAAGGGCAGTTTTCAGTCCACTTGTCCGTCAGGTGAGAAGTACAAGTTTGAAGCCTACTTTGGCGGAGGAAAATCTTGGCTTGCTCGTGCGGTCTTGGAAGGTAAAGTGAGCATCGCAGACCCAGCTATCATTGACGTTCTGTATGCGTGCCCAACCTGTGGTAGTTGCCAGCAACAGTGTACTTTAGAGGAGCCTGAAGTCGGCTATAGGCATCGGATTATGAATTTGATTGAGGCCTTGAGAGCTGACGCTGTCAAAGCAGGTTTGGGTCCGCTTGGCAAGCAAAAGGCTTTCGGAGTGCATATTGGGAAAGAACGCAATCCATACATGGAAATGCACAAAGACAGGTTGAATTGGCTGCCGCCAGACGCTAAGCTGCCCGAAAAGGCTGAGACAGTCTACTATGTAGGCTGCACCTCTTCTTATCGGCAGAAGGAGTTGGCTAAGGCAACGGTTGATGCCTTCCAAAAGATGGGTCTAGACTTCACAATAATGAAGGACGAATGGTGCTGCACTTCACCGCTTCTGCGTACCGGACAGTGGGAAACCAGTTGGGTTTCAGCCAAGGATGTGGCTCAACACAACGTAAGCGAAGCTGCGAAGACAGGAGCCAAACGAATCGTAACCACCTGCGCAGGTTGCTTCCGCGCTTGGAAAAAAGACTATTTAGAAGAATACGTGGACGTTTTGAATGCGAAGCACAACTTTGAAGTAGTTCACACCACGCAGTTGCTGGAACGTCTATTGAAAGAGGGAAAGATACAGCCCAAAAAAGAAGTCAAGATGAAGGTGACGTTCCACGACCCGTGCCATCTTGGACGCCACATGGGCGTTTACGATGCGCCTCGAAATCTGCTCAAGGCTATTCCAGGCATAGAGCTCGTTGAAATGCCTAGGACGAGAGAAAACGCTTGGTGCTGCGGCTCAGGCGGCGGAGTCAAATCAGGCTATCCAGAATGGGCTTTGGAAATCTCAGGTGAAAGAATAAAAGAGGCAGAAGCTTTGGGAGTTGACGCCATAGTTTCTGCTTGTCCGTTCTGTGAACGCAATCTCAACGACGCTATAAGCAAATACGGTTCTAAACTCAAAACCTACGACGTAATCGAACTGTTAAATCAGTCTTTGGGATGACAATAGTCTGAACTTGACTTGACCGAGGTCCATTGTTCTGAAGCGACAAAATTAAGAATATGTTCCAATTTAGTTGCCGTTGATTCTTAATGGAAGATTCAACATTATATGTAAAGTCGAAAAGAATCTCTGTGCATAAAAGCCCCATCCTTGAGGTGCATCACGGGCACGTCTTCGGAACTTTTTCTGAAACAATTCAAACAATGGTCAACTATCTACCAGAAGACCAAGAAGCCATTGACCTTCTGAAGCAACCCAACTTGGCTTACAGGCTGGTGGACCTCAATGCCTGTCCGTTCATGGCACGAGTGAAGGCAAGAATAATCGGAATTAGAACACCCACTTTGGTCTTGAATGGCAGAAAAATTGTCGGAGTGGAAAACATCAAGCAGGCACTAAAAGACGTTAGAGGTTTAGGAAATTTTGTTTAGAAGAATTTGTGTTCTGTCCTTTTGATTATTTCGTTCTGTAGTTCTTCGCTGAGATTAACAAAGTAGTCGCTGTATCCCGCAACCCTGACCATGAGGTCTCGGTACTTTTCTGGATGCTTCTGTGCATCACGCAAGGTGTCGGCATTTATCACGTTAAACTGGATGTGGTGACCGTCGAGTTTGAAAAAGGTGCGTATAAGGTAGGCCAGCTTGTCAAGTCCCTCTTCATCCGCTAAAAGTTCGGGAGCAAACTTCTGATTCAGAAGTGTTCCACCCGTTCTGGCATGATCTATTTTAGAAACAGATTTTATTACCGCTGTGGGACCTTTTCTGTCTGCTCCTTGGACAGGCGACACGCCTTCAGAGAGAGGCTCACCTGCTTTTCTTCCTTCTGGGGTAGCTCCCACCATCTTGCCAAAATAGACATGGACGGTTGTCGGCAATAGATTAATTCTATAGTTTCCCCCCTTCATGTTCGGTCTTCCATCAATTGCATCATAGTAGACTTCGAAAATGGCTTTCATGATGTTATCTGCGTATTCGTCATCATTCCCATATTTTGGTGTCTTGTTTAAAAGCCTCTGACGGAGATTTTCATACCCGCTAAAGTCAGCGTCTAGGGCGTTGCGCAATTCTTCAAGCGTAATTTGTCTCTTGTCAAAAACCTCATAGCATATAGCTGTCAACGAGTCCGTTATTGTGCCAAGTCCTACGCCTTGAATATAGTTGGTGTTGTATCGAGCTCCACCGTCATTGTAGTCTTTGCCCCTTGCTACGCAGTCATCTATGAGAAGCGACAGAAACGGTGCGGGGAGGATTTCCGCATACAATTGCTCTATTATGTTGTTTCCTTTGATTTTGATGTCCACAAAGTGATTGACCTGCCTTTTGAATGCATCAAAGAGTTCGTTGAATGAACTAAACTCAGCGGGATTGCCTGTTTCAAGTCCGATCTTTCTGTCTGTCCTCGGGTCTAAACCGTTGTTAAGGGTGATCTCTAGCACTTTGACCAAGTTGAAATATCCTGTGAGAATGTAGCATTCTTTGCCGAAGGCACCGGTTTCTACACAGCCACTTGCTCCACCGTTTCTTGCGTCTTCTATGGTTTTTCCCTGTCTTAGTAATTCTTGGATTATGACGTCGGTGTTGAACACTGATGGTTGTCCAAAGCCTGTCCTTATGATTTTCAGCGCTCTTTTCAAGAAGCTGTCTGGGCTTTTCTTGCTTATTTGAACCATGGAACTTGGCTGGGGGATTCTCATTTCGGCTATGACATCAAGTGTGAGATATGAGAGTTCGTTTACGCCGTCGGAACCGTCGGTTTTGACTCCGCCTGTGTTAATGAGTGCAAAATCGTTGTAGGTGTTGCTCTCTTCTGCTGTGACTCCTACTTTGGGTGGAGCAGGCTGGTTGTTGAATTTTATCCAGAAGAGTTGGAGGAGTTCTTTTGCTTTTTCTTTTGTTAGTGCGCCGTCTTCAAGGTCTTTTTTGTAGAATGGATAAAGGTGTTGGTCAAGCCTGCCTGGATTGAATGCATCCCACGGGTTGAGTTCTGTTATGACTCCGAGGTGTATGAACCAGTAGTATTGTAGTGCTTCCCAGAATTCTCGCGGTGCGTGAGCGGGAACGTGGGTGCACACTTCGGCTATCTTTTTGAGTTCTTTTCTCCTCGCCGGGTTTTTTTCTTTTTTTAGCAGTTGTCTTGCTTTGTCGGCATGTCGCTTGGCGTAGTGTATGACAGCGTCACCGACGATTTCCATGGCCTTGAGCTCTTCCATCTTCTGGTGTGCTTCTGGGTCGTTTAGGGGGTCGAGGTTTTTCATGGTTCTTGCGATGTCTTTTTTGAAGTCGTTCATGCCTTTGTTGTATATTTTGTTGTCTAGAACCGTGTGTCCAGGGGCTCTCTGTTCTAGGAATTCAGTGAACACGCCCGCGTTGTAGGCGGCTTTCCACTCGTTGGACATTTTGCTGAATATTGTGTCTCTTATTGACTTGCCTTTCCAGTATGGTATGATTTTTTCTTTGTATGTTTTCTTTGTTTCTTCGTCCCCTGTGTAGGGTGTTTTTTTTCTTGTGTTAAGGATTTCGAGGTCTTGGAGGCTGTGGCAGCATATTTCTGGGTAGGTTGAGACTGCTTTTGGGGCGGGTCCTCTTTCGCCGACGATTAGTTCGCCTTCTCCTATCCATATTTTTTTGTTTTCGAGTATGTGCTTGAGTGCTAGGGCTCTTTTTACTGGCGTGGACGCTTGGGCGGCTGTGTGGCTTTTGTAGAATTCTGTTATAAGGATGGCTCTTTCAGGCGTGATGTACGGGTTGGTCTTGATGCTTTGTTCTCTCAGCCTTCTGACTCTTTGGTTCATTTTGTTATCCGCCTATTTTCACAGTTAGTCCCTTGGCTTGTAGTTGTTGCTTGAGTGAGTTCAATTTTTCTTCTGTGGGAGACGGCGTTTTCATCAGCTTGTAGCGTCTGCCTAGGCTTCTGTATTTTTCGATTCCTGCTCTGTGGTAGGGGAGGAGGCACACATGTTTTATGTTGTTTGAGAGTATGAACTCAGCTGTGTGTGTGATGTTTTCCTTGTTGTCGTTTATTTCTGGTATGATGGGGACGCGAACCAGTATGTCGTTTCCGTTTTGTGCCAGTGTCTTGAGGTTTTGGAGAATCTGCCTGTTTGAGGCGCCTGTGAATTGCTTGTGCTTTTTGTCATCCATGATTTTGATGTCGTAGAGGAATAGGTCGACTTTGTCCTTGATTTTTTCTATGGTTTGGCTTGATGCGTATCCTGAGGTGTCTACAGCTGTGTGTATGTTCTTGTTTTTGCATTCCTCCAGGAGCTTGGTTAAGAAGTTGATTTGGAGTAGGGGTTCTCCGCCTGAGATTGTTATTCCGCCCTTTGATTGTTCATAGAAGGTTTGGTCTTTTTCTATTTCTTTCATGACTTCATTTACGCCTGTCTCTTTTCCAATAATGGTAAGGGCTCCTGTGGGGCATTTCTCTACGCATTTGCCGCAGAGGTTGCAGTTTCCTCTGTTTATTGACAGTTGTTGGTTTGTTGTGAGCGAGAGAACGTGTTTTGAGCAGGCGCTTATGCATTCTTCGCAGTTTGTGCATCTGTTCTTCCTAAACATGAGTTCGGGTTGAGAATGCTGTCCTTCTGGGTTGTGGCACCACCAGCATTGTAGGGGACAGCCTTTGAGAAATATAGTGGTCCGTATGCCAGGTCCGTCGTCAATCGCGAATTTCTTGATGTCGAACACAACACCCTTCAGGATAGGAATGCCACCTACTAACATCATCATTTAGCTCTAGCAAAAAACCACGGATAAAAACCTTCCCAAGCCGCTGGACCGACCTGTTTCGTATCATAGTAGCGATATTGATTTTTTGAGAGGATGTGGTTGAATTTCTATCTAGATACGCTGCCGCCTTGAACAATCAACAGCCTCGCTATAATAATTTTATATTCAGAGTGCTTAGTCATGAAATTCACAGGAAGGATGAGATGCTTTGAGGTTTATTGAGGGCTGCAACTTTGAAGGGTTCAGTACACACTTGGCGAAGAATGGGCTGTACACCGGGAGGGGAGAGCTTGAGAAGTTGAAAGGTCGCTTGGATAGCAAACACTTCAATCTTATCGTGTTCATGGAGAACGACGAAATTATTGGCCATGGAATTTGGCACAAAACCAACACGGAAGAGCACAGAAAAGGAGATCCAAGAGACAAAGAAGACAAGGAGATACTGCGGAGGTTTTTTGGAGAAAAGAAAGATTTCATCGAGCTTCATGAACTCTGGTTAACAAAGGAACACAGAGGAAAGGGCTATGGAGAAAGTTTCTTCGATTTCTTTGAGGACTACATGCGAAACAAGGGTCATGACTCCATAATCTACTATGCATTTGACCCTGCTGCAGTAGCTATCTGTCGTCAACGCGGGTACAAAGAAGCTTACGGTCTCAAGGAAGCAGGACCGTACGGCGAAATTGAAACCATGTATGTCTTTTACCTGCAACTGCGAAAGAATTAGACAGCACAGTCAATTGTGTTGTGGAACGAAAGTGTTCTCTCAGCAAATTAGGAAAAAGTAGTTGTGTGTGTAGTTGGTTGGAGAGAAATTCAATGCAGAAACTTATAAGAAGCAAGCTCGGTTAATGAGCTTACAGGGTTTTTTCCAGGCTTTTTAGGTTGAAGCTTGTGTTTGCGCATCCGTTCTTGATAAGTGGAATGGCTTGTCCAGCTAGGCCTGCTTTCTTTAGGAATTCGCCGCCCAGTTTCAGTTCTTGTCCGCAAGCTACGCCGACTAAGCCCTGATACTGATACTTCTTCATTATCTCTGGAATGCACGAGCCGCCAGGCAAAATGTATGCGTCATAGCCTCTCTGTTCACCCATCTTCGTCGCCTGATTAACCAAGCAGTCTTCGCTGCAGTGTCCACACTTATACGAAGGAAGCTGCGGATTAAACGTAGCCTTACACCGACTGTCCATATACTTGCGTGAACAGTGAGGCAGAAACAACGCTCGGTTCTCGGTCTTCTCAAACTGCTCCCGCTCAGACGCGTTCTGCACGTAAACGTCGACTAAGTCTTCAACCAGCTGCAAGGCGTCCGGCACATTCAAACCAGTTAGTTCGGTCAGCCGGAACTTCTCAGCCAAGGTCCGAGCCTTCAGACCAAACCGCTTGTGCAGTTTCCTCTCACGCGCAACTCTTGCGAGTTCCCTAAAGAACGATTTAGAAATTGCAGACAGGTCGAAGCTAAACCCGTAAGGCATACCCTAATTATCATATAAAAGAGAAGTTTAAAACTTGCCCATCCAAACCAGTATAAAGCCAAGTGTTAGTCGATTCAACGTTATGATGCCTATGTTGGCTTTTTTCCCTAAACCCCTTTTTGACAGCTCTGCGGTCTGCGCTGTCTACTGCTAAATAGATGTTACATCAACCATTTTATCACCTAGAAGAGAAGATTAAATGAAGTGAGCTGGAAAGTTCTCGTAGACTAGACAGACTTCGTTTATGCTAGGTCTTCATGTTTCCATGAAGGCAGTTGCATGTGGGCAGCAGGCAATATCTTCAGATGGTAAGAAAATACGCTGTTGCGATAGCTATTGAATTGTATGCTCCATGCATCAAAGCTGAAGCGGTAGTATTGCCACCTGTCTTTTGCCACACATAGCCGAAAAGCAAACCAACAACCCACAAAGGAACAATCGCATACGGAGTATTAAGACCATGCAGAAGCCCAAATAGAACTGAAGCAATCATCAGACCCTTCATCTTTCCAAACGAGTTTTCAAAACCTTTCTGAACAAAGCCCCTATAAGCCAATTCTTCACAGGGTCCCACCAAGAGTAAAGAGAGGGCAATCAGTGCGATTAACTGAAAAGAGTCTCTGGGCATCACCAACCTAACCAAGAATTCCCCAAGAGGATCAGGACCAAAGATTGTTTCTTCAATAATGGAAATGCCCGTAACAAGTAGGAAAAGAAGCATTGAAAGAGTCAAAACAATCGCTAAGATTGAAGGACTCGCTTTTTTCAAGCCCAATTCCTTCAGACCAGCACTCTTATGCCTAGCGAACAAGAGCGTAATCAATAGGATAACGCTTTCATTTACGGGTATAGTGACAAGTGCGAACGAAAAAGGCAGATCTAGGGGGTCTACTCCTATGCCAAATAATGCGAGTTCCACTATGATAGAACCCATCAAAATTCCACCAACTAGGGCAATATAACAAGCCAATGCTAGTTTCGCCCTCCACTCAAGCTTATTCTTCATCACTTTCCTCACACCTACTTTTGATCAGGCGACAAAGTTTCAACCCCGTTGTTTCTCATGTTTCAGTTTTATGACTTGTGAAAGAATCTCCAATGGACTTGTTATTTCATTTCAAGTTGCATTAATAATTAAGGAGAAATCCTCTATACACCTTTCTGCTTTATATGTCCGAGAGAAAATACAGGCTCGATGTCTGTCCAGAATGTAAGGTTAGGAATGGAGATTCCTCAGATAAGAAGCTCTTTCAATGCCCTTATTCTAACCAGACCATACCACTGGGACCTTGACTAGCACTAATTTGCGCTTGTGATATACAGCGCTAGACTATGTTGAAACGCACCACAAAACACGCTCAAACAGAGCCAGAGACACCATACAGAAACCAAAACAAACCATAAAACACAAACAGTTCAGCGCCCCACGAACACAAAAAAATTTTCACACGTCACACCAAGCCCTCCTAAGCCACACCAACATAGTAGAAGAAGGCGCTAAGCGCAGTTGACAATCTTCTTCCGAAAAAACTTTCCAACCCCTCAACCCTCCAACAAAACTCATCCACACCACAGCATAACTAGCCTCCCAGACAAGAGTGACACCAATTGATAAAAAATTACAAAAAACAACGCTAAACAACACAAAGTACAGAAAACAACAAAAAACACGAAAAAAGACGCAAATTCACACACAAAGCCCAGCCCACAACGTTCAACATCACACCTCAACCTTTATATCACAGAGAACCGCCTCAAGAATAATTTGGCGAGCACACAGACTCGCCGTCCGTAACTAATTGGCGGCGTCAACCACGACAAAAAAAGGCGAAAACGCCCTAGGATGACCAAACGGTTGACCTCCAGATACGGACACAAAAGATGTAGACCCGAAACAACGCAAAAATTTCTCGGGTCAAAAAAGGGCTTGGCAAGAATAATACTAT
>Ga0315308_1001241_pt1 | contig 14646 bp, 25 predicted proteins | sample TDP3_MG_FD_203078 | JGI IMG/M metagenome (GOLD analysis project Ga0315308, IMG submission 203078) | Freshwater sediment microbial communities from Lake Towuti, South Sulawesi, Indonesia - TDP3 | ecosystem: Environmental > Aquatic > Freshwater > Lake > Sediment | place: Indonesia: South Sulawesi... | reverse complement strand
GTCTTCTCCTGGCTTTGGTTCTGCTATCCGCAATATCTTAAAACCTGCATCAGCGATCATGTCAACGCACTGTTCAATAGTTCGCGTGTAATACTTGAGGATGATAGTTCGTCCTGGGTCAAGCTTTATCTGCCACTGTCTTTTATCTTGTGAGAAATAATCTTCAACGACTCTCGCCGCGCCGATGTCGTTGCCTTCCCATCTCCCTTTTGACTCAATTATCGGATGGGTGTCGGAGAACAAAAGCAGGCCGCCAGGTTTCAGAACTCTTGCTGCCTCTTCAACTATTTTGGTATTCAAAATCGTGAGGGCCAAGAAGACTATGTCGAATGATTCATCTGTGGAAGGTAGCGAGTGCGCATCTGACTTCTGCAATGTCAACTTCACATTTGCAGTCTCAGCGTTGTTCCTGGCTTTGTCCAACATCTTCTGAGAGACATCTATCCCAAGAACATCGGCTCCTCGTTTTGCAAATTCCACAGAATAGGCACCTGGGCCACAACCAATGTCTATCAAGTTCTTTCCACGAAGGTCGCCTAAGAGATTCAAAATGGCTGGCAACAGCATCTTGAACTCGTAGGAACCCCTTTTCCTCTCCGAGTACCAGTCTGCAATTTCGTCATAGGCTTCCGCAGCTTGCGTGGCTACATCGTCATCATAGACTCGGAATGTATCGTCGTCGTTCAACTACCGGTGCTTCCATAAAAATGCTGAACAGCTATCGATATAAGGATTTGGAAGCTTTTCGGCTACCCCCTGAAGCTCTTAGCTTTGCGTTGGAGCACTTTGAAACGTTACTTTTTTTACTGCGCGCTCTTTTCTCACTGGTTGTCCATAGGAAGCTTGCAATCAGTTTGTAAGTTGGTTCTCTTTGAGGAATTCGCTGAAACTGAGCGCAGCCTCGTTTTTTCCAGAATAGGTAGACTTTTGATTGTACTAGGCAGCTCAGCATTCGAAGCATTTTGGCGCCCTGGCCGGGATTTGAACCCGGGTCCAGCGGGCGACAGCCGCTTATACTACTCCGGCATTGCCGACAAATAGACGAATGTGACCGGACTATACTACCAGGGCTCTTCTTGGTTTCTTATTATTCATGGATATAAATCTACTTTTTGCCGAGGGTGTCTTCAAAACGTCTTCTGTGTTTGGGATTACGGAAACCGATTTCACTTGAGAACTTCAGGACTTGGTTTTGTGCATATAAGCCACATTTGGGGGAACCAGACCCAGACCATTTGCTGGGCTTGAAACCTAGCTGCAACAAGCCACGTCTGAAAGTTCTTTGAATGCCTTTGACCTTTGATGTCAATTCCAGTTGGGGAACGCTCGGGTTAGTGGACTTTGGAAAGACTGTTCCATCAGTATCAAACAACCCTCGTGAGCATGCCTTCAGATAACCTTCATTCTCAAAAATCCAAGCAGGCATACAAGCGTCATTATCCTTCTTGTTTCCAGGTTTAAGCCCGTGATGCTCCAGTGTAAAAACAACATTTTTATCATGAACGTAAAACATCACACCCTTGGCCTTTTTGAACCTGAAGTTCTTAAGACGTCTCCCGAAAACCTTCAAGAACAATGGAGCAACAAAAGACTGAAGATATTCCAAGTCATCTTCTCCGCCGCATATTTTCACAGCATAATGCCCAGTTCGGTACGACTTCTCAAGATGCCCATCGCCCAGAACCACACCAATGATCTCTGCCAGATCCTCGGACTTACCAGACAGAATCTCAACTCTCTTTGGCTTTCCACCGCCGCTCTTTTCACCACCCTTCCTTTGGCCCCAATTCGACGGGATCGTTTCAACAGCATCGCCGTAGTCTTCATTCAAGACTCCACACAATTGCTTGAACGTTTGAACTGGAAGAGTACGTACGCCATTTCTAAGCTCATGACTAAGATAGTGTGGGTTGAGATTGAGCAACTGAGCAAACCGAGACCATGATAACCCTGTCTTTACCTTCGCTTTCTCGATCAGCTCCTTCTGTCGCTCCACAGCGAGTCTTATTCTCGCATTAGTCACCATCTGGAGTTCAGTTTATAGATATAGCTACACCACTTAAACCTTCCCTAGCTCGCCATCAGAGGGTCCAAAGCTGTAGAGAAAATGAATCAACACTCCATACTAGACCGGACTATACTACCAGGCCTGTCCATACGGGCCAAAGCGCCGTTTGGAAATAAGAAAAGCATCGATTAATTAAGTTTTCTTGACAGCAAGGGCTTGACTGCAGGAAACATGAATAAAGATAGCTTGTTTCCACAACTTTGAAATAAATGAAATCGCCATTCTGACTGATTTAATGGTGGTCTTCATCTCATCCTTAGTGAAAGTCAGCGGATATATCGACGGTGCAAATCTGTTTCATGCTGGCGAAAGCATGGGATTAAGGATTGATTACTCGAAATTGAAATCTATGGTAGAACAGAACCGAATCTTAGTAGATTTGAATTATTATGACATGTCCGAAAATAGACCTTCTGAAAGAGCCTTTTTCCAGAAACTTCAAGATTTCGGTTATAATCTAAAAATTGTCCCACTCCGTAGATACGGCTCGCAACCTATAGAGAAGAAGATCGACACTCAAATTGTTGCAGACTCTTTGGTTGACGCTTTCAACCGAAAGTTTGATGTTGCCGTCTTTGGCTCCGGCGACAAAGACATCCTACCAGCCGTTGAATATCTATTACAAATGAAGAAGCAGGTTGAAATAATGAGTTTCCAACATACTTTGGCTTGGGACCTAAAGAAGTCAGGCGCTAAAATAATCAACCTCACAAGAATCCAAAATCAAATTCGTAGAATTTAGTGGATTTGGCGACAAGTAGGCTCATCGCCTACCACAAGATTGCTCTTGTGACACTCTGGTTTGCCGCCAAATTGCTACAAATATGTTCTAACTATCGGCTAGATTTAAGCTTTGCTAAGTAGGTCTCCTGACACTTTCAAAACATGCGCCCCGAAAACAAGCCGCTTAGACTAGACCAGACTATACTACCATGGCATTCCTTGTTGGCTAGAAACGCCGTATGGAAATAATGCGCTTCAGGCATTCCGTCCACACAATGGGTGGTTCTAGAAAGAAATGCTAGTAAAGGCTTAGATGATTTCGCGAAGTTTCGCTTTTAGCGAAGCTATATAAAGTCCTGCGAAACGCCATTTAGCGATATAGAACAGAGCTCAATCATTGCTGCGGTGAAGGACAATAAACACGAAGGCAAGAACATGAAACCCGTGGAAAGGAAGCCATTAATCGGCGAAAGAATACTGCTCAGACCTTTCACCAAGAAGGATCTCGCGCACACTGTACGGTGGTCAAACGATGCTGAACTTAGGAAGCTGATAGGCGAAATCGCACCCATGAGCCAAGCAGACGCTGAAAAATGGTACAAGGAACTATGCATCGACGAAAACCGAGCATGGTACACAATCGTCGTGAAGAAGGATAACAGAGTCATAGGCGAAGCAGGACTACTCCACATGTTCAAACCCTGGCGAAACACAGACATGACCATCATCATAGGCGAAAAAGACCAGCGAGGAAAAGGATACGGAAAAGAAGCAGGCCACCTCCTACTCACATACGCTTTCCACGATCTGGGCTTCCACAGAATCTCAGTAGGCGTCGTAGGATTCAACCAACCCGCCATAAAATACTGGAAAAGCCTCGGCTTCAAAAAAGAAGGCGTTGAAAGAGACGAATATTACTGCGACAACAAATACAGCGACTTCATCATGATGAGCATACTAGAAAACGAATACAAACAACCACAGAAAACACAAGATTGGGCTTCAAGCTCCGGTTGAGATGTGGGCGAAAATGATATATCAAGACTCGCAGAATTGCAGTCAAGGTGATAAAAATATCCGCTTCGATTTCAGAACTGCTGAAAATCCCCTACATGTTCATGACGTTTGATTTTAGCCCAGACGGAAAGTTAATCATCTACTCTTCAAACGAAACAGGAATCCTCCAACTATATTCCCTGCATGCTAAGCCAGGTTCAAAACCTACCCAATTGACCAAAGGAAAAGACCACGTACTTCAAGGACGCATATCACCAAAAGGAAACAAACTGGCTTTCCCCCAAGACAAAGACGGACACGAAGAATTCCACATGTACCTGCTCCCACTAGAAGGCGGAGAACCCGAGCGGATTACAGAAACTCCATACCGAATGTGGGGCGGATACGACTGGCACCCAAATGGTAAGGAAATCACACGAACTGCTGCCTCCATGAAATCCTGCGGCTTGGAAACAATAAATCTGGAAACAAGAGAATGCTTCATGCTGAAAGAGCAGACTCCGCCAATCGGAACGGTGCAATACTCCCACGACGGAAAATGGATTGCCTGCGACGCCCAGACAAGCCCAAAAAGCAATCAAATCCTAGTTGTCAACAGAAAAGACCCCTCAGACATCATAGCCTGCACGGTCAAAGCAGACTCGATAGAATTCTCTCCCACTTGGTCACCAAACGACAAGAAACTCGCGTACACAAGCGACGCAAACGGCACACGCCAAGTAGTCATACAAGATTTTCAAACCGAAAACAGAGCATTCCTGCAACTTGGCAAAGATGAAGAAGTACTGGAATTCGGTCAGCCCCTTTGGAACCCTAAAGGCGACAAAGTCTACTACATCGTCAGCAAACACAGCCGCACAACCCTCCACGGACACCCAATAAACGGAAAAAAAGAGAAAGCCCTACCATTCCCCGAAGGCACCATAGTCTCTTTCAAACTCAGCAAAGACGAGAAAATCGCAGCCATGCACTCCTCAATGACTTCCCCAAAAGGAATCTACCTACACACATTAGGATCCAAATCCGCCCATCTACTAACCCCAAAAAACTACAGATTCAACCTAACCAAACTGGTCAAGCCAAAATCAATCTGGTACAAGTCGTTTGACGGACGCAACATCCACGCATGGTACATACCTGCAGCATCCGGAAAACCTCCCCATCCGGCCATAGTCTACGCCCACGGAGGACCATGGGCACAAGTCTTCGACAACTGGGCAGGAGACACAGACATCCTACACTGCCTATCACAAAGCGGATTCGCAGTCCTCGCCCCCAACTTCAGAGGCTCAACAGGATACGGAGCAGCCTTCCGAAACATGGACATAGGAGACGCAGGCGGCGGAGACCTAGAAGACATTGCCTTCGGAGCCCAGTGGCTTCGCAAACGAACAGACATCAACAGCTCAAGAATCGCCGTCATGGGCGCCTCCTACGGCGGCTACATGACGCTAATAGCCCTCACAAGAAAACCCAAAACCTTCGCCGCAGGAATCGCGCTCGTTCCAGTCACAGATTGGCTAGAATCCTACGAACTAGAAGACGCCGCATTCCGCATCTTCGACGAAATGCTATGGGGAGGACCCATACCAGAGAAAAAACACCTACTAAAAGACAGATCCCCAATAACCCACATCCAAAACATCAAAGCCCCAGTCATGATCATGGCGGGAAAAGAAGACGCAAGATGCCCAATACAACCAGTAGAAAAATTCGTCAAAAAACTCAAACAAATGAAACACCCACACGAATTCATATTATCCGAGAAAGCTGGACACATCACATCCCTAACAAACTGGAAAGAAAAAATCCCCCTAGTAAACAACATCATCAACTACCTCAAAAAAACCCTAACATAACAACAGCCACAACACTCCAGAAAGCACACTTCCCAACACAACATAGAAGTAGTAGTCCATCGTACACGCGGCAGAGACAACTACTTCTAAACCTCAACCAGCCTCGGTATTATTACGGTTTCTAAGCGAAAGTTAATAACATCTGAAATTTCAGACCGCGAACAAACAGACTAGGTTTGCATGTTCAACGACAACTGTCCAAACCTGCACGCAGACATGGATCGTTGATGTCAGCGAGAATGCTCTTACGACGATGTCCACATAACTTCAGCCACGAACACACTGCAACATTGGTAGAAGAAGGCGCTGAGCTACTGCACCCTTTCTTCTTCTTTCGAAATTTCTCTTCCCGCAGAGCCGTGGGCAACATAGCTAATCACCACGCATGCCAACATCAAACGTCACGCAAACCAACATAGAACACCACGCAGAAACAGCGAAAACAGACCACAAAACACCATACAAAACCATGAACAGCGCCCAAAACGTAACCAGAAAAACAGAACTTTCACGCTGAAAAATTTTTCTGCACTCATACTAACCCTCTAGCCGGCTGATGTTAAACATGAACAAAAGCCCATAACATTCTTCATATTGGTAATCCAGATTCCCATATCGCAAACTATTAGCCCACAAAAACACCATCACTAAAACCCCAAAAACAGGAGAAACCAGATCCACATGAACGAAACACTCTACACCGCATGCAAAGAACTAATCGACGACGCAAAAACAAGCAGCAGCGACAAAGTATTCAAAGAAATCACACTAGAAATCCTAGCCCGAGCCAAAAACATACTCACAGAACACCAATTCAGAGACCTAACCCAATACGCAGCCGAAAAAATGAAAGAACAAACCGAAATCACCCAAACCACACTACCCTACTAAGCCCCACTAGCCCGTCGCTAGACCCTATCCAAACCCAAAACATACAACTCACTACTCTTTTTCCGACTAGCCCGAGGCTTCAAAAACCGCACAACACGAAACTCACGACGCACCTCAGCCAAAAACTCACCCATCAAATCACCCTGAAAAACCTTAAAAAACACATTACCACCCCGCCTCAAAACACCACCAGCCACAGTCAAAGAACGCCAAGCCAAATCAACCTGCCGAGCGGAATCAACCTCCCAAACACCAGAAACACTAGGCGAAACATCAGACACCACCACATCAGCCAAACCATCAGGCAAAAAACCACGAATCACATCAACAGCACCAGGCTCAGTAATATCCAAAACAATCGACCTAGCATTCTCAGCCTCAAAAGCCTCAATAGGCTTCAAATCCACACCCAAAACAAAACCACTCTCACCCACAGCCCACAAAGCCGCCACCATCCAACCACCCGGCGCCGCACCCAAATCCACAACAACATCACCAGGCCTAATCAAACCAAAACGCTCAACAGCCTCAGACAACTTAAACGCAGCCCGAGAACGAAGCCGCTCCTCCTTAGCCCTACGATAAAAATAATCCCTCTTACGCTCACGCACCCAACCCTTAGGCAAAACTAAGAGTCACCAGACGGATCCACAGGCTCCCCAGCCAAACCAACAATCCAATCAGTCAAAATAGCACAACCAATAGGCGAAACCGAACCAAAAGCCCCACAACGAGGATCATTACTACACATCAAACACGGACACTCCATAATCGAACCAATCGACGGAGGCTGACGCTTCGGAAACAAACGATAAGTCCAACGCCCACTCCGCAGCTCACGCTCACGACGCACCAAACCCTTATTCTCCAACTTCAAAGCAATCCTAGACCCTTCCCGACTACTAGCACCCAACTTACGCCACAAATCAGACTGCAACACGCCCTGACTCCGCGTATGCGAAATAAAATGCAAAGCCTTGTACTCCAAATCATCCCGCTTAGGCATATACAGTGAAACCTCAAAGTACCTTCGCTAAGTCCTCAACACATATGTACACAGTCTAGGAATAAAAATATACGTGTTCCAGCCAAAAACCATGGAGCCCAGAACACATGCTCAAAAAACCCAACGATCCACAACACATACTAGGAATCGAATCAACAGCCTTTCTGTTTGTGTTCTCCTACGGTTTGGTGTGTTTCGTATGGTTTTTATATCGGTGTAGAGTTAGGGTAGGGGTGGTGGACTTTTAGAGGGGGGATAGTTTTGGATAAGAGAGTGCTGGGAGCTGTGCTCTTGTGTTTCAGTGTGCTGTTTGCTCATTTGCCTGTAGTGGCGGCGGGTGCGAGTGACTGGGAAGCGTGCGAGCTCCGAGACTTTGCCACTGACGCCAGCTTGAGCCTAGAGGAGTTGCTGGCGCTGCCAGAGTATGTTACGGCTGGTGAAGAGCCAGAGGCTATTCCCATCCCTCCTGACGGAGATATTCCGCCGACTCCGCCTCCGAAGCCTGCTCCAGTGAACACGATGGTGATAGTTGATGACGATGCCGCAGTGTTTCTCGGACTTGTGAACCTTGGCACGGGGGTCAGTGCGAGTTTGTATGAGTGGGCTGTCACGCTCTTAGAAGTCGGAGATGACCCATTTTGGAGTTCGTTCAGCATTGATTTTGTCGCAGTGGAGTTTCATTATTGGGAGTCGCCAAACTTTCCACAAGGTCAACCCATTACTGACATGCAGTCGTTGCTGGCTCATGCGATAGTGGCATTTCCGAAGCCCGCTGGCGTTGACGTAATATACGTGCTAACAGGGCAAAACACGGTGCCGATTTTGGGCATATCATACGCATACTACAACATCTTTATTGTTAGTGTGTGGGCGGCAGTGTATCTTGTTCCGTTGCAGAACGTGTGGCAGCATGAAGCCTCTCATCTCTACTACGCTAAAGACCACGCAGTGACCGACTTTCTCACATCGTGCATAATGAACTCTTGGTATACAGCATATACAAGAGTGTGGTGCAGCGGTTGCACATCAAGAATCGCAGGAAACAAGTTCCGCTACGGTTGACAAGGGGAGACGAAGATACGAAACACAGAGCCCTCTTTTTTTTATTCTATATGCCTTCTTCCCTCTCTTTTAATCGCTGTCGCTCCCTCTGCCTGCCCATCTTGTAGCCTATTACGTAACCGATTGCTATGCCCAGCAGTATCAAGCCGCCTGCTAGCACATAAACAGCTATTACGGTCACGGGGCTTCGCTCTTCTCTACTGAAGAGAACGTGTGAGGCATTTATTAACGGTTTCTGTTAGGGTTGATGGTGCAAGTTTTATATAGGCGGTCATGGTATTGTAGTTGGTAGTAAGTGGTATAGCGACTTGCAGCGTGAAAAGCAGGAGCTGATTCAGGAGGCTCTTCGGAGAGGGAAGGGTTACAAGGAAATAGCCAGCGAGTTCAGGGTTTCGTTCAGAGACATATCCAAAGTCGCTAAGGACATGGATTCACTCGCTCCTTTCGACGTGTTCGACAGAGTTGTTGAGGGATTGACTCCGCAAGACATAGCTGAGGAGACTGGTGCAGAGTTCGACGACGTGAGGAGACTGTATCAGCAGTGCGTTGAATTGCTGGAGTATGTGGCGAGGCATGAGGCGGCTTTGAAGAATCTGCGAGGTGCGGGGTTGTTGGCGAGGATGCGTGTAGCCCTTAAGGAGAAGACGGGAATAGCCGAGCATCAGCAGACCAGCGAATCACCAGCGAAGCGTTATGCGTGTGCAAGGTGCGGCGAGCCACTTGCAGACGCTCCCAGTTCGGAGCGCTGTCCAAAGTGTGGACATACAAAATACAAGGAGGTATAAAAGTGGAAAAAGAGAAAGGCGTTTCCAGAGATGAGTTCGATGCCTTTGCTAAGGAAGTTACAGACGCTATCTGTCTGCTGAAAACGCAGGCTGGAGCACCTAAAAATGTCGAAGTGTCCTTTTATCGTTGCACCGAAGAGGGCTGCGGCTACACCACAGATGACTTGGGTGCTTACATAGAACACACGGTTGACGAAAGGCTGAAGGGACATCGCTCTCCGACCCCGACGGAAGAGGAAGAGGAAATATACGAAGCCACACAGCCTAGCAGACGCCATATGAGAGCTGAAGACTTCTTAGACTGCCCTGAGTGTGCGCCTCGCTTTGAAAAGACACTTTTCGAAATGGGCTGGGAGAAGCCAGAGCCTAAACGTGAAAGTGCGTTGAGCCTCTAGCATTAGGGCTTGGAGAGACAACAACATGGCAACCTATCGTTGCAGCAAGAAGGGCTGTGATTTCAGCACGGATAACGTCGAGGAATTTGTGCAACATGCCCTAGACGAGAGGCTGATTAAGACGCTGCCGACAGCCGAACCGCCTAAGACCGTTGAACACAAAACTGTTCGAGACTGCTTGAGTTGTCCAGAGTGTTACCCTAAGTTTGAGAGGCTGCTGCTTGCGAGAGGCTGGAAAAAGAAGACTGAAAAAGAAGCAGTTAAGAGCAAGGGGTTAACGCTTTAAGGAGTAAGGCTTATGCACCTGCAGACGTATCTTCACGATAAGGACAAGGAGAGGTTCATTAAGTTCAAGCAGGCATCGGGGCTGAAAAGCGACTACGCAGCCGCAGCAAAGCTAATTGAATTGGGCTTGGACTTGTATGAAGGAGAGGGAAGCCCGTTGCACGCTGGGCAGGCGAGGCACAGAACCGCAGCGCAGTTTCTAAACTGTCCCGAATGCTTCCCAAGGTTTGAGAAATCTATGCTGAAACGAGGCTATGTCAAAATAAAAGAAGGCGCATAGACTCTGCTTTCGCTTAAAGAGACTATCTACGACCGCCTCCTGCGCCATCTCAGAATTTACTTCATCCAGAGAGGAGTATACAATTATCCGCTTATTGAGGAAATCTGCCATTATGCTCAATGCCTACAATGTGTAACCAAGATTATGCGGCAGGGCTGGAGCGTGGGATACAGAGAGAACAACGGAGCGGTCACTGAAGTCTTCTTCATACACAACGGCTGCACCCGTTTCTCGACCGAATGTGTGCGTGAATCAAGTGGCTGATGCGCTTTCAATGCTAGATGCAGGGAAGGCGACGAAACGAAATTGACAGCATGATTGAACAAAGAGTTAAAGGACACGCCGAAGGCAGAATGTAAACAGAGCAGGAAAGTAGTTTGAGCAAGCAAGAAAAATGCGACCACTTCACGGTGCGCCGAATAATTGACGAGTGGCGTTGCGTCGACTGCGGTCAACAATTTATGCCCAAAACGAAAGAGAAAAGAAAGGAACATGCCTAGCTCGCACTTAGAAGACGTAGAAGAACCTCATGCTCTCGCCCTGCCGCACGTTGCAGGACAAGTTGTTAAGCCTGAAACGCTTGCCAAGTGGCGACAGTGGGGAGTGCCCGAAGCAATCATACAGAAGGCTGTGCAACAACGCCACACAATAAGAGACACAAGACAGGCTGAAGAGTGGATAACGCTCCCGCAATTCGCCTACAAGATGCCGAGACTGCCACTAGTTGAAGCGCAGCCTTGGGGAACAGCAAAAACGATTGACTTCGAAGGCAGCATAGCAGTTCGACAGCCCTTCGTAGCCGACAAACTGAGGAGAACAGACCGATGGCTATACAGATGGGAATACTTCCGCCCTAGAATAACGCTCAAAACCCGAACCTACGACATAACAGAGGAAATCGCAAATATGTGGCACACAATAGTAACAATAAGATACTCATGGGACATCAGAACAAGACGCGACGAACTAGAATACGAAACCCACGCAGCCTCATCCAGAGCCGTGAGAATCTGCCACATAATACAACCACACCTGACGCACCCAGACAAGAAAAAACGAGCAGCCGAAATACTCAGCCTCTACAGAGCAAGACCCTCAATACCCAGAAGTGTTGTCTAGGCATTGAAAGCACCGCAGATGATTTCAGCGTCGGAATAGTCACCTCTGATGGCAAAATCCTAGCCAACGTCATCAGCACCTTCATGCCCCCCGAAGGCGGAATCCACCCCAGAGAAGCGGCTAGACACCACGCAGAAGTAGCGGGCGAAATAATACACAAAGCCCTAGAAAAAGCCAAAACCCCCACTAGCCAAATCGAAGCAATAGCCTTCTCACAAGGACCAGGCTTAGGACCATGCCTACGAACAGGCGCCACAGCCGCACGCGCCCTAGCCTCATACCTCAACACCCCATTAATCGGCATAAACCACAGTATAGCACACATCGAAATCGGCAAACTAATAACAGGCGCAAAAGACCCGGTCACGTTATACGTATCAGGCGGCAACACCATAATCTCAGCCTACGAAGACAAATACTACCGCATCTTCGGCGAAACCCTAGACATCGCAGTCGGAAACTGCCTCGACGTCTTCGCACGACAAGCAGGACTAAGACAAAGCCCGAACAGCCCATTCGGCGCCACAATTGAAAAACTAGCAAACCAAGGCAAAACGTTGATACCGCTTCCCTTCACAATCAAAGGCATGGACCTATCATTCAGCGGCTTACTCACAGCCACAATCGAAGCATTAAACACCCGAAAATATCCGTTGGAAGACATCTGCTTCAGCCTCCAAGAAATAGCATTCTCCATGCTGACCGAGGTCACAGAACGCGCCCTAGCACACACTGAAAAACCCGAACTCTTGCTAACAGGCGGAGTCGCAGCCAACAAGCGACTACAAGTAATGCTTCAATCTGTCGCAAGCGAACACAACGCTCGCTTCAACACAGTACCTAAAGAATACGCCCTAGACAACGGAGCAATGATCGCCTGGACGGGCGCCCTAGCCAACAAACACGGCATCATCACCCCGATCGAGAAGAGCACAGTCAAGCTGAAATGGCGCCTAGACCAAGTCCCCGTACCATGGGTCAAACAAAGGTGAAAACCACGCCATGCTAATCAAGAAAGGCGCCGAAGCCAACCTCTACCTCCAAGAATGGCACGGCCGAAAAGCAATCATGAAACACCGCCTGCCCAAAGCCTACCGACTGACCAAACTTGACTCAGCTGTGAGAACACAACGCACCCTTCATGAACCCACGCTCATTCATAAAGCAAAAGAAGCTGGAGTTCCAACACCCACAGTCTACATGATAGACTTGGCCGAATCAAACATCATAATGGAATACATCGAAGGCAAACAGATCAAACAAGCCCTCAACACTCTGCCCTTGAAAGAAAAACTACATTTATGCCGCCACATCGGCACACTAATAGGTCTCTTACATAAACAGGGAATCATCCACGGCGACCTAACCACATCCAACATGATTCTCACATCTTCCGGCAAAATTTTCATCGTAGACTTTGGGTTGGGCGAACACTCGACAGAGCTAGAGGCTCGCGGCGTCGACCTTCACCTAATGAAAAGGGCGCTTCAGAGCACGCATCACAGATTTGCGAAACAATGTTTCGAAGCAGTCCTGAGCGGATACGCAGGGAGTGTTGGAAAAGAAACAGCAGCTAGAGTGCTAGAAAAAGCTAAAGAAATAGAGCGTAGGGGACGCTACGTTGAAGAAAGGTAGAATCGCATACTTCGTCACAGGCAACATGCAGAAATTCCGTGAAGCAAGAGCTGTGCTCTCAGAATTCAACATCTCAATAGCGATCCTCAACTTGGAAGCCAAGGAAATACAGTCTGACAACATAGACGAGATTGCAAAAGCAAGCGCCCTAGAAGCAGGCCGGAAATCCAACATGCCAGTTTTCGTGGAGGATGCCGGACTCTTCATCAATACTCTCAACGGTTTTCCAGGACCTTACTCATCATACGTTTACCGTACACTCGGCTGCCCAGGGATCTTGAAGCTGATGAAGGAAGCAGCTGAGCGAGATGCCTACTTCTACTCTTCTGTGGCCTTCTGCGACTCCGACAAATCCAACTCTCTCAAATGCTTCAGCGGCGAAGTTGACGGAAAGATAACTTTAAGAGAGCGAGGAATCCGAGGCTTCGGCTTTGACCCCATATTCGAGCCATCATCTGAGCCCAGCAGGACCTTCGCAGAAATGACATTATGCGAGAAAAATAAGTATAGCCATCGCGCTAGGGCTTTACGAAAATTCGCCGGATGGTATCGACGACGCTAAGCGAAGTCTTAAATACGTCGAGGCAGTCGCTGTTTTAGAGTCTACGGTGAAAAAGTCATGCCGAAAACCGAAAAAGGCAGGGCTCAGTCAACAAGGCCAGTGGGCAAGCGACCGCCAGCTTGGGCTAAGTACACGCTTGAAGAAGTTGAGTCTCTCATTGTCAAACTGGCAAGAGAAGGACACAACGGAAGCAGAATCGGCGTGATTTTGCGTGATCAATACGGCATCCCTTTAACCAAGCCAATTGCTGGGAAATCCGTTATGGAAATCGTGAAGCAGGCGGGCTTGGCTCCACCTATCCCCGAAGACTTGGATGTCTTATTAAGAAGAGCTTCGCGGCTGGCTGTTCACCTAGAGAAGAACAGAAAGGACAGTTACAATGTTCGGTCTCTCCAGAACGTGGAGGCTAAGATTCATAAGCTTGCTAAATACTATAAGCGAGAAGGAGTTTTGCCAGCAGATTGGAAGTATGAGGCTAAAACTGCCAGCTTGGTTTAGGTGTATTAGCCCTGGAAAGTCATGGTCAGATCGAATCTTTTTTGGAAGCTGCAATTCAAGCAGCAGACGTGATAAGGAAATGCGCGAGTCGAAGCGGTTTCATTCATGTCGTTTCTCATCTGGATGCTGACGGTCTAGCCGCCGCCGGCATCATCGGCACAGCATTAGCGAGGCTTAACGCCACATTCCGCATAAGAATTGAAAGATGGCTAGACGAAAAAATCATAGAAAGCATAATCTCCGACAAACCCTCACTGGTAGTTTTCAGCGATTTTGGCAGCGGAGACCTCGACGTCTTGAACTCCAAATTAAGAGGCAAGCAGTCAGTAGTTCTCGACCACCATCAACCCGTAGGCGAGGCAGACCCGGCCTTTATTCATATGAATCCTCATCTATTCGAAATCGATGGTTCACGCGACATAAGCTCAGCTGGAATCGCGTATTTTGTGAGTAAAGCCTTG
>Ga0315308_1001240_pt1 | contig 14649 bp, 11 predicted proteins | sample TDP3_MG_FD_203078 | JGI IMG/M metagenome (GOLD analysis project Ga0315308, IMG submission 203078) | Freshwater sediment microbial communities from Lake Towuti, South Sulawesi, Indonesia - TDP3 | ecosystem: Environmental > Aquatic > Freshwater > Lake > Sediment | place: Indonesia: South Sulawesi... | reverse complement strand
TAATTTCGCCCACAGCCACAGGCAAAACCGAAGCCGCATTCTTGCCAGTTCTCAACATGTTAATCACGACGCCTGATCGTCCGCCTGGAATCAAGATACTATACATCACACCACTCCGTGCCTTGAACCGAGACCTACTGGATCGCTTAGAGTGGTGGTGCAACAACCTAGACATCAAGCTTGCAGTCAGACACGGGGACACCGAGACAAATGAGAGAACCCGGCAAGCACGCAGCCCGCCTGATATGCTCATAACTACGCCAGAGACTCTGCAGGCCATCATACCAGGGTGGGTTATGCGTCAACACCTGCAGCAGGTGCGTTGGGTTATAGTTGACGAAGTACACGAGATGGCTGACAGCAAAAGAGGCAGTCAGCTGGCGTTGGCGCTTGAACGACTCCGATGGATAACTGGAAAAGACTTCCAACTCATTGGTTTGTCAGCCACAATTGGCAGCCCGGAGAAGGTTGGGCAGTTTCTAGTCGGCACTGGTCGTAGTGTGGAGATTGTTAGAGTGCCCGTTGCCAGAAAAATGAAGCTGCAGATTCTGTTCCCACAACCTAAACCCGAAGACATGGAATTGGCCTCAACTCTATTTACACACCCGGAGGTAGCGGCTAGACTGCGCATCATTCGAGACTACATTCAGAAGCAGAAGTCGGTGCTTCTGTTCACAAACACTCGAGCCATATCAGAGGTATTAGCCAGTCGATTCAAAGTCTGGGACGTGAACTTCCCGGTTTCAATACATCACGGTTCTTTAGCGAAGCCCTCACGTATAGCAGCAGAGAGAGGCCTGAAAGAGGGTGCTCTAAAAGGACTAGTGGCCACAAGCTCTCTTGAACTTGGCATTGACATAGGTCGCATTGACCTGGTCATTCAGTACATGAGTCCGAGACAGGTCACCAGGCTGATTCAACGCGTAGGCAGAAGCGGACACCGCGTCGGAAGAATGGCAAACGGCGTCATAATCACTATGGATTCAGACGACACTTTAGAGGCTTTGGTCATCGCCCGCATGGCATACAAGGAGCAGCTAGAACCCGTTGTCATCCCTTACAAGCCGTATGATGCACTTGCTCACCAGATTATCGGTTTGCTGATGAAGAAGAAGCGCTGGTACTTTTACGAAATCTTCGACATGTTCAAGAAAGCATATCCCTACGCTGACCTCACTTTAGAGGACATACAGAAAGTCTTAACCTACATGCACTCACGCTTTCCACGTCTCGCCTGGGTTTCTTTCGAAGACCAACTAGCCATCAAACCACGCCAGACAAAAGCCCTCTACGAATACTACTTCGGAAACCTGTCGATGATTCCCGATGAAAAGCAATACTTAGTCGTAGACGAGTCCTCAGATTCAGCCATTGGAGTGTTAGATGAAGCATTCATGGCTGAATACGGCAAGCCAGGCATCAAGTTCATAATAAGAGGCAGCCCTTGGATCATCACACACGTCTACGGAGACAAACTCTACGTCAAGACAGTGGACGACCCAACAGGTGCCATTCCAAGCTGGATTGGAGAGGAAATTCCAGTTCCATTTGACGTGACGCAGGAAGTCGGCGCGATAAGGGGTCTAGTCGAGCAGAAAATCAGGAGGGGAATGAAACCTGAAGAGATCGCCCCACGACTGGCTAAGAGATATCCAGCCAAGGCTGAGACCATTTCAAGGGCGCTTGCAGAAACTATAGAACATGTGCAACGCGGCGTCTTGGCTCCAACCGACAGAAGAATAGTGGTGGAGGATTGGCAGGAGTTTGTCATTATTCACGCCAACTTCGGTTCGCTGGCGAATCGAGCATTGGCACAATTACTGGGTCATGTTCTTTCCGAGCAAACAGGCTATTCAGTGGCTGTTCAACACGATCCGTATCGCATATTCATCCAGACCATGGGCACCTCAAACACGGACACGGTCATCGGTTTATTCAACGATTTGAAACAGATGCCAAGCGACACCATTCGAGACCTGTTAACCAAAGCCACGATCAAGACAGGGCTGTTCAAGCGCAGGATGATTCACGTAGCTAGACGATTCGGTGCACTCAAGAAGTGGGCAGACTTTGGCTCAGTCAGCCTCCGGAGCCTTATCAAAAGCTTTGAAGGATCCGCCATCTACGAGGAAGCCTTGAAGGAGGTCTTCACAAAAGACTTGGACCTTCAACGCTTGTTGCAAATCCTCAGCGACATCCAAGCAAACAAGATCGAAGTCATGAAACTCGAAACAGGTGGCATGATAACACCGGTGGCGCGGCTTGGCATGGAAAGAGTCAGCATGAAAACAGACCTCATCCCAAGTGAGCGCATGAAGTTAATTCTTGTAGAATCCGCTAGGGCAAGACTGCTAAACGAAGTCCGCACGTTTGTATGCACCAGGAACTGGGACTATACCGAAATGGCTCGTTTAAACGACCTTCCCGACAAGCCAGAATGCCCTAAGTGTGGTTCAACAGCTCTCGGGGTGTTCAGCCGAGAGGAAGAGCAGGTTCGCTCCCTAGCGGACAAAAGGGGCGAAAAGTTGACAAAGAGCGAAGAGAAGCTACTGGAACAAGCGCTGGAAACCGCTGAACTAATGGCTGAATATGGCAGGGCAGCAGCAGTTGCTTTGGCTGGCCGTAGGGTGCGAACCAGCGACGCTTTAGCGGTTCTTCGAAAAGAGCGCAAGCTCACGGATCGCTTTTTTGAGTTGGTCATAGAAGCCGAACGTGACGCATTGAAGCGACGCTTCGGCTAAGAGAAGCATTACAAAATGAATCGTCAGTCGTTAGCATTGATTCCAAAACTATAAAAGAGTCTAAGAGACAGTGTCTCTTTCTCAAGAAGGGAATAGTGGACAAGATGGCAATGGAGTTAAGTCGCCAGCAACTGCGCGAGCAGGCTTTGAGCCGATTCAAATATGTGAGAACTTGCGTTCTGGCCAGAGAATTATGCCTGCTGGTGCGCACAAACCGAGTGGCATTCAATGTGAAGGACGCCTCTGAATGCTGCCGATTCGTGTCAACACTCTGCAAAGACGCAGGCTGCGAAGAACAGAGTGAACTGTGCAGAGGAGCAGCTGAGGCTGTTACGGAAAGCGAGGAGAAGTATCTGGATCTCTGCCAACAAAGTTGTATGAGGTGCGGCGAGTCCCGCAGACCAGTTCAGAAGAAGCCCACTAACAACTACGTGGCCTGATTTTCTCACCTGTAGTGTTGTGTGCGCCGGAAACACAGTTTAAGTTCTTTCAAGCCACGAAAGGAAGATATACATCGAGTAGAAACACATACGGGAAAGACTGAAGATCAGCATGAATGGAGGACGACAAGACTTTGTTCATAGCTCCTTTTGTGGCCACGCCGCTTCCAGTTGTCAAACAGATGCTTACTCTTGCCGACATCAAACCCGGCGACATTGTATATGATCTAGGCTCTGGAGACGGTAGAGTGGTCATTATGGCAGCGCAGGATTACGGGGCACGATCGGTAGGTGTCGAAATGCGTGAAGACCTAGCCAAACAAGCGCTGGGAAAAGTCGCTGAACTCGGCCTAGAGGGACGCGTCAAAATCGTGCAGGGCGACATGTTCAAGGTAGACCTGTCGCAGGCAGACGTTGTTACCTTGTACTTGACAACCAGTGCAAACGACAAAGTGAAACCAAAGTTGGAGGCTGAACTAAAGCCTGGCGCGAGAGTTGTTTCACATGACTACGAAATCTTGGGTTGGAGACCAGTCAAAATAGACAACTTCTGCGAAAATCCTAGGCTTGGCTACCCATCTCACACAATATATGTATATAGAAAATAGTGCTCTTCTTTTTGCGTTTTGAAGTTTGACAGCGATTTCAAAGAAGAGCTTAGTAGTTAGATTGCGCTTGCATCGCTTCTCCTTGATTGCGCGTGTTTCAGGAATCAGGTCCATTTCCGTCGATTATTTTGAATTTTTTCGTCTTTTCCAGAGAAGTATTGCTGCGGCCGCTACAGCTATTGCTGCGACTGCTATGGGAAAGAGGTCAACTGGTGGCGGATTCACTTCTGCAGAGTGCGCTGTTACGGCTACTGTGTCAGTTGCCGTGTTGCCTGCTGCATCTCTGACTGTTAACGTCACTGTGTAGGCGTCTGGATTTGCATAGGTGTGGGTTGTTGTTTTCCCTGTTCCAATAGTTCCGTCCCCAAAGTTCCATTCGTAACCGGCTATGCCAACATTGTCTGTGGAGCCACCTGCATCAAAAGACACAGATGCGCCCACATTCACTGTCCGATCTTGTCCAGCGTTGGCTGTGGGTTTTGCTGTGTCTAATGTTATGGTGTCCTCGTATGATGGCGAGACTAAGCCAGCTTTATCTCTGTATTGAACGTAAACTTTCTTGATGCCGCCGCCTATTGGCAGAGTCCAAGACCAAGAAATAGCGTATGATTCCCACTCTGACCATGTTGTGTTGTCGTCGGAGAAGTGCATCTGTTGGACGCCCGAAGTGCCGTCATTTGCAGACAACGTTAGGGTTACTGATGTGGAGTTTGTGTAGGCTGCGCCTTCAGCGATTGTAATGAATCCTGTTGGCGGAGCTGTATCTAAAATGATGGTGTCAGAATGTGTGGTTGAAATTGATCCTGCGTTGTCATCAATTTGGTAGTAGACTGTTTTTGTTCCATCTCCAGATGGTAGCGTCCAAGTTTTGGTTGGTGAAAGCGATTCCCATTGTTCAGTGTCCCATGTGCCGTCACTGCTGAACCTGATCTGATGAACGCCTGAAGTGGCGTCGGCTGCGGTCAGATCGAGCGTCACAGAGGTCGAAGTTGTATAAGTGGCTTCGTTGTCAATCATGATAGAGCCAGTTGGAGGTGTCTTGTCCAGTTTGATTTCAGTTAAGACTTTATGGGGCTCTTCATTGCCAGTCTTGTCCACACTCCAGTATTCCAGTTTGTTGTCGGCGCCTTCTATTGCGATGAGTGGCTGTCCGTCTGCACTGACAGGCCTGATTTGCCCGTCGTTAATCTTGTAGTACGTTTCAGCCACGCCACTACCAATGTCAGTAGCGCTTAGGGTTACTGTGAAGTCGTTGGTGTGCCATAGGTCATCGTAATCTTGTGAGGTTACAGGGGCTACTGTTTCATAGGGGCTCATAAAGGGATATCGATCTTCATTATTCTCATCAATAGTGTATGGTGTATCTCCTATTCCATCACCGTCAGCGTCTTCGCCAGTGTAGTCTCTCCAGTAGTTTCCACAAGAGGGATAATTGTTGTCCCAAGAGTTTGCGCCCCCGCCAAATACGATATCGACATGCAGATTGTTGTCTATGAAATTGTTATGGTAAAGTCTGTTGTTAAATGCACCTACCCCGAAGCTGATGCCAACGGTGTTGCTTGTTATGTTGTTTCCAGAAATAGTGTTACCAGTGGAATAGTAGAGAGAGAAACCGTAAGTGAAACCTGTGATTTCCATGTTCCTCACTGTTATGTTGTTTCTTGAGGACAAGGTCACTCCGGTTCCAGCGCCTGCACCTTGAACCGTATAACCAGCACCGTCAACTATGATGTTGTCTCTCTCAACCACAATTTCCTCATAGATGTCGTCTGTAAAAGTGTAAGTAACATTATCACTACTGAAAATCTGTGCTGTTGGTGGGTCTATACTTCCATCTGCCCTTATGTATATTGTTCCGCTTGCCTTAGCCACCGGAACATTCAACACCAAACCAAACACAGCCCCCAAAAACGAAAAAACCCAAACAGCCAAAACCAAACCGGCCCTTCTCCTGCTCAGAATCTTCTCCTCCCAGACAATAATAGCGTAACCACACAAACAACTCTTAAATCCATATGTAAGATTCTTCAATTGTCTACAGGCTTGCCAGAGAAATCTGTTTCAAGAAAGAACGAAACGGATACTGGGATTTGCACGCTCGCGCGTGCTCTTACTGCCTCTTTGGAAGGAGGAATAGAGAATGTCTTCTGACGCTAAAGACCCGGTGGACCCGGATTTGTCGCCATTTGAGGTCGTGCTGCCTCGATTCTGGCTTTGATGCTCATGATGACGCTGTAGAGCTTGTTGAGTAAATAGATCAGTGTGACTCTAGGTGCAGTTTTTACCACAATATTTGCGAGTGTTGTGATGAGTCCGCCAAATTGGGTTTCTATGTTGAGCGCGCGCAAGAGTCATTGTGGAGAAACTATCTGGGGCACCTCTGTCCTCAGTAGTGCTTCGTCTTGAGCAGGTATTGTTTCTCTTACGATGCGGCGATTAATCTTTACAACTTTTGAATGGACTGTGCGAGCCTTCAAACATGTCTTGCAGACTTCAAGTGGAATTTCAGAAGTCTCAATCGGGCATTCCCAATCTGATACGAATATGCACTTGTTTCTGAGCCCCTCTAACATTTCGACTGTCATGATTTATGGTTCCTCCTTTTTTGGTAGTAATCGTAAAAAATGGACAACGCAAGTGTTACCGTGACTGAAGCCAATCCGAGAGGAGATCTGAGGAATATGAAGATGAAACCAATGTATGAAATTTTGATGTTGGTGAACTCGCCGATCACGTTTTTCGCTGGAACATTCCATGAATCGGCGCCGTCGTTGTTGTCGCCTCTTGTTTTGAAGTAGATCTCGCCGTTCTCAGTCCACTTTTCAATTACTCGATGGACAGTAGGAGAGGGCGCCAGCTTGTCATAAGGGCTTGGAACATTGAATGCAATTATGTCCCCAGGTTCTATGTTTTCAGCCTGCTCTCTCCTAACAAAGATGACGTCACCGTCATTAAGGATAGGTTGCATGCTTTGAGAGGCAACCACCATTATGGGCGAGCACATGCCGCTTGTCAAATCTTGAACCGTATATCCCATCAGAAACGCTGTTGAAGCATAACCGCTGACCAACGCAATCAGAATGGCAGTTCCCAGAAGGTATTTGGCTTTACCATTCTTTCTTGGCTGTGGCGCTTGCAGATCTGGCTTTAGGTTAACTGGTGTAGCTGTTGCTTTTCCACTGGTCACGCGTCCATTTTCAGCCTGAAGGATAGAGGTAACCTTTCCCTTTGTGTTTCTCACCAGTACAAGCGTTCTAGTAGGCCTCGCCTTCATGGAAATAATGGACTCCGCCTTGACGGAAATGATGCCCATGGTGAATAGGGCAACGCACACAGCCCCAATTATCCCTGTTGAAGCATTTACCTCCGGCATGTCGATGCCGAAGCGTGTGATGCGCAAGAAGACGCTAATCAAGGACATTGTCCAGTACAGGAACAGACCAACAGCGGAGGAAAGACAAAGGACCCCGAAGGCCTTGGTTGAATTCTGCACATAAGGTCACCATAAAAATTGGGGATGATGCGGCTAAGTGTGGCACATCTTGCTGTTAAGTTGCCTTATAGTCGTAGGTGTTGACAACTTCCGCGGTGATCCCAAAGTTGATCGTTGGAGTCACTCTTTGCTCTGCGATCCAACTGAGTATGAAATTTATTGTAAAGCCGCCTCCCCTGCTTGTCCCTGTCGAGTTGTAAAGAAACTCAGCTGCGGGCTCATACAACGTAAGGTCGGCATACTTGATGTTTCCAGTTGGACTTGCGAATGTCACCGCGAATGCCCTCATGCTTGTATACAGACCACCTAAGTCAACAATAGAAACCCTTATGGACGTGTAGTTGAAGTATACGTTCGAAACAGTCAGAGTGCCGTTAGTCGGCGCTGTTCCTTTGCTGTTCCTAATAACCTGAAAAACCGGAACCACGACCGCCACTGATGGATCATAACTCATTGGAGTGAGAGTCACTATACCAATTAGCGCTTGTGCCCATGCGATGGTTACTAAGGCTACAGCTACTAATGCCAGAGCAGTGAACACTTGTTTCTTGCTGACCATTTTTCCATAATTCCTCCTTCTTGCTTACGCAGTTGTTTACAACACTCGTACTTGTGTGGTCGTATATGATTTATGAAGAATCAATACAGATTTCAACTACGCATCAATGAAGCTGTCTTTTAGGGAAACACTGCAGAATTTTTGGTAACTGCTAGAACGCACAACTGACCACCGTGAATCCAGTGGTGTCAGCTTGGGTCGCTGAATATTATGTTAAAACACTCAAAAGTCGTTACAGTCGTGTCGCTGGTGAATATGGAATCACCCATATTGGTTAACGTTGAGCCGTCCCATTTCAGGGCTCCTAGATCAAAGTTGTTGTTCAGCATCGCCCCAAGGATTTTTGCGTCACTGGCTACGTCACTTAGGTTTCGCCTGAGTTGAACCCATAGTTCATTACCGGTTGTAGATATCGTTGATATTCCACTCCATGTTGAGGAAGCTGTAAACCTTTTATAAGAAAGGGTGTTGGGGGCTGTTCCCCAAGCCAGTAAACCCTTGCTTCCTGTTGGTTCCCATTCAAAGTCGGCACATCTTCGAGCATTAGTGTTCACAGCAGAGTCATGCTCAGGGTGGACTGTCCATGCAGTTCCGTCCCAAAAAGCAGTGTTAAGGTCAGAGCCAGCGTCAATGACTAGATAAACCAGCCCATTAGTCGCGGGGTCAGCTCTTAACGCCACCCAATTTGCCACTCCCCCTTGGGCGGGAATGTCGAGTAGTGTAGTAGCTCCTAATGTTGAGCCATCCCATATTCTATAATAGTTGTCCGTAGATACAGAGTCGCCCCATATGAACATTGCCCTCCCAGATGTTTGCTCATAAGCCACAGCGATACATTCTTCTGTTTCAATGGCAGCAGTAGTGTCCCAAGCTGCTGCCTCCCCTATAGGGCTCCAAGAAGAACCAGTCCAGACATAACCATGAACGTCAACGTTAGCATCCAAGTAAATCATTGTAATCTCGTTTGCGTTGGCGGTTGGTTTGGTTGCCAGTGCTGTCCAGTAGACCACGCCAGTTGTGTATTCAAGGTTTAAAGATTGTTCTGAACTCCAAGACACTCCATCCCAAATCCTGTAACCTATTTCATCTGTCGTGGTGCCTCTTGAATAGACGATCAACGCTCGGCCAGTAGTTTTTTCATAGGCGATATCAAAGCTTCTGTAAGCATTTGCTGTGATTCCAACAAAACCTATATTGTTGGTGACGACCCACACTTTATTTAGACCATCCCAAACATAAGCATCCAAATATCCATCGTCGCTCAGAGTGACAACTATTTTTTCGTATCCACGTAATTCAACTGGACAATAGGCAACTCGAACGTATCGAACGCTGCTTCCTGAAGAAAGCATTTCATTTTCAGGAGACCAAACTGACCCGTTCCACAGTCGCTCCTTACAAGAGGCTAAGAGATTCGAACCGGTGTTGGATCGATAATAGACAAACGCTGACCATTTCGGTTTTACAAGAACTGTTGCCGTGTATGAGACTATGGAATTTACAGTTAGAGGGCACAACATAAAAAGAATAATAGCAAGAGGCATAACTGCAATTTTCTTCCTTAGTTTCTTGCGTCTGGCACCAGCACTCCTCTCCTTTCCCTCAACTTTTTCTGCCTCATGTGGTAAGGGCTTTACAGAATCTGCCATCGTTGCTACTATGTCTTTTCCTCTCAAAACTTTTCTAAGCACTAGATAGTCATTGATGAGCATCCCGCCGAAAATCATTGCAGCAAATCCACCATATGCACAGACGTAGCGAGCATACGCTCCCAATAAGTAGTGAAGGCCTGTTTGTTCGACCCAGTGGAATAGGGCCAAGTTAGCGGCCCATAGACCAATGAGTAGTGTAACCAATCCGAGGAGGAGTCTTATCTTTATATACGATCTCTTTCTTTTGGGAGAAGCTTCTTGATCGTGCTCGACAGGTTTGAGAACTACCTCTTCGGTTTCGAGGACAGTTTCTTGAGTTTCAGTGGGTAGCACCTTCTTCTCAGCCTTCGCTTTAGCGATGGTTCAAATAAGTGCGTTCTAGAACGCGTCTCTGGGCAATGGCGTGTACTGGAAGGTCACTGTTATCGGAGTTGTTTCATCCACTAAGTCGTAGGAGTATTCCACTATGATCAGGTAGTATCTTGTGGTTGTTGTACCTTGATGGACGTAGCCGGCGTCTCCAAGTGTTAAACCGTTGATATAAGATTTGGCCGTCGATCCTGTAGCAGCATTATATAATGCCTCGTCAACCCAAGTTGAACCGTTCCAATACTTTGCTGTGATTTCAAATTTTGAGAATTTGCTACTATTTACTGGTGCAGTTAGCTCTATTTTTACAGCACAGACCTGAGCTGCGTCTGTTACGACCTTGAAAGCATACGTGCTGGAGTCACTATCGTTAAACATCGGTGTTTGAGAGCCAGCGGGACTACCTGAACCCGGCAGATTCCTTGTTTCATTGATGTCATTCACATAAACTGTCCATGATGCAGTTGTGGCACCGATAGTGAATTGAGCTGTCGGGGTTATAGTAACAGGTGTGGTATAGGTCACTAAAGCCAGAACAATAGCTGTCAAAGAAGCAAGGCAGAGAAATCCTTTAACTCCCAACACTGCTCTAAGAGCTCCGGAAAATTTCATTCCATCTCCTCCTAGGGTTTAACAAAAGGTCAACAGCGGGAGACTAAAATCTTATGAACTGTAAATCTATATGTTCAATCAAATGTAAATACCTGAGGAAGTGGTGCCTTAACCAAAGAATTTCAGATTGGGTTAGTCGTAGTCAGTCAGTGGAATTTGCTATTTCCTTCTTCTTGGTCCTGCCTAGACGTTTGCCCTCTCTTTATCTTATGAAGAACAGTCCCTATCGTCCCAACGGGTTTCTAGGACGCCCAGAATGCAACTCACGACGCCCATGGAATGATGGCTTAAGATATTCTGTATGTAACGAAAACGAACATCTTCTTTCTTTCGCCGCAGTCTTGGCACTCGTAATTGAGGGTTATAGTATCCTTGGGCTCTTCTGAGAATTCAATTAGGGCATGGGACGTCTTGTTGTTACATTTGCCGCATCTCAACGAAACGATGGGAACGAAGAAACTCTTTTCCATCTTTCATCCCTACGCAATATGTGATTTTGACAATATCGTATGATTTGGCGCTATTAAACAATTATGAATTTCAAAATATGATTTTGAAGATCTACTTTAAGAAAGGGTTTCAAAATCCTCAATTGCTCCTTCAGATAGGGGCGGATTTGGACAAAAGTATTGCTGGTTCGAAAATTATTTTGTTAAGCAAAATCGTAACCATGAATTTTGCCCCCTGTTAAGCCATGACAAGATGGGAAGGGATAGTGAAATGTTTGATGAGAACGGGCAAATCAGAATCATCGAGGGATTCTTCTCAATCGCTGTGATATTCTTAGTGCTGCTGATATCCGTAACCGTTCCCTCTACTCTCTGCATTGACAAACAAAGATCTTTGACAAACTCTTGAACGCAGGCTTTGATAAAACTGGATACAAATGGCACCTTTGACAACCTCATCGCGCAGGAAGACTGGACGGCGCTAAGACAGTCTCCCAACATCCTACCACCAGTCGATGTGTCATTCAACCTCACTGTCTACGATGAAAACATGCGGTCATTAAACCAGATTTGATTGAAGCGCAAAAGATTGCCAGATGAGTTAGGCTTATAAGACGCCGTAAATCGAATTAAACCTGACCCACTCTATGCTGCCTGTGCCCTGGCGATATATTCAATCTTGGAATTGCCTAGCCTGTGGCACATGCTGCAAAGGCTTTCAGGTTGTCTTAGACTTTCCAGAGTGGATCAACGTAGTCAAAACCTACGGTGTCGACTTCACTCAGCCCGGCATAAGCAGGTTTTATCTGAAACACAAGAGCGACGGCACGTGTATTTTCCTCTTCAACAACTATGGAAATTGGCTGTGTTCGCTGCAGCATATGAAACCTTTGGCATGTAAGCTGTGGCCTTTCAAAGTCTCCGACAAACCAAAGTATGGAAGACCCGGCGATGCGGCATACGATTTGACAGATATAAAGCTGTTCATTTACGCTGACCCAGCATGTCCAGGACTGCGCTGGGGTAACCCTGCACGCGAGTTTGTACACGCAATACTGCCAGAGTTCATCGATCTCGCTGTCGGTACACGCAAGAAACAGTTCTACTCCACATCCAGACTTACTCCGTCTCAGCCTTTGAGACTGTTCTAAACAACAACTTAACTTACCCCAACAGAACAGGTTGCTCTTCGCCGAAGTACATATTACCTGTGAGGTTAAACTGTTGAAAACAGTGTGAGTCAAAATGGCGACGGGTCTTCATTTTCATCCGCCTAAAGTGGCAATTGTGGGTACGGGATTTGTCGGCTCAACCTTTGCCTACGCACTCATGATGCAAGGCATAGTGTCTGAAATTGTCCTGATCGACGTGGACAAGAAACGCGCGGAAGGCGAAGCTATGGACCTTAATCACGGCTTATCCTTCGTACGACCAGTGAAAATATGGGCTGGCGACTACGCCGACTGCGAAGACGCGGACATAATAGTGATCAGCGCAGGCGCAGCTCAGAAACCCGACGAAAAACGGTTAGAACTTGTTCATAGGAATTTCGAGGTTTTCAAGGATGTTGTGCCACGGATCGCTAGGTACAATCGCAACGGCATATTCCTAATTGCGACAAACCCAGTTGACATAATGACCTATTCAACTCTGAAACTGTCAGGCTTTCCGCCAAGTCGAGTCATTGGTTCAGGCACAATCTTAGACACCTCGAGACTTCGGTATGTTATCAGTGAAGACTTGAACATAGATACCCGCAACGTGCACGCATACATAATAGGTGAACACGGGGACAGCGAAGTCCCAGTGTGGAGCCTCGCGAACGTTGCAGGAACACCGCTAAAACAGTTTTGCAGACAACACAACAAGACATGCGACACGAAACATCTGAACACTCTGTTTGAGAGGGTGAAAAACGCCGCGTATGAGATTATAGAAAGAAAAGGGAGAACCTACTATGCCATCGGCTTAGGGCTGACCCGCATAGTTGAGAGTATTCTTCGCAACGAAAACGCAATTCTGACAGTTTCCAGCCTCTTGCAGAACTACGATGGAGTGAACGATATGTGCCTGAGTGTACCTTCAATCGTCAACCGCGAAGGAATAAGATCCGTTCTGAAACTTCCTCTAGACAACAGAGAGCTTGCAAAGTTCAGAAGGTCAGCTTCAATTCTCAGGAAAATCGCGGACTCGCTCAAAATCTAAGATAGCGCGCTTAGAAGATTTTGGCCAAGACCTCTTCTGGATTGAACTCCTGTCTTGAACGCACAGAAGCCTCTTCCACATAGAGCTGGATGGCATATTTCAGAGCGTCTTCACTCACTGGAATATACTCCAGACTGGACTGAAAATAGTCTAGAAGCGACGCGGCGCAAGCGAAGCGCATGGCTCTGTCTTCTAAACGTGCCGAGAAAGTGACAGTGCTCTTGGGAATCCGCTTCAAAATGGCGTTGCGGGCCTTCTCAATCATTTCATACGCCTTAGGCGTGATCAGCACTGATTTTGGGGCAAAACGAGTTCTGACCGAAGAGTGTTCAGTTTCGATGGCGTAAACAAGAGTCATATGGTCTCTGATCTGTTCTGCGCCCTTCTCGATATCTATTTCTCCGAAAGCTAACCTTATTTGACTCTGCGCGATTTCTATGAACCGCTCTTTCGTGAGTCTGTGAAGTCTGCAAAGCATGCGGTCTTCGATAGCGTTGAAGTTAGGATCCTGAACCGTTACTTCGTAACCTCTTCCAAACATGGCCACGTTGTAGTTGACGCTGAAGAAGTTATGGAATCGATATGGTCCAATAACCTCTCGATGGGTCTCATACTTGATTTCTCCTCTTTCCATCGCCAACTTGAGCGGTTCAACCATCCCCTTATACCTAAACCAATCATTAAACTCAGGCACAACGAAGTTGAAAACTCGATTAACGTAAGCTTGTCCAATTCGGATGAACCGAGCAGGCGTCATGCCTCCTGCATAGCGGTTGCGACCAGGGATGCCGTGTGGAGAGACCTTCGCTTCCGGCCTGCCAATTATCATGTCCCTGGTGGCAAAGCTCTTACCCGTGCCAGGTTCACCGAACAATGAAAGATTCCAGCCAGTACGCATGCCAGTCTTTCCGCGCTCGTGGATTATCTCTACATCTGCTAAGCCGTACTGCTGGGTGATGCTGAGCAAATTGTCGAAATAGAGAACAGGCCCGAACAGTTCCCTGAGGTAGTCCGCTAACACAGCCACAGAAAAGGTCCGGCCAAACCGAACTGTCGATTCCAATCGATTCTTCAGTAGATTAGCTAAATAGTCGTCTAGGACCTTGTCCATCTTTGCGACTTCCTGTCTCTCCAGAGAGACGTAGTCTACTTCGCCTGTCTTTTTCGAGATTGTTTTTGAGATGGCTCCTTGAGTTGACTGCATGAGCTCAGATTGAACCAACGGAGAGATTCCTTCCGGGATTTTCCATTCTTTATAACCTTGGCCTTGGTAAGAGACACTGATGATTTTCAGCTTCTCAAGCTCATTGAGTATGGAGGCTGCGTCAGTACCGGGTTTCAGCTTTGCTGCCACGTCATTTAAACTGCAACCTTCTTCGTTTTCCAGAAAGAAGTTTAGGACTTCAATTCCGGTCTTTCCATGCGCCTGTTTCACGTGGTTAAGGCTGTTTTGAATTGCTTCCCACGATCCCTCAAGCGACAGGAGGCCACCTTCAAACGTGTAGTACTTGCCCCTAAAGA
>Ga0315308_1001238_pt1 | contig 14665 bp, 16 predicted proteins | sample TDP3_MG_FD_203078 | JGI IMG/M metagenome (GOLD analysis project Ga0315308, IMG submission 203078) | Freshwater sediment microbial communities from Lake Towuti, South Sulawesi, Indonesia - TDP3 | ecosystem: Environmental > Aquatic > Freshwater > Lake > Sediment | place: Indonesia: South Sulawesi... | reverse complement strand
TTCGATAAACCATATATCAATTGTATCGAAGGCTATCGCCATGCCAATCGATGGCTACGTGGAATACAAGAGGAGGGAGTACTGCAACGATGTGAAGTGCCCCATTCAGATGCTGATGAATGCAAAAGGTGAAGGCACGCCCGATTATAATTCCTTGAGGGGGATCTGTTCAAGTGATTGCATCCACACGACATACGACTTCCACCATTGGCTCATCGATAAAGGATATATAATCGCGAGACCTGAGGCAAATAATAGAGGGGATATGAGATGAACATCAGGGATAATATAAAATATTGCATGGATTGGGGGATGAAGAACAGGATATCGAGGATCATCAACCCCGAGACCGGTCGCTGCGTGATGCTCGCCGTTGACCACGGCTACTTCCAGGGGCCGACGACCGGCCTCAGGAACCTCGGCGAGTCCGTCAATCCGCTGATTCCCTACGCCGATGCCGTGATGATAACTGGCGGCGCCCTGAAGAACTGGATCGATCCCGCCATGAATAAACCCGTCGTACTTCGGGTGTCGGGGGGGAACAGTATGGAACTCCCCGACGAGCTTTCGGACGAGGTCATCACGGCCAACATCGAGGACGCGATAAGGATCAACGCATCCGCGATAACGTGTTCGGTCTACATAGGTTCCCCCCATCAGAGGCAGACGATCGAGAACCTCGCGAAGATCGTTAACGAGGGCAACAGGTACGGCATACCGGTCCTCGCCGTCACCGCCGTCGGGAGGAGGCTCTCCCAAGAGGGCGGGAAGGATGCAAAGGATATCGTTAGGAACGAGCGCTACCTCGGATTGGCCTCGAGGATCTGCGTCGAGATGGGCGCCCACATGGTCAAGACCTATTATTGCGATGAGTTCGAGAAGGTCGTGGCGGCGTGCGGAAATGTGCCGGTCGTGATTGCCGGGGGCAAGAAGATCGACGAGCTCGACGCCCTGAAGATGGCCCACAACGCCGTCTCCGCGGGCGCGAGGGGCGTCGACATGGGGAGGAACATCTTCCAGAGCGATTGCCCAGTTGGGATGATCAAGGCGACGCGCGCGATCGTACACGATAACGCCCCCGTGGATAGCGCCTATGACGTCTACCTTAAGGAAAAGGCGAGAAGCGGCAAGCAATGAAGGTCGCGGTCTATTACAGCGCCTCGGACATACGCATAGAGGAGGGGCCTAAGCCCAGTATTGGGGATGGCGAGATCCTCGTCAAGATGAAGCGCTGCGGCATCTGCGGCTCCGACCTCATGGAGTGGTACAGGATCAAGAAGGCCCCGCGGGTCCTCGGCCACGAGATGGTCGGCGTCATCGTCGAGTCAAAGGCTGGAAAATACAAGAGGGGTGAAAGGGTCTTCGTGAGCCACCACGTTCCCTGCAACAACTGTAAATACTGCAACGAGGGCAACCACACCGCCTGCGAGACTTTACATAAGGGCAACTTCGATCCCGGCGGCTTCAGCGAGTACATAAGGGTCCCAAAGATAAACGTCGATTTCGGGACGTATGTCCTCCCCGAGGATGTCTCAATGGATGAGGGCACGATGATCGAGCCCTTGGCCTGCTGCGTGCGGGGTCAGCGCGTCATCGATGTGAGGCCCAATCACATCGTCCTGATACCGGGAGCGGGCATCTCCGGTCTCTTGAACATACAGATAGCGAAGCTCCGGGGCGCTTACGTAATATCAACGGACGTGGACGATTACAGGCTAGAGAGGGCAAAGGAATTCGGTGCGGACAAGGTCGTGAATGCCCAGGGGGACCTCGACGTCAAGGCGGACAGGATAATCATGTGCACTGGGGCGAAGAGCGCGTTCGAGAGGATGTGGAACAATCTCGACAGGAAGGGCAGGATACTCACCTTCGCGATACCCAAGGAGGACATGATCGTCCCATCGGAAAATTTCTGGAGGAATGAGTATGCCATGGCCTCGAGTTATGGCGCCGCGCCATCCGACATTGGGGAATCCCTGAATTTGATCAGCTCTGGAAGGGTCAAGGTGAGCGGCATGATCACGGGCCACTTCCCGCTCGATAACATCCTCGAGGGATGGAAGGCCGCAGGAAGGGGCGGAAGGACGCTTAAGGTTTTGATCACGGAGAACCCTTGAGCCTCATTCGCCCTTAACGCTCTACGGTTTGACCACCGTGATCCAGAACTCCATCGCCGGATTTCCCTCAGGGCCGTAATTCTCGGGCGGATATGCATCGAAGTGAAGCCCCACGCTGTAATCTCCCTCCCTCGTATGGAACTGGTATCCCAATTTCGTCATCATCCTGTAGGGATTGTCCCTCCAGAACCGTTCGTCGTATACCTTCTCGGTCATCTCAAAGCACATCCAGTTTGAGGCCCCGATCTCCTTCATAAAGAGGTCATATTCCCTAGATAGTTTGGTGAAATCCGTGTGTTCCGTTTCCTCTATGCAGACGGTATATCTCTGCCCCCCCTTCTCGCATTCTGGATCCCAAGAGCCGAGTCCCAGGGCCCAGGGCCTGACCGATGAGGCCTTGGTGAGTTTGTCAAGCCTTCCATCGGCGATGACGGCTTTCCAGAGCTCACGTGGCATTGTCCTGCCACGCGGACCGGGTGGAACGATTATGGTATAGCCCTTGACAGTGAAGGCGTCCCTTTTCCAGATTTTGACCCTATAGCCGATGATCTCCTCGCTCTTCTCAAGGTACTCCAAGGACACTCAATTCCCATCGTATATGAAATGATATTAACTTACTTATCCGTTTAGTTAGGTTCAAGCTTTACAACGATTCCCCATCATCCATCTGTCAAAGTACCATAGAGCTCATTTATCGCGGATTCATCGAATTGCGCCTCATCTATCATCGAATGGTAGTATCCGCCTTCCACGACGAAGGCCTTCAAGGTCCTCAGGACCTCCGCAAAATCCTCCCTCCCAAGGCCGATCGTCGACAACTTCGCCTCCAGTCCCAGGTCGCCCATCAGGACCTTGATCTCCTCGAATCCGTTATCCTGGACGTATGACATAACCAAGATCCCGATCGCGAGCAGTTTACCATGGACGTATTGCCTCCTGGTGACGTATTCTACGTTGTAGGCGAAGAAGTGCTCCGATCCCTCTTGCGCCCTGTCGCTCCCGAGCTTCTCTGCGATCTCTGCTAGGCCGATGTAGAGCTCGATGATCGTCCTGATGCCCTCGTCGCCAACGTCCCTTATCTCGAAACGGCGCCCCTTTAGCTCGTCTAACAACCCATGGGCCCTCCGGTATGCCCCTTCGTCGAACCTCTCCTTGCCCCTGCTCGAGGCGAGCTTCCAGTCATAACAGGATGTGTGAGAGGAGAGCGCGTCGCATGCGCCATAGCGCACGAGCTCCTTCGGGGCCCGCTTTATCAGGAGGAAGTCGACCAATATCCGGTCTATTGCGACGTGCCCGATGTACCTCACCCTCCAGCCCTCCCTGACGCCGATCGCGCTCGTGACGGAGGCATCGGCCGAGAGGATCGTGGGGACCTGCACAAGCCTCGCCCCCTTCTTGAGCGCGAGGTACTTCGCGAGGTCGTGCGATGAGCCACCTCCAATGCCGGCCACCACATCGACCGGAGGCACGTCCCTCTCCATGGCCTCAAGCGTGCGGAGCTCCATGTCCCTGGCGAACACCACGGCCTCCGGTTTCATTGGGAGCTTGTCCTTTACGAGATCCCATGGGATCTCCATTGTGGCGATCGCAAGCCTCTCCCCTCGCTCGGCTATCTCTCCGAGGAGGTCATCGCCGTAAATCACGTTGGGCCGTTGCCAGTTCGAATCGTAGTACTTCTCCTCAGAATGCCTGACATTCGCCATCATCAGCCACACTCCATCCTTTGCGTGATGCCCATCATTATTATTTCGGCTTTATGAGCTGAGGGTCCCAAGTGCCCGACAGGATTTTCGTTTTATGAAATACTTAATAGTTGCTTCGGGTTGGAGCGTGATGGCAGTAAGTGATCTCATGAAGGCCTTGATCTTATACGACTCTGTCTCCCCCATGAAGTTGACGGCGAAGGTCGCCCAAACCATCGGGGCTGCGTTGAAGGAGATGGGACTCGAGGTCGATTCCTTCCACATTAAAGATGCCCCTGCGATAAAAATGGGCGATTACGATTGTGTGATCGTGGGTGGGCCGACCATGGCATTTAAGATGTCAAAGGGGATATCGCAGTTCCTTGACATTGTGCCAGACGGGGAGCTCTCAGGAAAGCCCGCCGCTGCCTTCGATACGCAGATCCAGCATAGGTTGAGCGGCAGCGCAGCTAAGGGCATCGATGGCAGGCTGAAGAAGTTGGGCTTAAGGGTGATCGCGGATCCACTGGAATCGTATATAGAAGGGAAGGACGAACAGTTGCGTCTGAAGGAGGGGGAGATGGAGAAGGCAGTAAACTGGGCACGGGGAGTTGCGAAGGCACTCCAACAACTGGCCTGAATGGCCCGTGAGCGCGCTATCGTCGATTTCGACTTCGGGCGCATCAGTAAATTCAGTAAATTGCCTTTGCCTACGGTAAGTAATCGACTAGGGTCCAGCCTTTACTTGATCGACGACCTTTTTTATCAAATCTTGTGCGTGCGCTGTGTCCTCCTGCCCAAGGGTTTCCCTAAGCATGTACATCGTGACCGTCCCCATGACATCCGCATATCCCTCGAGCAGTGTGGGTATTTTTCGCTTCAGTGAATCCAGGTCGGAGCTCTGGAGCGCCTCCAAGTCGTTGAAATATAGGAGCTTGTATACGTCGGGCAGGGAGCTCAGATCTTTCTTATACACGGCTTGCGTAAATACCCTCTCGAGTTTCTTCAAATCCGCCCTGTAGGAGCTATAGCGCTCATCATCGGTCTTCGTCTCATCCTTCAGGAGATTCAGAAGGTGTTCGTGCGCCCTCCTGCGGATCCTATATGGCTGTACCCCCTCTCCGTCATTCTTCTTCTGGAATTCGACGATCATCTTCTCATTTTGGATCTTCAAATCCATCAATATCTCCTGTATGTATTTGACAACGCCCCTCATATCGTGATCCTGTTTGATGTATATCGACAGCATTTTGGGCGTGAGGGTTCCAGATCTCAGGATGCTCTTCGTGACGTCGTCCAAAGGTTTCTTATTCCCGCCATTAACCTCACTCACGTTTACCCCACCAACCTTAACCCATATTGACTTGGCATTTGACAATTTATATTTTGTCATATTTACTTACTCATGAAGTCGGTACGATCGTTGGCCTTTGAGGTCATTTATCTTGAGGACAGTCATCGCATGTGATCGATCTCGGTCACATAATCGGTTAGCTAATGTGGTAATGTCTCTGACTGAAACCGGGCCTTAAAAGAGCCCCCCATCTCGGACCACGAGATCTCAACCTGAGGCGTTGTGATCTCGACTAACTAACCTTATAGCTTCCCTGGCATCCTATTAGGGAGGGGACCTTGGCGAGGCTGATCTCGAACGAGGTGAACAGGCCCATCGGAGGGTTGGCCCTTTGGTGGCTTGGGAGTGCCGGATTCGCCATACGGTACGGCAGGGCGTTGATGTTCATAGATCCCGTGATCGAGGTCAAGAGCGAGATCGAGACCAATGTCTCCGAGATCGGGCTCAGGCTCCTGCACGAGCTCCCCCTTAGGGCCTATCAGGTGGATCGGGTTGACGTCGTCATGCTCACCCACCACCACGGAGATCATGCCGCCCCCAAGACCCTGGCCGTCCTGAATGGGAAGGGATGCAAGTTCTTCCTCTGTCCCGAAAGCTGCGTGCCGGTCCTGGATGGGGCCGAAGTGGACAGGTCGAAGGTGGTAAAGGAGAAGGCCGGCCAGCCCGTGGCCTACGAAGGAGTTGCGATCGAGCCTGTATTGGCACTACATGGGGGCCGACACGGTTTGGTCGATCACAGCTTAGAACGTGGCGCTGGCTACATCGTGAGGGCTGGGGGCCATTCGATCTACCACCCAGGCGATACGGTGCTCCTGGAGGAGCATTATGAGCTCAAGAATATCGAGATCCTCCTGTTGCCGATCTGTCACCATTCGCGCACGCTGATCGACCTCGCCGAGATCCTGTCCCCCAAGTACATCATCCCGATGCACTACGGCACCTACGAGGTCAACAGCCGGAACAGCTACTGGACCTACGGGGATCCTGGGGAGGTCATAGGAAGGATGAGGCACTCCGAGAGGATGATGATCTTGGAGCAGGGGGAGGCCTTCCAGCCGCATTAGTGCGGAGAGCCTATCCCCTGGCGATCAACTCACAGAAGTTCGCTGTAGGTAATCTTCGTCTGCAGGCATAATGGGCACGGCGGGTTATGCCCGACGTCAACCTCGAATTTGCGCAAGATGGCTTCCTCGCCCGAGATGCATCCCGAGCAGACGAAATGGCCCTTTATGTCGCAGACCTTGCCATCGAAGATGTATTTTTCCTGACCGCAGGCGTCGCATATGATCTTGATGTGCGCGCGTTCGGGCGGCGGGGGCCTAAAAGGGGGAAGCGGTTTCTCCATCAATTCCTCCATCATGTCACATGCCTCAGCTAATTAACCAGTGAGGGGGCCATGATTCGCTTTTACCTTTCTGGTCTAGGTTCCTTGAGTTCCGATGAGTGCGCGCGATGCGAGCGATATCATATCGCCCTTTCCAGGTACTAAAGATCCCGGAGCCGCTTCAGGGACGCAGCGCCTCGATCGGCAACGGCTCGAACTCCGTCCGCAGCCCTTGCGTCCTCCCCGTCTCGGCCGATCGATAGCCCGATTCGATTATGTCGATCACGTGCCGTGCGTGCTCGGCGTTGGCGATGGACGGCTTGCCCTCGCGCACCCAGTCCACGAGCTGCATCATGTCCTCGAACACGTGCGACTCGGCCATCTGGGCGTGTCGTCCGACTACGTGCGGCTGATGGTCGGTCGGGAGCATCAGCTCCCGCTCGCCGAACCGCGTGCCCATCACGGATCCCCTGTCGCCGAAGATGCACGGCTGGAACCCCTGATTCAGTGTCCCTTCCACAGTCCCGTAGACGAACGCGAAGAATGAGGCGCCGAAGTCGAGCAGCATGAGGGTGCTGTCGTCCATCTCGCAGGCGATCGTCCTCCCATGGAACTCGCGCTCCGGCAGCACCAGGCCCGAGAAGGCCGTCACCCGCTTCGCAGGGCCCACGATGCCCGTCAGGTTGTGGAGGCAGTAGACGGTCACGTCGTACTGAGGCCCGCCGCCGGGCCTCTTGAAATACCAGCTCGGGTCGACGTTGGTCAGGACGTCGCGGCCGCCGCGGAACTCCTCCTTCAGGTGGTAGTCGCCGGTCGCGACCCCGGCCGCGGCCCAGATGAGCTTCCCCAAAGCTCCCTGCAGGATGAGCTCGCGGATGCGCCGGTTGTGTGGCTGGAGCATCATGCCCGGCGATGCGACGAGCCGCACCCCCTTCTCGGCCGCGCTGGCGATCAGCCGGTCCACCTCCTCGACCTTCGTCGCCATCGTCTTGTTGAAGTGCACGTGCTTGCCGGCCTCGATCGCCGCCATGCCCTGCCCATAATGGAGGCCGATTGGCGAACAGAGCGTCACGGCATCGACGTTCGGATCGGCCAGAAGCTCCTCGTAGGTCACGTAGTGCGCACTGACCCCGAACTTCTTGGCGGCCGCCTCCGCGCGGCCCGGAACCGGGTCGCAGACCGCGGCGAGGTGAACCCGATCCTGCACGTCCGGTAAGCTGAGGTGGCTCAGCGCGGCCCTGATGCCGATAGCGCCAGCGCCCACGACGCCCATCCCGAGCGGTCCCTTCATCCGGTCAACTCACCCCGCCCTTCAGGTGCTTCCGCCACGAGGTGCGAGGCTCCCAACCTACTGCGCGGCGCAGCTTGCCGTTTGAGAACATGGACGCGTGTCCCTCGAGGCCCTTGACAAAGGGCAGCAGGCTCGGATTGAACCTCTCGACGAGCTCCCGGCTCGGCTCCAAGGCCGTCGTATCGTCGCCGTTGCAGTAGTAGACCCCATGCGGCTCGATCTCGTGTGCCCTCTCCATGAGCAGGCGATGCGCCGATGCCAGGTCCTCGCTGCCCACCCACGCCCACATCCACGGATCCCAGGCCTCGGCTGGCCTGGCCCGCTGCGCCATCCCCAGCCGCCTTTCCGCGTCGCAGATTCCTGCCGATCGGAGGGCATAGGTCCTCATGCCGTAGGCACGGGTGTAAGATTCGAGCAGCATCTCCCCCGCCAGCTTGCTGAACGAATAGGAATCCTCCACGTCCGAGGGATGGACTTCGTCAATGGGCAGATACCGGAGCGGGAACGGGATCCTGCTTATGCGCATGCCATGTCCGAGGGCGCAGTTGCTCCCCGTCATCACGAAGATCCGGACGCCCTTTTCAAGCGATGCGCGGAGCAGGTAGTAGGTTCCCATGATGTTCGTCCTCATCGTCGCATCGAATGGTATGCCCCTCTCCTCAGCGCTCTTGATCTCCTCAGGGTGGTCGGTCGGCCAGGGCTGCGCCGCCAGGTGCTGGATTGCATCGAATCCCCCCTCGACGGCACGTCGGCAGTCCTCGTAGGAGGCGATGTCCCCTCGCACCCACGGCCAATGGCTCAATGCGGGCTCTGGCCGGCGTCGGGAGAACAGGACCAGCTCGTGTCCAGCTCGTTCCAGTTCGGCGACGACATAGGGCCCAAGGCCTCCGCTGGCTCCCGTGACGAGGACTCTCATGTCAATCAGTCAGTCAGCCGTCGAACCGAACGTGTCCCCCAAATAAGTTTGTCCATGAGGCCTTGTCGCTTTTGGAATGGCGGCGCACTTCATCCCGGTTCGGCGATCACCGCGGTTCCAGTGGCCGATATGAGCACGACCGTCTCGAAGACCTCAGAGGTCTCGAAGTCCAATCCGATCACGGCATTTGCACCCAGCCCCTGGGCTTGCTCCATGACCCTCCTCATGGCCTCGTTCCTCGCCTTGATCACTTCCTCCGTGAATGCCGTGACCTCGCCCCCTATCATCGATTGGATTCCGGCGACGAGTTTCCCGCCCAATCCCCGAGTCCTCACTGCTATTCCGGACACTATGCCCAAAACCCTTGTGATCTTGTATCCGGGGATCGTCGGAGTAGTGCATAGGATGACTTGACTCATGCCATCTGTATGGAGTAGCTTGTATTTTTAAGCATATGGCCAATTTTCTATTAAATTATAAAAGTAGCAATCCCCCAGGCTCTGCCTGGGGGCTCTTGGCTGTCGGTTGATTTGTTGTCTGGTTCTTGCTCCGTTGCCGTATCTCGCTAGTTTGATCCATAACGGGTGAATTCATCCCCCATGCAAGCATGGGGGCTTTCTTCACCCATACCCCGAAGTAAAAGTAAGTTAGTTCTCGTCGATGGGAATCCCCATCTTGACCAGTGCCGATCCCGGATCCCTGATGAAGAGATCGGCCATGTTAGGATCTCCGTTCGGTTTATTCAGTATGGTGCCCTCGTAACTCCTAAGCCTCATCAGGGATTCCCTGAGATCTGCAGGGAGGCCCCTGAGTAATTCTTCGTCTTTTGTGCTCCCCATATTTAATATAGAGGCTTATAACCATAAAAGCCTTCCCGCATTATGAAGGGCCGATGGTGGAGCGCTGATCGCGGCCACCAAATGGTGAATGCATGAACGCCTTCGATAGAAAGATCGAGGAGGTCACGGGATCCCACCTGAGCTCCCGTGGAATCGAGATCATACAGGTGAACGTGGGACTTCGCTGCAACAACCTCTGCGCCCATTGCCACCTCCAGGCCGCGCCCGAGAGGACCGAGGCGATGGACTGGCCGACCATGCAGCTGATCCTCGGCGTAGCCCACCGCGTTCGCCCAACGTCCGTCGACATAACGGGCGGCGCGCCCGAGCTGAATCCCCTCCTGTGCCGATTCATTCGCGCCCTCCGGGAAGATGGCCAGCGCGTCCAGGTGAGGACCAACCTGACCGTGCTGCTCGAGCCCGAGATGTCGGCGATGATGAGGTTCTATGCGGATGCCGGGGTAAGGCTCGCGGCCTCGCTCCCATGTTACCTCAAGAGGGAGGTCGATGCGCAGAGGGGAGAGGGTGTCTTCGAGAGGAGCATAGAGGCCCTCATGCGGCTGAACGCCATCGGCTACGGTTCAAGCCCGAAGCTCGAGCTGGACCTCGTCTTCAATCCCGAGGGGGCGTTCCTCCCCCCGGAGCAATCGTCCCTGGAGGCCGAATACAGGGAGGAGCTGCGCGAGAACTTCGGGATCGCCTTCGACGGCGTCCTGACGATCACCAACATGCCGATCGGGCGTTTCCTTCAGCAGCTGCGCCGCGATGGCAAGGAGCGGAAGTATGAGGAACTCCTCAGGGAGTCGTTCAATCCGCAGACCGTCGAGGGGCTGATGTGTCGGCATCAGATCGAGGTCGGCTGGGACGGGATGGTCTACGACTGCGATTTCAACCTCGCGCTTGGCATCCCGATAGATTACGGCGCCCCACCTCACATCCGGGACTTCGATGCCCCCAGGCTCTCGATGAGGAGGGTCGTGACGGGCGACCACTGTTTCGGTTGCACCGCTGGGCACGGGTCATCGTGCGGCGGGGCGTTGGTGGGCGATATGTTACCGCATCCGAGGGCAAAGGCCACGTGATCGGGTGGGGGGGGGTTGAGGGATTGGGGGCCGATCTTTGCGCCATCTTGCTCGCAAAATATCCCGAGAGGGGAAGGGTGAAGGCGAGGCTCGCGCGGCAGATCGGCGACGACCTCGTCGTGGAACTATATCGGCACTTCATCATGGACTCCTTGGCGATGCTCAGGAGGTCGGGCATCCCGTTCGTCGTCTGTTTTCATCCGGCGGACAAGCGTGAGGCGTTCGAGGCGCTCTCGGGGGCGGGGTGCGAGTGCATCCCGCAGAGGGGGCGTGACTTGGGCGAGAGGCTGATGAATGGCTTCGTGGACGCATTCTCAAAGGGCTTTCGGGGCGCCATCGCGATCGGGAGCGACAGCCCGGATTTGCCGGAGGGGATCGTCATCGAAGCGCGCGATGCCCTCGGGATCCACGATGTCGTCATCGGGCCATCGCTTGACGGCGGCTACTACCTGATCGGTTTCAAGTCAAACACTTTCCTCCCGAAGGCGTTTGATGGGATAGCGTGGAGCACGGACGCGGTGTTCAGGGAGACGGTCGATAGGTTGAAGGAGGCGGCACTCGATGTCCTCATCCTGCCGCCCTGGAGTGACGTCGATACCCTTGATGACCTCATAGGCCTTTGTAAGGGCGGCAGGAACCAGAACTTCAATTCCTCGGAAACGATGAAGTACGTCCTCCAACACGCGGAGATACTGGGCGGTGGGGGACATTAGACAGACGGATCGGGGCGACGGTGGCTTGCGAGTCGTCCGGCCTTCGACTGATATCGGTCATAGTCCCGATCCACCGCGGGGACTCGAAGCTTCAGGCCATACGGGAAGCCATCGCCCCCTCGTCGACGCCGACTGAGCTCATAATCGTCATCAACAACAAGGAACTCGAAGGGACCATAAGGCCTGAGGGCCCCAACGAAAGGGTCGTCGTATCCGAGCGGATGGGACGGGGGCATGCCTTCGTCAGGGGGACGATCGAATCCAGTGGAGACGTCGTCATCCTCTTACATTCCGATACCGTGCTGCCGCCGAAGTGGGACAGTGCGATCGCGAAGGCACTCGATGACGATGGGGCAGTCGGCGGGGCGTTCTCGCTCTCCTACGACATCCCAAGCCTCTACTTGAGGGCGCTGATCTTCATGTCGGATCTGTTCACGCGCCTCAGCGGCGAGGTGTGGGGTGACCGGGCGATATTCGCCCGCAGGGAGGCCCTGGAAGGGTGCCTCGCGGCCATGGATGTGCCATTGCTTGAGGACGTTAGGTTGTCGAAGTGCATGAGGGGACGGGGGAAGGTCATCGTGCTGAAGGAGAAGGTCGTCACCAGCGCTGAGGGCTTCATGACGCAGGGGAGGGTCAGACACGCTTGGAAGGCACTGAGGTGCCGACTGCTGTACGCATTGGGCGCTTCCCCACAGCGCTTGTTCGACTATTATTACAAGCGATAGTCGATGCCAGAGACACTTACAGAGCTCATCATTACCGTAGTGGATCGGCCATTACATACATTGGTCAGCGTGGAAGTGAATGAATTATCGAGGTGGACAACTATCATGATCATCTCAGATCGATTTATTGCCCAGGGCCAGGTACGCTGACGGCCGATAAATCCCTCGAGATTTTTTCTCATGGTTGGACAAGATTGAATGGTTTGCCCGCCTCGAGGGTTTCCTTGGGGATCCTCTCGGCCCATTCCTTCAGAAAGGCGACGTCCCTCTCCTTTTCCCTCAGGTCATCCGGCAGCATCTCCGGTATCTCGTCCTCGATGGGGTACCACCTCTTGCACTTATCGCAGATCAATACCCCGTGCACGATCTCCCTCCACGTGACCTTCTTCCCGTCTTTCTCAACGGATTCGTCCTTCTCCTCGAAGACGATGAGCCTCAGGGGGTAATATTTGTCGATGGGGCATGCCAAGATGTCCAACAGGCTGTGCTTCAAATTTCCCGCAGCACCCGACCCCCTTTAAGGTGGGCGCATCGTTTAAGGTTTTTCGGACATCCCGCGAGATCTTATCTTCTCCCGCGCCCCTGCGGTCACTTTGAGAAATCGTACACCTCGGCATCGTTAAGCTCGCTGAACTTTCGGATGTCACGGCCTGAAGGCGAGAGCACCATGACGAATTTGCTGCCCTTCAGGGCAGTCCCAAGGGGATGCAGGTGGACGCCGAGCTCGGACCTCTTCGACTCGTCCTCCCAGGGCCTGCTGAGTTTGACCTGATATTTCCCCTTTTCAATCGCAGACGCGATGCTCAGCTCGGGGTGGGAGCCCCTCTCGACGCAATCGAGTTCCCGGAATGAGCCGACGATGACGGCATAGGATCTCGCCTTGAGCCCTTGGCCTTTCAAGTTCCTCAACAACGCCCTCGAGATCAACTGGGGGAGGGACCAGCAGATGTCCCTTGCCCGCTGGCAGAGGGGCAGGCTGGCCCCACTCGATCTTCCCGCCTCGAGTAGGTTGGTCAGTATCGCCGCGGAATTCCTGCCATACGCGATGGGCATCCTCTTGAACCCGTCGCCCGCGATGGACTCCGAGATCCTCTCGGCCTCATCGAGGCTGACCCTCGCCTTCTCGCAGAGCGTCCCGAACTCGACCCTCAGCGCTTGCCTGAGGCATGACCCCGCGTGCATGTGCATCACGGCCAGCTCCGCCGCCTCCAAGCTGGATGCGGTGCAGCATTCGCCGAGCCGCGCGGTCCGGAATATTTCGGTGATGAGGGAGACGGCCTCGGGAGCGCCCGCTATGACCCTGCGAAAGTCCTTCTCCTGGAAATCCTCAGAGACGTCCAGGGGGGAGGGCGCATATACGAAGTCGAAGTCCTTGCCGCAGCTCAGGCCCGAGAGCTCCTCGCATCTCCTCATCGAACTCCTCGCGGTTCCGGGCGGTGCGAGCGTCTGCAGGACTATGATGGCTCCGCTGCTCAGGCTCTTGCCGAGTGAGTCGATGGCATCGTAGAGCTGGCGGAGCTGGGGCACCTTCCTGTCATTGGTCGGCGCCTTCTCGCAGATAATCGCCACGTCCGCCCTCATCTCCTTCATGGCCGAATCGATCGTCTCGGCCAGGCTGAAATTGCCCTCCCTTGCATGCCTTCGTAGAAACGCGGATGCCCTTTGGTCATCGTCCAACGACTTCCCTTGTAGTACCTTTGAGGTGGCGTAGCTGCTCCTATCGTAACCTACGACCTTGTACCCGGCCTCGAGGAGGCGCGTCGCGGTGAACAACCCCAGCCTCGATAACCCGATGATCAGGAAGGGCGCGTCGCGAGTGGTGCTCGACCCTAATTTACGATCTCCCTGTCCAATGCCCATTCCGAGTCACGCATGTCCCGAAAGGAGAAGATAAAAACTTGTATTGTAATGGGATTGCGAGATGCCCGGAGTCGCCATAGACATACTGACCCCGAAGCAGGCACTTCTCTTCAACGAGGTAGTCAAGCGGCTCGATGAGAAGGGGATCGGCGTTCATTGTACGACGAGGAGGTATTTCGAGGCAGAGGAGATGCTAAGGTATCTCGGGTTGAGGGCCCGCAGCATCGGAAGGCATGGCGGCGCCACGCTCAGGGGGAAGCTCGAGGCCCATGCCGAAAGGGTCAAGCTGTTGACGGCCCACTACTCGAAGTTGAAGCCCGACCTCGCCCTGTCATTCTCATCACCGGAAGCAGCTAGGACCGCGTTCGGCCTCGTCATCCCCCACATCGCGGTGAACGATTCTCCCCACGCATCCGCTGTGGCGAGATTGACGATCCCGTTGTCCTCGATCCTCCTTACGCCCTGGATCATACCTTCGGGGGAATGGACGAAGTTCGGGATAGAGGGGAGGAAGATCGTCAAGTACAGGGCCCTCGATCCCGCCTCGTGGCTCAAGGGCTTCAGGCCCTCGAGGAAGATCCTGCACGAACTCGGCCTCGATCCATCCAGGCCGATCGTGACGATTAGGCCCCAAGAGTATTTGGCCGCATACCTCCGTGGCGAAAGGGCCGATCCATCTGGGGAGGTCGTCAGGGCGACGGCGAGGTTGCTCCTCGTAAGGCCTGACATCCAGGTGGTCGTGGTCTCGAGGTACGGCAACGC
>Ga0315308_1001237_pt1 | contig 14676 bp, 15 predicted proteins | sample TDP3_MG_FD_203078 | JGI IMG/M metagenome (GOLD analysis project Ga0315308, IMG submission 203078) | Freshwater sediment microbial communities from Lake Towuti, South Sulawesi, Indonesia - TDP3 | ecosystem: Environmental > Aquatic > Freshwater > Lake > Sediment | place: Indonesia: South Sulawesi... | reverse complement strand
ACAGTTGCTGTTTTGGACCAACTGAGGAGAGGATCATATCCATACATTTCCCCGTATTTCATTTTTGATCGTCGAAGGCTCGATGTATCGCTCAAGAGATTGTACGACATAAGCAAGGAACTCCGTAGCTTTCTGACAACAAAATATGCAAAGGCTAAGACGATTGAAGATGCATATTCTCTCGTTGACAAACTCCTTCAGATAATAAACGAAACCAAACAAAATCAAGAAAATAGAAAACTGACTGACGAAAGAGAGAGAATCCTCGAAAAGGAAATAGCCGAAACCCAGCAGAAAATCGCACAGATCGAAGCCAAATCTGAAATAAACGAACTTATGAAACTGAACCAAAGAATGGATGAGCTGAGAGAAAACGTCAAGCACAGTCTCCGCTATTTGCAGAAGCCCTTCTTCAAGCTTCAAAGCCTAGCGAGAACCTCAGAGGTTGCCATACCTCTGGATGAAATGAACAAACTGAGTGACTATTTAAGCGACCCTTATACGGCGTTGGCAACCGAAGAAAACGGGTACCTGACGCTAAAAAACATCCTTAGGAAGCTCGACGCCACAATAGGACAAGGCAAACTAAAGCTAAAGAGCACAAGACTGCGAAAGGCTCAAGACCAGATCAATAGCATACTGAGTAAAGACTCGCTTATTCAACTGCAGACAAACTGCAAGGAAGCGCTCTCTCAGAGAAAAAGACTTCTGTCCTCGGAAACCATGATAGCACTTCAAAACCAACAGAAACAGCTTCAAAATAAACTCAAAGAGTTGCAGAAAGAAAATGAGTTCGTAAGCTCAAAGAGCAAGATGCTAGAAAATGAGCAGGGAAAATTGCGGGAAAGAACAGAATATCTGAGGAAAGAATTGGAAAAGAACATTTTTCAGTTGACCAATAAAAGCGTGCAGATTGTATTAACTGGATAGAAAGGTCTGTTTAGCTTGTCTTCCTTTTCCTTCTTGACAATTTAGTCAGCAGGTCTAGGGCGCCCTTTTCTTCATCAACAGATCGAGTTTGGATAGCTCCTGCCTTTTCGGCGCTTTCGAAAATCTCTCTGCCTTTATTTGTGCGGATTATGGTGAATGTCCAGCCGCTCAATCCTAAGCCACCCGTCGATACGTCGGCGAGTTCTGCTGAGAAATCTGTACATGGAAGACAGCCTTTTCGCGTGTACTGCTTTGCTTCTTGCAGCGGTATAGCCTTTGTTTCACCCGACTTTGTGGTTACGAGAACTTTTCCCTTGATGTTTATCTTTGTAACATCGTGAACGTTGACACCTAAGAATTGTTGGATGTGTTTTTGTATCAGTCCTTCGTAAGTGAAGCTTTCTGTGCACATCAGTCCTGTGGTGAACTTGATTAGGTTGGAGTATTTCTTTAGGGGAAACGCCTCAATTTTGCGTATGGCTTGAATCTGACAAGGTGTGCTCACGAAAGCTACGCTTTTTCTTTTTTGTTTGACCGCTTCCTGCAACGCTAAAATATTGGGTGAATACGTGTATCTAGTTCCAGCGCATTCTAAAATCTCTTCCGGAGTTGAAACTAGCCTCGGTATTGGAAACAACGGCTTTTCAGGCCTTGTAGCTGAAACAATTGCGGAGTCAATTACACCATTCTTTAATGCATATGTGAGAAGAGCGGAAACCACTCCACCGTCTTGGCAGGTTCGAAGGATGTCCTCGTCACTAGCCCGCGCGACAACTAAGCGTTCGTAGATTCCAAACTCTTCGTCGGGCCTGCGTTCTCTCCCAAACGCCAGTTTCTCTAGGCTTGCCTGAGAAAACTCAAATCTTGGACAGACTCGAGGACAGATTCCACAAATTTCACACTTTTTAGTCAGGTTTGGTTTTTCTTCGAAGTATTCTAGGCATCCGAAGGGGCAAACAAGAACGCAAGCGGCGCATCCAGAGCAGAGTTCTTTGAGAATCACATTTTCTAGAAGAGTTTCCTCAAAACTCAATTTAGGAGTGCTCATTTTCTCTCCACTTCTTTCAAATCTTAGTTAAGGCCTCTTTCAACTGTTTACTTTTGGTTTCGTTAAGACGTTTTAATACTCTTAGAGCATTTAGGGTCATCCATTTGCTTGGTTTGCCAACGGTTTCAATATTGGCTTGCATTCGCCCAGTTGGAGCGTTTTCAAGAAGCCATGTGCTGTCTGGGCAGCGCTTTTGAAGCAGCAGCTCCACAGAGTCTGTCAAGCGTTCGTCGTCAATGTAGCCTAGTTTTGTGACAACTGAGAGTCCTCTCAAGATGTGGTATCCGTAGAACCATGGAAAACTGAGCTTCAGCCACTGTCGGTTAATTACCTTGTAGTCATGGTGGTCTGCCTTGTACAGGCGGTGCATTAGTAGGAATTCGGCGCCCTTCTCAATTGCGTGTTTCATTTCAGGCGTGCGTTCGGTTTTTGGAACTTCTGAAAAGGCTTCGATTGGGCATATTGTTCCGTAAAAGCAGCCGTGTTTGTCTTTTATGTGTGCTTTCCAGTAGGGACAGAGCCATCCGCCGTCGCTGTTTTGAATCTTAACCAGCCAGTTTAACGCTTTCTTGAGTCTGATGTCTGTGCTGTAGCCCATTCTTAGCATGGCAGCGCAGACGTTGCCTGTTAGGCACGAGTATTGATGTTCGGTGATAAGGGATTGCGCCCATGTTTCTGGTTCGGGCTGCAGTTTTTCTTTCAGGGCTGTTCTGGTTCGCATCCACTCGTATTCTTGCAGTGCTCTTTGTCGGGTGTATGATGAGAACCCGCCTTCAGTTGATTGCAGGTTCAAGACGAATTCGCAGGCCTTTCGAACCCTTTCGTTGGTTTTGTCCATTCCTAACTGTCCTAGTGTCATGATTTGCCAGTATGTTGACTTGTATTTTGGGTGGTAAGGGTTTTCTTTGTCTTCCCAATGGCCTTCGGTTTTCTGTTTTGACAGTATTTTTGAGACAACCTTGGAAGCGGGGATAGCTGCTTTTGCCTCTTTCACCTCATGGTCTGTTTCCTCTTTGTCTAGCAGGTCTCGGAGGGTGAAATAGCGAACTGAAGGGTTTTCTTTTTCCAGTAGCCATTCGATTGGACTTTTAGCGAGTACACGTTGCCAGCTGGTCATGGAAGGAGTCGCCGTTTGTATCAGCCAATGGGAAGCATAAATTACGTTTAGGCATTTATAAAAACCTATATGAAACTAGCTGCGGATGAGTGGCGGCTGCGAGCACAAGAAAAAATGCGCTTGTGAATCGGAAAAACATTCGTAGACAACAAAAAGGGGGGCCAGAGATAGTTAGAAGCAATAGTCGACGCTTTTAGAGGTCACCGCATTCAGTTGCTGGTGGCGACCGATGTGGCGGCGAGAGGCTTGGATATCGAAGGCATCACGCACATCTTGAACTATGATGTACCATTGGACGCGCTGATGTATTCTCATAGAATAGGGCGAACTACCAGAGTGGGAAGAGAAGGAACAGGGATAACACTGGTCGCGTACGGTGAACTATCAGAACTCGAAAGGATACGGGCTCTGACAAAGACGAAGATTGAAAGAATCGAAATAGAGTGGCAAGTCACAGTTCAAATAATGAGAAGATGCTTTCCCATTGTTTTATAAATGAATCCAAACATACAATTAAAAACAACTCCCTTGTTGCTCACGCATCGATGCAACAAAAGAACAGAGACTGATTGAATGAGAAACAAGATATCAATCGCCGAGTATCTCTACTTTCTCTCAGTTAAATACGAAGTCGGCTTTGACCGCCTCTTCAAGGGGCTAGCCCTCGCAAGGGAAAATCATGAGGTTTCCTGTGGAAAACTTTTGATACAGTGTCGCCAAAAAGCAAGAGACCACGATGTTTTCCTCATAACAAGTGGTTATAGAGTGGTGACGCAATTCTATGTTCCAAAGTACTTTCTAGATCACCCAAATCAAGTCGGAGAACCAAAGTTTAGCCACCTGCTCAAAAGAGTCTCAGAGAGAGACGCTCACGAAAATCCACAGCGCATCAGGGATCTTAAGTGTGGAATGAAGCGAATCAATCTAAGGGCACGAGTTCTTGACGTCCCGAAAGCCGTGCTGGTATTCACACGATTTGGGGAGTATGCCCGCGTCTCTAACGCTTTAATCGCAGACGAAACTGGAGCCATCAAATTGTGTTTGTGGAATGAAAGAATCAACGCCGTTTCAGTTAATTCGGTCGTTCAGATTGAAAATGCGAGTGTGACAAAGTTTCGCGGCGAAAACCAACTGAGGCTTGGGAAAAATGGAAGATTAAGCGTGATTGAAAATGTTCGCTGCCCCTCGTTGGGAGAAGTTGAGAAAGGTCTCCTCAAAAGTGCGGTTTGATTTCGAAATAGAGAAACTTGACCTGTGAGCTTGCAGATATTTATTGGTGTAGTCGATGGTTCCCCAACTTGAATATTTAAAACGCCTTGTTGGCAATGCCTTAAATGTTAGCCTTCAGGAATTTGTTCGTCTGACTGGCAATGTTGTTGAGTTGTTGAGCAAAGAAAGTGGGCTTGTTGGTAACCTAAAGATCACCGGAAGACTAGTTGAGACATCGCGTGAGGGAGAGGCAATCATTGTCGGCGACCTTCACGGCGATTTGGAGAGTCTAATACAGATTTTGAAAACCAGCGATTTCCTCGAGAAGGTTAAGCGGGGTGAGCGGCCGCTATTGATTTTTTTAGGCGACTATGGAGATAGAGGTATCTACTCGCCTGAAGTCTACTACACTGTTTTAAAGCTGAAGGAGAACTTTCCCGAAAATGTGGTTTTGATGCGTGGAAACCATGAAGGACCAGATGATCTTCTCGCCTCTCCTCATGACCTGCCATCTCATTTGCACAGTCGATTTGGTGAAAATTGGTCCATTGCTTATCTGAAACTGAAAGATCTTTTCAATCAGTTGTACAATGCAGTTATCGTTAGAGATAGATGCATCATGCTGCATGCAGGCGTGCCAAGCCAAGCAAAATCGTTTGACGACTTGGCCTTCGCCCACATGAAACATCCAGGGGAAAGCCACCTGGAGGAGATTCTTTGGAGCGACCCAGAGGAAAGCATTAGTGGAACTTATCCATCACCAAGAGGCGCGGGAAGACTCTTCGGCCAAGACGTGACCGCAAAATTTCTTGAAATGGTCAACGTAAACGTCTTGATTAGAGGACATGAACCCGCAGATGACGGATACAAGATCAATCACAATGGTCGAATTTTAACATTGTTTTCAAGAAAAGGTGAACCGTACTTCAACAGCCAAGGCGCGTACCTGCAGTTTGACTTGGCCAGCAAAATCGTGGATGCGTTTCAACTTCAGAGCTTCGTGAAACAACTGTAACGTGATCATTATTGAATGACTGCTACTTCTGAGCATTGCTTCTGTCGTTACCAACGCAGGGCTAGGGCTACCATAACAGTCATCCATTTGTTCATCAACAAACAAACCCTAAAGGCAACCACCCCAATAATTGCATACAGTAACAAAGAAGTGAAAAACAATGAAAATCGGCATAATTACCCGCAACCAAGACGCCTGGTGCTCAACACAACTACAACAAGCCCTAGAAAAACAAAACATCACGCCATTAAGTTTCAGTTTTAGAGAACTTGTTGCAAGGGTCAAACTGAAGCCCGAAGCCTCAGTAAACGAAACGAACATTCTAAAAGACTTGAACGCATTAATCATACGGCCCATTGGACGAGGCTCCCTAGAAGAAATCATCTTCCGAATGGACCTGCTCCACAGACTCCAACGCCTCGGTATGCTCATCATCAATCCGCCTCTGTCAATTGAACGTTCAGTGGACAAGTACCATACGCTCGCGCTCATGGAAGAACAGGGGGTACCTGTGCCACAAACAGTTGTGACCGAAAGCTCTGAAGAAGCGTTGAAAGCTTTCCATGAGTTGGGAGGCGACATAGTAATAAAACCATTGTTTGGTTCGCGTGGGATAGGCTCCACAAGAGTCGCTGACCCAGATATCGCTGAGAGACTGTTCAGAGCCATTGTCTTTTATCACGGTGTTTTGTACCTTCAAAAATTCGTTCCACATGGAACGTCCGACATACGGGCTTTCGTGGTAGGAGATAGGGTGATAGCGGCAATGCACAGAGTCATGGCTGGAAGCTGGAAGACCAATGTCAGTTTAGGAGCCAGACCCTTTGCCTTAAACCTGAGCCAAGAACTAGAAAAATTGGCCGTTAAGGCTGCTGAGGTTATAGGCTGCAAGATAGCTGGTGTAGACATACTTGAAAGTGAAGATGGACCAGTTATAATTGAATTGAACAGTCAGCCGGGGTGGAGGGGGCTGCAGTCCGTTGCCAACGTCAACATTGCCGAGGAAATTGCAAGGTTTGTTGTTTCGTCACTTAAGGCTTGAAACTCGAGCTGAATTGAATTGGTTGAGGTTGAAGTTTCGCGTATTGACATGACCACGCATAAACTCGAGCGTCGAATGGATTACGTCGCCGAGGAGAAGCCGTTACACCTTTTCATCAATCACACGCATTATGTTACCATTCTTTGTTTTCCATCGCTGTTGAAGGAATTAGCGATAGGCTATCTGCTGTCGGAAGGCGTCTTGAGGTCGGTTGATGAGATTGGTGAGGTTCGATTGTTGAGGGGAGGAGAATGTCAGGTGCAACTCAAGCGTGGAGTTGACGCCGAAAAGCGGATAGCGATTTCCCAGCCCTTCACTCGACTGGTTCTGACCGCCTGCGGGTCACCTGACTATTGGCCGTTGTCCAAGCTAATAGATAGGCTTGACTTGCAAAAGTTGCCCTTGAGCTTCAAAGTGCGAGCTGATGTTGTTTCTGAGGCTGTTAGACGATTGAATACGTTGGCAGAGACGTTCCGTAAGACAGGCGGTGTACACATCGCAGCCCTATACTCTGTTGAAGGCGAATTGGCAACGTGTGCTGAGGATGTTGGACGCCACAACGCCGTGGATAAGGTAATCGGGGTCTGCGCTTTGAAAAAGTCTGATTTTTCTCAATTATTCTTGGCTTCGAGTGGTCGGCTTACAGGTGACATAGTGTTAAAGGCGGCTAGGATGCACATTCCAATCGTGGCTTCTCTGGCTGCGGCTGTGGATTCTGGGATCGAAGTGGCCAAGCGAACAGGCTTGACTTTGATAGGTTTCGTTCGAGGCTCTCGTATGAATGTTTTCACGTTTCCCGAGCGAATACTAATAGATGGTCAAGTGTCTTTGGCCAAGCCCCTGCGAAGAGTGAATTTAGAAACATAAAATCATGTTAGATCGCGCGTGTTGTGGACGCTACAGCTAGAATTATGGCTCTGATGATGAGGGACAAACCCAGAAGCATGATTATTGCAGACCAAAATACAAACCATGCTGTGGTTCCGGGCCACGTCGTGGTTTCGATGAGTAAAGTGCGGATTAGGTAGCCCGCGCCGATCGAGAAGACAAAGTTTGAGGTCGTTTCTGCTTTTTTGCCCCATGGTGAACGGGCAACAAATCTGAGCGCTAGAATAACGAGTTGGAGGAAGCCAAATGCGAAGCTGAATTGTTGGGCAGCCACGTAGACCACCTGATGTGTCCTGGGGAGTACGGGGGCAATTAGGCTGATTCCTGTGTTAGGAACCGACACGGCATCGAAGTCTCGAAAGAAGTCTAATGTTTTCTCAAAAAGATTAGGTGTGCTAACAAAAATCACGCCTATGAGCAGAAAGAAAAACCCTGCAGAAATAGCACCGAAGAGACCTTCCCCGTATCTCCTTGCAGACCTTTCGGGACTCTCGTTCAATTCGTCCACCTGATTTTAGTATTCTGATGGTACACGCATATAACATTTCTTTTTAATAGCTTTAACTATATTTTTAAATACTTAGTGTTCAACTAAAGGAAGTTGAATTTGGTAATGGGTGAATTGACATGTCGTATTGTCCCAAGTGTGGCACTAAGGTTCGTGAAGAAATGAATTTTTGTCCGAAGTGCGGTTCGTCACTGAAAATGGCACAACCTCCTGCCCCTGCTGAAACTGTGCCCCCGGTACCGTATCGGGCTGAAAAAGCTGAGAAACGTGAAAAGGAAGAGAAGGGGGAGAGGCGTGAAAAGGCGGAGAAGGAGGAAAAACATGAGAAGCGAGAGTTCGGGTACATTGGGCCGCTTATCGGCGGCTTATTCTTGCTGTTCGTGGGCTTGATTTTCTATCTCGTGTTAACAACTTCTTTCAGGTGGGAAGTTGCTTGGGCCATTTTCTTTGTGTTAATTGGAATATTAATCATTGTTGGCGCAGTGTATGGCGCGGTTATGGCGGCGAGAAGACATCCGATGACTTGAGAGGAAAGAAAGTCCTCTCTGACTGAATAATGTGCAATCATTGATGTAGTGCTGAGGCGTTGTTTTGAGGAAGGCTGTGATTGTTCTTGCGGGTGGTCTTTCTAAGAGGTTTGGTCAGGAGAAGTGTCTGAAGGAATTGGGTGGGAAACCGCTCGTGGCTCACGTGCTCAACCGGGTTTCAAATGTTGCAGATGAGAGAGTGGTCGTTGTTGGTTCAGAGGCTCAGCAAAACATGCTTTTACGTTTGCATGAGTTGGAGTCGAAGGTTGTTGTGGACAAGTATGAAGATCATAGCCCTCTGGTTGGTGCGTTGACGGGTTTCGAAACAGTGCGCGCTGAATGCGCCCTGCTGCTTCCTTGTGATGCCGTTTTTGTGTCTCCAGAAATAGCGGCTTTGCTGTTGGATCTTTGTGTTGGCAGGAGTGCGGTTGTTCCCCGTTGGCCTAACGGTTACATTGAGCCTCTGCAAGCCGCTTATAATGTGAAGCTTGGTAAGGATGCTGCAATAGCTGCGTTGAGCGATGGAAAACGGGATATGTTGTCGATGATTGCACATCTGCGTAGGATACGCTATGTTTCCACTCTGGTTCTGCGGCAATATGATGAAAAGTTAAGCACGTTTTACAACATCAACACTGTCGAGGACTGGAGAAAAGCAGAGTCTATGCTGAAGAAATCCAGGTAGGAACAGAGTTTTGGGCTGTGGCTGGGTGTGGTGTTGATGATAAATGCGCTTATGGCGGCATCAACAAGTTTGTAGCAGTGTGTGTGCGTGTTAGTGTTGAACTGTCCTTAGTATCATCGTCCTATGTTGTAGGACGTAGGGGCTGTAAAATAATTTCAAAAGAAGAAGGAGAACATCGCTTAGCGCCTTCTTCTACCAGTGTTGAAAGCGTTTGGCGGCAATGGCTGCGTGTTTTGAAGTTGTTGTTGACCTTGAAGGGTTTGTCGCAACAACTTCTTGGATGTTGGAAGTGGAGTAGGTTTAGAAGTAGTAGTCTGCCCCGCGTGTACGTTGACTACTACTTCCATGTTTCAAGCAAGGCTTAAGTTGAGCAGTCAGTATTGAAGGCATTAACAAAAGCGGCGGGGGTACCCGAGCCAGGTCTAAGGGGGAGGACTTAAGATCCTCTGGAGAAGGCCTTCGTGGGTTCAAGTCCTACCCTCCACACTCAAAATTCCGCCTCATTTTGGGCGTAATTTCTTAAAAGAAACCCATCTTAGGCATTTGTGAGTGGGGGCAGAAATTCTAACACACGTTTACCATCAAAGCGCGCGTTATGTCAAATGTCGAGGGCTTTCTATTCTAAGAGAGCTCAGTCTCAACACGAAATCCTTTATGCATCTTCGAAACGATAATATTGTCAGAGGCTCATGGACAAAACCGACGTCATCCTTTCGCTAATTCTACTAGGAAACTCAAGAGTATCTTATAGAGAACTTGCCAACAAGCTGGGCCTATCCGTAAATGCAGTTCACAAAAGAATTCAATCTCTTATTGATGCAGGCATTATCAGGAAGTTCACTGCTAAAATCAGCCTATCCGTGTTGCAGTCAGTGGTCGTCATGATTTTTGGTAAATCTGATGCTGAATCGGTTGGCAATTTGCATGAAAAGCTGAGGCAGCAGGGCTCAATTTATTGGGTGGCGCTCGCGGGTGGAAACCACCTTTACATAGGAGCATACCTGAAGAGTATATCTGACCTAGGGCTTTTGGTGGACTACATTAAGAAACAAGCTGTGATGCCAAATCCGACAGTGGCCATACTTCACACACCTCTTGGCAATCCGCCAAAGCCGGGTGGCCTTGATCAAACACTATATCCTCTGGACCGCCAAATCATCTACTCTCTTCACGACAACTCGAGAAAACCTGTAGCTGACATAGCAGATGAACTAGGGGTTTCAACCAAGACAGTCCGCCGCCGACTTTCAGCGATGATTGAGAAGACCTTGATTGATCTGTCCATGGAGTGGTATCCTGATGCTTCAAACGATATAATAACCGTCATTCATATTCGACTCAAGCCTGCTGCCAACAAAAACACAGTGGATAAAGCCTTGAAAGGCTACTTCCCAAACATGCTTTTCTATTGGTCGCTGAGCAATCTTCCCAATGAACTCCTTTCCTTGTGGTGGACAAGCACCATAAAAGAACTTAGAGACGTTCAACAATGGTTGGCAAGCGAAGAAACGATTGCCTCTACGGTGTCAAACATTCTTTACACAGGCTACATATTTGAAACATGGAGAGATGAACTAGTCAGCCCCAAGAACAGCGAAACAAAAGAGAGTAGAAGCAAATGAACTGTGTCCCTCCTGTCAACCCAGCGTGGTAAGATATAGCCTTTTTTCAGGCTTCTTCTGTCTTCTCTTCAACCAGCGTGTTGACAAGAAAATAAATTCTGCCTAGTCTATTCAGATCTCAAGAACCGGAGGCAAACAGGACATGAAAGAAGTCGCAATAAGCATCGAAGACCTCACCGAGAAGTTTGAGGACGTTATTGCAGTAGATGGCCTCACTCTTCAGATTGAAAAGGGTGAACTCTTCGGATTGCTTGGACCTAACGGAGCTGGAAAGACCACGACCATAAAGATCCTTTGCGGTCTGTTGCAGCCCACAAAGGGTTCCGCCAGAGTTGGGGGCTACGACGTTCAAAAGGAACAGTCTAAAGTGAAAGAATTGATAGGTGTTTGTCCTCAAGACACAGCGGTCTACCCATACCTAACTGGAAGAGAAAACGTTGAGCTCTTCGGAAATCTTCACACAATGCCGAAAAAGAAACTGAAGGAGAATACGAACAGACTTCTGGAAACATTGGGCCTGACCGAAGATGCCAATCGACGGCTTGGAAAGTACAGTGGAGGCATGAAACGCAGAATAAACCTGATAATGGCGCTGGTACACGATCCAGAAATTGCTTTTCTCGATGAACCAACAGTCGCCATGGATCCTCAGTCCCGCCATGCAGTCTGGGACTTCATAAGAGAACTTGAGAAACGAGGCAAAACCGTCATTCTAACAACGCATTACATGGAAGAAGCCGAGGAGCTCTGCGACCGAGTTGGAATAATAGACCATGGAAAACTAATCGCTCTAGGTTCCCCGAAACAGCTCAAAGACAAGTTCAAAACAAAAGACCTGGAAGAAGTCTTCATTCATCTCACCGGGAGAGGAATCAGGGAGGGAATGTAAATGAATTTCCAACGAGTTTTCGCACTTGTGAAGAAAGATTTGAAGAAAATGACAAGAGAGCCAGCTGCACTGTTCTTGATAGTTCTGTTCCCTGTGGTTCTTACGTTGGCTTTTGGAGTGTCTTTCGGCAGAATCGGAGGCAGCCAATCAACCACTTATCAAATAGGTACTCTCAACATGAATTCAGCGGAATCAAGCCAACAATGGGAACGTCGCTTCATCGGAAACCTGAGCGCCACAGAAATTCTGAAGATTCAAGTCTATCCGGACAATGAAACAGCGCAGACTGACCTAGTTCAGGGGAAAATTCAAGCAGTCATCATAATACCTCAAAACTTTGAACAAAGCTGCGACTCTTTCTGGAATGTACCGGCAAATCCAAGCCAGTGGGTAAACACCACAGTTCAAGTTTACCTTGACAGCGGATCGATGTTTGCAACTCAAGCGATTCCGCCAATAGTCCAACAGGTTCTGATGACAACAATCTTTGGAGCCCAGCCGACGTCAAGTGCTACACCTGTTCAGATAAGCAATCCATCTCTGATTCAAACAAGCAAAACCACTATGTTTGACTATGTGACTCCTGGCATATTCGCGTATGCTTCAATCTTCTTCACGATGACGGTGGCGCAGTCATTTACGGATGATCGAGACAACGGGTTGTTGAGGAGGATAAACGTCACGCCAACAACCGCAACAGAGTTTATGTCAAGTCAGACTATCTCAAACATGATTGGAGCTCTGATCCAAGTCGTAGTGGTCTTCGGAATGGCATTCCTTGTTGGCTATCGTCCAAAGGGTGACATTGCAAGCCTTGCTTTGGCATTCGTCATAGTCTTGATCTTTTCCTTGTGTAATGTCGGTTTCGGCCTTATCACTGCAACGATTGCCAAATCCTCTGGAGCAGCCACAGGGATCTCATTCATCTTCATACTGCCTCAGATGTTTCTAGGTACCTTTGTCGGCGCTGCATTATCTTCAACCGCACAGTCAATAAGCAGATTCGTGCCGAGCTACTACGTGACAGACGCGTTGACATCCTTATTCCTGAGGGGGGCACCAGTATCCAGCCCAACGATATTACTTGATCTTGCAGTAGTCTCAGCTTGCAGCATAGCCGCGTTGCTAACAGGAATACTACTGTTCAGAAAATATGGAAAAACCTAGGCAGTGCAAAACATGAAAAAGAACCTAGTTGACATCAGAGCTTTGATAGAGGAAGCCGAAAACTCTGAACACAAAGAAGCATTCAAAATCCTAGACCGAAAACAAGACCACAGAATCGGCGTAGGCACGAGACTCGAACTACCAGACAAACAATCATTTTTCTTAGAAGTTCTTGTTTACCTGTGCTCTGACAAAGCTCAAGTCGACCTGCCTGCCTTGGAGAAAAAACTGAAGTTATTGAAGAAACTGCAAAAAAGAGGATACTCATTGAGCTGCCAAGACGGCAACTGCATCACCTGCGAAATCATCATGCCGCCACAGAGCCTGTCAGCAGAATACGAAACTATTGAGTCAACGACCAAAAAAATACTTTAAGAGCAAGAACGCGGGTTCAACCAAAGTCAACAGTAACTGTCTGGTTCTCAACCACACCGAACAATTCTTCCCCGCGTTTGAGACAGAAATCTTGTGGACACCCGCAACTTTGGGGCTACGATCATGGAAACCTGCGAGCTGATAATAGTCTTGTCGTGAGCCCTTTTGTTATATATTTGAAGATTGCATTTGGAATAGTTACATTCAAGGGTTGTGCACAAACATGATTCAGGTTTTTGGAGTCAAAGGCTTACCAGTAATTAAAAAGGGAGACGACCTAGTCGAACTCATCTGCAAGGCAGCTGAAAAGCAGCGGACTCCACTAAAAGACGAGGATGTAATAGTTGTTACCCATGTTGTCGCCTCTAGGGCTGAAGGAAGCATCGTCAACCTTGACGAGGTTGTTCCATCAGAGTTTGCAACAACCGTTGCCAAACAGCTCGACAAAGACCCAGCGTTGGTGGAGGTTATTCTAAGGCAGTCAAAGAGCATAAGGCGCATGGGCGCCGGACACCTAATCGTTGAAACCAAACATGGGTTTGTTTGCGCTAACGCTGGAGTCGATCAATCTAACGTTCCCGGCGGAAGAATTGTTGCACTGTTGCCTGAAAATCCAGACCGTTCAGCACGGGTTATACGCGGTCGGATAAGGAAGTTGACGGGAAGAGATGTGGCAGTTATAATCTCTGATACACACGGTCGCGCGTTTCGAGAGGGTGAAATCAACATAGCCGTAGGCGTGGCAGGCATAACTCCGATACGAGACAGAAGAGGAGAAACCGACCTCTTCGGATACGTTTTGAGAGTGAAGCAAACGGCCATAGCTGACGAACTGGCCTCAGCGGCCGAGCTGGTCATCGGACAGGCTAAAGAAGGAATACCCGTGGCAATTATACGTGGTTACCAGTATCCTAAATCTGACAAAGCAAGCGCAAGAATGCTTGTTAGAAAACGAAGAGAAGACCTGTTTATTTGATGTTCAATTATGTCTTGAGGCTTTCTTTAACCCTCTGCGCCATGTGCTTTCCCAAGTTCACTGCTTTCTCAAGGTCTTCTTTCTTGGGCGGTCCTCGAACTTCGAACGTTTCTAAGATTTCAAAGCCTGATTGTTGTAGGCGATCTGCAATTGTCTTCGCGGCGGCGCGACCCCACCCGTACGAACCGAACGCAGCGACCAATTTGGCCCTCGGTCTTAGTTCTCTTATGATTTCGGTTGCCATAATCGCAAGGGGATGAGGGTTGTTTAGAACTGTGGGCGCTCCGATGACTATGGCGCTGGCGTCCACGATGTCTCTCATAACATGAGACAAATCAGACACTAGCAGGTTGTAGGGAACAACTTCTATGCCTTCACTCGAAATCGCTTCCGTAATAGCCTTTTCCAAAGCTTCGGTTGACCCCCACATTGTCACATAAACCAAGACCACTCTTGGCTGAAGAGGACCTCGAGACCATTTCTCATAGGCGTCTAAGATTCGTCTAGGATTTCGATAGATGGGACCGTGACTCGGTCCTATCATTTTTACATCGAGACCCTTTACTTTGTCCAGCGCCCGCTGAATGGCAACAGGAAAAGGCATCATTATCTCGGCGTAATACTTCTTCGCTTCAGGCAAGAGGCCTTCACCGAACTCATCGTCGAATAGCTTGCTCT
>Ga0315308_1001236_pt1 | contig 14688 bp, 17 predicted proteins | sample TDP3_MG_FD_203078 | JGI IMG/M metagenome (GOLD analysis project Ga0315308, IMG submission 203078) | Freshwater sediment microbial communities from Lake Towuti, South Sulawesi, Indonesia - TDP3 | ecosystem: Environmental > Aquatic > Freshwater > Lake > Sediment | place: Indonesia: South Sulawesi... | reverse complement strand
CCTAACAGTGTCCCGAAAGTTCCTCCTATGACGCTCATGTTGATTCTTTCAGTTAATATGAGAATAAGAATGTCTTGCTTGAAAACCAAGTGCCTTTGACCCGTCCATTTCCTTAGTTGGCTCAATAATAGAAGTAAACATAGTCGCCATTGTGCGTATGCGCACTTTACGTTATTCTTGGAAACCTAGCAAAATTTATATTATTGAAGAGCTTCTCTGCAAGTTAAGCCTTAACCAAAAGCCGAGTGTAAAACAAACGCATAGGTTTTACGGTACGAGGCTGCTCCTCGACAAGGCGAAAACTGAATATGCTTGGAAGGCCACCAGACAAAACGAAAGATGCACAAAGAAAACCTAGGAGATATGGAAGCCAAAGTAGATTCCGTTCAGTTAAACCTTTTTTTTGTATTCCTCCAGTTAAAGAAAATCAAGAATTGGAAGTTGCCATTGATGATTTTGGAAGCAGAGGAGACGGGATCAACAGAATACAGAGCTTCATGATTTTTATCCCCAGCGGTAAAGTGGGCAAACGTGCGAAAGCCAAAATTCTGTTAGTAAGGGAGAAATTTGCCGTCGCGGAGAAAATAGTTTCAGTGGGAGGATAAAATTGAGAATAAGGGATTTACGAAATGGAATGAAACGTGTCAGTATAGAAGCAAAGGTTACAGAGAAAACTGATCCCCGCGAAGTCCTGTCTAGATTTAAGGACGAAACATACAAAGTAGCAACGGCAGTAGTTACAGATGAGACGGGAAGCATTAAACTGACCTTATGGAACGACCAAATTAACCAAGTAAACATTAACGACAAAGTTAAAGTTGAAAATGGTTACGTGACCAGCTTCAAAGGTGAACTTCAGCTAAACGTTGGAAAATACGGAAGACTGACCGCTGAGTAAGTGCACGTGAGAATAGGAGATTCTATCAACTCAAATGAGAGGTGGAAAGATGGAGGAAAGAAGAAGCTTCGGCACAAGAAGATATAGAGGTGGAGGAAGAGGGAGCGGATTTACCTCAAAGCCAGTTGAAATTGGAGAAGAATACGAAGTTGATGTTCAAGAAACAAGCCGCAGAGGGGAAGGCATAGCACGAATACAAGGACTTGTAATCTTTGTGCCAAACACGAAGCCAGGAGACCACGTCAGAATAAGAATAACTAAGATTAGCAGAAGATTTGCAGAAGCCGCATTAGTCGAATAGGGAGAATCTGATAAGGAAAAATAAAAACCAAAACCCTATTTGAGCCTTTTACAGTCCGACACTTCTTTCACGCGTTATTTCTTTTTGAAAAAGAGCCAATTTTTCTCATCTTTGAATCTTACGAGCACGTAAGCGCCATTTAGCTTATTTCCATTAATGTTTACAATGAGTTTGGATTCTTTTTGATCTAGCAAATTGTAAGTGCCTCTATCCCAAATTTCTACGGTTCCAGCACCATATTCACCATTAGGAATAGTGCCCTCGAAGTTTGCGTACTCGATGGGGTGATCTTCCACTTGTACAGCAAGTCTTTTCACATTGGGAGAAACAGGCGGCTCCTTAGGGATCGCCCAGCTTTTTAGAACACCGTCTATCTCTAGGCGTAAGTCGTAGTGAAGATGAGTGGCGACGTGCTTCTGAATTACGTAGATCTTTCCTCCACCCGACACTAATTCGCCCTTCGGCTCACTTGATTTTTCAAAATTCCGCTTCATCCTATATTCCTTCAGGCTCAATCTGCAACTCCATCCTCAACGTTTCATTCTGCAAATTTCATTTTGATGGCGTGTGCTCCACGCAATATCAAACCTAAGATTGGTTGCTTGTAGAAAAAGAAGTTGAGGATCATCTTAGGAAGTCGTCGAATGTCCAGTAATGGTCTTCTTCTTGTATGACTATTTCTTCAAACATGTGTCGCGTCTTTGTGTCACCAATTCGCAATGCTTCCTCAATGATTTTCCGGTACAATACTATGGCATCGTTTTCAGCTTCGTGGTCCAGCTTCAAGAAGTCGTCAGTCGTGTCGCCGACTTGTGGAAGCGGATCAGGAATGTATGTAGCTTCCCCTTCAAGTAAATAGATCCTCTCAGAGATTTTTTCCAGATGCTCCATTTCCACCAAGAAAATAGTTTTCAGCAGGTCACTGACTACTTGGTTCTTGTTACTTTCTTTGATCACTTCTAGCGCCGTGTTCTTCTCTCGCAGAGCAAGCAAAGCAGCTTTTTCGTGCTGGTTCGTATATTGAATTATCGCTGAGATTTCAGCCGCCACAGCCTTGTTCAGCAAAGCAAAATAGTCGTCGGTGAATATCTTGCGCCACTCTGACAACGGTACTACTTCAGGTCCTTCGGGCTCGTCTTCCATGTTTACATATTCTTGGAATTTGAAAAGGTGCTTCTCTTCCTCCGAGTAGATTTTTTCGAATACCTCGCGTGTTTCCCAATCTCCAAGATCCCCCGCAGCCTTTATAATCTCGCGATACAGCACGAGAGCTTCTTCTTCGGCTTTCACCCCGTACTTCGCAAACTCGCTTAAACTGTTACCGATGTTTGGTCTATCCGACTTCGTCGTCGCCGACCCGCCAAGATAGTAAATTCGTTCCATGACTGCTGCAGAGTGCTTCATTTCTTGGATGGCAAATTCCCTCAGAAACTTGCCCATGGCTTCGTACGTGGTCTTGTCTAGAAGTATGTTTTCCGGAATGACTTTGCGTATCAGCTTCTCCATCTTTGCATGCTGAAGCATGTATTGGATTGAAACTTGGATTTCTCTTGAAACCGCCCTGTTCAACAGCTCAAAATAATCAGATGTTGCTTGAACAGTCACAATCACTCACTCCAATCTAACTGCAAACTAGTAATTGCTTACTATAAAAAGATTTTCACTTCATCTTTCCCAAAAAATAAAAAAAGTCAAAAGTCAAATCGTTTGCGGTTTTTATTTTCGCGTTCATGAGCAGACACGATAATGTTTCAAAAATCAGAAAAATGGGAGTGATGCAAAGCCTCAAGGCATTCTATTTTTTCTTTCCGCCCTTCTTCTTCTTTCCTTTTGCAGCTTTAGCCACGATCTTAACCTCAATATTCTATTTGCTTTCAATTCATATTTAAAATTTGCTAAGAACGAAGTTTCATGACTTTAACCAATAAACCTACACGCAGGCAGCCTTTAGCAACAAACTAAACGCTTTTTGCTTTATTTATTGAAAAAAGACGGGAAAACGGGCACTGTTAATAAACATTTTTTCTAAAATATGGACACAGACATCAATTCGAAAGTGAAGTGCTGTTATGCTAGTGTATTTTTAATATCACATGGGGTAGGGGCAGATTTTGACGGTGGATTACGGATTTGCAACCGGCGAAGTTTTTGTGAAAGAGCTAGGTTCATAGATCCTTTAGCGATCTAGGTCAATCTATCTTCTAGAAATGATGTAAAAACCTAAAACATAGGGCCTTTTGTGCTAGATTTTTGTCGTCATTTCTTCCACTTTGCAAGCAAACGTGGTACCTAAGAGCTTGTCCACGTTTCCTATTGCTTTTTCAACTCTTGGGTCATACGGGATTTTCCCCAGAAAAGTCAACCTTAGTTTTTCAACTTGCCGCTGTATACTTGGTGAATCGTTCATTTTCATGTTTTCCACCACGCCGACTATTGGAATATTTAAGTTATCCAGCAAGACTGCCAGCTTCCTCACGGTTTCAAAAGCTAGCTGCGAGGGCGTTGTAACGATGAGGAATCTTATGTTTCTTAAAAGCCTTATCAAGTCAAGCGTAGCGTCTCCAATGCCAGGTGGCATGTCAATGATAAGAAAATCCAGTTTCCCCCACCGCGTCATAGAAAGAAGCTCAATCAAAGCGTTTGTAACATCTGCACCACGCAAAGGTGTAGCATACTCGCCTGAATAGTAAACAATCGACATATATTCTAAACCGTGAACAACAGGCGGAACTATGCCTTTCTCCTCTTTCGGCTGCAAGTCCCTAATCCCTAAGATAAGGTGCGTTGAAGGACTTGTAAAATCCAAATCGAAAAGCCCAACCCTATAGCCTTTTTCGGCTAATACCAGTGCAAGTGTCGCTGCCACCAGGCTTTTGCCAACCCCGCCCTTTCCGCTGGAAACGGCAACAATTTTGGCTATTCCTTTCATCTTGTCGCCTATCACGCTTGTTCTCGGGTCAACCACGCCTATTTGACTCCTTTTATGCTTTCAAGCCACAATCCACGCCCTTCCAAAATTTCAAAGTCCGGACTGCCACATTTCGGGCACTTAATGTAAGTATGAGCAACTTCAGGAATGAAATGTATGGCTTCCGTCGTATTTTTATCCAATTTCTCCTCTTTGAAAAGCCAACTATGCCCACAAACCCTGCACCTAAGCTGGGCCTTCACAACCTCTATACGGAACTTTGCATCGATAAAATTTTCAGGTTTAAGCTGCGAAAGCGCAAACTCCAATACATCTAATTCAATCTGCTGCAGTTCACTAACCTTTATTCGCACTTCCCTAACTTCTCTTAATTCTTCTTTCTTAGCAATCTCAGAAGCTGCAGCAATCACTGCTTCAGCTAGAGCCCACTCATGCATAAAAAAGCTACACCAAAGCGCCATTTAAAAATATTGCAGGAGATCATAAGTTAAAGCGCGCGCGTTATTCTTCTTCTAACCTTACAACATTAGCACATCTACGATCATTGCCGAAAAGAGCGCGCCGAATCAGATAGGTTTTTGTCCTTGGTAGAAATCATTCTTGTTCGATTAGAGGTCGCGTGTTCTTGCTATCCACGCTTTTTGAAGAAAACGCCCAAGTTCCGCGGAAGAATGCCAAGATCGTCTAGAATATCAAGGTGCCCCAGTTTCCTAACCGTTTCTTCCGAGAGCCTATCACGTGATGCGCCATCCAATAGGAGAGCGGTTTCTTCTTCAGAGAACTCCTCTTCCTCTCCAATCCAACCCAAGAATTGCTTGTTCAATGGACAGGCTCTTTGGCAGCGCATGCATCCTTCGAGGCAGTTGTGCCAAGAAGCATCTATCCAGCTGGGGAATGGGACATCGCCTTTTTTCTCGTTGTGATAACTAATGCATCGCTCAGCCCGCAAAAGGAAACGATCCGAAGGAATGGCTCCAGTTGGACAAGCTCGGCGACACAGCTCGCACTCCTTGCATGCCGTCAGCATTGTTGCTTCTTGCCAACTATCACCCTCACAGGGCATGTTAGAATAAACGGCTACAAGCTGCAAGAAGCTTCCCATACCAGAGACATAACAGAGATTGTTCCTGCCGTACTGGACAAGACCACTTCGTGCTGCCAACAATTTGAGCGGCAACGCAGCTCCCGTTGCTGTGTATCCTTTTTCGTTGAGCATTTTTGCGAGCAGGTTCTCAACGTGCTCGGTTATGCCTCTGTAAGCCGTGTAAGTTGGAGGAAGAGTGAGCGGACGTCGATTCCCATTCCATGTGAAAATCGCTCGAGTCTGGGGTCTGGGGACAGCGACAACAATCATCGACCTTGCCTTCTGCAAGCTTTCAGGAATTTGGAAGCGAAACCAAGCAAGCCGTTCCTGATAAAACTGATTGTCTAACAACCCTTGATTGCGTTGTTCATCTATCTGTTTCTGCAGCAAATGCAGATGCTCGATAGAAATCGTTCGAGCCTGATAACCAAGCTCTCTTAAGTGGCTAAACAGTTCATCGACAAACTTATCCATGACAGAAGATCATGTGTTATCCGTATATAAGCAATAACGAGCGCACTAAGGCAATGAGGGCTGGGTTGAACTAAAATTTAATCTTGTGTGCGCATTCCAACGAATCTGTGAGAGGCTGCCTGTGCACTGACTTGCCTTTGTGGCTATGGGCGTAAACACAAGGTGGCACTGTTTGTGTTGGTCATGCTACCAGAAGGCTATGGGGAGAGTTGATGATGCTTTCAGAAGGCATTTGCCCTAAAGAAAAGAAGCCTGATAGAGGCATTAGCCTAAGAGAAAGAAACCTAGATGGAGGCATTATACGGTAAAGAAAGAACAGGGCAGATGCGGTAAGAAAAGAAAGGATGTTGTGGAAAGAGATGGAGAACTCAATTGTTTATTTGATGCAAATACTTTATTGACTTTACAATTAGCAGCTTCATCGATTCTAAAGAAAAGAAGTTGTGAAGTCTCGAATTGAATATTTCCGTAACAGCTATTAAATGTCAAAAAGAGATAATTACGATTGATAATTGGAGGGTGAAATTTTGGCACACAAACTTCATTCAACAGCGCAGATGATAAAAGACGTGAGAATGGTAATTGATAATGGCAGATCCCACAGCGTATGCACTGATCTCCCGATTGACGAAGGGACAGATCTCGGTCCAACAGCACTGGAACTCTGCCTAATGAGCTTCACGGGCTGCTACGCCACCATATTCGCTTTAACAGCCAAAAAAATGCGAATCACCTTAAAAGATTTGGAAGTTAACGTTGAAGCCATCAAAACTGATGAAGCAGGAACAATAATAGAAGCAAACCTTGACATCACAGTGAAGACAGACGCACCCGAAGACAGAATCCAAAGAATCCACGGATTAACAGTGAATTGTCCTGTAGGGAAAATCTTTACCAAGGCAGGAATTGAAACAAGCTATAACTTGCAAATAAGAAGAGAATAACCTCCTTTTTTCCTCTGTTCTGCCATATCTGCGTGCCTTGCAAGTTTAACTTGGAAATGGGCAAGTTTGAGTTGGACAGCCACCCGCATATTCTGATTCTGCCGAGACAAATTTACCCTCTTGAGTTTTTATCTCTCCTATGTAAAGAACCTGTTCTGACCTACTTCCGTATCTGAAGACTGTTACTCCCTTACATTTTAGTTTCCAAGCCAACTCGTAAGTTTTCCTGACATCATTAACGCTTGCGTTGGTTGGCAAATTGACAGTTTTTGAAACAGCATTGTCTGTGTACTTTTGAAAAGCTGCCTGCATTCTCACGTGCCATTCAGGTTCGATGTCTAAGGCTGTGACAAAAAGTTTCTTGACATCCTCTGGAACTCCGTCGACTTTTTGAACAGAGCCTGTTCTCGCTATTTCTTCCAAAATTTTAGCACTGTAAAATCTCTTTTCCTTCGCCATTAGCTCAAAGAGTGGAGTAGTTTCAAAAAGTCTTGTTCCGCTCAAAACGTTTCTTATGAAAGATATTGCGAAAATCGGCTCGATTCCAGAGGAACAGCCTGCTATTATGCTTATGCTTCCCGTCGGCGCTATGGTCGTAACCGTCGCGTTTCGCATGGCACTATATTTGTCTTTCCAAACACTTTTTTCGAAGTTGGAAAATGAGCCCCTCTCCTCGCCGATCTCAATAGATTTTCTACGAGCTTCTTCTTCAATGAAACGCATTAGCTCTTCAGCTAACTTCAAAGCATCTTCAGAGTTGTAGGGAACGCCAAGTTTTATGAGCATGTCTGCAAAGCCCATTACACCTAAACCTATTTTTCTATTGGCCTTCGTTATCGTTTCAATTTCTTTCAAAGGATACCTGTTCACGTCCACAACATTGTCGAGAAAATGAACAGCTTGTCTAACAGTCTCCCTCAGCCTTTCCCAATTCATTTCGCCATCATCAACCACTCTGGAAAGATTTATCGATCCCAGATTACAAGACTCATAAGGAAGCAACGGCTGCTCTCCGCAGGGGTTTGTAGATTCTATCTTTCCCACTTCTGGGGTTGGATTGTGTCTATTAATTTCGTCGATAAAGATAACGCCTGGATCACCACTTGCCCATGCGGATCTTGCAATCAGGTTCCAGACGTCTGTGGCTTCAAGTTTTCTTACTTTTTCTTTATTTCTGGGATTAATTAGCCAGTATTCACCATCTTCTTCCAAGGTTTTCAGAAAGTCGTCTGTTACCGCGATTGAAATATTGAAATTTGAAAGGAATCCTGACTTACGTTTAGAAGTTATAAATTCTATGACGTCTGGATGATCAACTCTTAAAATTCCCATCATGGCCCCTCTTCTTTTTCCTCCCGCTTTTATGACCTCAGTGGCTGTGTCAAAAATTCGCATGAAGCTTACCGGACCTGAAGCTACACCTTTGGTTGACCCGACGATGTCTCCATTTGGCCGCAGCTTTGAAAAATCAAAGCCTACTCCTCCTCCGGTCTGCTCAATCAAAGCCATATTTTTCACGGTCGTGAAAATGCTTTCCAAAGAATCTTCAACAGGCAAAACAAAGCAGGCGGACAGCTGACCTATGTCTGTTCCCGCATTGAAAAGAGTCGGAGTATTAGGAACAAACTCAAGTCTTGCCATCATACCATAAAAGATTTTTTCGCTTTTTACTGGGTCTTCACCGAAGGTTTCGTCAGCCTTTGCCACTGTTTTTGCAACACGTGCGAACAGTTGCGTTGGAGTTTCTATGATTTTTTCTGTTTCATCTTTCAAAAGGTATCTTTTCTTTAAAACTTCCAAAGCGTTAACCGTTAATTTTGGCTCAACTATCCCAAGTTTTTCTTTTAATTCTCTTAATTCCTCTTTCTTTTTCCTATAAGCTTGATATTCTTCTGCAACTTTTTCATATCCACTTCGCGTTAAAACCTCTACAATTAGGTCTTGAGCATCTTCCACCGAAGGAATTTTATCTTTAAACCGTCCCCCTAGAAGTTCAACTACCTCTCTAGTTATGCCTTCCGCCCTTTCTCCGTCTTTAAGCTCAACGGCAACGAAAGCCTTGTGAATCGCGCTTTTGATTCTGCTAGAATCAAAATCAACAATTCTTCCGTCTCTCTTCTTTAGTTTGGTTATCGCCATGATTACCAACTAAATTTTCTTCTGATACGATATAAAGGTTTCAAATCCGAATACGAAAACATGAAAGCTAGCGACTGAAGTTCAAGTTGGCCAACTGCTACGCCTTTTTGACAAACTGATCTTTGGTAGCGCTACATACAGGGCAAACCCAATCTTCAGGCAATGCTTCGAAGGGTGTCCCAATTTTTATATCGTGCTCTAGATCGCCTACTTCTGGATCGTATATGTAACCACAAACAGTACATTCCCACTTTTCCAATTTTTCACCACTCAAACGATAGTATTTGTCATGCTTAAATGATTGGAAAAAGGAAGCATATGCAAATTTGGTTATACTGTGGCTCGGAGTTTTTTGATGAGTTCCTGCTTCATCTTTTCGTTTTCTTGAATTTCTTTTCTAGCTTTTCTCCAATCGGCAGAACAACGTCCATAGCTAGACTGCTCGCCAATGTATTTGTGGATTACTTCGTCTACTTTCTCCTTATTCTTGTCTGTAACTTCTAACCCTGCTTCTTTTAGAACGCCATTAAACCATTTCCAACAGCCCATCGTAATCACCTATTTACTTCTCTATACTGCGGTATAGTATAACGCTTATCGAAGCCGCGGTTTATTCAACCGTAGTTTTCTTTTCTTTCTGCTGATATCGTTCAGCGCATTTTTTGCAGCAAAAGACATATTCTTTGTCATCAATCACAGTGTGATAGGCTGCTAGTTGGCATGCTTCTAGCGGGATTCTCGTCTGGCAGAATTCGCATCGAATAAATTCTTTTTTCACTTTTTCTCCCCCTTCTTTTTTTCGTGATAATCTTCAATCGCGGCTCTTAGGGCGTCCGCGGCCAAGTTGGAGCAATGCATCTTAACCGGCGGCAACCCCTCTAGGGCCTCAGCTACATCTTTACGCGTGATTTTTATGGCTTCTTCTAATGTTTTTCCTTTAGCTAATTCTGTTATCATGCTGCTTGTGGCTATGGCTGCACCGCAGCCGAAGGTTTTGAATTTAATGTCTTCTAGGCGATTTTCTTTTACTTTAATGTAGATCGTCATCATATCTCCGCATACTGGGTTCCCAACGGTGCCTACGCCGTCAGCGCCTTCGATTTCGCCCATGTTGTGCGGGTTCCTGAAATGTTCCATAACTTTCTGGCTATACATTACTCTGTCAACTCCTTAGGTGTTAAAGGTGACATAGCTCTTAACCTTTTAACGATTCCTGGCATTACATTTATTACGTAATTGATGTCTTCCTCGGTGTTTTGTTTGCCCAAAGTGAATAACAGAGAGCCATGGGCTTCTTCGTGTTTTAGCCCTGTGGCCAATAACACGTGTGAGGGCTCCAACGTTTTTGTAGTACACGCGGAGCCTGAGGACGCTGCCACGCCCATCATGTCTAAGCTTAGCAGCATTGCTTCGCCTTCGATGAAGTTGAATCTGACTGCGGCATTGTCAGGCAGCCGCTTGTTAGGGTGCCCATTCAAAAAGGAATACCGTGTGGAGTCAAGCAGACCTCTGATGAGTCTATCTCTAAGTCTGATTTGGCGTTCGCCTTCGAGCTGCATTTCCGTCTTTGCCAATTCTGCTGCTTTTCCAAAACCTACTATGCCGGGAAGGTTTTCTGTTCCGGATCTTAAGCCTCTTTCTTGGCCTCCACCATGGATCAATGGTTCCATGCGGGTCCCCTCTTTTATGTAAAGGGCACCTATTCCTTTCGGCCCGTACATGTCATTAGAAGAAAGTGTAAGCAAGTCTATGCCTTCTCTTCTTACATCTACTGGAACTTGCCCATTGGCGACAGTGGCATCCACATGCAAGGAAGCATTTTTCTTGTGCACAATTTCACTTATTTCTTTTATTGGTTGAATTGTTCCGATTTCTCCATTTGCATACATTATGGAAACAATGGTCGTTTTTTCAGTTAATTCGTTCTCTAAACTTTCAAGCTTTACAATGCCATACTTGTCAACAGGAATAAACGTGACCTCAAAACCCTTAGTTTTAAGGAATTTAAAAGCGTTAATAACTGACATATGCTCTATGCTTGAAGTTATCGCGTGCTTTCCGCGGTCTATGTTGCGGTTAGCCACGCCTTTAATGGCCATATTATTGCTTTCAGTTGCGCCTGAAGTGAAAATTACCGATTCCTTCTTTTCAGCGTTAATCAAATCTGCAATTATAGCCCTCGCTTCTTCCATTGCCTCCCGGGGTTCTTGGCCAAAAGAATGCAGAGAAGCCGGGTTGCCATAGGCCACTGTCATGTATGGCAGCATAGCATCTATTACGCGAGGATCGATGGGTTTGCCTGCTGTATGGTCCAGATAGATCCGCTTAGTTGTCGACATCACTTATTGCCTCAACATCTTTTTTTCTTTCAGTCATCTTCTTCGCATGATTATCTAACTTTTTTGATTAAAATCCGAACGGAATTTCCTTCTTTGAGTACTCCCACTATTTCTTGCTCCAAATTTTTAACAAGACTCCGTATGTCTTCTTCTGCCGCCGGGTCGTCCGCCATGACCTCAAGAATTTCACCGACTTTCATTTCGTCCAATTCCATTCTTGTTTTGAAAACAGGTTCGGGACAATATAGCCCTAAACAGTCCAGGACTTTGTCTGGTTTAACGTTCATAAAACTCCCCTAAAAGCAAAAAAGCGTTATGGTGAGGGATAAACTTTGCTTAAAGGAAAAGCCAATAACAATATTATTTTTAATTCTTTGTGTTCAGTCTGCATGATTACACATATAAAGCCAAAGCCATAGAAAAGAGCCTTGAATTGGGAGATGCATTCCAATAGGAATCTTTTACAAGGAAGAGCCGCCTGCATACTGAGATAATCTTCCCCATGTAAAAGGCCAGTCGCTCACTAGCGCGCGCTGCCATTGGAAAATGTAGACTTAACGCTGATCCTTGAAAGTATGAAATGAACCTGCAGAGCATCAGTATTTAAACTTTAGGACAAAGTATAAAATGCTCTGAAACAAGTAGTTTTTGGAGGAGGAAAATATGGAACCCAATAAGTTTTATGTTCTGCCGCAATTGTCCTTCGACTACAAAGATTTGATACCGTACATGTCTGAAGAGCAGTTAAAGATACACCATACAAAGCATCATCAAGCCTATGTAAGCGGTGCCAACGCGATACTTCAGAAACTGGAAAAAGCAAGAAAGGAAAACACTGATTTGGACATTAAGTCGACTTTGAAAGAGTTGTCGTTCAACATAGGCGGGCACATTCTGCATTCCCTGTTCTGGGGAAACTTAAATCCGCCAAAAAAGGAAAGTGAAAAGCCCAGTGGAACCCTAGGCGATGCCATACAAAAAGAATTTGGAAGTTTTGATAGATTCAAGAAAGAATTTTCACAGGCCGCTGTTAGCGTGGAAGGTTCTGGATGGGCTGCGCTATCTTGGTGCAGACAAATCGGTAGGCCTATAATAATGCAGATAGAAAAGCACAACACTAACGTTTATCCAACGTTTCGAATTCTAATGATTCTCGACGTTTTTGAGCATGCATACTACATTGATTATAAGAATGAAAGAGCCAGATTTGTCGAGGCCTTCTGGAACATCATCAACTGGGATTCAGTGAATAAGAGACTGGAAGAAATACTGAAATAATGCCTAAGCTCTTAGTTTTTCTTTGCTTCTGAGCTGGGCTTTATCCGCCAGTAACCGGATATTTTAGATTTCTCCAAGATCTCATGCCGCCTAAAACATTGTAAACATTGGTAAACCCCATGTTCTTAAGTATGCTAGCTCCCAAACCGCCCCTGCCTCCCCACTCGCAAGTGGTCACAATAGGTTTGTCTCTAGGCAGACGATCCGCTTCCTCTTTCAAATGCCCAACATAAATGTTCAAAGCGCCTTTAACGTGCCCTTCTTCCCATTCTCTTTCTTCTCTAACATCTAGTAGGATAATCTTGTCTTGTTCGAGCATGTCCTTGAGCGTATTTGCAGATAATACGCCTAAATGTTCTGTCGGCTTTCCCAAATCTCTCCATTCCTTTATGCCTGGGCACAGATAACCAATAATTTTGTCAAAGCCCAGTCTCCAGAGATAGACTTTCGCTTGCTCTACATCGCCTTTCCGTTCATTAACTAACAAGATGCCATTTTCATATGCCAATACCCACCCGGGGAAGAAACTGAGGCCTTCAAGCCAAATATTCAAGGCTCTAGGAGCATGGGAACTCGCGAAGGCGCCGGGGTCACGTGTATCAATCACTACCGTATTGAGATTTTGCTTTTCTTCCTCGAACTCATCAGCGTTCAAGGGTTTTGGAGCGAAAAATTCGTTCAGAAGCGGTGGGCCTTCAAGGTTAAGACTCTCCATTTTCCTGAAGTAGGGCGGGATTAACGGTTTGCGCTTCAAAATATGATCAACAAAGGACCTTTTATCCATTTGAAGTAACGGGTTAGTTCTACGTTCGTATCCTAGTGTGCTAAATTCTTTCTCGCTAATTTCGTAGCCGCAGATACTGCCAGTGCCATGGGCTGGATAGAATATGACGTGATCACCGAGCGGAAAAACTTTCTCTCGGAGACTGTCAAACAGTTTTTCTGATTGTTGCCGCCAAACGTCGAGTCCACGCAGATCAGTGCGTCCTACGTCACCAGCGAATAATGTGTCTCCAGTAAACACCATCATAGGCTGGTTCCCGCTCGTTGAATCGTAAACAACGTAGCACATGCTGTCGTTTGTGTGTCCAGGCGTGTATAATGCCTTTATTGTCAGACTTCCAACGTTTATATTTTCACCGTCGCTGAGATTGTGTTCTCCATATTTGAATGGCGTCTCCTTGCTATGGGCGATTTCTGCACTAGTCAAGTTCTGCAGCTCCAGAGAACCTATAACGTAATCTTCATTTCTATGCGTCTCAAGTACATACTTGATTTTTGAACACTCTTGTTGGGCTAATTTCACGTATACGGTGCAGTCGCGGCGTGGGTCGATTACCGCTGCATCTTCTTGGTCAGAGAGAAAATAGCTGTTATGGGCAAGCCCTTTTGACTTAATGATTTTCAAAAACATTTAGAACGCCCTTATTCTTTTGTAATATTACATAATATTTTGAGCTGCTTTTTTGATATAACCTTTAATGTGCGTCTCGAAAATCGACAGGCGGCTTTGATTGGTATCAGTTCGCAGAGTAGCAATTGCAAAAACATTTTATTGGAAAAAATAGGGAATGCTGTAGGCGCTGGCATTAATTGTTTGTTAAGGAGGCGTTATTTTTATTGCTTGTGATGGACATTGGGCTTCACATGCAAGGCATTGTATGCAGTCTTTTTCTCGAGTTGGATCGGATTTCTTTTCAGAAGCGGGATGCCCCGGAGTATCTGCCCATTCAAATACGCTCACAGGGCAGACTTCAATGCATATGCCGTCTCCTGTGCAAAGGTCCCAGTCAACAGCCACATTCGTCCCGTGTACGCCGAGTTTATTAGGAGGTTCCACGGGCCCCCAGACATTATGATCATTGTGTTCTCCGACAACTTGGCGACTCTTTTGGAAGTTCGGGTCTATTGGCAAACAGCTCACCATTTAACCGATAAAGAATGCATAGAATATTAGTTTTTCTAAACTGAGACCTAGTTGGCATCATTCTCCTAGCATGCATATACTGGAGTTCGTCTAACGTGCATTGACATGAAATGGAGCGCGCGCCATTATATGCTGAAAACAGAAAAATAATTAACGAAGAGAAAATAGTGTCTTCTTCGTCTTCCCTAACGCTCCAATCTTTCCAACTTGAAGATTACTGGTCGAACCGCGTCTGTACAGCAAGCAAGAGCCATACCTTTCTCAACATAAAATGGGAAGTCACCGTTAAACTGCAAATGATCCACCAGCCGGGCTATATCATTCCAAGCCCACGGGCAAAAACCCTGAGGCATTGCCCCCTTATCCTCCACAATG
>Ga0315308_1001235_pt1 | contig 14699 bp, 18 predicted proteins | sample TDP3_MG_FD_203078 | JGI IMG/M metagenome (GOLD analysis project Ga0315308, IMG submission 203078) | Freshwater sediment microbial communities from Lake Towuti, South Sulawesi, Indonesia - TDP3 | ecosystem: Environmental > Aquatic > Freshwater > Lake > Sediment | place: Indonesia: South Sulawesi... | reverse complement strand
AGCGTTTAGTTCATCCATATCAGATAGGGTTAAGGTGTAAACAAATTCTTTCTCTTTCAGGACCTTACCGTCAGGGCGAGGAATTTTTTGGCGTGTGTCTACATCGTAGGTTTTGCCCTTTACGCTTTCTAAACTCAGACCGAGGTTGGCTATTCTGCCCGATTCAGCGTCAATCTGAACCACATGGCCTTCTGATATACCTTCTTGAATGATTTGCTGAGCGATTGTGGCTCCAGCCTCGATTGTTTTTTCTTCGTCTTTGGTTTTCAATGTGAGTTTGACGCTTTCCGGCACCTTCTGATATGGGTTGTAGGGATGAGGCGCAGTTTGGATATTTACGTTAATTACTTCACCTTCGTACACTTTCCGCATTTCATGTATCTCGACGCCGATGCACTTGCGAATAGCCTGGATAAGTATCTCAGTCTTTTTGCGTTCACTGCTGTAAATCTCGCTTCCGCTCATCTGAATGAAGGGAACGTTGGGTCCTAACTCCCTTGAAACAGCCACGGCGATGGCGGTTTTGCCCGTGCCCGGTGGACCGGCCAGAATGATGGATTTCCCACTGAGTTTGCCCTCTTTGATCATTCTTACAACCAGTCCTGCTGCTTCTCGTGCTGTCTCTTGACCTACCATGCCGTCTTTGACTTTTATGGCGGTGAGGTTTTCGTCGAGTCCCAGACCTCTGATGTGGGTGTGAGCGCCGATGCGCTCGAATCGTGAAGTCTTGGTTGGTAATTCCTTTATAGTTGCCATGGAGGGAATCACCTTTCTAATTGAAAACTAACAACGCATCCTATTCAAAACCGGAATATAAGTTTTTTAGTTGACAGCTTTAAATAATACAGCCGATTTGGCTTATGAACATAAAGGTGAAAAGGATATTGCGAGTCCGTCATGAGGTTCAAGCGGTAATCTTCGATGAAGTTGACCATACGAAGCAGGTTTTAATCCTTAAGAAGATTGACTTTTCTGCCAAACGCTATCGCTGGCGACTCCTCAAGGGCGGCGTGAATGACGGCGAAACTGAAACTGAAGCCGTGCGGAGAGAAATTCTTGAAGAGACGGGTTTGAAAAACGTCAGGATATTAGGAAAGGTGAACTCATACGAATTTATTTTCAAGAGTGTTAAACACATGGTTTCGGGTTATTTGGTGAAGGCAGATTCAAAGGAACCAATAAAACTTCAGAAAACTGAGGTTGCCTACCATCTTTGGACAACAAAGGAAAGTGCTATTCAGATGTTGCACTGGAACAACGAAAGAGACACTCTGAGACAACTAAAATGAAGGCGCCAAACAGGGCATTATGCGTTGATTATGGAAACTTTGGCTTAATAGCCGTAGTTGAACATGCATCCACACATTTTAGGCACATTATGCATTCGGGATGTGTAAATTTTTCCCACGGCTCATCTAAAATGGGCACCAGCATTGGGCAGGCTTCCACGCAGTCACGGCACCCGACTCGGCTGCAACGCACAGGGTCGCGTCTCAAACCTAGGAAACTGAAGCGCATAAGTAAGGCTGAGAAAGCGCCTTGAGGGCATAAGTATCGACACCAGCCTCTCGGAACATACAAGGCAAGGGCTAGGGTTAATCCTAATATCAACATGCGAGCCCAGAACAATGCTTGCACAGATGTTATGGCGCTGAATATTGTGCCCGCAACATCGGTGTTGGGTTTCTCAAACAGCACAGGCAGAGCGAAGCGCACGTCTGAGATGGTTCTTGGAACAACAGCGAACAAGGTGTCGGCTGGGCTTAGGGCGTTGAAAGGTGCAACGGCGAATACGCCTAACGCTTCTTTGTAAACTTGGAATCCGCCTGAAACCGACAATGCCAATATGCCCGATATAAGCAGAGTAGTGACCAATACAATGTATTTCACTTTGATCATGTCATTGTGTGTGCGCGGAGAAACCTTTGTGTGTCTCTTCTTCATGACTTCGAGGATGTCTTGAACAAACCCGAAAGGGCAGACCCAAGAGCAGAAGGCTCGACCGACTACAACAGAGGCGAGGAACATTGAGGCAAGGGCAAGTAAGGGTGGAGTAAGCAGATAGAGCATGTATTGTAAGGCTCCCAGGGCATCTCCCATGGTTTTTGAAGGAACTCCAAGCAGTCCAATAACTGGTAAGAGTATAGGCCAAGGTCCCAAACCGAAGATTAAGGCGTTGAAGAGGAAAAAGGAAAGCAACTGCACAATTGTTCGTGGAGTCTGAAACCTGAGAAGTTTTCTTCTCACGCGGACAAGTGTGTCTTCTTCCACCGCAATCTTTGCTTCTTCTTTCTTGGGTTCTTTTTCTTTGCTCAAATGTTTTGTCACCGATTTTAAACGAAAAGGGTTCAGTTCTTAGTTTCATTGCGATATATTACACTTTTTAGGAACGTGAAAGGCTTAAGTTCCATATAACGGGTAAACCAGTTGGCTGAAGTTTCAATAGGTTTGTTTCTGGACACATTCCTTTAGTTTCCTCCGTGATTCCATGCATAGACTAGGTTTTTCATGGCTTCATGTTGTATTGTTCTCTGATATTTCTGTGTTTTGATTTTGCTGAGTTTTCCAGAGTGCATGTGGAGAAATTCGCCTAACGCAAGTGTCGGTAAGAGTTCTATGTTTTGTCTAGCGCGCGATGGAGTGTGTGCATATGGTTCTACAGTTAAACTAAAAAGTTGGAGTTATGTACCGTGAAATGGAGTGGAATATGCGAAAAGTGTCGAGTGTCTTTTCCAAGCATCTGGCCTTATCGGAGAAGGAATTTGTCTATGCGGTCATTTTGACTTTTGTTTTCGCTTTCGCAATACTCATCGGTTATGTCAGGAGCGAACCCCACCCGCAATATCCTAAGGAATGGATTCTTGTACACTTTGGTTTTCCTTTTGAATGGCTAACACTGACTACAAACGTCTCAGCCATTCTTTCTCAACATACCCAGGTTTCGTTTGTTGCGTTGGTGCTTGATTTCATCGTGTATTTCTTGGTGGCGTTCGTTATCGTTTTAGGATTCAAGAAGCTCGCTGAGTACATTAGGGCATGAATATCCCCGCAAGCTCCTTTTTCCATCAAGGCGGCGACGCGCGCTGCTTGGTAGCATGGGCCTACGGTCAATATGCTAAAGTCACTATTTCTCTCAGGAGCTTCAATGTTCTAGAACGTATGGCTAGATTTCTGAAAAATGATTGCACGTGGATGTATAACGCAAAGGTTAGATTGTGGCTGCTTGAAAATACATGACGGATGACAATGGCTTGCAGAACTTGGGTGTTTCAAATCAGCTCATCGCGGTATTGAAGACTCAGAAGTATCACTTAGTTGGATCGCATTCAGCTGTCAAGCGTTGCAGGTGGTTACATGAAACCTTGGTGAACGCGCGTCCGTGCTACAAACAGAAGTTTTATGGGATAAAGACACACAGGTGCGTCCAGATGACGCCCGCGGTTCATTACTGTAATATGCATTGTCGTTTTTGTTGGCGGGTGCATAGCGGTGACAGACCAGACTTGAAATGGGAAGAGATAAGGGTTGCAGTGTGGGACGAGCCTGAACAAATAGTGGAAGCCAGCATAAAGGCGCAGACTAAGATTTTGACGGGTTACAAGGGCAACTCTAGAACTGATAAACTGAAATTCCGTGAGGCCTTGAAGCCGGGTCACGCCGCCATAAGTCTCACGGGCGAACCCACATTATATCCACATCTAGGCGAGTTGATTCGGGTTTTTCACAGAAGAGGTTTCACCACGTTTCTTGTTTCAAACGGAACCATTCCCGAAGCCTTGATCAAACTCAGTGAAGAGCCCACGCAACTGTATGTTTCGCTCTGCGCCTACGATGAGCAGTCGTTTCTGAAGACTTGCCGACCGCAAATCCCTCGGGCGTGGGCAAAACTTAACGAAACCCTAGGTCTATTGCCCAGCTTCAAGTGTCCAACAGTGCTCAGGTTGACTTTAGTGCGTCACGTCAACATGATGCATCCAGAACTTTACGCTAGGCTTATTGAGAAGGCGAATCCAACGTACGTTGAACCCAAGGCGTACATGCATGTGGGCTTTTCTAGACTTCGCTTAGGCTTTGAGAACATGCCGAGTCACATGGAGGTTAGAAACTTCGCTGAGGAGTTGAGCAGAGAGACTGGTTACAAGATTCTTGATGAAGCATCGGACAGTCGAGTTGTTCTTTTGAGCCGCTTACAAAAGACTATTAGGCTAGCATGAAGTTTCAGTTAAACAATCTAGACGGTTGTGAATTCCTTGTCGCTGAAGAGTTTGTTAGGCAAAATTCAAGATGAACTCCGAAAGAGAGAAACTGTGCACGAGAAGGTTCAGAAGGACATGCGGCGAGCCACCCGCCTGTCTAAGCAGGCTATTCTATTTACTCACCAAGAAAGGTTTAAAGACGCTAAAAAACTCTTGGAGGAGGTTGATGTCCTCTTTGCCAAGCTGCACTCTGCTGCCAAGACTTATCCAGACATGGTTTATTCAGGTTTGGTTGACGCCGCCTTCCAAGAATATGCTGAGGCGCAGGCTCTGCTCGCTCTAGTTGAAGAAAACCGTTTCATCGGTCCGGAAGAAATCAATGTGAACTCGATTGCGTACGTGTTAGGCTTAGCTGACGTGATAGGCGAGCTAAGGCGGAGAGCCTTGGACTCTCTTCGCAAAGAGGATGTCAAAACCGCTGAGGAATGCCTGCGTCTGATGGAAGAAATCTACGTTGAACTCATGTCCATGGACGAAGCCTACATGCTTGTGCCTGGACTGCGTCGAAAAAGCGATGTGGCGAGGCACATAATTGAGACTACAAGGGGCGACATAACGATAGAGTCCAGGCGAAGTTCCTTGGAGAAGTGTATGGAGAACCTTGAAAGAATAGTGAAGCGAAGGACGAAGGATTAGGTTTTCAGGAATCTAGTCATGTTCGGCGCTGGGTTCTCTGTTAAAAAAGCGCATGAATTGCAGTTGCGACTGTCAAAGCGTGTTGTAAAGGAGGACAGACTTCCGAGCATTCTGCGTTATGTGGCTGGTGTTGATGTGGCTTATGAGGGAAAATCGTCGATCGCCGCTGTTGCCGTTCTTGATTATTCCTCTCTGTCGCTAGTTGAAACTAAAAAGGCGCGAGTGCCAACGGAGTTTCCATACATCCCAACCTTGTTGTCTTGGAGAGAAATCAAACCAGCCCGAGCAGCCATCAAGAAGCTGAGGACTTCTCCAGACGTCTTCTTAGTTGACGCTCAAGGAATAGCCCATCCCTATCGTCTCGGCTTCGCCAGTCACCTTGGACTCTTATTGAACAAACCAACGATTGGTGTGGCAAAGAGCCTCCTCTGTGGACAGGTACAACCCAAAAACCGAGAAGGATGGGTGCCCGTAATCGACAAGGATGATATGATTGGTGCAGCAATCGAAAGAGACGAGAATACCCAGCCAATCTATGTTAGCATTGGACACAAGGTTTCGTTAGAAAGAGCCGTAGACATTGTTAAACACTGCACAAAATCTGCAAGAATTCCGGAGCCGATCCGCATAGCCCACATGATAGCCAGTCAGGAGAGGAAGAAACACAAGCGAAAAATAATGCACCCATCTTAGAGAGACAGAAGGAGAAAAACACGGTTTGCATCCTCAACTCAAAAAAGTTGTCGACAAGATTCATGATAAATCGCTTCGCGAGAAAGTGACAGCCCTAGTGGAAAATCCCACGATTGAAATAGAGGGAAGAATTTACAGGGGGCTACCCTTAGAAACCGCGCCCGCCGGCGCATCTCACCATCACAGCTATCCTAACGGCTTAGTTGAACACATTGCCTCGACCACAAACATCGCGTTGGCGTTGTGCGACACCATAAAGCGCGTTTACGGTGGAAAGGTCAACAAAGACTTGGTTGTGGCGGGAGTGGTTCTTCACGACATTTTTAAGCCTTTAACATACGTTGAGAGGGAAGACGGCACCTACGGCATAGCGCCCATAGCTGAACGTCTTGACCACCTTACTCTGGGCGTCGCCGAACTCATCCGCAGAGGATTCCCCCTCAATCTCGTGCACATTGTCGACGCACACATGGGCTGGCAGCATGGACCGATCGGACCGAGAACAGCCGAAGCTCTGGTTGTTCACTTAGCCGACATGGCGGACTCGAGACTGAACGGTGAAGTCCTGAGAGCCGCTCAATACCTCCTGAGACAAGCTACGGGTGTAGAGCTCAGCCGCGTCACGGCTAAAGAGGCTTTTGAAGTCGTCAACGCAAAGACGCAACTGGGCTGGGAAGGCGTGCCCAAAGCCCTGGAGAAAATAAGAGGGCAACGCCTGAAAGCACAGAAAGGATAGGGTGGTTAGGGGTCTGCTTGTCCGAAATGCTTGGCTGCATTATCACCTTGTCTTGCTCTGCCTCTCCTAAGCTCAACGCTCTTCCGTCCAGTTTGTTATCCATTCAAAGACTTCTTTCTCAACCATGAATAAGGCGTATATACTTTCTAAATTCTGAGGCAGCTCTAGAGGTTTCTATGCATTGCTACTTTTTTGAATGTGGTCGTTTTATATTATGGGTAATACCAGATCATGTGTAGACGGTTAAGGTCTGAGAAAAAGCCCTCTACTCTAAATGTCGATCCAACCAAAGCAAGATACTTGCCAGTAGCACCTGTAACCGTAGCCATTACACCTACAAAGGGATAGTATGCTCCACTTGGGTTGCCTGGGGGATTCAATCCAGTTAGATGACATTCGATAACATCACCACCTTTATCGGTTATCGTTACATAAGCATCTATATGACCAATCCCATAAGGATCAAAGAGGTAGTGATCTACTCCCTCTATGGTTCCTAGTATGACATTTGGTCCACCTACGACTCCCTCAACGTAAAAGTCGTATCGAGTTCCTTCAGGTCCAGTTCCAATAAAGACAGAGCGTGTTATTTGCATCTCAGATTCGAGATACGGAGCAGGATTGGCTTTTACACTGGCGGGCACAATAATTAACAATGCCAAAAGTGCAAGCGGTATAAGCAGTATTTTCTTTTCCATTTTCTCACCTCACCTCCTTTCTCAATTATGCCGTGCTTCATCGTCTAAACAAAAAGAGACTAAGCACAGTTAAACAACTTAGACTGCAATTGCATTTATGCTTTATGAAACAATTTTCTACTTGGGAGAATTCATGAAAAAAGAACCCATAAATGAACATTATCATTGTGGCCATGGGAATAGAGTTCCAGTCAACAAAGCTTTTCCTAGAACAACCTTCTCCAGAGCCTAAGGTTATGATTCCTATGTGTGAACCATTAGAAACTTCAAAATGTGAGAAGTGCGGTAAGATTATAGCAGAACCAAAAGAATTCATTAGAATTACGAAAAAATAGAACTATCCGAACAGCAGTTTTTCAATTGGGCTCTTCATTCTACGTTTTCTCTTCTTCGGAGTCTTTCTTCTGCGTTTAGAGAAGAATCTCTTTTTGTAAGTTTCAATGGACATCGTGCTCATTGAATTGTTACAACTTCCGCATATGGGTCTTAAGTTCGTGATTCTATCAGAGCCTCCCTTAGAAAGTGATCTATTATGACCCGCTTCAAAATCGGTGATGTGTATAGGATTACTACATACGTAACATTTACCTGTGTATTTTTTTCCAAAATACTTTTTCCAGAGTTCTTGTTTTACCCCTTTTGGGATTTTCCGTCTAGCTCTTTTCTCTTCTCCCAAAAAGAGAGTTTTAGTGGCTTTTTCAATTTGTTTCAACGACAATTGATTACGTCCTTCTTCTCCTACTTTTACCAAAAATCAATTCACTAACTTTGGTTTCAAAGGATGGTTTTTCGGGTTTCCATTTTCTCATTAAAGTTCCTTTCTTGCCTTTGCTGGTAGAACGTTGTCTCACTTGCATGTACTTTCCTTTGATTTTGGTTCTTTTTCTTCTTGACATTTCAATCGTTTATTACATATAGAAGTTTTTCCTTAAATTATTAATGCAAGATGAGGTGAGTCTATGTAGGAAAGGGAAAATACATGATGAGGTACGAGTTTATTGTATATTCATTTCACCCTCCTGAATATAGAGATCAGTTCTACAGGATTTTTGATGAGGAAAAAAGTTGAGTGACAAATACTGGTTGCGCATCAGAAAAGTGAAGGAAGGGTCAGTCTTCGACCTTTTTTCCGCCCAGCTCTTTCACTGACTGTAAGTTAGCTTCTAAGCAATTCTTTCAACAATTCTTCTGACTATCTGGTCTTACTATAAAAGCACATATGTATATATGTTCAACATGTACCCGCGAAGATATAATAGTTCTTAAGACTGTATTCATGTTGAACAACAATCGGTAAAAATGGGGGTGCAAGCGATGCTGCCAGTTTGCATGTCGCGCACATGCATGTGAGGCGGCTATTTACGCTTGACCTCATTGCTGAGAATACATACATCTTTGGCGCGCGTTTCATAAATAGTTAATGCACAGTATGGGCTGTCAAGACTTGAGAAAAAGTATGTTTGGTAAGTAAGGTTAAGTCTCCTTCAACCGTTCTGAGGCCCTCTTTCTCCCCGAACACTTGCACTATGGCTTTATAGACTTCTGCAAAAGGCTTCACGGTTTCCTGGAGTTGAGTTAGTTGTTTCTTCAATTCCGTGTTTTCATTGGCTAAACGGTTCACGGTTTCGCTTTGTGTTGATAACGTCTGTTCAAGAGCGGGAGTCAAGCCTTTAGGTTCTAACGTTTCCTCTGCATATTCTACATAGGCTTCTCTGAGTCCTTCTTCTCCGCCGAATTATGGTGTGTCGTAATCAAGCTTATATCCCATCTAGTCAATGAAATGCTTGCTTGCTCCAGCGCTAGCCATCTGGTCACTGAAGCTTGCCCGTAGTGCGTGAGGCTCAGAGGATTTAGTGTCTTATGGGAGTTGAAGAAGAAGGGTAAGACTGAGTCCGCTATCAAATTTGTTAGAAAGGCATTATACTTTTAGCTGAACGCACAGTAACTTAGACTGTCCAGAATCAGTCTATTGATGAAGCTAATAAGGTGGTAGAATCGGGCTTTGAGTTCGTTGCTACCTTTGACAACGTTATGCTCTTTAGAAAGAGAAAGTAAGCCTAACATCAATTCCCTTTTTTTCTTTCTGTTTTAATTGGATACTAAGCTTAAACAATATGGACTCCTAGAGGATTACAGAACATCAACTCTGAAATCTCCCATCCCATTATTCTCTGTATCCTTGGAATGATAGTTTTCTGTCTAATTTGTCCATTCAAAGACTTCTTTCTTAACCATGAACTAGGTCCTTATCCAGCAAGAACTGGAATGTCATATGAAGAATTGAAGTTGCCACTGACTTGTTTATTCTCTCTTTCTTGGGGTGAACCGAAAATATCCTATATGTATTGCAGTGTTCGAGAAGAGGCTCATGCTTCTCAGGAATAATCCTTCGGTATTTGTCTTTGTTGTTCAAATATTCGTTAATGAGTTGTCCTAAGGTCATCCTTTCCAATCTTGCATCCTGACAGGTAGAGGTCATCAAGGATAGAAGTCTGAATTCAATGGCTGAAACTGACATTGCAACAGCAGAATAGTTGCAATCCTCCAAGAAACAATGAATTGCTTCATTTAACCTACTGATTTCTTCTCGATTCAGAAGCAAGAGTCTGTTTTGGATTTCTTTCTTAACCCTCTTTTTGGAAAAAACCTCGATGACGCTGTTGATTTTCTCTTGAAAAAGTTCTTGCTTCCACATTAGATTTGGGTCTTCTAACAAACGAAGAACAGATTGCAGGGCCTTCTTGTTTTTTTCCAACATTTCGATTCCAAATACCTCAATTACCTCACTTACCCCCTTCAAAGGTCTCAATAAATCCTGATAAGCAGGCTCATAGCAAATCCGCATCGTCTTGATGTATTGTACCATCTGTGGGTTCGTATAGAAAAGACGAAGCATATTTTCCTTGAAAAATCTGCACCTTTCTTCCATATTCAACAAGGTTTCTATGTAGCCTTCCATTGCAGTCACCCAATGAAGTTAGAAGTGTTTTCCTTAAATGATTAATGCAAGTTGGAATGAAATAATTGGATTAATGGTTTTCACTGTGAGGAGAGCCTTATGGAGAAAGAGGAACGATTAAAAATATTCAAAATAAATCTGAGCAAACTAATAGAAGAAGGTGGAGAAGGAAGTTTTGTAATTTTCAGTGTTGGTGAGAAGTTCATACAATTTGCTGGTGATGAAGAAATAGGGTTAGTATGTGACATACCTCGTGCAGAATTGTCCAAGGAAGAAGAGGAAAGGCTGCGAGCTCTAGAAGAGTTCTCTAAGGGTGAAGGTGCTAGAGACGTTGACAGCAATGAGCTAGTATCATATCAAACGGGTTACAACAAAGAAGAAATTGGCAAAGCAGTTGAATTAACTGAACGAATCTTTACTGAGGTTTTAAGCTGATGGGTGCTTATGAAGTATCTGTCGAGCTTAACTTAGAAAGTTATAGCAGAACTAAAAGAATTGATTAGAATTCAGAAAGCACGGAAATACCTTAGGCTCATTAACTTATTGCTTCTCTACGAGCTTTGGCTTCCATTAGCCTTCTTTTTCTTTCCTCCTCGTATTTCTTTGGAGGAGTGGTATCTATGACAACAGATGGCTCAAACTCATATACCATTGGTCTGTTCCTGTTTTTCAAATATTCTTTTTCGAACTTCTCATTCCAGTCAAGGATATTTTGCTGTTTTCTATTTATTTTGTGATGTTCCTTCAAGTGTTTCGGTATTTCACAAGGAGAATAAACCCAGTCTAAGCCAGCCTCTTCACAAATAAGACAGAGAAAACCCTTTTCTTCAGAATCATATCTTGCATGTACTTTTCTAATACGCATTCTCGTCATTGGTATAACCTTCTCTAACCATAGACATAGAAGATTTCTCCTTAAATTATTAATGCAAGTTAAGATTAGATTTGACTGATGATGTAAATAATAGTCTTCTAGAAAAATGTTTCAGAAGACATTAATAGTACTAAACCCCGACCCAACATTTTGGGACATACATTATGGTGCTTTTTTCCCGTATCTGTTGACTGAAAGGAGGTGAGAAAGAGATGAGAAAGATGTTATTGACGCTGCTCATAGGGTGCATGGTTGCACTTCTATCTATGCTATCGATGCCAGCAGTTTCGGCACAGCCTATGAAGCCTCTTAGATGTTTAATGGTGATAACATTTGATCCGAATCTACCTGATCCTCATTGGATAGGAACCGTTATTGGAGACATCAATGGAAAAATCGAGTTCTGGGAACAACCGGAAAACTATGTTGTAGGCAAAACGGAACACTTCTTTGAAAAATTCCTTATCACGACGGCTGATGGAACGATCGAGGGACTTGACAAAGGGGTTTGGAATTTTCCGACCTTTAAGTTTAGGGCCAACGGTTGGGTAACAGTTGCGTCGGGTGATTGGGCGTATTTGATTGGATATAAAATGCATGAAATTGGCACGACATCTCCATTTCCCCCAATCCCACCCGAAACAGTAGTGATTGGCACAGCCACAATGACATTAGTGCAAGGATGATTTCATCACAATTCACAGCAAATAAGTGGTCAACACTTAATGTCCGCAGCAACCTCTTCCCACTATTTTCTGTAAAACCTGTAAAATTCAATACCAAGAGTGATGCAAATAGAATAGGTTAATTCTTAAAGAAAATAATACGCAGAGTATCATTCCTCATTGAGTACGAATACCTAGTATGAACAAAAGTATACTAAAGAGAGGATTTGGGGTTTATTCGTCTTCCTTGTCTCCACAGTTAGGACACTGCTAAACCAAAGCAAACAGAAAACAAAACACATTCACACTAACGGCACCCAGCCAAACTGGGTGGTGATGGCACTATAGGAAGACTCATCACCACCACGCACACAGGCTCATCCACGACAAGTAGAAGAAGGCTAAAGGGAATTGGCGCCTTCTTCTTTTGAAATTTCTCTTCCCGCAGAGCCAACAACATACGCAAACTTCACGCTAACCAACATTAAACGTCACGCAAAACAACATTGGAAGTCACCACAAAACACGAGCAAACAGCCCCAGAAACAACAACCAAACAAAAAACACAACCACAAAAACAAACAGAACGCTCAGCCTTCACCGCACAAGAAAAATTCTCGCACACACATACCCGAGCCCACAGCCTACATCCATTCTAAAAAGCTTTAATCACCACAGACGCTGTCATATCTGTGGGCCCGTTGCCCAGCCAGGATTAAGGCACCGGCCTTCGGAGCCGGAGAACCAGGGTTCAAATCCCTGCGGGCCCGCCATGGACTTCCTATCCTTAAGCATGAGTTGAGCCTCCAGTTTCGCGCTTAACAATTGCACTCTAGTTAGTCGAATACTCTGGTCTAAGCTTTGATGCCCGCAATCAACTCCGTTGTTTCATTCGTAGACGCAAGAGAGACAGCCGTGTTGCGATTAGATCATTTCTGCCAAATACTTCAAATTCAAAGGCTTCAACACTTCTCTTCCCGTAAGACTAATGATAACACTCTCAAGAACGTCTATCGCATCTCCCCATTCAAGCCTAAAGCTCCTCAAGAATTCATCGAACTCCGGATAATTCCTGTGCAACGATATGCTGAAAGAGTTGAACCCAAGCAAGCCTCGGCATCCCCCAGCCATAATAATGTTCGACTGCTTCATCAACCACTCCAACCCTCTCCGACGGACAGCCTCATACTTCTCCCTAGTCGCAAGCTCAGCTTTACTCTTGACAAGCGTGATCGCCATTATTTCGTATCCAAGTTTGTCCCATTTCGGGACTATTGTGTAACCATCGCTAAATTCCTCTTCAAGTTTACCTCTCCTCCTTGAGATAGTGGGTTGAGACACGCCGAGCCTTTTAGCTAACTCTCTGTCGCTCCTCTTAGCATTCTTCAACAACTCAGCTAAGAGCTTACGATCCGTCTGCTTTAATTCCATATCTCATCAGTGAAAACGTATCTTCCGAACTCGTTATATAATTTGTGGAAGACACTCTTCCGTCAAAAATGATGCACTTTTCACGCTCAGGCGCATCATACCGACTCAACGCAAGCAATTGAGAGAGTATGATTAGAACAGTCGGTTCTGACAAAAGGGTCTAGAAATTATACGTCAGGTTGCTGTTCCAATAATTCAAGCTCATCAGATTCTAACAACTTCTGAACGTTTCTGACTTCCTCTGCAAATTCGAAGTCGTCCTCAATTTTCAGCGGAACCTCAAGCTTTACGTAAAGAACCTCTAGGATCTTCTTTTCAATCACTTTCGCGCCAACTCCGAAAATTTTCTCCAAGCCTTCTTCAAGAGCCTCTGGCTCCACGACTGACTCATCGAATCGAATCGACGCGCTCTTCTTCAGGTAAAAAAACACAATAGTAGAGACCGAAGGGCTAATGCTATTCAGACCTTCATGTACAGCCTCTACTAGAACCGCATCAAACCTAGGTTGTCTTCGCCCCAAGATACACCACTGACATAGCTAGGTTACGTAAGGCATTAATGAGATACCTTGATCAGAAATCACGATGTTGCAGTAGTTGTGATTATGGTTAGTGCCTCTCATCTTGCGTATTACCGCCCGTTTTCGGATGCCTTCTTTTTCGTCGATAGTCTCGAACAGAATTATCCCATCCGCCACAAATTCTTCAAACCCAAGCCCTAACGTCTTACTTCCAGTAGGAAGCTCCACCAGCAACAATGTAGTGCAATTAGTCTGACGCATCAATTTGTCAATCAAGTGAAGTATAATCCTGGCATCTATCCTTCTCTTGAACGCTTGCGCCATCGCTGTAAACGAATCTACAACTAACCTCTTTGCATTTGTCTCCGAGACCTCTCTCAACACCATGCCGAGAGTTGACGACACGGATTCCTCGCGTGTTGTCATCACATCCAAAAACCTGAACTTGCCTTGGCTCTCCAAAGTCTCAAAATCAAGACCAAACCTTTTCATGTTGTCTAAGAAAAATTCTCTTCGTTCTGCAAAAGATACGTAAATGCCGTTCTCGTCGAGGTCCCTCGCACCATGATGAAGGAAAAAAGCTGAAGCAATAGTTTTGCCAGAACCAGGAGACCCAGCTAGCAGAATTAGACTGCCCCGTGGAAAACCCCCTTCAATCATGTCATCTAAACCGACAATGCCCGTTGAAACTCTGTTGCTCAACACACTTAATTCTTGAACACTCATTAAATCGCCCTGATTTTTGTGTAGAATGGCGCCTTCAACCCTTGCTCAATAACTTCGCCTACTTTAATACGTCGAATAATTCAACCTATTAATCAGTTATGAATCGACAAACTGTATCAGAACAAACGTTTGATTTGACCCTTAAAGAAAATGAGGGACATCAAATTAGATTCTGAATTCATATGTATTAAATGCAACAATCTAGGAAATCCTCAACTGAGAATCATAAAGCCAGCCATGGGAAGTGACATCTGCATCACTTTGAACCGTGGGAAAGGCGCGTACTGCCAATGCTGAAACACAAACCGTATTCCCGACACATTCTCCTTTCATTTTGGTTATTGTTCGATATTCTAGTCCTGTTTGGTTCGCTTGGCAGTACAGGTGCGGTCGAGTATGCAACTTATTACGCGAGCGGTTATAACATCTTGAGTGGGTCATATCTTTCTGGTGGTGTTCCAGCAAGCCTTCAAACTGTTGACTCAGATTATTTTGTGGTCAGCA
>Ga0315308_1001234_pt1 | contig 14700 bp, 14 predicted proteins | sample TDP3_MG_FD_203078 | JGI IMG/M metagenome (GOLD analysis project Ga0315308, IMG submission 203078) | Freshwater sediment microbial communities from Lake Towuti, South Sulawesi, Indonesia - TDP3 | ecosystem: Environmental > Aquatic > Freshwater > Lake > Sediment | place: Indonesia: South Sulawesi... | reverse complement strand
TGAGGGATTGCCCTCCAGATGACCTGGCCCTCGCCCTCGGCCAGCAGTCGATATGTCTCGGGGACCAACAAGAACTGACGATTGTCAAGCTTGACTACAACAGACCGCCAGAGTTTCCTTGGTTTCCCAACCCCAACTCAGCATGCTCCTGGGGAACGAAGATGTTCACGTTTGCTCCGAGCAAGGAGGATGTCCTGCGGATCTCAAACTCTCTATCGTCTGCCGTCGGGGTGAATCTTGGGTCGGCAGCGACGGTTGTGGAGATCGGAATTTCCCAGTGTGCGGCTGTCTTTGGCCTTATCATCTTGGGCAGACTGCGGGTGCGGCGAGCCCAGCTTTGATGTCCGATGGTTGATGGTGATAGAGGTAGGTTGGGCATCATGGCCAGACGACGGCGGTTGCGTTCAGGGACCGGTTGGAGAAGAAGCACGTTCATGGGCTCCTAGGAGTTCTTGGGGCGATCCATTCGCAACCTGCCAGCGGGCCATTGCCCTCCATTGCCGTGTGTCAAGGGCGGACTGTGAGCCGCAAGCTAGCTAAAAGAATTATATTCAAAACACCTTCGGCAAGCGCGTGGACGCGGTCCTTCTCGCGGCTGGCAAGGGAACGAGGCTCAGGCCCCTCACCGTCAATCGTCCCAAGCCCCTGGTCCCCGTCGCGAACAGGCCTGTCATGGAATACCAGCTGAGGCTCCTGGAGAAGGCTGGATTCGAAACGGTCATCATCCCGTTGGGGTACCTGGGCGAACAGATCGCTAGCTACGCGGAGTCCTTCGAAAGCGAGCTCGAGTTCGAGTTCTCGTTCGAAAACATCCCCCTTGGGACGGCCGGGGCAGTGGCCAAGCTTCGCGACCGCCTGGACGGGACCTTTCTCATCATCAGCGGCGATCTGCTGGTCGACGTGGATGTCAGCGACCTGATGGATTTCCATCGCCGGATGAGCGCCTCGGTGACCATAGCCCTCACCCGGGTTGAGGATCCCACCCAGTACGGCATTGCCCTTCTCGAAGGGTCGCGGATATCCACCTTCGCGGAGAAGCCTGACCCATCGAAGGTCTTCAGCAACCTCATCAATGCCGGCATCTACGCGATGGAGCCGGAGGTGCTGGATGAGGTGCCGCCCAACGCGCAGTTCGACTTTTCCCTCAACCTCTTCCCATCGATCATCGACCGCCGGTACGTGGCCGGGTACCTCATGGAGGGCTACTGGAACGACATAGGCAGGCCAAGCAGCTACCTGCAGGCCAACGGCGATGCCCTGCTGGGCCGGTTTCCCCTGGACAAGTTCGTCCGCGAGCCGACGCTGCCCACAAAGGTGACCCCCGTGATGGGGAGGAGCTCGACCGTGGGCGACGTGGACATCTCCGGCCCGGTACTCCTGGGCGAGAACTGCCTTGTCGAGGGAGGCTCGGCCTTGAGGAGCTTCGTCGTGCTGGGCGACAACGTCTCCGTGGGAAAGGACTCCGTTCTGGATTCCGTCGTCGTGCACGGGGGCACCAGGATCGGTTCCTCGGCGAACGTCAGGCACTGCATAATCGGCCGCGGATGCGTGATATCGGAGGACGTGCAGCTCGCGGAGGGAACCGTCATCGGCGACGAGACCAGGATCGGCCAGGGCTGCCGGATAGGTGCGAACATGAAGATATGGGCCGGAAGCACGCTTGGCCCCAACACGATCATCATGCCCGACTGAAGGTGGCAAGCTTGGTTGATGCTCCTTCGGATTTCGCTTGGCTCGGGCCTCCGGGCAGACCTCTTGAGGACAGGAGCTGCCGGCATCCAAGCCCATGTGGCGCAAAGCCCGAAACCCTTATCTGTCGAACGGATCGAGGCCTGCAAGCCTCCATCCCACAAACGGTGATCGGATGACGCAATCATGCCTTCGTGTCGAGACGCGCCGAATAGTGGGCGATGCGAGCGCCCTGAACGCCTGCACGGCCGCAGCGTTGGGCTCGGGCTTCGGCCAGACGATCAGCTCGGGCAACGTCGTTGTCACGGGGAGGGACGGCAAAGGGTTCTCCAGGCTATTGAAGCGGGCCATGACCTGCGGCATAATGGAGAACGGCGTGGAGGTCCTGGACACAAGACTTGTGCCCCGTTCGGTGACCCGGTACTGCGTGAGCGACACCGCCTCGGACTTTGGCGTCTATGTGGGTTTCGATTCGCGGAGGCCGGGTATCCTGGGGGTCACGTTCTTCGACGGCAAGGGGGCGTTTCTCGGCCAGGACATGCTTGAGGGAATCCTGGGGAAGATGGGCTGCCTGGGGAAGACGGCATCCGCGCGAGAGGTCGGGGACGTCGTCTTCTTCTCTGATGCGGGCCCGAGGTACGAGGCCGAGATCCTCAAGGCGGTCGATCTCAAGGCGATATCCGCTGCTCGGCCCAAGGTCATGCTGGACTGCTCCAACGGGCCCGTGTCGGTCACGCTCCCGCAGATCCTCCGAAAGCTTGACTGCCAGGTCGTGGCCTCCCACGACAATCCGGCCGCGTATCTTGGGAGCAGGCCCGTTCTGGCCGATGATGGGCTCATGGCGGAGTTCGCCAGGAAGGTCAAGGACGGGGGGGCCGACCTGGGCGTCGCGCTGGATCCATGCGGTGAGTCGGCAAGGTTCGTTGATGATGAGGGGGCTATTTTGACCCAGAAGGACCTCGGCCTGATTCTGGTCGGGAACGCCGGGGTGAAGAGGATGGGCGTACGGCCCGAGCTTGGTCCGGAACTATCCGGCGCCGGGGTGGGAATCAGGATCCTGGAGGACGATGATCTGATCCTGCCAGGCGAGCTTGATGCCGCCCTGGGACAGGATGACGCCTGCTACCTCCGAGGCGGACAGAGAAGATGGTGGGATGCCTCGCCCGTGGCGCTCAAGCTGGTCGAGATCGTCTCGAAGGGGAAACGGATCTCCCAGCTCAGACGCGCCGCCTAGGCCCGTTCAGCTGTAGGTAGTACCTGTAGCCCTCCACCAGGGCCGTCTTGCTTGCCTCGAGTATGTTCTCCGACACCCCGACCGTGGCCCACCGCTTCCTGTCCGCCTCGAACTCCACGAAGACCTCCACCGAGGATGCCGTTCCCTCCATGTTTATGACCGTGACCTTGAAGTTCGTGAGGCTGACTTTCGCGCTGTTCGGGAAGAAGGGTTCCAGCGCCTTCCTCAGGGCGTTGTCCTGAGCATTGACCGGGCCGTCCCCTTCCGCTATCGTGTGTATGACCCTGTCCCCGACCTTCACCTTGACCGTGGCCTCGGCTATCTTCCTCCCGTTTGAATCCATGGATGAAAGGGTTCTCCATTCGGTCACGTCGAAGGTTCTCCGCAGAAGCCCCAGTTCCTCGGCCATCAGGAGGTAGAGTGTGGCATCGGCGTTGAGCAGGTGGTATCCCTGCGACTCCAGGTGCTTGACGCGCTGCAGGATCCTGGGGGTGGCCTCGTCCGACTTGTCCAGCTTGAGGCCGAACTCCTTGGCCTTGGACACCACTGCGGCCCTCCCGGAAAGCTCGGATACTGACAGCACGCGGGTGTTGCCCACAAGCTCGGGGTCCATGTGTTCGTACGAGCGCGGATGCTTGTTGACCGCATCCGCGTGAACGCCGCCCTTGTGGCTGAAGGCCAATGCCCCCACATAGGGCTGGTGCGGATTCGGCCTGGCATTGAGCAGCTCATAGAGGTAGTCCGAGGCCTCCTTCAGCTTCCTGAGTCTCTCCTCTCTCTTCCTGTCCCTCAGGACCGTCGCAACGCCGAGTTTGTGCTCCAGATTCGGCAGGACGGCGCAGAGGTCGGCGTTGCCGCACCGTTCCCCGATGCCATTCAGGGTGCCCTGGACGTGTTGCACGCCGGAGAGCACGGAAGCCACGGTATTGGCAACCGCACACCCCGAATCGTTGTGGCCGTGAAAGCCGAGTTCGGCCTTCACCTCCTCGCGGGCCTTCAATGTGATGGATGAGACTTCGCTCGGGAGGCTGCCGCCGTTGGAGTCGCAGAGGACGATGACCAGCGCGCCCGCATCCTCGGCGACGCGCAGGGTTTTGAGCGCATATCCGGGATTGTCCTTGAAGCCGTCATAGAAGTGCTCGGCATCGAATATCACGCCCAAGCCCCTGTCCCTGAGGTACTGGACAGAGTCCCGGATCATCTCCAGGTTCCTCTCCTCCGTGGTGCGAAGAACATCCGTCACGTGGAAGCGCCAGGACTTTCCGAATATCGTGGCAACCGAGACACCTGAATCCACGATTGATGCAAGGTTTGGATCGCTGCCCGGCTTGCTGTCCTTCCTCATCGTCGAGCCGAAGGCCGTCAGCTTGGCCGAGAGCGAGTAGTCCCTGATCTTCTTGAAGTACTCGATGTCCTTGGGGTTGGAGGCCGGCCAGCCGCCCTCGATGAACTGAACGCCGAGCTCGTCCAGCTTCAGGGTGAGGTCGATCTTGTCCTGAAGCGAGAAGGTGATCCCGGTGGTCTGCGAGCCGTCCCTGAGGGTGGTGTCGTAGACGTCTACATGCGAGGGGAGTTGCTTGCCCATAGCCATCGCTTTCTGGAGGGGAATGCCCAGGCGACTGCCTAATTGGCCGGAGGAAACTTAATTAGTGTTTCGCGCTCGGCCGCGATGTGGCTTCCGTAGCGTCTTTCGGTGCAGCATCCTGGAATGCTGGCCATGCCTGCCGGGCTGGAATGCGTTGGGGCTGGAACACCGTTGTTGGCGGAATCAGGGGATACCGGTGCAAAGGCCCATCATGGCCAAGGAGCCGGCGCCATCCGGAGCGACAGTTAAGAGGCAGAGGGGATGTACCGGAAAGATCGTGAAGGCGTTCGCTCCCGCCTTCGTGTCTGCCTGCCTTGTGCTTGCATCTATTGGGTGTGCCAGCGCACGCGAGCCCCGTCGGGATCCCTCAACCGGCAAGGTCAGACTTCTTTTCATAGGCAACTACGTGGGTCGGGATACCCCGGCCCGCGTTCTGGAGCATGAACCGCTGCTGCAGGTGAGGGGAGTCCCGGCCACGCTTGCGTGGTACCAGGAGAAGTTCATACGAAAGTTCATGCGGATCTACATGCCGCGAACCTACGAGGATCTCTCAACCAGGAATGATGTGGTCGTCTTCAGCGACGCGGGCGTGGGCTTCTTTGAGGCAAGACACTTCACGTGGTTCAAGGATGCGGTGCTGAACGAGGGCCTTGGCCTGGCGATGATAGGCGGGGTGGAAAGCTTCGGCGCCGAGCCGGGCCGGCCACCGTGGATCGGCACCAAGGTCGCGGAGATTCTGCCGGTCGAGGGGGTCTACCAGAGCTTCAACGGGGCAACGGGCAGCGTGGAGATCGTGGACCCTGGGGACGAGCTCATAGCCAGCCTGCCCTGGGACACGCTCGTTCCACCCCTCAACACATTCCTGAGATTCAACGACCTCATCCTCAAAGACGGTGCCCATCTGCTGGCGGTCCTGAAGGTGGGAAAGCAGAGCTATCCGTTTCTCGCCACATGGACGCAGGGCGCCGGCCAGACCCTCGCGATGGGAGCGGGCTGGCACCCCGCGGGCGGGGTGTACTTCATGAGATGGGAGTACTACGGGGATTATGCGAGCAACCTCGTTCTGTACGTGGCCGGAGTGAAGGTCCCAAGCGAGCATGGGTTGAGGCACGTCTACAAGGTCCAGGTAACGCAATACCAGGGGGCGAAAGCTCTTCTGATGGCCACCCTCGAGTTCGTTGAGAAATTCAACGCCGACACGCGATCTCTGGTCTCAGACCTCGGTATGAACAACGATCGCTCAGACGAGGCGGAGCGTCTGTACATCGAGCAGGACTTCCAGAGGGCGACCTCTCTGATGGAAGACGCCATCGAGCGATTGGAGGAGCTCACAGTGAAGTCCCTGAAGCTCAGGGACCGCGCTCTTCTCTGGGTCTACATTATCGAGTACCTGGTTGTGACTGCGACCTGCCTCATCACGGGTACCGTGGTCTACACTCTGATGGTGAAGCGTCGCCTATACCGAGAAGTGTACTTCACAAGAGGTAGAGGAGAGAGGCTCTAGACTTCAGGCACAGCTTCATGACAAGAATCGCCGTGGCAGTCCAACCTGCGGCAAGTCCATGCGTCTGGATTCCCCCCTTATGGGAAAGAAGTGGACAATGTGCAGCAGCGCGAAAGGCTCTCCCCGGGGGCTGTGCTCTGGGCTCTCTCCCAAGGCCGCTCTCGTTGGGGAAGAGGGAACCACCGGGTCCCGATTCTGTGGCAGCGGCTGGACCATTGCGGATTTCGGGAATGCAGAGCCTGAGTTGAAGAAGCCCAATATTAGATTGCCCCCTTCCTACTGGCGCGGGCAAGCCCTCCGGAAGCGCGAAGGGTTCTTCCCTGATTGGAGGGGGGTGCCAACCCTTCCGGCGTCGGGGGGCTGCCTTGGTCCAATGGTTGCGCGGATCCCCTCGCTCAACCCCCTGAATCCGTGGTCGACTGCCGTTATCAGGGTTCGGCAGTGGCTGTTTTGGCATCATCGATCCGGGGATTTCCTGGGTCATGGGGCTTGGCGGATGGCAGAGCGGACCAACCCGTCATAGAGCCCGGTCCCGCCGAATCGGTGGCATAACCACGATTCTACGCATCTCTGGCACGGTAGGATCAGAAGGGTTCCTACCCCGTCCGTGGTGACATGGGCAAGAAGCAGATGGAGGAGGAATACCAAGTCAGGAAACTGACCCCTGCTGACCTCCCTGGCGCCATACGTTGGATGGCTGACTGTTGCTACGGGGGAGACGTTGAGCAGGGTAGAAAGCATTTCGAGGATCACTTCCATGGTGGCACGACGTTCGCTGCTATGCGTGGAAAGGAGACTGTGGGCTTTGTGACGATTCGTTGGGTCCGCAGATCATTGGAGAGGGCAACGGGTGAGAGGATCCCTTTGATCAACCAGATGGAGGCTGCTGATCCCCACAAGTGGAGGTGTCTGGGCAATCGCCTGATGGCGGCTGCGGAATCCCGGATGGCGGAGCGTTCGACCTAGGCAGCTGTTCCGGTTGGGCTTGGTCAAGCCCATGGTCCTGCCCAGCGCCTCTACGTGAAGCTTGGGTTTGTCCCTGACGGGCGTGGGGCTTACAAGGGAGATGTTCCCCTCGACATCTGGGCCTAGTTCACTTTGGGTTTTGGCAGTCATGTCTTCCAGCACTTGCCAAAGCTGCCTACGGACCCTGCCCCGATCCCTGATCACAGTTCGTAGAGGTGCAGATCGATGCCCTTGATTCTCTCGAAATCCTTGTCCCGAGTCACCAAGGTAAGGCCCCGGTTCCTGACAATGCCTGCGATCAGGATGTCTATGTCGGCCAACAGCTTGCCTTCGCTCTTCAGCTCGCGGTAGATCCGCCCGGCCTCTGCCCCGTCTTCTTCCTCCAGTGAAAGAATCTCCTTTCTGAAGAGCGGTTCCACCTCTTCGGAGAACTTCAACAGCTCGTATAGACAGGGCGTTCCAGTCAGCTCCCTGCCCCTGATCCTGCCATGGATCTCGATGGCCTTCTTCTCCTGGTTGATGAGGTCTATTATGAAGCTAGTGTCGAGAAAGTGTCTTTTCACGGGAAGCCTCGCCCCCTCTCATCGTCCGGTCCCGCTTCACCTCTTCCCAGTCGAGCTTCAGGGGGAGTGCGATCAGATCCGAGAAGTCATTCCGAGCGGGCTCCGTCAGTTTCATGATCACCTCGCTGAAGCTGTCGTTCTCTTTCTTGAGTGCCTTGAGCCGCCTGTACGCTTCATCCTTTATGGTTATGGTCTTTGTGGCCAAGTCGATCACCGATCGTTCTACGTGTACGTGTACGTATACTTGCATATATCGCTTTCCGCACCCGATGCTGCGACATTCCGACGGTCGTGGTGTCAGGTATGTGACTTCGCTTTTCAACCGAGACGTCGTCTTCGCTGTGCGCAGAGACGATGCGAGGGGGGATTTGAACCCACATTTGCCGGTAATGGCGCGCCACGGTGATGGAATACCTCCCTCAACTACTTGGCTGGGAAAACGGGTGCAGAGATGTACGAGTCGAACCAGCGGCAAGAACATCTGATGAGAATGACCTGCCCAGTATCGCCCAGTCATGAGAGGTGGCGGAGGACTCCGCCTTCGGCTGCAAGCAGGGCTGTGGAGGAAAGGACCTCTACTGCCTCACCGCCAATGTTCAGTGTCACCCCAGACCATGACATGGCCAACTCCCTTTCGGAACAGACGGAACAACAGGCCCTCCCGATGCAGGATCAATCGGTTCCGCTCGACGACTATGACTGGGGCCCAGAATGACCTTCCTGCTCAGTCCCGATTTCAGGGAGGATGTTGGATAGGCTCTCCACGACAGACCGGAGGAGAATCAGGGATGCGCTGCGAGATGCAGACAAGCCCCCAACCAGAGAAGGCGCAGGCCCAGGCGCGGGCTACCCGCACCCATCTAGGTAATTAAGTGAGAGTGAAGCCTCGACCCGGCGTCCATTTGCAGATGTTCTTGCGGTGGCGGACGTTTCTCACGAAGATCGTGTCGGTCTCGTGGATGATGAAGCCTATTGGCCTATGATCACCGATCCTGAGTTTGTGCTCGTCTCGGCCCACGAGCCTCGTGAAGTAATGCGTTGGATCGCCGACAGCCTGCTCCAGCTTTGAGACGATGCGCTCGATGGCGTCTTTCTCGAGACCATACAATTCCTTTAGGGCGGTTTGGGACCACTCAATGCGCCACATGTCTCACGACAATCCTTGGCGTTTTTTGACGTCGTCGTGGCTTGCGGAGCGTCCTTCCCTGAGGTCGATGAGGGAGTCCAGGAGGCCGACGCGGAAATCGTCGGTGTACTTCCCCTCCTCGTCCCCCTCGGGCACGATTTCCAGGAGCTTGTTGATTATCTCGTCATATGTCTCCCTAGGGCTGCTCTTCAGGTGAGCCAGGCTTTCCCTGGTGCGTGGAAGTATCTGGATGCTCGTGTATTTCACCATAGAAACACCATGGAGTAATCATCGCTTATCTATAGATGGGTTTCGCAATGGTCGGCTATGGGACAAGACTACTTCTGAGGGGTTTTCTCCTTCAAGATTTTTTCTGAACTTATCGGCAAGACGAGATGGGGGGCGAGGCAAATCCGGAGGAAGGGATACCACATTTCAGCTTCGGGGATATTCCCCGGGGCCGGTTCCATGGCGACTCCGCTGAAGCGCCCTATCTCTCCCGAACGGCCGCTTCTGATCATCATGATCAAGCCAGCCCAGTCCTACGAGCAGGAGGCGGCCGACCTTGTGCGCCTCTGGGATGGCTTCGATGGGTTCCTGCAACACCACGTGACCGTGCAGATCGAGGGCACGGCCGGTAATGACTTCGAGCGGTGCGAGACGGTTCTTCGCTACGCCGCACCGGCGGGGATCCCCATCACGCTCCAGATACAGGGCGACAACGGCGACCGACAGGATACCATGCCACCCGGACGCGTTCGGGATTTCCTCGACCGGTACGACAACATCATCGGCCTCCAGATAGTCGAGGCAAGCCAGCGGACATTCGTGAACCAGCCTGCCGGCCCCGAATACACCATGGGGCGCAACGCCCGGTACGCCCGGGACATCATCGAGCTGGCGGGTGAGCGCGGCCTGTTCATGAGCTGGCAGCTCATGCGGGATAACTGGGCCGCGATCGGCTGCTCGGTCGACAACGAAGCGTTGTTCGATACAATCTCGAGCCACGCCGCCAACGTGATCCCCACCCACGAGATGAACTGCGAGTTCTGCAAACCGATAGACCACCTGGGTGCCATGGGATTGTGGATGAGCGGCGCGACGGCCCAGTGGGGCGTGGAGGCTCAGTCGTGGTACTGGTCGGATTGTGGATACAGTCGGCCGGGCTGCTGTTTCCCCGGCACCCTGGACATGCCGGGCGGGCTGTATGCGATCATGTTCCTTTTGGGGGCTGCTGCCGGGGCGAGCGTGTATTCGATCGAGCCGCCGAAGGATGCATGGGAAGGTCCGGACGCATGGCGTTTCACCGAACATATGGAGCCGCTTTTCCGCAGACTGGTCACCGAACGCCTGATCCCGACGCGTGAGGAGATGTTCGAGGCATGCCCCGTGGCATATCATCTACCGCTCTGCCGTCGTGCCGACGAGTACTACCGTGTGCTTGAGGATCTGGATTTCGACCATGCTGAGGGGCGTCTCATGCGGGCGATGAACGGAGTATATGACCGTTCTCGGGACGCAGAGCTCATCCCAAACGACCCTCGGTACGCGTTCATTCCGGTCCTGCCCGCAAGGACGCCGGACAGCGTCCTGGATCGATTCGATCTGGTCCTCAAGCCCGGAGACATCGAGAGCACCGAGCAGGCGCGGGAACTGATTGCCCCGTACTTCCCAAGGATCGACCACGGAAGTGCGTGGAGCACCAGGTCAGGACCGCTCATCTGTGCCGCCAATACGCATGAGAACTGGTACATTCCCGAGCGCACGAAGCTCACGGTCCCCCGACGCCCCGCTGGAGTACGGTTCGACGGGGCCAAGTTGTCGTGGGAGCCTTCGAAAGGGGACCGCGCCTGGAACGTCTGGCTGCTGCGGAACGGTGTCGAAACGCGGCTCACGCAGGAGCCCCTCACCGAGCCTTCGTACCGCCCTGCCGATGTGCAGGCGGGCGATCGGTACGCCGTTTCCGCCCTGACCGAGGCAACAGAGGTGATCGAGGCCACGCTCCACCTGCACGATCTGCTGCTTTTCTCTGCTCGTGAGAGCCGAAGATCCCAGTGGGTTGCGGCTTCCGGCAGTGCTGTGGAGCGGCACCGGTTCGGGGAGTCCACTCCGCCCATTTCGCACGAGGTGGCGGCGCGGGAGTTACGTTGCGCCCAGTGCACTCCGGTGGAGGACCTCGCATCCCCAGTGGTGGAAGCGGACGGCCTTGAGGGCGAGGTCATGGCGGCCATGACCGCATGGAAGGAGGCGATCGAAGCGGAAGACGTCGGCAGGACGCTGGCGTGGTATGCCAGCGACTACCGGGAGGCGGGTGGCAGAACGGTGGAATCGGTGCGGGTGGCGCTTCGGTGCCTGCTCTGGTCGCAGTTGCGCCAACGGTTCGGCTCCATGGAGAAGGAATGGGGCCGCGTCGCAGCGTGGCGCCGCCCCGTGGTGAGGCTGCTGACCCGGGCATGGGAGCGCGTGGAACCTGCGGAAGTTGTGGTGCTCACGCAGTATCAGCTCTGGGCGGGCGCTGGCTCGGACATGGAGCCGAGTGACATGCTCAAGCTTCCGTTCCACCGAAGCAACGACATGCGAATGACATGGAGACACACGGATGCGGGATGGCGGTTGACGAACACCGATCCTCCATTCCTGCAGGCCGAAGACCTGTTCCCCTATCGATACACCTACCAGGGCTGGTAGCGGAGACATCCCATGGCATTCAGAACTGAGACCCACACACGCCCTATACCAAATCATAACGCGTAATGTACATTCCGTTCACGCGAAGATGATCGTGGATTGCGCATGTGGGGACCGGCCGGCTTGCTCGCACGCGAACCCTTGAAGACGCCGTGCACGTTCCGCCTGCACACAGCGGGGAGAAGGCTCCTAGCATAAGCATAGACGAGTCGAGGAACAACATGTGCTGCGTCCAAACTTCTCGGAACGGGTTGGTTGCCGCGGGAAGGTGGCCATGGTGGCTTGGTTGGGACTGCCGCATGCAGCGATGGTGGTCGCCTGACTGTCTCCGGGAGCAGAGGCGCAGGGCCCGCCATCCTGAGTCCACTCAGCAACTGTGTGACCCTGAACCAGCTCAAGCTCGGATACGACTTGACTGCATCGTACAGGCCGCCCCAGAGCCCCACACAAGATAGCTCGATAGGTTACAATTATAAGCGGTCCGTCGCCGGCGCTGGCTCACAGGGAGCAGATGGCCGACATTCTCCATCAGATCGCCGACAGCGTCGTCAGCATCGATTTCAAGGGGACCCAGAGGCTGGTTCGAAAGGCCCTGAAGGACGGCGTGCCCCCCATCGACATCGTGCTCAAAGGACTCTCCAAGGGAATGGAGAAGGTCGGCGAGCTGTATGAGGCATCCGAGTACTTCGAGGCCGAGCTCATAGCCTCCGGGCAGGTCATGCAGGAAGCCCTGGAGCTGGTCAAGCCCCACCTGGAGGTCAACAAGCTGGACTCCCCTGGCACCCTCATCATCGGGACCGTCAAGGGTGACCTGCACGACATCGGCAAGAACATGGTCATAGCCATGATGAGGTCGGCGGGCTTTAGGATAGTGGATCTGGGCGTGGATGTGGACAAGCAGGCGTTCGTGGATGCGGTGAAGAAGGCGGACGGCAAGATCATAGTGGCCATGTCCGCGCTCCTGACCACGACCATGCCGGCGATGAAGGAGATAGTCGACGAGCTGGATCGCCAGGGCCTGAGGAAGAAGGTCAAGGTGCTCCTCGGCGGAAGGCCGGTCAACCCGGAGTTCGGAAGGAAGATGGGCAGCGACGGCTACGCAAAGGACGCGGTGGCGGCCGTTAGGGTCGCGAAGCAGATGCTTGAGAGCAAGCCCGGCACGTTCGTGACATGATTCGCCCTTGATGAGTACGCAACCGGCCGGGACGCATAGCGCCGGTGACCGGGCAGGCCAAGCCGTAACCTCGACAATATTTATCATGTGGCCGGGGAGCGCCGGTGACGGTGATACCTTGAAGGACGAAGTGACTGGAATCATCTGCGCAATGATGACCCCTCGCAACAGGGATGGGTCCGTAATGAAGAGAGGGGTGAAGTCTCTCGTTGACCACCTCATCGGAAAGGGCGTGGATGTCCTTTTCCCGACGGGCACCGCCGGGGAGGGGCCCCTGCTCTCCACGGAGCGCAAGAAGGAGGTCATCTCGGCTGTGGTGGATGCGGCGGGCGGAAGGATCCCCGTGACGCCGGGCATCGCTTGTCCCACGACCGAGGAGACCATCGCCATGGGCAAGTTCTGCGAGGACCTCGGGGTGGAGGCCGTCGTGGTCGTGACGCCCTGGTACTACAGGACCAGCGAGGAGTCCCTACATAAGCACTACCGCGCAATCGCCGAGGCCCTTGAGTCCCCCGTCATAGCCTACAAGATTCCCCAGGCGGCGGTCAACGACATCTCGCTTGAGCTTCTGGCAAAGCTGGCCCAGGTGGATGGCATCGCGGCGATCAAGGACAGCAGTGGGGACATGGTCTGGCTGTCCAAGGCGATCACGCTCTATGCCGACCGGTTCAAGTTCTTCGGGGGCAATGATCGGTTGATCCTGCCCTGCCTGGCGGTCGGGGCTGACGGACATGTGTCCGGCTCATCCAACTGCTTCACGAGCGAGGTCGTCGACATCTACAGGCAGTTCAGAAAGGGAGACATGAAGGCCGCCAAGATGGCCCAGCAGCGGCTCCTAAAGGAACTCATATGCCTCCCGCCGGCCAAGGAGATCTCGGCCATCCGGGAGGTGCTGAGGTGGAAGGGGATCGAGACCGGGGAGGCGTTGGAGCCCGTGGGCGTCCTGACCGACGAGGAGCGAAAGGCCCTCAAGGGTTGCCTCGCCAAGCTACCGGCCTAGACTCGCCCGGGGAGCACGTTTGAGAGGAGGAAGGCTTCGGCATACTTGGCGCCAGCCATGAAGCCCCTTACTAGGGCCAGGCCCTCGATGAGCCCGAGCACTCCCTTCGATATCCCGACCTGCGAAGTCTGGGACTTCATCGCCTGCATCTTCTTGTCGAACTGCCTGCTAATGTCCACGACAATGGAGGGCTGGGTGAACAGCTCAAGCGTTTCGTAGTAGAACAAGTATGAGCAGTACCAGGGCTCCCCCAAGTCGGCCAGGACCTTCTCGCTTGCCTTCCACCTGACCTCGTCCACTATCTCCGCCACGGCCCGGTGGTCCCTGTGCTTGTCCAGGGGGTAGTGGGAGAAGATAACGTCGGGCTTCTTGTCCCTCACTATCCCCACGCAGCGCTGGTACGTCGCCGTGTCGTTGACCACGCCCTGACAGGGGAGCCCGAGGATCAGCCTTTCGCTTATGCCCAGGATTGAGTCGCATTTCCTGGCCTCCCCAATCCTGATATCGGCCAACTTTTCTTTCAGTTCCCGCTTCCCGTACGCGGTTTCCCCGGCGGTGAAGGTGACGACTGTGACCTTCGCACCCTCCTCGCTTAGCCTCGCGATGGTCCCTCCGGGCCCGACTATCTCATCGTCCGGGTGGGCGCCGAACACCAGGACGTTGCCCATCCTCTCACCGTTAAACTTGAACATGCTTTCACCCCTGTGCGCCCAACGCCAGCCAGCACGTCATATCCCCTAGTTGATTTGGGTTTTCCTTTGCCTGAGCCTAGCGGACAGCGCTGGCATGGGTCGATGCTTCCCTGAGTGTGGACGCTTGGGGCGACACTTCACAGGTCACGGACATCATCAAACGTCCATTATGCCTGCTCCGCCCACCGGCGCGACGATCTCCGCCGCCAGTGGCAGGCGGCGAGGCCGGTAGTACCCCTTTGCCATATTATCGATGAGTTCCTGGGCACGCCTCTCCTCCACCAGGGCGATGATGCTGCCGCCGAGCCCGGCGCCAACCAGGCCAGCACCCAGAACCCCAGGCGTGTCGAGGGCAATGTCAACCAAGATATCCAGCTCCGGCAGGCTGCAGTTGTAGCCGCCCGGTTGATGCCAGAGATGGGATCGCTCCGTGCGCCCCGGGTCCCTCGACTGTAGATCTCGAATGAGCGAGTCCAGCC
>Ga0315308_1001233_pt1 | contig 14703 bp, 11 predicted proteins | sample TDP3_MG_FD_203078 | JGI IMG/M metagenome (GOLD analysis project Ga0315308, IMG submission 203078) | Freshwater sediment microbial communities from Lake Towuti, South Sulawesi, Indonesia - TDP3 | ecosystem: Environmental > Aquatic > Freshwater > Lake > Sediment | place: Indonesia: South Sulawesi... | reverse complement strand
TGAGACTGCTCCCCAAATAACTAAGGGTGAAAAAAGACCAACGCTTATCGCTGATAAAAGGGGAAACGTCCTATTTTTTTTAGCAGACAGTAGTTCAGCGAGCTTGTAGGAAAAGATTGTCACAAAGAACGACCAAAGCAACGGAATAAAGAAAACATGAACCCAATAAATATCTAAAGTGAACATTCTACTAAAAAATCCGACAAGTGCGTATTGCGCCTTATACTTTACGATGTCTGTAACAAGGCCTTGCGAAAACAACCAGTCATAAGCATAGAAAGTGCCAGTTCTCTCTATGAACCTTGCTTCGCCTAAATGAACCCAAGGATCACCATACCTTCCAGGATACCACACTAGCAAGAATAGGCTATGGGATAGAAAAGAATACACAAAAATGAAGGTAAGTTTAAGCCCATAATGAATATTAGTGAAAAAGACAAGCATCACTAGAATCAGTGACGCTAGGAAAAAGACCGGCAGGAAGAAGTTAGGTATTGTGTACCAAACTGATAATTCACCTTCTCCAGTCCTTGCAAGAAGGAGCGCAAAGAAAGCTATCGCAATTGAGAGAAGATATGGAAAAACTAGCAAATAAGGTTCAACTCCTTTACTCTTGCTATTGATGATTGGTTCGGACAGGTCAGAAGTTTTCTTACGTTTCTTTAAAGCAGAGAAGAAACACAAAATTAAGCCAATTGCTATAAAACTAACAAGCGAAAGTGTTTCAGTAAACTTTGCTACTAAAATCAGAAATGTCCCCAATAGTGCCAAGAACAAGAAAAATGTTGCTAGGCCCAGTGTTTGTCTTAAAAATCGTTTCTCATTAGAGAAAAATATTTCGCCAGTTGCAACCGCACAAATGTATAGAATAGCCAGTGAAATTGGAATCCCGATAAAGGGCGATTTTGTGAACATCGAGTTGAACATCATAACTGTTGAGAAGACTACTAAGAGGATGATCATAGTCCAAGGCCATCTTTCGATGTTAGTTGTTCTATCTTGGATGTAGTTAGTCATTTAGACGCACCTTTTATGTTAGACAAATATGCAACTGCTTTTCCCATAATTTTTTTGCGGTCATGATTCTCCCTTATAAAAAGAAGCCTAGAATTTCTACATTTATCTCCAAACAAGCTCGCAGTATTTTCAACAATCTGAGGAAAAATACGAGCAAAATCTTCAACTCTTGGTGGGACAAATGTTCCGCAGTCCGGGTGTTGAGAGAAAAATGAATCTAGTTCCCCTCCTTCAGGACCACTGCTGATAACATACAGTCCTGTGCTTAAATATTCATAAAGTTTTGTAGACCTCGCACATAAGAGGTATTTCTTGTCGTCAAAGGGCACTAATCCAACATCACATGCAGCTAAAACCTCAGACAACTTGCGACGTGGTAGCGGACCTCGTACATCAACCATATCATCAGACAATCTTAGCTGTTTTTTCATATTCTTTATGTGTTCAACACCTCTATATAAATAAAACAGGAAAAAGAACTTTTCCTTCATATTATCTGGTAGCGACTCTGCGCTCTTTACGATCAGATCGAGTCGATAGTATTGAGTTATGCTTCCCGAGTAGACAACTACAATCCTGTTTTTGGGAAGACCATGACTTAATCGTATTTTATCTCGAACCGCCTTTTTCCTAGGAAAAAAGATTGATGTATCTGCACCTTCAGGCACAAGAACTATCGGCGCGTGGACATCTCGACGGCGGACTGTTTCTGCGATTATTGACGTTACAGCCAAAATACAAGTGGCCGAGGAGTATATGTAAGTTGCTATATTAAAGAGCAGCTTCCAAAGTTTCAATGGAATATAATGCGTAAGATTCCATTCCACTGATGCCTCCCAATCATCCATCAAATCAATTACTAGCCTTATGCCTAAAAACTTCGACAAAAGCCACGAGCTTGCACCAGTCTCGAAAGGCGGCATCACACCCACAATGTATGATGGTTTATATCGTCTGCCCAATATGAAACCGTGAACCAACAAAACTAGCAATTTGACTGTGTCAAGGAATGCGGATATGGGATAAGGCGTCGCTCTCAACAAGCGAACTGAATAGAGAAGTGCAGATGAATCAGGCCTATGTTTTTTCCCTTTTTCTATGCTACCTAACGCCAAAACAACCGCCTTCCGTGGCGTTGAACCGAAAACCAAAGCCATATTACGCACTCTCTCTCCAGCAGGGCTATAAGATCCAGGTGAATCTTCAGTTATTATTAGAAATACTGAATTATTTTTGCTTTGCCTGCCTGCATCTTGTTTTAAATGAGGAAATGTACGCATGAGCGATCACTAATTATATAGTTTTTCTAAGATATCCACGATTCTAGCAGCAACATGAGGCTTACCAAAAATGTTTTTCGCCTGCACAAACCTTTTGGTTATCGTGTCATGCTCGTTTTCAAGTCTTTTAGCCGTTGTAATTATTTCCTCCTTAGATTTAGCAAGAAAGTTAACGCCATGTTCAATGGTCTCAACCCATTCGGTGCTTGTCCTCAGTGTAATACAAGGTGTTCCAAGAAGCGCTCCTTCTTGCTGAATCCCTCCAGAGTCTGTCAAAACAATTCTAGCGCTTTTTATCAGGCTTAGCGCCTCAAAATAACTTACAGGATTGACAACCTTCAGATTGCTTAAATATGGTTCAGCCCTGAATTTCTTTGCAGATTTAAGGGTATGGGGATGCATTGGAAAAATAACAGGTGCAGACTCAGCAAGCACAGAAAGAGCTTCTAGTATGCTTTGGAATCTAGCTTTATCATCTACATTCTCTTCTCTGTGTGCAGTTACAAGGTAGTATTCTCTTGGTTTTAACCCAAATTTATCAATTTGATTTTCATTTATTTTGTTTCGAACTTGATCCAAAAGATCAACTATTGGATGACCTGTGAGGTGTATCTGTTTTCTAGGGATTCCTTCATTCAAGAGATTCTTAACGCATGTCTCGGTGGGAGCGAAGTGTAGCGACGCTAGGTCTGCAATGAGAATTCTGTTAATCTCCTCTGGCATTATTTTGTCAAAGGACCTGCAACCAGCTTCAACATGCCCAACGTTTATCTTGAGTTTTGAGGCTGCAATTGCAGTTCCTAAGGCTGAATTAGTGTCGCCTTCAACAAGAACAATATTTGGCTTCTCTTTCTTCAATGCTCTTTCGGATCTTGTAATGATTCTCGCAGTTTGATATCCGTGGAGACCTGACCGAACGTTTAGAAAAATGTTAGGTTCGGGGATTTCTAGTTCCTTTATGAATGAATCTGACATATTCCAATCATAGTGCTGACCTGTGTGAATGAGAGTTAACAGAGAACAGTCTCTTTGCTTGATTTCTTTGATTATGGGTTGCATTTTTATAATTTCAGGTCTTGTTCCAAGGATGATAGCTATTTTCATAAGATCTATCAAGACACACCTAAATTAATTTAGATTCGCTAATGAATCATAATTAATTTGACTTGGCAGTTTTCCCATAGTCTGTTGCAATTTTTGACAAGTCAAGAACATCTATGAGGCTATCATGGTTTATGTCGCAGTAAGCGTCCCAGCTGAGTTTGCTTGGGTCGGATCCATACGCATTGCTCAATTGAGCCAAGTCTTGGGTATTGACAGCTCCATCATGGTTTACGTCGCCTTGTATTCTCCAAGATACCTCTATTTCTACAGAACTAGATAATGCGACATTGAGCGCTAATGTCTTGGTTGATGTATCATAGCTCCATGTCAGAGTCCCATTTGTGGCGTATACTGAAGTCGGTTCACCTTTGTCGTCAAGGTAGATTTCTGTGGTGCTTGTATTTTGAGAGGAAGACGAGACGGTAAAGATTAATTCATTGTCTGTGAAAAAATTTGATATTGTGAGATTGGCGCTTTCAACGCTGAACCAGTATTGGTTCAAGTAGAGTTTGTTATTTGTCTGGATGACATTGTCAAGGCTTGTGGTAGATGCAAAATTTATGTAAGTGTTGGGTTGCCAAAGATGAAAAAAAACATTAGGCGGGATTATAATGCTGTGCGCTTCAACATTTCTTATGCTAATAACCAGCGTGTGCGCCCAAAGAATTATAACCATTGAAAACATTGCTTTAGTATGTTTCTGCATACCAGTTAAAGCCCCACCATTCCCCCATTGGTTGATTACTGAATCCGATGTAAAAATGAGTGGCGTTTGCATAACCAACCCAATAGCTTCCTTGCCCACTTTGCAGCGCAGTTAAGAGTGGGAATCCGCTCCGAGGATTCCAAACCAAGCCATGGGCGACCCACACTCCATTCACAGGACCGGTAGCGTATGCTACTCCCCAAGCCTCGGTTTGGAAACCTGAGTTGTAATGGACCACTGAATTAGCCCCTAACTTCAAGATTCTTCTCTCAACCTTTGGAATTGTTGTAACATCATTATATAGTATCTTATTGTAATCAGAGACACCTGCTTCCATAATTCCAATAGCATCCTCATCTGCGTCCCCCTTATCGATTGTGTTCCCAGTGACAGCGTTGTATTTACCATTAATCGTAATTCCCCTGCCTTTTTTAGTGAGTGTAATTGTGTTCCCTGAAACTTCGTTGCGACTAACTCCATCTGCAGTGTAATTCAAATAGAATTCACCGATTTGAAGTGCTGATCCTATTTCTGCACGATCGCTGCCCCAATTTGCTAAAGTATTTCCAATGACTTTGTTCCCCGTGCATCCTTCCAGGTAGATTTCAATGCCATCTTCATCAACGACGCTTGGGTCAGCACTTCCTATGATTTCATTGCCAATTATAGTAGTCCATTTTAAAATTGATACCGCGATTCCCCATGTCGCACGCCGAATTTTATTGAAAGCGATCGTGGAGTTTTCCACACCATCCAATACCACAGCACCAAAAAACCCATTGACATACTGCAATGTATTATCGTTTATAGTGTTTCCCTGAATGTAAATGTTATAGCTATGTCTTACTTCTATTCCATCTCCTTGATTATCATGAATGTAAGAATTATAGACACGAACATCGTAACACCAGTCGATGTATATACCCCTTGTCGGTCTTCCAGCGGTTGTTTGTCCTACGTTCGTAACCTCGATATTGTCTAAAGTGACTCTCGAAGAGCCTATGACATGAATGAGCCCATAAAACTCGCTTGATGGCGAAGTTTGAATGTTTGCTCCATTGAAGATTAGATTGCGCACTATAACATTGGACTTCGAATCTATCTTTAGTAAATATTCGTTGTCGGTTGTTCTACGGATTTCTGTTGAAGGTTCTGCGTCTAATTCTAAATTATTCTCCGCAACAATAGGAGTGCCAATGTTATAAATGCCATATTTAAGGAAAATCTTACGGGTTTCACTTGCACCTATCGCTTGATTAATAACTGTTCCAGAATCTGTGCTATTAAAATCAATTTTGCCGTTCCAATTAACGGCATACGTGTATGCGCCATCATTGCGAATCACATAAGATGCAGTGGAAGGGAGAGCATCCAAATAGACCGTGGGTGGGGTGAAGCTTCCAGACAAATTTTCAGATAACACTAAAAAGATTCCAGAGGCAATCAGAGCCCCTACTAGCATCGAGACTGCGGAAACGACTACCATTTTTTTGTCCATAAATATTCCCCTAATCTAACAGAAACAATCATTGATGTCCGCAAGAAATAATGTATCCCAATCACTCTATATTAACAATTCTTTTGCTTCTTATCGTTCAGAAGCAAGGGCGCCATGATGCTTCGTCTCCTTTATCAGAGATTTCACATATAGTCCCAATCCTTCTTGAAAGTTCGTTTTTGGCGCCCAGCCCAGTAGCCGCTTGGCCTTTGTGATGCTGACTTTTGCTCCTCTAAAATCTTCTTGTCTGGATTGTTTATATTCAACTTTTACTTTTCTGAAAATCTTCTTTAAGTCATCAACTACTTGATTTATTGTTATGAACTCGGCTCCTGCAAGATTGAAGACTTGATTTTCTGCTCTTCCTTTTAGTGCAGCCACGTTTCCTTCTGCAAGGTCTTCAACATATATGAAGCATCTGCCTTGAGTTCCATCTCCAAAGATGGAAATAGCTTCTTTCTGCATGGCTTTGCGTACGAAGATAGCTATAGCCATGTTTGACCTCATGCCTGGTCCATACGGTATGTCATATCTGAGAATGGTGTAGGGCAAAGCATAGTGCTTGTACCAAGCGTGTACAAGTTGCTCTTGTCCAATTTTTGTCTTTGTGTAAATGTGATCGGGCATAGGCAGAAGTATGGTTTCATCAACCAAGCCTTCTGTTCTACCATAAACCCATGTGGTGGAAGCCAATATTATTCGGTCGACTTCTTTCGCTTCTGCTGCTCTAAGTAAGTTTATGGTACCCGTTTCGTTTACTGCCAAGCACAGTTCAGGGTGCGACAAAGCAGTGTTCACATCAGCAATCGCAGCTAGATGAAATATGTATTCCACATCTTCGCAAGCCTCTAAAACATCTTTTTCATTGAGCAAGTCTCCTTTAAACCACGAAACACTTTCGTGTTGCGGTTTCCGCTGGTCAAAGACTCGCACATTGTATCCTTTCTCAACAAGTCTAGTTGTTACGTGACTGCCTATAAAGCCAGATCCCCCTGTTACAAGAATTACCATTCTTATTTCGCCTCAAAAGCTCTGCAAGACTTCGGTAACTTTTTCAATTACGTATTGTGCTTCGTCTTGCGTCATTTGACTATACATTGGGAGACACACCATTCGTCTGCAGACATCCTCAGCCACTGGAAAATCTCCTACTCTTGTGCCAAGCAGTTTTTGATAGATGGGTTGAAGGTGCAATGGAGGCCAATAGACTTCACCGCCACATTTTACCCCTTTCTCGGCCAACTTCCGTTTGAAATCGCCTCTGTCAATTCCTGAATTCAAAAAAGCTATATACTTATAATAGTTTGGACCCACATTCGGATAATTTTTAAGAGGTCTTATGCCATCAAGAGCATTCAACTGTCGGTCATAATACTGAGCTATTTTGATTCTCTTTGCAATCATTTCTGGAAGTCTTCTCATCTGGACCAGACCAATTGCTGCGCTTATCTCGGGCATCCTCCAGTTGTAACCTAGTCTTACTATCGTGTTACTTTGAAAGCTTTCTTTTCCCTGATCTCTCAAAATCCTTGCTTCATCCGCGATCTGGGCATCGTTTGTTGTGATCATGCCTCCCTCGCCTGTGGTCATGACTTTGGTCGGGTAGAAGCTGAAGCAACCTGCGACTCCCAGAGAACCGGCTAGATGTCTATTTATGGTGCTTCCATGAGCATGAGCTGCATCCTCGATTAGTAATATTTCATTCTTCTTGCATATTTCTCCGATTTCATCAGTTTCTGGGCTTACAAACCCGCCTACGTGGACAATGATAGTGGCTTTTGTTTTAGGAGTTAGAGACTTCTTCACATATTTAGCATTCAAGGCGAGAGTTTCTGGATTTACATCTGTGAAGATAGGCCTCCCTCCAGCAAATACAACTGCAGCAGCAGTCGCTGAAAAAGTATTTGTCGGAACCAGCACTTCATCCCCGTTTCTAAGACCGGTTGCACGCAGAACTATTTCTAGAGCGCTTGTTCCGGAATTCACGGCTACGGCATGTTTGACCCCGCAGAACCTTGCGTATTCGCGTTCGAACCTTTGCGTGTATTCGCCCATTGTTAGCATTCCGGACTTCAATATTTTTTCTACATCTCTTTTGACTTGTCTTATGTCTTCTAATGAGAAGTACAGTTTTATTGGAGGGACTTGTAGAAGAGGCATATTATATCACCTAATAAGATTCAGAAATTACTGTTCCTCTTCATTTAAGATTAACTGAAGATGATATACGCTCGTCGAGAAGCTTGGAGTTCCTTGACCAATCAGCCTTTTCTGAAACTCTTTCCCTAGCTTTCTCTCCTAAGGATTTCCGGAAATCTTCATCTCTGAGCAACCTAACTATTTTTTCCGCTAGTTTTTGTGAGTCCTTTACTGGAAAGAATAATCCGCTTCTCTCATCCGCTATCCACTCTCTGTTACCTGGAATATCTGTTACAATTGGTGGAACTTTGCACGCCATAGCTTCAAGCAAGCTGGCTGATGTGCCATCAGAAAGTGATGTGGAAACATAGATATCTGATGCTTGCAAGTACTCTATTACTCCTCCTCTGCTCACTTTGCCAATGAGTAAAATTTTACTCGATACACCTTGTTTTTGAGCTAGTCTTTCCAAAAAACGAGTTCTACTTCCGCCTCCAACTATCAAAAACTTGATTTTATGCACATTTTTAAGAATTTCAGAAGCCGCCAAAATCAAAGTTTCGACAGAATAAACTGACTCATGTGACCTAGTTGAAATGACAACTATTTCATCCTCAGAAATTCCGAGATTTCGACGAATTTCTCGTTTTCGTTCGTTATCTATCTTGATACTTCGAATTTCATTAACATCGAACCATGGTGCTTTTATGATTTTGCTTTCAGAAGCTCCTAACCTGATGCATGCTCTGAGTTGGACGTCGCTGTCAACTAAGATCACATCAGCTTTTTTCAAAGAGTATTCAGCCACTGATTTGAAGAAAAATGACTTTTTAGGCCAAACTAATACGTCAGAGCCCCACACAAATAGAAAGAAGGGTTTAAACTTCGCTAAGGCAGTGTAGAATCCGTAAGAGAGAGCATTGTTGCCTATAGTTAAATCTGGCTCCATTCCGTTTAAGAGACGCTTGACCAAGTATGATCGAGGCAATGTTAAAGCCCAAACTCTAAACCCGTCATAATGAGGCAATCTAAGAGGCAAATCCCTAATCCTAATGATACGAATTTTTTCTAAGAGTGGGTTAGAGTAACGGTCAAAAGTGATGCAGGTAAGATTGTAGGTTCTGTTGAGCCACTTGAGAAAGAAAGAATCGTATAGACTCGTAAGATCATTTAGATATAATAAATCTATGCGTCCCGGCATTTAGTTTAAGTCCTCAAGCTCTGTGCCTGTAGCAAATTGTATCGCTTCAAGGAAACCTTTAATCATTCTATCTACGGAAAATAGGTTGAATGCTATTTCTTTAGACTTTCTTCCCATTTCTGCGGCTAAATTCTCGTTTGTCAGCAGATGATAGAGATAATTCTTGAGTGCATTAGCATCTCCCGTTTTTACAATAAATCCGTTCTCTCTATGTTTTATTATCCCTGGCACTGAGTAGAGAGCATTGCATTCTTCTGAAACTATCACGGGTTTTCCAGAAGCTATTGCTTCCATGACAGCTATGCCTCCTTGAGAAGGCAAAACGAATACGTCAGAAAGAGAATAGTAAAGAGGCATGTCGTCGTAATTCGCTTTACCGATGAATTTTACGCTGTTGTCTAAGATTTTGTTGTTGCACAGCTCAGCTAAGCGTTCTTTGTCGGGACCATCGCCAATTATGAGAAGAGAGTTTTCAGGCAGCGTCGCCTTAACGCTTTCGAAAGCCTTGATTAGAGTGTCTATTTTTTTCCTTCTCTCAAGCGAACCAACGAATAGTACCACTTTTTTGTTGTCCAAGCCTAGTTCTCTGCGTAGCATTTTTATTTTTTCTCTATTCATCTTAGGTATTTCTTCAAAAAAGAAATTGTCAACAGTGTTTGGTGCGATGAAAACTTTATGTGATACCATTCCCAAAAACATGAGATATTCTCTAGTACCAAGTCCGTACGCAATAGCTGCGTTACAACGCTTGTAAACAAATCGCACGAATACGTATACAATCTTCTTAATGAGGGGGTCTGTTGACTTTGGAAGATTATCTTTTATATTGCCTCCACTCCAAACAATCAAAGGCATCTGGGTTAATTTACACCCAAGCAACAGTAGTGGAAGATCCAAGAAGAGAGCACCGTCAGCAATTACGACGTCATATTTTCCTCTTAATATTTTGAACAGTAAAGTTGGAAATATCCTAAAAGACCGCTTCCAATGGAAGGGATCTGTTGGTATTTTGCCTTGATAACTTATTGATGGCAGAAATTGGTAATTGAATCCAAGTGCGGAAATATCCTGAGGCCTCAAACCTTGATGCTTCAAGTAGTTGGGAGCCTTACCGAACACAAATGTAAATTCTATTTTTTTAACTTTAGCTAATTCACTAAAGAAACGTGCTCGATAAGGATAGCACATCATTTGAATTACTGCGACTTTCAATTTAGTCAAAAAATCTCACTTTCAAGAAAGGCAGTAATCTTTAAGCTCAATTCTCTGAGATCACCTTCGCGACTTCTCTAAGTAACTTGGTTGTCAATGAATTATAACACCGAGTCTATTGATTCTAAATTTCCTCCAGCCCGATGAGACATTAAAGTCATTCGAAAGATCTTTCACACACGACTACCCACTCTGCAGCTAGATTTGACGGTGCATATTCTGATATTCGAGTATCAAATCTCTCAAGAGTCGCAACTGATTCTCTTCCCAGAAGAGTCCAAAACGATCTGAGGTAAGGTAAAAGAAACCAGCAATTAACTATATTTACTATTTTAAAACCGTGTTCGATTAGTAGCTTGCGAATACTCGCAATGGTAAACTGTTGATGATGCCCTATAGGCTCTTCTTCATTCAAATTTAACATTGAAATTTCATGTTTAGTTAAGGAAAAACTTGTCTTGTAGACATGAGATAATATGGTCTTAGTAGCAAGGAGTCTGTAAATAACCCTATCGTAAAAAAGTCCGAAAGTCAGGCCGTTGGGGATTACTAGGATTAGTCGCCCTGCTTTTTTAAGCACTCTTTTCATCTCAGACATGGCACTATTTACCTCAGGAATATGTTCAAGAACGTTGATGCACATAATGGAGTCAAAGGAGGAATCCGAGAAAGGCATGCCTAATAAAGAGGTTCTCATCAACTTAATGGAAGCATCTTTCTCTTTGAAGATGAACGAACTTTCTTTTATTACATTTTTCGCTATGTCTAGAGAATACACATCAAACCCTTCTTCCCAGGCACAAACGGATAACCATCCCTTTCCGCAACCTGCATCCAATATGCAAGTACCCCTTAGGCCGGAAATCACAAGATCTCGTATTCTTTTTTCGCTTGGAAAGAAACGGTGCGGTTGATAGAATTTTTGCAAGCCTAAGCTTAAGCTCGTTGAATTACCTTCCGCCATCATGCAACCTTCTTTTAAATGAATTTCACATCTCTGTAAGGGACCAAAAGGTCCCAAGTCGTATAAAGGTGTCAACGACTTGATGCACATTCATGATGGTTTTGCGCGCGTGCATTTTGAAAACGCTTTTCCCAATAGAAACTAAAGCGTATCCCATCAGTCTAATGATGACTAGTAGTGGATACATGGTCCAAGACGTATCCTTCTTTCTGAACAGCCCGTTAAACATCCATTTAGAGCCCAAAACAATGTGTTCGTATAGCAGATCTCTAAGTTTTAAATTCACTAGTTCAAAGCCAGTCCTCAAAAATGTCTGAGACCCTACCACTTGTTTCTTAAGGAATTCCCTTACAGTTGCCATTGTTTCGTGAAACAACGGATCTTCTAGGACAACTACCTTGTATCCTTTTTCTTTCAGTTTTCTAGCTATGTAAAAGTCCTCTCCCCAAGATAGACCTTTGTCGAAACCACCAACCTCGTTGATGCACATCTTGCGAAAAAGCGCATTGGTTCCGCCCACCAATCCTGTGCCCGTTTTTAGACGGTTCATCTTAATGTTGTGTGAGAAATTCGAGTAGCATCTAGCGAAAAGTGAGGAGCGGGGAGGAGCAACAACGAGGGGCCACACAGTGCTTATGTTAGTATCGTCTTCAAATCGTTTGACTGCATTTTTTAGCCAATTCTTATGGGGTATAATAGTGTCGTCGTCAAACAAAGCCAATATATCTCCAGTTGACTTCTCTACTCCGATTTGGCGTGCCTCTCCGAGGGTTCCTTTGCAAAACCAAATAAGGTCAGTGTACTTTCTTGCAATATCCAGTGTAGAATCGGTCGAGTAGCCATCTACTATCACTATTTCTGAATTTGAGTAGCATTGCATTTGGAAGCTTCTCAGACATTTCTCGAGAATCTTTTCACTGTTTAAAGTTGGAATACAGAAAGACACTTTGGGTAAAGCTGCCATTAGTTCTGCCTTTATTTTGTTACGTAGTAATTGCCTAGAGCCACTGCATCGAGCTCTGAGTTCTCAAGAGTCCAAATGGCTTGTTCGGGTGTACATACTATTGGATATCCATGAAGGTTAAAGGAAGTATTAAGTAACCCTGCGACTCCAGTGCAGTCTTGAAATGCTTCTAAGACCTTAAAGTATTTTGGATTCAATGTTTTGTTTAGAGTTTGTGGTCTGCACGTTTGATCGAAGGGGTGAATTCCAGCTATGATTTCTTCTCGCTTTTCAGAAGTGTCAAATGCAAGAATCATATAGGGCGCTGATCTCGGGTTTACAAGGTATTCATCCATTCTATCTTCAAGTATTGTTGGTGCAAATGGCATCCAAAAATCTCGATGCTTTATGGCAAAATTAATTCTGCGTATCACCTTTGAATCTCGAGCGTCTGCCAGTATTGATCTGTTTCCAAGAGCTCTCGGTCCCCATTCAAGTCTTCCATCAAATCTGGCGATAATCTTGCCTTTGGCAATCCATTCTCCGATTACGTTGTCGATTTCACTATGGTATTCTGCATTTTTAATCCAACCAGTTTTTCGTAGAATTTGTTCCGTCTCTTCGTTTGTATATGAAGGCCCGTAATACAGGTCTGACAACTGTTCCTTTTCAGCTTTTGTTCCATTTTTTGAGCAGTAATCATGATAGGCTTGAAGTGCCGCACCTATGGCGATTCCATCATCTCCGCACGCTGGATAGAAAAAAGCGTCGCCCACTTCGGGCATTTCTATTATTTGTTTGTTAGCCTTGACGTTTAAGAACAACCCGCCTGAACAGGCAATCTTATGGAGGTTTGTTTTCTTAATGGCGTTGCGAATCCAAGCTGTGATTAGTTGTTCGAAATGCAGTTGGGTGGCTGCTGCGATGTTGTCAAAGCGTTGGCCTTCAAGCATTTTCTTAAGTTTGGGTTGAACATGCCTGCAATATGCGCCTAAAGTGTTTTGAAGTTCCAGTGGTCTCCTTGGGTTAACCCGAATGATTTTTCTGACGTGTTCGATACAGTACTTTGGGTCACCATATGGGGCTAGACCCATTGTCTTGTATTCGTGGTCCCATGGTTTCATTCCTAGGTAACGTGTGACCTCGCTGTAGAGCACGTTTCCTAAAGAGTCGTAGTACGTAGATTCTGCTATTCTTTTAATTTCTCCATCTTCGCCAATGTTGACTGTGCTACTAAGACCGTCTCCTGCACCATCGGCTGTAAATATCAGTATGGGTTCGTTTTGCCATGGACAAGTTCGATAAGCTGTAGCAGCGTGTGCAAGATGATGCTCAACAAACATTGCTTCTTTTTTGGCAATTCCCAATTGGAGAAATATCTTATTGAGCGCCTTCATTTCTCGAAAGTTATGCAGTACCCTTGTGTAGAGTTTAGCAAAAGCATGCGAAGCTAGATATGGGCTCATCCTCTCGAAGATTCTTACTTTAAGCGGGTCCTCCCTTAATGGTGCGTGTGTTCTCACTAAACCCGCAATCGCTATGACATCCACTTCAGTAGGGTGCACATTAGCTATTCTGAATACCATTTGGGTGGATATTTCAGGTGTTCCACTGTAATGTTTGATGTTTGTGGGTCGTTCTTCTTGAAGAGCGGCTAATACTTTACCGTCTCTTACTAGGGCTGCACCAGCATCGTGTCCATCATGAAGCCCGAGAACTGTAACTGACCTTTTAGCCATGAGAGGTATGTCTTCTGTTGTTTTTATACCAGTTGATGGTTTCTTGCAGCCCTTCTTCTAAGGATATCTGCGCGGTAAAACCGATTTTCTCTTTAGCTTTGGCTGTGTTGACTCTCCTCACCAATTGTCCAGTTGGATTTTTTTCGTCGAAAATGACTTTAGCATTTTCATATCCAGACAATTTCAGAATCAAGTGAGCTAAGTCTTTTATCTTGATGCTTCTCCCTGTGGCTAAGTTTATTGGATCCGCAACTGTATATTTCTCCAAAGCCAAGAGCATTCCTCGCGCAATATCCTTGGCGTGAATGAAGTCCCTTGTTGACTCTCCAGTGCCCCAAACAATAAAGGGATTTTGTCTTTCTACAGCTTTACGTATGAGAGCTGGAATTACGTGCGAAGTTTTTAGGTCAAAGTTGTCCCTCGGTCCATAAGCGTTTGTTGGACGAACAATAGCTATTTTCATACCATACTCAACAGAATATGTTTGAGCCTGTAGTTCACCCATACGCTTGACCCAGCCATAGGAAGCATTTGATTCTGCCGGAGGAGCGTCCCAGCCTTTCTCTTCAACAAAGAATTCAAGGTTTCCGGGATAGATGCACGCACTACTCGTGTAAAGATAGCGCTCAATGCCTTCTAAGCGCGCCGCCTCAAGCATTTGAGTGTTCATAAGCATGTTTGGAGTGAACATGCCCGCAGGGTGAGCAACATTCCTTCCAACACCGCCAACGAAAGCTGCTAGGTGAAAGACATATTCCATGTCCTTCACTGCCTTCACACAGACCGGCCACTTTGTCAAGTCACCGTTGATTATTTGCACATTTTCGAATTTCATCGGTGAACTTCGAGAATGAGCAACCGTGCGAACAGTTGCCCCGCGCTCAAGCAACAACTCAATTA
>Ga0315308_1001232_pt1 | contig 14706 bp, 17 predicted proteins | sample TDP3_MG_FD_203078 | JGI IMG/M metagenome (GOLD analysis project Ga0315308, IMG submission 203078) | Freshwater sediment microbial communities from Lake Towuti, South Sulawesi, Indonesia - TDP3 | ecosystem: Environmental > Aquatic > Freshwater > Lake > Sediment | place: Indonesia: South Sulawesi... | reverse complement strand
AGGGGAAAGCACTACTCTCTAAAGGATGGTAAGCTTTCACTTGAGGGATTCGGAGACGTCATAAGGACTGGGATTCAAAGAGCTAGAGTTAAGTACGGATCGGACGGCATCTCAGTTCTCAAGACGATGGCGAAAAGCGGCGGCGTGGCAGACATCGCAGAGCTGCGGAGGCACATCAGGACCGCTGAGCTTCCTGGGATTCTTGAGGACCTTGAGAGATTGAACGTCATTACTTCCTCTTACAGGGGAGACAAATACCAAGAATGGCGAATTCTTGAAGAATCCCTGCCAATAATAGAGCTCGAGCTTGGCATCAAAAGAAAGCCCCTAGAACTTCCGCGAGAAAAAGCCACTCTTCTCGAAGAGAGAGAGAAGTCTGTCGACTACGTCCGAGAAGAAAAGAGCAGAGCCGAAGAGATGGAACTTGAGCTAACCACCTACTTGGCAGACCTTCTAAAGCATAGGCTTGACCAAGCAATCAGGTTCGGAAAAGAGTTCAACGTCGGCTTTCTCTCGAACTATTTGCAGGAACTCTTCGGACCCGTCCTTCACTTCGACAGCCTACTCAGTATAACACAGCAGTATGGGCTGTCGAACAATGAGATCGTCCATGAAGAAGGAAAGACAGGCAAAAGGACAGGCTGGTCTCTAGCGTTATTCGGGGACCCAGGCACAGGAAAAAGCTTCTCTACAAGAGACATGATACTCGGAAAGCCCGACGCAAAGGTCGGGGCGCATGGACTTCCAGGCAGGAACCGTTACTGCGGAGGTATAACGCCAGCGCGGTTCATAAGGATCGGCGAAGCCTACGCCGGCAAAGTCTTCAACTTCATCGTTCCGGAGTTCAACGACTTCTTCAGGTACAAGGGTATGGTGGAGCCGCTCAAAATAGCCATGGAACAGGGCGAGATAAAATATGAGACTCACCGAGAGATCATAGGGCCGTATCGCTTTACCTCGTTTTTCTCCGTGAACTACAATGTTTCGGTTCACGAAAGGGGGTATGCAGTGACCATTCGAGACCCGAACTTCAATGCGATCGAGGACAGAATGTTGTGCAGGCTTCACAGGCTAACAAAGGAACGGTTCATAGAGATCACGAAAAGCCAGATGAAGCTGGCGCTCGGTTCAATAGACATCGAAGAAAGCGCGAGAAGGATCAGGGACCACCTGACGCTAGTCTACGCTATCGAGACAGGACACCCACTAGCAAAGGAGAGGTTTCGGTACAAGCCTGTGATGATCACGCCACACGTTTTCGACGTGATCTCGAAGGCGCGGGAATCCATACTAGAGAGGATTCCGCAGAAAGTGGTCAAGTTCTCAGCAAGGCTCGAAGACAAGGCCCTTAGGTTCGCCTGCGCAGCTTCGTTGATGAGTTACTTCGGTTCTGATCTCGATTACGTACCAGTAGACGAATATGCCTTGAGACTCGCGACTCAGCTCTATGTTGAAGAGGCTTCAGTAAGATCAGGAGAAGCGTTCGAACCCGAAGAGGTCTTGAAAAAGGTCTTGGAAGGCTGATAGTGTCGAGTCTGAGCTCCCAAGCTCTTGCTCGAAGCCAGAGGTATCCTAGGCGGAACAGCAATGTTCATCTGAGAGCTGTGAGAAAACGGTTTTCTTGGTAAGAGTCTGAGCTTAATGTCCGACGAAGCGTTCAAAAGGTTCCTTGAGGCGGAAGCCAGAAGGAAACCTCTCAGGATTGAGGGGTTTGTTGACAGAGCCGAAGTGCTGAAGGACGCTGAGTACTTGGCAACCAAGATCAGTCTCGAAGACTACCAATCGATAACGAGGTTCTGGCAGAGCAGAAGCTTCGCATCGGTCGCCTCTGTGTTGAGGAAGTACGGGCTAGAGTTCAAAGGCATAACCTACATGGAAGCCTTGATGAACGAGCTCTTAAGAATGAGGAAGACAAGTACAGGTAGCCCATGAAAGTGCAAAACAAGGTGAACGTTGCCAACTATCCATCGTGGTGAAGCTGGATCTGCATAAGGACGTCTTCTTCAGTAATCTTTTTAGCTACAGTGAATCCCACCTTACTGAAGAAATCAACCGGACCAGCTGGTCCTGGCCTCGCCTTGCCCGCTAGCACAACAATCTTCTTGAATCTGCCGCCGTTCAGGTAGGGGTGCGGCTTCTTCAAATCTTGGATAAGGGATTCGACCAGTCTTCTGGCTATTCCCTTTCCTCTGTACTCCTTTTCGGTGACGTAGACACAGTGGACCACTACTGACTCGTGGGCTTCAGGGTTGGTGACGTGCGGGAAAATGTCCATGGGTGCGTACTGGATCATCGCGACAGCCATGTTCTCGACGTAAGCCACTTTCACGCATGGCCCGAACCTTTCGTAGACTTTTCTGAGCCAGTCTTTAGTCATCTTCACTGTTTCTGTGTTGCTACGTTTGAAGCACGGATGGTCATCAAGGGTTTCAGCGGTCAGATCTTTGACGAAGATTCTCAATGTGGCCAACTCGCTATTGGATCCAAGCTTTTATAGAAAGCGGTTTATAACACTTCATTGATGCGGCTTGACCATGAAGGTTGAAGTCTTATATGCTCCAACATGCGCTGACAGTCTGATGCACTTGGTGAAGATAAGGGAAGCTCTCGCTGGGTTCGGCGACCATGTGACGATAGAGGAGATCGATGTTACTGAGCATCCAGAAGCCTTGAGAAAATACCCGTCAAGTGAGTGGCAGGAATTCCTTGACGGGTACATACATTACTTGACGATCGTAGCGGTCAACGGCAAAGCGGTGGAACATTGGTACTGGGATGTCCAGAGAATAGTTGAAGCGGTCAAGCGAGAACTGGAACAACAGAAAGCGCAAGAATAGTCGAATAGAGTTATCCTTGCATTCCAGTGTTTTCTGCGAAGGCTTTCAGCTGTTTGTAGGCCCTGTCCAGAGACTCTATAGTTGACGAGAACTTCTCAAAAGGGCAGATGTTTTTTCCTTCTCTGTCAAGGATCATAGGGACAAGCATGCTGTGTTCGACTGGTATGTTGTTCTTTTCGAGCACTTTCAACCCTTCAACGCTTATTATAGCTGCATAGACCTCTCTTGCTTGCGCAGAAGCCAAGAGAAGCGCCGCGGCTCTTCCGACCACCCTATCCGCGACGGAGGATTCGCGCAAGCCTTTGTCTAGCGCTTCAATGGCTTGTAGTAGACCCCTTACGCCTGAGCAACTTGATTCAAAAAGGGTCTTGCCGGCTTTGACTATTACCAGCGAAAGGTTCCTCTCCTTTAGGGCTTGCTTTGCTAGGTCGAGGTCTCGCATTCTTCTTCGCCAGCTGTATTCCCTGCCGAAGTAATTAAGGGTGCTGTTTCAGTGCGTTGAGTTGGATCCGTGTTGGTTTGGCCGTACGAACAATCTCCATTGAAGCCGTGGCGCAAGGTCGTAGTTCCAGTGGCTTGAATGGACTTTCTGGAAGCGATCAGGACTCGGCGCAGCATAAGAAGCTACGACAGTAAACCAGTAGAGAAGGAGAAGCTCTCGAATATTCTTGAGGCGGCTAGGCTTTCGCCTTCTGCAACTGACGCCCAGCCGTGGAGCTTCATAGTCATCACCGACACCAAGGTGAAACAGGCTCTGAGGCAAGCCTATGACCGAGAGCGGCTAGTCTCTGCGCCTGCCGTCATCGTAGCATGGGCATTCCCGGAAAAGGCTTGGGTCAGGCACGACGGAGATCAGTTCCGGAAAGCTGATGTCCTTGGGACACTCGCACTTAGATAACTCCTTGATAGCCTCTAGTCTTTTTAGTGAGACTTGACGAATAGTTGTACAGATCTGTGTGTGTTGTTAAGTCAATGATGGAGATGGTTGAAATGAGAGATGACCTTGACAAGATATTGGCTGAGAGAGGGGCGGAGGCGCTCCTACTGTACTCGGAGAGTTTCAAGAACCCGAACATGTACTACCTAACGAGGTTTCTTGCCCCGGACCCGTTCATCTACCTGAAAAGGCTGAACGAGCCTCCAACAGCTGTAGTCGACCCGATGGAATTCTCGAGAGCGCAGAAAGAATCAACTGTCAGAGATGTCAGGTCTTACGTGGACTACAACTATGTTGAAGTGATCAAGGCAGCAGAAGATCCTAGACTAGGCGTCTTGAAGTTTCTTGCCTCAGTCGCCACGAAGGAGCTCGGCAAGAGGACGCTCATAAGCGTCCCCAGTAACTTCCCAGCAATGGCTACAGATGTGCTCAGAGGAGAAGGCTTAACCATTAGGCCCATGTTCAACGTGATCGAGAAGGCGAGGGAGACAAAGGGACCTGAAGAGATCAAAGAGATCAAGGAAGTCCAGAAGGTCGCGGAAAAAGCGATCTCAAAAGCTATTGACCTGATAGCCAATTGTGCTGTTGGACCAAATGGCACTCTGACTCACAAGGTCGATGGGAAAAGAAAGCCTTTGACTGTGGCCTATGTTAGGGCCGCTTTGGCACACTTGTTCCTAGATGGGTGGTGTTCAGCCGAGGAGGAACTCGTCGTGGCTTGTGGCCCAGCTTCAGCGGACCCACACTATCACGGTAACCCGGAAGACAGGCTTAAGGCTGATCAACCAATAGTCCTAGACATATACCCAAGAAGCATTCGGAAGCGGTACTGGTCAGACATGACCCGCACAGTTGTGAAGGGTAGGGCCTCAGAAAAGGTAAGAGGAATGTTCAATGCAGTCTTAGAAGCCAAGGACACGTGCATCGATGCCTTGCACGACGGCGTTATGGGAAGCGACATGTTCAACCTTTGTTGCGACATCCTTGAAAGAGCTGGCTACGCTACGGTTAGAGGAGGAAAGAAGATAGACAGGGGCTTCACGCACAGCCTGGGCCACGGAGTCGGCTTAGAAGTTCACGAAAGCCCGACCATGAGTGAACTGTACAGGTTCCCACTGAATGAAAACAGCGTAGTTACAGTGGAGCCGGGGTTGTACGATCCAAAGGTTGGCGGGGTCAGAGTAGAAGACATCGTTGTGGTGACAAAGAAGGGCTGCATCGATCTCACCAAACTGCTCACTTATCTTGAGATCTAGACTTGCCGAACAGCGCCTTCGCTATAGTCTCTTCTTGTTAGAGATTCTTTCATCTGCTGATTTCAGGAACGGTTGGCGGTAGCGATCCCCAAGACTGTTCTCAAGGCTTCTCTAGAGTCTGCCAGTGGTCTGAATTCCAGCCCGACGTACCCTTTGTACCCAGCCTCGTCGATCTTGCTGAAGACATTTGCATAGTTTATCTCGCCTGTTCCGGGTTCGTGTCTACCGGGAACGTCGGCTACGTGGAAGTGTCCTATTGAGCCAATGTTCTTGGTGATGGTGTCGATGAGGTTTCCTTCCATTATCTGCATGTGGTAGATGTCATAGAGAAGCTTGACATTGGGGCTGTTCACCTCTCTAAGGATTTCGAAGCCTTCAGAAGACGTTGACAGGTAGTATCCCTTATGGTCTACCAGTATGTTCAGCGGTTCTAGGGCCAATGTGATGTGGGCTTTCTCGACGAGAGGGGCGGCTAACCTCAAACACTCGACGACGTTGTCGTGCTGTCTCCTTCTGGGTACGGCTTCGATTTCGTTGCCAACAGTGACGAGTAGGCTTGGGCACTCGAGCTTATGAGCGACTTCAATGGAGTCTTGGATGCCCTTGAGGAACGTGTCCTTCGTATCTATGTTGGCTATTCCTCCCATCGGGTCCACCCCAAAAACGGAGACAGCTAGCCCATACTTTCTCTTTTTCCGGAGGATGCCTTCGATGTCCTTGCCGCTCCATCGCCAGAACTCGAAGGCTGGATACCCGGCGTCGGCTACGGCGTCAATCCTGTCTAGGAAGGGTTGCTCTCTAAGGATCATCTCAATGCAGACAGACAACTTCACCATTTGAACCCGCTTCCATCATGACCTTGGGCATTCGGTTCTGCTGCGCTATTAGGCTATTCTTCATGGATCTTGCGCAGTTTTTCGGATCCGCCTTCTTCACGAAGATCCACGAGGACGATTCTTCCCTTTGGCTCCAGCTCCTGTGCGATAATGCATGAAAACTTGTATATCTTGGTGCCTTTGAGTACCCAGTAGTCAGGAGATAAGCCTGCTTTCATGCAGCACTGGCACAGGAATTCCTCTGCGTCCCATCCCCATTCGACTGGTACCTGAGGGAGGAGGAGTCCTTTGTTGTATCCGCTTTCTACGATCAAGCCGTCTTGTCCAATCCTTACTGCTGCTGGATACGTGTCCGGCGACTGTACTCTGACGAGTTGTGGCGGTGTGAGGACGCTCACTTCGAATACTACGTGGTCGAGTTCCTTGGCGGACATTGGGGGGAAGCGCGGGTCTCTGGTTGCGGATTCGATGGCTACTTCAACGACGGCTTTGACCAGCGGATAGGTCGGGTAAGGGAACCCGATGCATCCTCTCAAGCGCTTCGTTCTGCCTGCGACGGTGTTTACTGTTACGAAGACTCCTCTGGGTTCCTGCAGTTTTGGCGAGACTCCGTCTGTCGGGCTGATGATTCGGCCGTCTTTTAGGTTGTGTTCTACAGCTTTCCTTGCGAGCTTTACCAGAAACGCTCCTTCTTCTTCTGTCAGCTCGAATGACATGGGATGAAAACCCCGCGAGAGTCACACTCTTAGCGACGGATTGTTTCCGGCTAGAACTTGATGGACTCTTCTTGGATTCCTTCTTTTGTTATTGTGAGGAAGTCTATGCCGTCTCCGCTCATGGCGTCGCGGCTTATGGCTGACTTTATCGCTCTGGTCACAAGGTCTTTTCCTTCCTTGATTGTCATGCCTTCCTTGTAGCCTTCTTCTAAGCCGCCCATGGCAATCTCTGCTCCAGAGCCAACCGCGGTGTACTTGTCCGGGATGTTCGAACCCAGCACATCCAACACGTAGAGTGAAGGTCCTTCTTCATCCATTCCGGCCACAACCGTCTGAGTTATGAGAGGAAACAGCCTTCTGGCGAAAAGCAGGTTGGACATCATCTTGGCAGCTGACTTCACCGAGATTGGTCTGCTCAGCTCCAGCTTGTAAAGGTTCGCGTAGGCTTCCACCTCGCGTACGAGAATCTGCATGTCTGAGACTAGGCCAGCGCATGCTGCTCCTATACTGTCCGTGATCTTGAACACCTTTTTTCCGACTCGGCTCACAACAAAAGAGCCGTATGAGACCCTTTTCTCTGCCGCCAGGATGACCCCATCTTGGCAGACAACGCCGACTGTTGTTGCGCCAGGAATGTAAGGATAAGGACCTTGTTCTTGAGTCAATGGTTACACCTCTTTCAGGGAGTGATGGCTGTTATGGTTTCTATTAACCGAGCCTCACATTATTAAACCTTTATTGTCCGTGTAGAGCTGCTTTACTAGTATACGATATCTCTGTTCAGCTTGATTCTTTTGCCTTCTATGGCGATTCCCTCTTCTTTTAGGAGGCGGCTTCTTGCTTCCACGGCTTCTCTTGTGCCTGCGACATAGCCGTCTGATCTTACGACTCTGTGGCACGGCACGATCGGCGCCAGCGGGTTCTTGTGAAGTGCGTTTCCGACAGCACGGTAGGCTCGAGGTCTACCAATTCGTCTGGCTATACGTCCGTACGTGCTGACCTTCCCCTTTGGGATTTCGTATGTTGCCAGAAGTACTGCCTTTTCGAACTCTGTCTTTCCATCTAGATGCTTGACCACGTCTTCTCTGCTTAGAACGGTTGGTTTGTCCATCAGGCTTTTCTCCATTAGGCCGTGTCTGGTGATTGTGTCGGTTATCTCTGTAGTGCTACTAGCGTTTGCTCAAAGATGCTGAATGCTTCTTGGTCATAGGTGCAGAAGATGACTCGCTTCAGGTTCGTGCCTTCCTTGACAAAGGAGACCGCTGCGGGAAGCATGATCTCCGCACACCTTTTCTTAGGTAGACCGAAGTGTCCCGTAGAGATCGCGGGGAACGCTATACTTCTAAGGCCTCGTTGGACGGCAAGTTTGAGACTGTTGACTGTGGCGTTTCTCAGTTTCGTATCCTCTTCCCCCTCTCCGTGGATCGGTCCAACGGCGTGGATGACGTACTTGGCTTTCAAGTTGCCGCCAGTTGTTATGACCGCTTCGCCTGTTGGGATTCTGCCTTTTTCTGTGATGATCTCGTCGCATTCCTTTTGGATTGTTGGTCCTCCTTTTGTTCGGATGGCTCCAGCTACTCCGCCTCCGAGCTTCAGTGCGCCATTTGCCGCGTTCACAATACAGCCCACAGAGAGGTCTGTGATGTCTCCCTTCCTGAGTTCGAGCACCGTTTGGCCGATCTTGACCTCCATCTCTAGTGCACCGTCTTAGGGTTGTGCTTGAGGGATATATATAAGGTTCGCGATGAGGCTTCTGAAACCGATAAATCCTAGGTCTGGCCATATTATCGGGATGGAGCTGCCGATGCCACCTCAGACTGGATTCGTCCAGCGGTTTGAAGGTGTTACAATGAGCCCAAAAGAAAGAGGTGGTCTTCAAACCAGACTGTTCAGGATGGGGCTGCTAGTCTTTCTTGTCATCACACTCATGCTTGCCTCTTTTTTGTCTCGCTCTCTCTATGTTGAGTCTGAGGACGAGACTGGAACGAGATTCTTCACAATAGCCATGACGGTGACTTATGAAAACAGAAATGGTCAAGGGCTTGAATGGAGATTCACGGATGAGGACAGGGCGCTGGGCTTGTTCATGAATAACGGTTGGCAGTCAGCTTACTTGGTGAACTTCTCCTATCCAATCGAAAGGTTCGAGACCGATGTTGACGGAAACCCCGCAGCCTTTGTCTCCTTCCCTAGAAAAGCCATAGGCGCGGGTGAGGCCCTAAGCTACGAGATCGCCTATGGCGTCATGGTCAAGCCTCGTTCTGTACCGGATTTGGCGGAGAATGCGTCGGGGACGATTGACGATATCTCCGCAGATCTCAAGAGCCTGTACTGTTCGAATGAGGGCCCTTGGCAAGTGCAGGACTCAAGGTTGCAGCGTCTTGCGCACGAGATCGCGGGGAACGAAACAAAGGTTCTTACGGTTATCACGAGGTTCATTGTCTGGATCAAGGAACACGTTTCATACATGACTGCTGACGGTCCCAGATACCCCAGCGAGACGGTTCTGGAAGGGCTCGGCGACTGTGACGATCAAGCGAATGTCCTTGTCGCTTTCTGCCGCATAGTGGGCATACCAGCTCATCTGCAGATTGGCTGCATTTACATACCGACCAAGTATTCCGAAACCTCTTATTGGAATGGCAGTCTAATAAGTAAGCTGAGCCGACTCGCGTGGCATGGGTGGGCCGTCGTTTATGTGCCCCCTTGGGGTTGGCTTCCAGTGGACCTTACCTATGTGCAGGGCGATCCACGCACGAATCCTTTTGACGCGATTACTGGATCGGCAGTCGTCGCGCTTCCGACCGTTCAGTACGCAAACGTGACAAGATCGGATTACGTGGCTGCTTCACGTGCTCGAAGAGACTATGTCGTAACGAACGGATTCCGCATTACCGAACATGACGTAATGGATGAAGAGGCTGTTGAGAAGGGGCAGGCCCAAGCAGACATGGACCCTCAATTCGCCATTCTCGCTTTCTTTCTAGCTCTTGCCATTTTGTGCCCGCTACGTCTGGAAGCCGACTTGGTTACAATCAAGTGGAGTCTTCTTCTACTGAACGTTTATAAACAGAAAGTCATTTGAGTACCTCCACATATGCCAGAGTGTTTCAGGGAGCGAATGCTGAAGTATGGCAAAGTTCAAGGTGATAGTCTCGGATCCAAGAACGGGGAGGTCAAGCGTGGTTGAGACAGAAGGGAGTCGAGCTGTTCCGCTGATCGGAAGAAGGATCGGTGAAACCTTGGATGGAACGATAGTTGGGCTTTCCGGGCAAAGGGTCAAGATTACTGGCGGATGTGATAAAGATGGGTTCCCCATGAGACCGAATGTACATGGCGGGGTTAAGGCGAGTGTTCTTCTAGGCAGAGGCGTCGGGCACCAGCCTCGTGAGAGGGGGAAGAGAAAGAGGAAGACCGTTCGCGGGAACACGATCACCGAAGACACAGCCCAGATCAATATGAGGATCGTTGTGGAACAGGAGAAGAAGATGCCGGGACCGGCGGAACGCCGAAAAGCAAGGAAGCGGACGGCGAAAGCAGGCAAAACCAAACCTGTGGAGGACAAGACTGGGGCTGGAAGCCCTGGCGGGTAAGAAGCCCCGAGGCCAAGCCAGCTGCCTTCTCCCTCGCTCTGCCCTGCACTTTCTGGCTCACGAGTGGTGTGCGAGGTATCTCTGATAGCTTCTGTTGTCCTAGTTCGCTCAGGGCTTCTCTCAATGCTAGGTCTGCTTTTCTTGCGAGAGCGCGTGTCGTATTAGAATTCAAACTGTATCTCGGATTCACAAGTCATATATGAAGTGCGCTGGTCAAGCTTTCTCAGACACCGTTGACTTGGCAACCAGGTTGGTTGTGGTTGTAGTGGGAAAAAAGAGCATCCTCGTTGTGGATGATGACAGGACCATACTCACGAGTCTCGCAGAGCTGCTTAGATTGGAGGGTTATGATGTCGATGTGGCTGAGACAGGTAGCGAGGCCATGAAGAAGGCTGATGCGAGGTACTACAACCTTGCGCTTCTAGATATCAAGTTGCCCGACATGGATGGCACCGAACTCCTTGACAAGATGCGAGAAACAGTGCCAAAGATGGTTAAGATTATGGTGACCGGATACCCTGAGCTAGGAAACGCTGTCAAATCGCTGAACATGGGTGCCAACGCGTATCTGCTGAAGCCCGTCGACCCCAAGACACTGCTCGAAATGGTTCAGAAGAAGCTGCAAGATCAAGATGAAGCAGAGCGGATGAGCCAAGAAAAGGTGAAGGAGTGGATAGAGACCCGCGTTCGAAAGCTGAAGCATGGCGAAGGATGATGCAGGACCTAGATGAAGTGCTAATTGGAACTATAGATGAGGTTGTAAGGAACGTTTTCGAGGATGAAACAGCAGAGATCATCTTTCGCTATCTCAAGGAACCAGAGAACAAGTCTGAGGATAGAGTGCGGTACTTTGCCGATTCACTTCCCAAGATCATAGGAACGGGTTCAATAATCATAGAAGATCTGATTCTTGAGGCACTCTACTCAAAATTGGGGTTGGAACTGGTCAGGAGAAAAGGGTTCGAGTTCCTAGATTACATCGCAGAACTAAGAAAACACAACGAGGAGGAATAAGGAATGAGGCTCGACCTTGCGACGATATCAAAGTCGTACATACTATGCTTTGGCATAGTTAACCTTGTCAATGTCTTGCCGCTGCTTGGGATACTGATTGTGATAAGTCCGCTACCGCATCATTATCCTTGGTATTACCATGCTGCCATGACATTCGTCTACTCCGTACTACCCATTCTAACAGTATTGCTGAGCAACTATCTCCTATACACGTCGGTGTCAGGAGTCTGCTTGGCTGCAATGCTATTGCCCCTTTGCACGGGTAGCCTAAACTTCGTGTCTTGGCTTCTAAGTGCCTCAGCACTAGTTCTGTCACTGGTCTTGGCTGTCGAAGATGCTGCGTCAAAAGCATCTGTTGAATTCCTCAGTCTGCTATGGTCTCAGTTCTAGAGCGATGCGTCACCCACCAATTCTGAGCATCCTATGGCATCGTCAGTTCGGTCCGTCCTTATGCCACGTTTCCAATGGCGAGAGATAGCATCCATCTTGGAAACGTGGTCAATGGATATCGGACGGTCTTCTGCCTGAGAGGTAGAAGACCAAGTTCGATTCTCTAGTACCACAAGACTGCCGCAGCGGATATCGAAGTCACACGCTTCTTAATGTGTCGTATATGTCCATCTTCTCAGGAGGGATTATTTGGGGGGGCTTGTACTGCCCAATCGGAACACCTGCTTTTGCCTTGACCGTCATGTACCTGAGGAAGGCTCCTGCCTTTAGGTATTCAACCCGAACCACTTCCGTTGGATCCTTGATTCTGTAGGTGGCAATGTACTTCCCTAGGGTTTCACCTCGTTGTGGGATATTCCTGTCTGCTTCAACTAGTGAGTTGAATATGACCTTCTCTGCTTGCCTTTCAGTGTATGGCCAAGTCTTCTCCATGAGAAAATGGAGGTGTTCCCTTGGCTTCAGAAGCTTCGCAACTGCCCATTTATCAGAGGACCCTAATCCTGCCATGGAGAGGGCTTGAACGATGACGTTTGGACTCACAATGCAAGAGTCGTACAGCCTTATCATCGTTATTTTTCTGCCTTCAAAAGCGAATACAGGCATGCCGTCGTCTCTAAAATCGATCACTCTGAAGAGGTCTTGCATGTCATACTTGAACAATATTGACCCGAACGGAGTTACCACCACATCATAAACCTCTCCCTTTCTGAGCTCATCCAAACCCTTCAGTTCACCATCTTCAGTCATAAACTCCAAGTAGCAGGTTCTTATGTCTGGAACCAGGTCCGCTTTCCTATCAGGGTCTCCTCTCATCAAGGGTCCAGCTTCTGTCGAGCCATATATGTGCAGTGGTTCCAAGTTGAACTCTTTTCTGAAGAAATCTATGTAAAGTCTCGCCTCCGTTCCTGCAACAAGCACCCCTTTCAGTGGCATAAAATCAACTATGCGTTTCTGGCTTTTCCTACTCAGTCTGCATTGAAGGAGCTTGAGGTAGAGAAGTATCTTCTTCAAGCCAAGATTCATGGAGTTGTAGTATTCGGTGTAGAATTCCTCGGGTTCAATGAAGTATTTGCATATCATATAGAAGATTGAGCCCATGCCTCCGCCCAAGGAGATCTTCTCGCCTTTCTGAATCGCTTTGAGGATTAAGTTGAACCTTTCTCTTCTGTCTCGTAGGTTGTCACCAACTCCTATTGGCGGGACCAACTCTAGGTGAATCTGAGAGGCCCACGCTCCCCATCCCGAAACATAGGGTATAGGAGCATTCATATTCAGGGCCTTGTCACCAACCTCAAGCTTCGTTTCTCCCCATTCATCACTGCAGGAGAAAACAGCTTGGGCGATTGACGCTAGGGAGAAATTGTTCCAGAACGTTTCGCCGTGGACCATCCACTTGTTCTGTCCTGTCGTGCCAGTGGTTTTCATGCAGAGATAGTAAGGTTCAGTCATGAATCGATTGAGTTTCGAACCGACATCAGCACCGATACGATCATAGTACTCTTTGAACAGCTCGCCTTCTTGCTTGGGGGTTGCTGCCGCTTTCTGGGCTATTTCTTGTCCAAACTCGCTAAGCATATTGTAGTTGCTGTAGGAGGTGATAGGAACATCCTCCGGTCCTTCAGGGTCGCTCTGACATAGCATTCTGGCAAGGTCAGTCTTCTTCCACCGGGCGAAGTACTTTTCCATTCTTTCCTCATTAAACTGGACTTGCTCTGAGAAATTCTTTTCATAGAAGCTGCAGTACTTTTCCCAGAGATCACTTCTTTTCATCTGCCAACCGCCCAGATAAGCCCGAATCAGACCTACAGCACTCTATCACTGAAGTGTCTAAACGTGCCGGCTTTCACTAATCAACATTTCTAACATGTGGCAATATTCCGTTCTATAATGTTATGTGAACCTTGTCTTGTCCGTGCTTTCCTGATCGGCCTCTTCGATGGAAGAGAGTCCAGGAAGAACTGATTTGACATCGTTACTTCCCAGCACGCTATGTATTCCACGTTCATAAGCGGGATAAGTGGTCATTTCTAGAAGATAAACACAAGAGATGTGTGAGATGTACGAGTACCAGTATCTAGTGGGTGGTGCTCTCTCCTTTCTCGTGTCTGCGTACATACTCGCCAAGCGCCCCCAGACTTCCTCTATGAAGTTCCTCGGTCTTTTCGGTCTGGTTATGTCGGTATGGGAGGTCTTTACTTACTTGTATAGAATGGCTCCAGATCCAATCACAACCGCGAAGTTCTTCTTAGTGATGATACTGACCAGCCATCTAGGCTTCCCAATATATCTGCTGACCTTAATAAGTGTCGAAGAGAGAAGGAGCAAAAGGATGCTTCTACTAGTGATGGTGCCTGCTGTAATTCAAGCCATCATGATGCTGCAGGGGGACTATATCGTCAGCTACGAGTTCTTTCAGACTACATCGGGCTGGGCCTATAGAGTAAGCAGCTTCGCTCCTCTTCTTGTAGCAGCTGGAATCGTTTTTATGGGCTACCTATTGGGGATCGTCGTTGCTTTGCTTGTGTTGATCAGGAGAACAAGGTTTCATTTGTTGAGGAAGAAATACCTGATCCTTCTTGTTAGCTTCGTTTCCTTTCAGGTTGCTGGAACAACTTTAACCAACGCCCTGATTGCAGTAAGATTGCTAGATCCTTTTTTTCCGATGGGAGGCATTTTTCAGTTCTTGACGTTTTTGTCAATCTGGTACGCCTTGTCTCTCAGAGAAAAAGAGATTCCCCTAGTGAGCAGAGGGGAGGATTTCGCCCAGGTCTACTCATCCTTTCTGACCCTGTTTTACAACTCTGCGGTTGGTAGCAAGCTAGGGGAAAGCTTGTTCAGGTTCAGAGCTTTCATAGCAGAATCGGAGTTGGAGAGCCTCGTTGCTTTCACTGAAGATGGAATAACACTCAAAGAAGCAGAAGAACATGACTTGGCCCAGCTGATTGACAGAAATCTTGTATTCCTCGAGGATAATCCCGTTGGAAGCAATGTTGTGGACTGCTATCTGCGTGTTCTAAAGGCAGCTGATCATATTCTTGGTAGTAGATTTGATAGGGTAGTGAAGGCG